>Ga0164290_1000588_pt1 | contig 106283 bp, 68 predicted proteins | sample Micstemetagenome_FD_108782 | JGI IMG/M metagenome (GOLD analysis project Ga0164290, IMG submission 108782) | Contaminated culture microbial community from soil near Moab, Utah, USA - Microcoleus steenstrupii SON62 (Illumina Assembly) | ecosystem: Environmental > Terrestrial > Soil > Soil crust...
TCCGCCTTCCGCCTTCCGCCTTCCGCCTTCCGCCTTCCGCCTTCCGCCTTCCGCCTTCCGCCTTCCGCACTCCGCACTCCGCACTCCGCACTCCGCACTCCGCACTCCGCACTCCGCACTCCGCACTCCGCACTCCGCACTTGGCACTCCGCACTTGGCTCCTGACCGCCAGCCGAGCTTGATCAACACGAAGCCCCCTGTCAGACCGAACTCCGCCATGCGCCACACACTAACGCAGATGCACCTCGGCACCGGTTCGCATTTTCAGCAGCGAGACATTCTGCTCGAAAAACTCCTGGCTGAAGCCCGACCATGCCAGAATATCACGACCTTTTGAGGTCTCCAGCCAGATCTCGTAGGGGCCACCCATGACTGGCAGCAGACGATCAAAAATGATCCCGAACAGCCATTGCACGGGCCCAAACAGAAAGAAGGTCCACAACCCGGTTTGTGCATCTTTGTATGTGGTGTGAATATTGACCACCGCCGCCAAATTGCATTTCACATGATTGATACAGATGAAACCCATGTAAAACCAGGTATCGAAACGGTCTCCCTTGAGTTTCGTCACACGATAGGTGCCCGTCAGCATGACTGGCAGGAAACAGGACAGGATTTGCCAGACGATACCGATGCGATACGAGAGCACCACCGGAATCAGCAGCACGCCGAACGTGATTAAACGATTTCGCAAATGCAGTTGTGGAGCCAACTGGCGTTCCATCAGCACTCCTCATTTCCTAAGAACATTGGCGCTGCAACTTACGAAAGTTGTTCCAACTTCCCGGCGGCTACTTGCAGAAAACACTCTTCATACGCAGTGACGGCGTCTGCGGATTGAAATAAACTCGCGGCGTGATCGCCAATTCGCTGCTGCACCGTCTTACGAAAATCAGATTCCTCACACAATCGCAACACCAGCGCCGCATATACTTCGACCGACGCGGCATTCAGTTCTGGCACACCTAATAATTGATTGACTGCGGTTTGCCATCGGCCACGCTGATACGGCCCGGTCCAGGTGACGACCGGCGTACCGACCGCCGCCGCATCGAGTGCGGTATTGGCCCCGCCGCCATACCCAATGGAATCCAGGATCACGTCGGCCTGCTGCAGCAGTCCCAGATACTCCTCGCGGGGCATCCGACTTACAATCTGCACGCGAGACATCTGCGAGCCCAGGGTCTGAGACAGACGCTCGCGATACAACTCGGTGATGGTGGGTTGCTCATCCGCCAGGAGTAAGACCGTGGCTTGCGGATCACGTTGCAATAATATGCCGACCAGGCGATCAAACGCCGGTTGCAATTTACGCAGATTCTGAGCACAAACCAGCAGATGCTGGTCCTTCGCGATCCCCCAGCGCGCGCGGGAACTGTCGATCGAGGGGGGATCGGGCCGTTCATACCACGTGGGGAGCGCGGGCAGTCGAATCAAACGCTCTGAGTAATGGTCCTGCCCATCCTCTGGTTCTAACAGCGAACTGCTGAGATAACCATCAACGCGGGTATGCCCGGAAGTCGAGGGCCAGCCCCACGTACCAAACTGCCAGGGAACCGCGCGAAAGAACGGTAGAAAATAGTTCAACGAGTCGGTTCCGATCTCCCAGTAACACAGGATATCGATATCGGAAGCGGCCAACTGACTCGCGGCGTCAACAACTTTCTCGGAAATCTCAAAGCGGCCCACGGTCGATTGCGGGCGGACATGCCGCAGCACATTCAGCCCGGCGCGTGTACTGACATAACTGACTTGCAATTGTCCCCGTTCGACAAGTTGCTGAACCAAGCCGCCCAGGCAGCGATTGAAAACCCCCTCATGCCCCGTTGTCACCAGGAAACCGACATGCGGCCGAACCTTTGGTGCCCGCGGCGAGATGGGCAGCGGAGGTATTCGATCAAGAAAAAGCTGGGCATACGCAGCCTTCAGTGGTCGTTCATTGTCTCCATGATACGTCCAACCCATCGGGGGCTCTGCTCCCGATCCCTGAAGATCACAGATGTCCCACGACCAGTCACTGGTCTCAAAGCGCTGCAAAGTCTCGGCAGCGTTACTACGCTGTTGTTGAATGTCAGCATCCGAGCGTGGAATTGCCGGACTCAACAGTTCGTAACGCAGGCGACTGAGACCGCGCTCGGGATGTCGCTGATTCGCCTGGAGATAGTGCTGTCGCGCCAGGTCGATCTGACCACGCTTGCAATAGACGTCGCCCAGAACCACATCGGCATCGATGTCTGACGTAGACGGAATGAGCCCCCGCACTCGTTGGATCCCAGCCAATGCCAACGCGGTCTCACCCAGTTCCAGTTGCGTGACCGCCAGATTCCATTGCGGTTCCCACCAGTGGGGCTGACATTCAATGGCTCGCCGATAGTGCTCCAGGGCAACAGGCAACTTCCCTTCGCGGCGCAGCAGGTTGCCCAGGTTGTGATGCGCGCGGGCATACTGCGGACGCAATTCAATCGCCTTGCGATAGGCGGCGAATGCCATCTCAACCTGCTCTGCATCCCGCAGCACACAACCCAGGTTAAAGTGGGCTTCAGGAAACTGCGGTGCGAGTTGGAGCGATTTCTGCAATGCGGCTTGGGCCGCCGGCAAATTCCCCGCGCGCCGTTCGGCCTCGCCCAGGTTATTCCAGACATCGGCCCGCTGTGCGCACAGCGGGGCCGCTTGCCGAAAGTACTTGAGCGATTCCTCAAAGCGTGACTGCTGGGCATAGACGAGCGCCAGTTGATGCAGCCCGGCACCATCTTGCGGAGACTGCTGCAACCAGGCCAGATAAGCCGCTTCGGCTTCAGGCAATCGTCCCGCCTGATGGGCCGCAATCGCCCGCTGCCACAGTGCCTGACTGGCCATGATTCTGCGATTCCTGAATTCGGTCGGAAGGCTGCCTCGCGCATCACTGCACCTTCTGCTCTCTGGATCCATGGCCCGAGAAGCAGCGTGCGATCACTATTGAGGCGAGATACCGACCAGAGTTCAAGTCGCAGGGAGAGATTCCGCAAGGTCTAAGCACGTACCGCATCAAGATGGCAGGGCAAATCCATCGGACACCATCACGCGACGTTTTCGAGGGGAGAGATCGTGGTCATCCCCAGGGCTTTGCGATGCCGCAAAAATTGAGGGGTAGGGACTGCCGATGGCGTTTCGGTCGGTGCTTCCGTGACGGGGACCGTGCGTGAATCGGGGCGGCAACACAGCAACGCGGGCAACAGCACAAGTTCACCCAGCAGCGAGACCAGCATCTGCCCGGCCATTAAGGCGCCGAAGCGAGCCGTGGGCACAAAACTGCTCAGGCATAACGCCAGCATGCCCAGGCTGCAAATGAGTGTCGATTCCAACATGGGTTCGCCCGAATGGATGAGGGCGCGTCGACAAGCCTCGGCCGAGGAGCAACCGGCGTTGTAAGCCGAGCGATAATGGACCAGAAAGTGGAACGTGCAATCGACTGAGATCCCGAGCGCGATGCTGCCCGTCATCATCATGCCGATATCCACAGGCATCCCCAGGAATCCCACTCCGCCAAACACCAGCGCTATCGGAGCAATATTGGGAATCATCGCGATGAGACCCGCAAGCAGAGATCGCAGCGAGAGAATCATCACGAGGGAAATCGTCAGGCAAGCCGCGGCGAAGCTTTTCCAGAACCCATCGAAGATTTCCTGTTGAGCACTTTTCAGCAGCGGCGTTAACCCCGTGAAGTGAATCGGCGAACCGGCCAGATCACGGTCCAGATCGGTCAGAATATCGATGGGCGAAAATTCGGCGGTCCGTCGGACGCGGGCCGAGATGCGCCATTGGCGTTCACGATCAGCCACCCAGCCTGAATCCGACTGCATCGACCGGGCCCGCGACAGTATCCCAGCCACTTCCAACGAGCTTTCGGGCATTTCCTCGGGGAAGAAGGTCGCGGCTGACATGACATGCCGCACGCCTGGGTGTTTGGCGATCTGGTCATGCAGCGCACGCACGGTCTGCAAGCGTTCAAAAAAGGGTTGGTCGTGGTCGGTGAATTCCACGACGGCTTCAATGGAATCGATATTCGTGAGTCTGGCTTCGATCGTCCGCATGTTGGTTAAGATCGAACTGTTACGCGGCAGAAACTCCACCGGATCAATATCTGACTTCAGTCGAGACAGTCCGACGAATACCAGCACAGAGGCCACTGCGGCGACTTGCAGAATCACTTTACGGTGCTGGTTCACCCTGTCGGCCCAATGACCAAAGTCCAACCGGAACCCCAGCGAACGGGCCGTACAGTTCGGCCAGACGACCACCAGCGCAGGCATCACGCCCAAACCCACAACCAAGGCCAGAATGGCTCCCAGTGCCGCGGCATACCCAAACTGTGCCACAGGCAGAATGCTGCTGACATTCAGCGACAGCAGCCCCATTAACGTGGTCAGCGTCGACAGCCAGCAGGGTGCCCAGCACTCTTTGAGCGCATGCGATAGTGGGTCGGGATGTTGTTCCTCGCGTGCGGTGGAGTAATAGCTCACGAAATGCACGGCAATCGACAAGGTGAAAATCATGACCATCACGCTGAGTGATCCCATGATGAAATTCATTTCACCACCGCACCACGCCAGCACGGTTTGCGTTGTGTAGATGCCCCACAATGTCACACCCAAAGTCGACAGCGACATCCCCCAATGTCCGAAGGAGAGGTACAACAGCCCCAGGGATATCAAACAGGTGACCGCGAAGTATTTCCGGCTGGAACTCTGGCTTCCCAGGCGATCGAGTTCCGTCACAATGACGGGTGGCCCGGTCATCGCGATCTGATCCGAGGTCAGTTGGCAGTAGTCCAACTCTTGTTGAAATCGGGAAACCACTTCTCCTCGATGGGCAATTCCGTAGTGATCCATGAGGGCGATCACGCCCAGGAAATCGCCTTCGGCAGAGATCAGCAGCCCCTGCAAACGGCGTTGTGCTTCGTCAGATTCAACCCCCAGGCTTTCCATGTGAGACTGTACGCGAGCGGGGGTCCAGCAGGATCGAACTCCGGGGATGCGCTCCAAACGGCCAGCGACCGCTTCCACCAGTGCCGGAGTTGCCAACCCTTGCGGGAGACCAATGATGATCGCCTCTTCCGCACCAAAGTCGCGTTTGAAATCTTCGTAGTTCTGACGGACTGCGGTATCACGCGGCAACCAGGTCTCGATGTCGTTATTCGACTTGATCGAGTTCGCCTGCATGTAGAAAAATGGAAATGACAATGCCACGAAGGCCAGCAATAGTTTCGCGTGGCGGCGATACAGGAACGAGATCATCGACCGGCACTCACTCTCAGATCGCATCAACGGCATGTCAGTCCACACGAAGACGGGATACGCGGCGAGGTATCCCGATGCAACAGCGTCCTTGCCGTTGGCCAGTCTGCAGGCTGTCGAGTTCTCTGGCACCAGGATCGTTGCCGCAGATTTGCCTCGCGCAACCAGGGTTCACCAGGAAATGACAATTCCTGACTATTGAATTCGACGACCCAGACGGAGAATTTGACGCAAAACACCCTCCTGAAAAGGGGAAGACCGGCTCCAGACTGTCGAGGCTGACTGTTCGTCATCGTCCGCGAAGTCTGACATTGGCCCAACTCGTTGAAACCCACATCACATTTGTGAGGTATTCCCGTCGGAAACCTGCAAACTGGCTCAGAGCCATCCGACAAAACCGGTTGCGGCACTTGGGATTCGCTGTTGTTGCAGTGAACGGGTCCATCCCGCAGAGGTTTTGTCGGAATGTCCTGAGAAGTCCAACAAAGATTTGAGTTCTGGAGGGCGAGACATGCGCTGTCGAACGACTTGGTGGAGCTTTGTCTGGTGCAGTTTGTGGTTGACCTCGGCCCTGAGCAGCGCGGGCGAGTCGCTCACCAGTAAGGTGCCTCCCGGAGCGATCGCTACCGCGGAACTGACTGCGGCGGCCAACGTGATCTCGCACACGAAATCGTCAGACGCTTTACGCACGATCACCGAATCCGAAGCCTACAAAACCTGGGCAAATTCCAAGGATGGCCGGAAATTCCGCGGCGGTCGGGCCGTGCTGGAAGGGCAACTCGGCCTGAACTTGTGGGACGCTGCCGAGAAAGTCGTCGGCCGACAGGTCTTGCTGGCGCTCTACCCCCCCAGCGAGGGTGACCAACCGGACAGTATTTTAGTCATCCGGCTCGCCGATCTGGAAACCGCTACGCTGATTCGTGAGAAATTGAGCCCCTGGATTGAAATCGCGGATGGAGCCATCATCGCCGAGGAACGAGACGACAACTGGTTCGTGGAGTCGGCTGATGGCAAAGTCTTTGGGTTGCTACGACAAGATTGGCTGGTGATTGCCAATCGGAAGTCACTGCGGGAAGCGGTCCTCGGCCGATTGACAGGCACAGCAACGGAAGCGCTGGCGCTCAGCCCCGCCTGGAAGGACCAGAACGCACAGGAAGTCGCCGACGGTTCAGCCAGGCTGTCGATCGTCTGGGATAGCACGCCGGTGCGCGCGTTGCTGGGGCCCGAGCGGGGTCAGCAACTTTTACCCGCAAAACTCGACAACCCCTTGGGTTCATTACTGCTCGGCGGGCTGCTGGAAGTCATCTCGCAGGCACCGGACCTGAAGGGCGCGATTGTGGTTGATGGTTCGGGTCTCTCGGCGACAGTGCGCGCACCGGTAGGGCGGGTGCAGATGGACGCCGCGCACCAGACATTGCTGGCGACCACTCAAACTGCCGCCGACTTCGTCCCGGCTGTGCCGCGCCAATTGGGCACCCTCTCCCTCTGTCGCGACTGGTCCAACTGGTACCGTCAGCGGGAAGCCTTAATCGAGGCACATGTTTTGCCTGAGTTCGACAAGTTTGAGACAGGACTGAGTAATCTGCTCCCGGGCAAAGACTTCTGCGAAGATGTGCTGACCTTGTTAAAGTCCCCCATGACGTTTGTCGCCGCCGAACAAACCTATCCCCATTTGGATGGACGGCCGGGAATGCAACTTCCTGCCTTCGCTGTGGTGCTCGACCTGACCAACGCCGACCGCGGAGCCGATATCTTCCAGTTGTTCTTTCAAACTCTGGGGACCATCGTGAATATCGAGGCGGGCAAATCGGGTCGCCAGCCCTGGGTGATGCACTCGCAAGCACATCAGAATGTGCAGATCACCTACGCGAAATATCTGGATCGCCCACAAGGCGAGGATTTGCCGGTCGTCTTTAACTTCCAACCCGCAGCGGCACTCGTGGGTCAGAAATATGTCGCGGCCACTTCGTTGGAATTGTGTCATGACCTGATCGAGGGTCTGCAACAACCCCCGCAACAGACCGGCCCCAACGTAACCACGCAAAACTTTCTCTTCAGCATCGATCCGGCAATCGCGATGCACCTGTTGGAATCCAACCGGCCGGTGATCACCGCGAGACGCATTCAAGAGGGAAAATCGTCGGAGCAGGCGAACAGCGAACTCGACACCGTTTTGCAATGGCTCGACCGTTTGACACCTCTCTCACTCTCCACGGATGTGACAGACAACACCGTGGAACTGCGACTGCAAGGAGGCTGGAAATGAGTCAGCAAACCACGTTCGGCCCCACCGAGGCGGTCCATCTTCTCCGGCGATTGCAGTTCGGAGTACAGCCTGCGGAGGTCGAGCGCGCCGTCCAGGAGGGGCTGGACCAGACGCTGGATCGGCTGTTGTCGGATCAACCCGAATCGGACGAATTTCAACAGACCGAAGCGGCATTACGGGCCACGGCTCTCGCCACCAGCAACATCCAGGATCTGAAAATCTGGTGGCTGGTCCGCATGTTGACCTCGGCCAATCCGCTCAGGGAAAAACTGGCACTTGTCTGGCATAACCATTTCGCCACATCTTACGCCAAGGTGCAGTCGGTTCCGATGATGCTCGTGCAGAACGAGTTGTTTCGGACCCATGCCAGGGGAAGCTTTCCCGCTTTGCTGCATGCGGTGGCACGCGATCCGGCCATGCTTGTCTGGCTGGATGGCAATGCCAATCGCAAACGGCATCCCAACGAAAACTTCGCCCGCGCGGTGATGGAACTCTTCACCCTGGGCATAGGCAACTATACCGAGCACGATATTCAAGAGGCCGCACGGGCCTTTACCGGTTGGCATCTACGCGACAAAGCCTTCTGGTTGAATGGCACACAGCACGACGCCACCCACAAAACTCTCTTCGGCCAAACCGGCAACTACACCGGCAGCGAAGTGCTCGACCTCTGCCTCTCGCAGCCCGCTTGCGCCCAGTTTCTGGCAGCGCGACTGCTGCGATCGTTTGTGACCGATCGGCCCACGGATCGGCAACTGGCCGAAACGTCTCGACTGCTGACGCAGCACAACTTGCACATAGCGCCCGTGCTCCACAGCCTCTGTCGTGACGAAAGCTTTTATGCTGCTCCCCAGCGGCAGGCCATCATCAAGTCTCCGGTCGATTTTGTGCTGGGACTGCTCCGCCCGCTTTCGCGGGAAGTCCACTGGCGCGCTGTCAGCGAAGTCCTCGCGAAATTGGGACAGGATGTGTTTGAGCCTCCATCGGTCAAAGGCTGGGAAGGAGGCCGGCATTGGATTCAGTCGACCAGCCTGATTCTCCGCTGGAACTTTGTCACGGAGTTCTGCACCGGAGACCGCTTCGGGCCACTGCGTGAAGAGGCTGTGCGACAACATTTTACCTCGGTGCCGGATGCCGAACTCCTGCTGCTCGGTGGTTCACCGGAACCCGCTGTCCATGCCGTTCTGGAACAACACCAGCTTTCGTCGAAGGCCGCATCTCGCGGTACGACGTCGCTGTTACACCTGATCTGCTCGTTGCCAGAATTCCAGTTGATGTAGTCTTGGGGCAGTCGCGCCGTGTTCTCCAGGAATTTCCCATGAAGTCGTGCAAACCTTCTCGTCGAGAATTTCTGCAACTCACGGGTGCGGCGGGTGCCGTCTCACTGGGGGGCCTGCTGCCACAGGTCTGGTCGCGCTGTCTCGCCGCGGAAACCCCCAGCGTCAGTCGCGACCGAATACTCGTCGTCGTGCAACTGGCCGGAGGCAACGACGGTCTCAACACACTTGTCCCCATCGATAACGATGACTACTACAAGGCCCGTCCGGGAATTGCCATCGGTCGTAACGCGGCCTTGAAGCTGAATGACCGTCTCGGTCTCCATCCCAGCCTGACGGGTTTTCGCGACTTCTGGGAGGCAGGTCGACTCGCTGTGATTGAAGGCGTGGGATATCCCCAACCCGATCGATCACATTTCCGTTCGATGGACATCTGGCACTCTGCCCAGCCCCAGGAAGCCTATCCGCAAACCGGGTGGATTGGCCGCAGCCTTGATGTCGCACAATCACGAGCGGCTGATGGACGCGAGGCCGCCTGCATCGGCATGGCGAAGCAGCCACTCGCCTGCATTGGTGCCGCCGCGTTGCCGCCCACCATTCAGCGACTTGAGGATTTCCGACTGCATCACACGCCTGGACACACGGGCGGACTCGAGAGTCCGCAATGGACCGACGCGGTCACCCCCCCCGCGGCCACGAGTCAGACCGATCTGGACTTCTTGAGGCGGGCGTCGCTGGCTACGGTCACCAGCGCCCGACTGCTCGAAAAACTGAGCCACGACACCCCACGAGGCAACTATCCCCAGGGAGAATTTTCGCAGCGACTCAAACTTGTGTCGCAAATGATTGGTGCAGAACTTCCGACACGCATCTATTTCGTTTCACTGGACGGATTCGACACGCATTCCCAGCAACTGCCGGGTCATGCCGTATTGCTGCGAGAACTTTCAGAAGGTGTAACAGCGTTTCTCACGGATCTGGAAGAGCAGGGGCTCACCGAGCGGGTGCTGCTCACCACGTTCTCCGAATTTGGTCGTCGGGTGGCAGAAAACGGCAGCCTGGGAACCGATCACGGTTCGTCTTCGGTTCTGTTCAGCATCACCCCGCCCGGCAAGGGAGGCGTCTTTGGACAACCGCCGAGTTTGACCGATCTCGATGATGGCGATCCCAAATTCACCACCGATTTCCGCCGTGTCTATGCCACGCTCCTCGACCGCTGGCTCGAACTCCCGTCTGAGTCCATTCTGGGCAGCCAGTTCGAGCCCATCCCCTTCGTCTAACAGGCCGTTGAAGGCGCTGTTTTCAGCAGCGCCTTTGATCGCAACATCGTCGTGCCAAGTGCCAAGTGCGAACATCTCCGGTAGACGGATCTGCCGGACACTGTTCACTCAACACTTGCCAACTCGCCCGATCGGCTGACAACCGCCCCTCAGCCTTCCGGCTTCGGAGGCTCCTTGCCGTACTTGGCGACATACTTCGCCGCAAACTTGGCTTCCAGTTCGGGATGACATGTGAAGCACTGCGAATCGGGCCGATTATGATCGGCACACCAGTCGCCATTCTTCTGAAACTCGGCAGCGAGTTTGCTGCTGCACAACCCGCAAACTTCCTCGGGAACGCCGTGCTCATTGCACCACCAACCGGAATGATCGTGATGGTCGGTGGTGGCCGGTGAGTCTCCGTCCGCTTTGTGTTCCGCGTCGTGAGCATGATCGTGCGACTCCGTGGTCGCGACGGTCTGCGGCGCGGTCGAGGAATTGCAGCCACTCATGACCAGCAGACCTGCCAAGGTCACGCAGACTACTCCCAATCCCATATGCATGTTCGTCTCCTTCAGAAAAGTCCGGTTCATCCAAGCATCAATGCGCGGCCTCGGTCAGCACAGGTGGCTGGGCCGAAGTCGCTTCCGTCGTCGCTGTCCCCACGGGGGAATTGAAAATCAAATACAACACTCGCAAGACCAGCAGTGACATAATCATCGCCCCGATGACACCACCAATCACCACGGTCGCCAGCGGGCGTTGCACTTCCGCTCCCACGCCATCGCTGAGAGCCATCGGTAGAAAGCCCAGACTGGCGACCAGGGTGGTCATCAGCACCGGCCGCAAACGCGTGATCGCCGCCTGCGTGACGGCTTCATCGAGCGGCAGGCCCTGCTGTCGGAGTTGTCGGATGTAAGAGACCAGAATCATGTCATCCAGCACCGCTACGCCCGACATGGCGATGAACCCAATTCCTGCGGAAATCGAAAAAGGCATGTCTCGCAACCAGAGCGCAAAGATGCCACCCACCCACGCAAATGGAATTCCGGTAAAGACTCGTAACGCATCGACCACATTGTGATAGGTGATGTACAGCAATCCGAAAATCAGGATGAGGGCGAGCGGAACCACAATCAATAACCGTGTTTGTGCCCGCTTCAGGTTCTCAAACTGCCCGCCGTATTCCACCCGGTAACGTGCCGAAGGCAAGGCGACTCTCGTTGAGATTTCCCGTCGCACGTCGGCCACAAAACTTCCCAGATCGCGTCCTCGGACATTCGCGGTAATGGTGATGCGCCGCTGTCCCCAATCGCGACTGATCGTTGACGGGCCTTCGGTCTGCTCGACACTGGCCAACCGCGATAACGGAATGCGCTCTCCCGAGGGCGTAGAAATCAACAGGTCCGCGATGGCTTGCGGAGATTGCCGCGATGATTCCGGCAGTCGAACCACCAGCGGAAATCGAATCTGCCCTTCGATCACCTCGCCCAGGGGTTTGCCACCGATCGACTCCACCAGTTCCAGGACCGTCTCGGCGGAAACGCCATACCGCGCCACCTGATCCTGATTGACGCGGACCTGCAAGACCGGTTGTCCGGTGATCTGTTCGACCGCCACATCGGCGGCCCCAGGAATAGCGCTGACGATCCCCGAAATTTCCTGCCCTTTGGCGACCAGCACGTCAAAATCGTCGCCAAAGAGTTTGATCCCCAGATCGGCGCGCACGCCCGAGACCATTTCGTTCAGTCGATGCTCAATCGGTTGCAGATATTCCAGTCTCTGGCCGGGAATATCGCGCAGTTCCCGGTCGATCAACTCCGTCAGTTCGGCCTGAGTACGGGCTTTCTTCCAGTGGTCGCGCGGTTTCAAAGTGATATAGAGATCAGTCAGTTCCACCCCCATCGGATCGGTGGCCACCTCGGCGGTTCCAATCCGGCTCCAGGCATGCTCCACTTCATCCGGGAAGGCTTGCAGCACGATGCGTTCCATGAGCGTGTTGACTCGCATCGACTCTGAAAGATCGGTTCCCGCGCGACGGACCACGCCAATCACAATGGCACCTTCCGACAGCTTGGGCACGAACTCTGAACCCAGATGCGGGGCAATCATGCCGAAGGCCACGATCAGCACACCCGCCGCAAAACCAAGAACGGCCAGCTTGTGATGCATGGCAAATTTCAGAATGGGATAGTGGATCGCATGCGCGACCCGCATCATCCACGGTTCACGCTCTTCAATCTGCCGGGGCAACAGGTAACTGGCCAGCACCGGCATTAACGTGAGCGACAAGACCATCGAGCCCATCAAGGCAAAGATGACCGTCAAAGCCATCGGTCGAAACAGCTTGCCTTCCACCCCTTCCAGCGTGAGGATCGGTAGATAAACAATCATAATGATCAACTCGCCAAACATCGTCGGTCGACGGACTTCCACGGCGGCATCGCGAATAATCTGCAGCCGCGTTTTCCCGCTGTTATCTTCGTGCGCCAGGTGACGGACGCAGTTTTCGATCATCACGACCGAACTGTCGACCACCAGTCCAAAATCGATCGCGCCCAGGCTCAGCAGACTGGCGGAAATGCCAAAGCGATACATCCCCGTAAAGGCACACAGCATCGATAACGGTATCGCCATGGCGACAATCGCCGCGGCTCGCAGATTCCCCAGAAAGGCAAACAGCACGGCGACAACGAACAGGCCCCCTTCGAGGAGATTTCGGCGGACAGTATCGATGACGTAGTCCACGAGTTCGGTTCGATCATAAACCGGCTGCAGATGCACATTGGGCGGCAGACCCGCCGAGAGGGTGGCCAGTTTGTCTTTCATCGCCGTGGTGACGCTATGGCTGTTTTCCCCCATCAGCATGAACCCGAGTCCGAGGACCGCTTCGCCTTCACCATTCGCCGTGACCGCACCCCGGCGGATCTCATGCCCGATGGCCACTTCACCAATATCCGAGATGCGAATGGGCACGCCGTCGTGCGCGGTGATCACGATCTGTCGCAGGTCTTCCAATCGACTGGTGCGTCCCAGGCCCTGCACCAGCAGCATGCTGCCCGCCTGTGTCAGGCTGCCGCCACCTACATTGAAATTGTTCTTGCGGACAGCTTCGATCACTTCGCCGAAGGTGAGCCCATGCTTGATCAACAGTTCCGGATCGAGCCGGATCTGAAACTGTTTGACATATCCCCCCCAGGTGTTAATTTCCGCGGTGCCGGGCACGGTTCGCATGGCGGGTTTGACCGACCAGTCATGCAAGGTTCGCAACTCGGTCGGGTCGTTCGTTGCCCCCACGACCAGGTAGTGAAAGACCTCGCCCAGGCCGGTCGCGACGGGGCCCATTTGTGGACGGGGAATGCCATCGGGAAGTTCCAGAGTGGCCAGCCGCTCGTTGATCAACTGTCGCGCGAAATAGATCTCGATGTCGTCTTCAAAGATCACCACAACCTGCGACATGCCGAATTTGGAGATCGACCGGAGTTGCTCCAGTCCTGGCAAACCGCTGATGGCCTGCTCGACGGGAAAGGTGATTTGGCGTTCCACTTCCTCGGGACTGAGCGCCGGCGCGACCGTATTAATCTGCACCTGCACCGGCGTGGTATCCGGAAAGGCGTCGATATCCAGTTGCAGTAATGCCCAGCCGCCGACGGCCGCGGCGACCAGCGCCCCCAGCAACACCAGCGGCCGATACCGCAACGAGAAATCGATGATCAAGTTCAACACGTCCATGAGTTGATTCCGGCTGGCAGGTTAATGATGGTGACCACAGCCGGCCCCGAGTTCACTCCGCAGCAAGTGGGCAAACAACGTGGCACTTCCAGTCGTGGCGATGACCTCTCCCGGTAACGCCCCCGCCAGCAGTTCGACAGAGTCCCCGTTCGAGGCCCCAAGACGCACCTGCCGCACATGGAAAAACTTCGGAGCCCCGGGCTCGAAATAGCGCCGATCGCGCACGAACACAAACTGCGCATCACTGGTCGATTGCACGGCCGATTTGGGAACCACGATGGCTTTGGGTTCCTCCCGCAGCACAATCTGCCCGGTGCCATAAGTCTTGTCGCGTAATTGACGGCTGGAGTTCTCGATCACCACGCGAACCTGCACGGTCCGGGTCCGTTCATCGACGGCAGGACTGATCCACGCCACGCGACCTTGAACCGCGGTCGCCTGGTCATCGGTGCGGAAGTTGACAGTTTGCCCCAACGCCACGAAGCGTGCCGACTCTTGCCGGACATGTAGCAGCAGCCATAAGCGATCCGGATTGGCGATGGTGATGAGTTGCGTCGCCGAATCGACCACTTCGCCCGCCACCAGGTCGGCGGCCACCACCACGCCACCGAGTGGAGCCCAGATCGGCATCAGGTTGGCCGTCTTGGCCCCCGCAGGCAGTTGAGCGATCGCCTGTTCTGGTAAACCCAGATAGCGTAAGCGGTCGGCCAATTCTTCCGCAGTCGACATCACCGTGTCCGCAGGCACTTCAAATCCCAGATTCGCGAGCGACTGACGGGCCGAGATCATGCCGATCTCTGCTTCCTGTAATGCCGCTTCGGCTTCCGTCAATGTCCTTTGCGGAATGGCCCCCTCGCCGACAATGCTTTTCAGTCGTTTGAGTGTGGTCTGTCGTAATTGTCTCTGCACCACCGCATGCAGAAATTGCGACTTGGCCTGACCGACCAGTGCCGCATCCACAACCGCCAGGAGATCGCCTGGTTGAACCTCATCGCCCAGGTGCTTAAACACAACGGCAATCGTCCCGGGGACACGAGACGACAGATGAGCGACCGATGTCGGATCGAAATTCAGCTCACCATTCGCCGTGATAAGATCGGACATGGGGCGTTCATCGACGACATCGACTTCGATCGCAGACTTTTCGACAGCCGCCTCCGAGGTAAATTGAATTCGATGCGTATGCAGCGCATTGCGACTGTTGTTTTCCAGACGCGGCAACAGTGCGATCGCAGCGGCGGTATCATACTGCGGCAGTTGAGGATCACCCGCCACCTGTGCCAGTTCCGGATGATGGATCACGCACTCGGCAACGCCATGCTCTCGGCAGAACCCAAAATCGGACGGGGCAGACGTAAGTCCCGACTGACACTCGATGCATTCCGACTCGGGCACGAGATGTTCGGAGCACCAGTCTGCCACGTCGGGCGCGACCGCGCCCGTGATCGTTGAGAGTTTGGGGAGCTTCCATTCATACCGCTGCCCCAAGGCAAAGACGGCACCCAAACCGGCAAAGACCACGATATTCGGAATCGCATGCAGCACCCGCTGCAAGAGAGTCCGCGAGGGAACAGGAAACGTAGAAGGATGCGAGGTGGCTGTCGACATGACAACTCCCTTCCGTTGAAAGAAACGACTCCGAAATTCCAGCAGAGTTCCCGCGACTGTTCGCGCGGGATGGCATCAGGAACTCACAGACTCCGCGCGATCTTTCGACCGGCCACGGAAGAGCACCTCGATATATGAGGTGCAGAGACGACGCATCAACAGCGCAGAACTAAGGTGCGCAGCGTCAAAAACGTGAGGGCATTCTCTGGCGGGGAACTCGCATGCTGCCGGTCAAACTCCGGTCGCGGGGATCGCGTCCAAGGCGCCATAATGATCGCAAAACTGCTGAGAACTCGCTCCGCCGAGGCGTCATCCCGGAGCAGTCGCGAGGTTGCATGATGGCTCGGTGCAATGACCAGTCGATGTTCGTGCTCAGACCAGGTCTGAATCACACTCGGCGTCTTCACGTTGGCTGGTGACGGATCCGCATGCGTCAGCCGACAGGCTGAATGGCTTGCGTGCGTGTGGCCCGCGTGTTCTTCATGGGACGAGGTCGCGGTGACTTCGGCTGCATGACTGTGGCAACCGTCATCGCAATGGCACGACTGTGGTTCAGCATGCACGCAGCAGACCGTGCCATCTTCGTGAAGACACAGGTACTGCACACCCGGCCCGCAAGCCAGGCCTTGGGCGAGAACCAACATCAGTACGAGGAAGCAGCGCTGCACGGAAACCTCTGGATTTGACCATCTTCAGTCTAGGGAGCAGCCCCAGTCAGGTCAATAAGACTTCCGGCGAGACGGAAAACCCGCCAACCACCCCACCGGCTTACTTTTCGTCGTCCGCCAGCGTCAACGGATCGAGAGGGGTACAGGCACTGATGAGTTCCGTGGGCTGGAAATAGATCGCCAGTTCTTTCGCTGCCGCCTCGGGCCCATCACTTCCATGCACCAGATTCATCTGCCGGCTGAGACCGAAATCGCCTCGAATGGTACCCGGAGCGGCGGCACGACCGTTCGTGGGCCCCATCATGGCCCGCACAACGCTGATCGCTTCCGGGCCTTCCAGGGCCAGCGCCACGATGGGCCCCGAGACGATGAACGCTTCCAACTGCGGATAAAACGGCTTGGTGACATGTTCGGCGTAGTGTCTACGCGACAGTTCCGGCGTCACCTGCATCAGCTTCATGCCGATCAGTTTCAGACCACGCGTCTCAAACCGACGCAGAATCTCGCCACACAGACGTCGAGCCACGGCATCGGGCTTCAACAACACCAGAGTTCGTTCCAAGGCCATTCCGGGATCCTAAATGCATTGCTGGTAAAAGAGACTCAAAACACCCGACCAGCATCAACCGGCAAAAACCGGGGTGCCGTCCATCATGCGGGCAAATTCGCGGAACAGGTAATCGCTGTCATGCGGACCCGCCGAGGCTTCGGGATGATACTGCACGCAGAACGCGGGGAGATCGCGATGCCGAAAGCCTTCGACCGTCTGATCATTCAGGTTGACGTGCGTGACTTCCAGACAGGCCGGAAGTGATTCACTGGCAATCGCAAACCCATGATTCTGCGAGGTGATTTCCACCTTGCCCGTCAGTTCATTGCGGACTGGCTGATTCGCGCCGCGATGCCCGAACTTCAGTTTATAAATCTCGGCTCCACAGGCGAGGCCCAGCAACTGATGCCCAAGGCAAATCCCGAAGATCGGCGTCTTCCCCAGCAGATTGCGAATCGTATCGATCGCATACGTCAGCGGCCGGGGATCGCCAGGACCGTTCGAGAGAAAGACCCCATCGGGCTGCAAGGCCAACACCTCATCGGCCGAGATCGTGCCCGGAACGATGGTGACCCGACAACCGAGATTGTGCAGATGCCGGGGAATATTCCACTTCATGCCGTAGTCGATGGCGACCACATGCTTCCCGGAGAGCCCCTGAAAGTTATGAGAGGCGGCCAGGCTGTTAAATTCCGTCAGTCCTTCTGACCAATCCGCCTGAGTGGGAGGCATCACTTCGCGGACCAGGTCGCGCCCCACAATCGACGGGGCAGACTGCACTTTGCGAAGTAGCGAGGCGTCATCGAGATCGGCCGTGGAAAGCACGCCGGTCATGGCCCCGCGAATCCGCAGCTTACGCGTGAGAGCCCGGGTATCGACCCCTTCCAGTCCTACCACACCCGCAGATTTCAGATAATCTTGCAGGGACTGTTGCGAGCGGAAATTGCTGGGAGTCTGACATAACTCGCGCACGATAAATCCGCGAATCGAAAGTTTACCACTCTCCACATCCGCCGGGTTGACCCCATAGTTCCCGATCAGGGGATAGGTCATGGTGACGATCTGACCGCAGTACGAGGGGTCTGTCAGAATCTCCTGATAGCCCGTCATGCTGGTGTTGAAAACCACCTCACCAAAGACTTCGCCCACGGCACCAAAGGCCGTTCCTGGAAAAATGCTGCCGTCTTCAAGAACCAACTTCGCGGTGGCGGTCATATCGATCCGGACAATGGAGGGAGGCGGGTTGTTTCCATGTAAGAGTTTACGCCAAGAGAGACGTAAAAAAAAGAGACCGACATCCCTGAAGGAATGCGGTCTCCTTAAACTAACGTCAGTCAACTGCCCAGTACGCTGCAGTAGACTCTAAGTGCCATTCGACAAAACCGGTCGCGGTATGCGAAAACTGCTGTTGTTACGGTGACAGCTTCGATCCCGCAGAGGTTTTGTCGGAATGCACTAAGAGTTAGCGGTCTTGCGAGAGCAGGAAGTCTTGAAAGCGGATGCCTTCCCCTTCGGAGCTGCCAATGCTGGTGAACAATTCCGCCATAATCCGGTGGAAGTGCTTCGCTCGGATGGAGTAGAAGTTGTGCTTGCCATCGCGGCGGGCCTCGATCAGGCCGGCCACGCGCAGCAGGGCCAGATGATGGCTGACTGCGGGTTGACTTTGACCAAGCCGCTCACACAGAGCGGTCACGTGCAGTTCTTCTTCCCGCATCAGGTAGGTCAGAATGCGGAGGCGAGTTTCGTCAGACAGCAGCTTAAAGACCTGGACGAGATCCTTCTCCAGCTGGTCAGACAATTCCAGGAAAGCACCGGCCCGCGCGGCCGATGGCTCTTCAAGATTGGCAATCATTTCACTCTCACTCTCTGGTTGCGACCCCGGAGGCGATTCGCTTGACCGGCGATCTACACCCGAACCTGGATCGGACAATTCAGGAAATCCTTGTATGGACAGACAAACAGTGCCTGCCCCAGTAGTCGGACATTCGTTGCTTCCACGCGCCGGGAGTGGAATGATCAGCTTCGTTGGGGATTGTAAAAACTTCAGGCCCGTCGCGAGGCAGACAAACCACTGCGAACGCAGTAGCCTCAAATGGTCAATTTCTTACGTGGGTGACAAAATCGCGACAGCGTGACCAGCCAGAACGGCGCAACAAGATGAGGACGCAAAGATGTGTGGAATCATAACCTATTCAGGGTCGCCTACGACCCGTACCTTTCACCCGAATCTATGAATGTCCCCATTATGCAAACCGAGTTCGTCCGAGTCAACGACCTAAATCCAATTTTGATCCGTAGCTCGAATTCACACAATTCCTTAAGATTTCGCTGGTAACGTCGTTTTCAAAGGATTTACCTCAGTGCCTGCTCGGCTCTGATAGCTCTAAACGCATATCGCGTTCCTGATCCACAACCTGACTTGTGATCAAACACGTTTCTTCTCAAATATGTGTTGGTTGGAAAACCATGAAGGTGACAGATTTTGCCAATTTATCGGGACAACGGGTCGTCGTGACCGGTGGCTCTCGCGGAATTGGTCGGGCCATCTGCCTGGAACTGGCCGCAGCCGGCGCCGATGTGCTTGTCCACTATGGACATGCGCAGCAGCCGGCGGAAGACGTCGCCAACACTGTTCGCTCTTTCGGCAGAACCGCCTGGACACTGGGCTGCGACTTCCGAGACACAACACAAGTCCCGGCATTTGTTCAAACCGCCTGGTCTCTCTGTGGCTCCATCGACGGTTGGGTGCATAATGCTGGAGCAGACTTGCTTACAGGATCAGCAGCCGACCTCTCCTATGACCGGAAACTTGCCGAACTTCTCGCCGTTGATGTCCAAGCCGCCATTTTGATTTGCAAGGCAGCAGGTCTTCGCATGCAGGCGGCGGGACGCGGCGTCATCACTACCATTGGCTGGGATCAGTCTGACCGGGGGATGGAAGGGGACAGTGGAGAACTTTTCGCCGCCGCGAAAAATGCCATCATGGGATTTACCCGGTCTCTTGCGATGAGTCTGGCCCCTGAGGTCCGGGTCAACTGTATTGCCCCTGGCTGGATCCGCACCGCCTGGGGAGCACAAGCCGGTCCCATCTGGCAGGAACGTGTGCAACGTGAAACCCCCTTGAAACGCTGGGGGGAACCAGAAGACATCGCGCACCTGGCCCGTTTTCTGCTAAGTCGCGAGGCCAGTTATTTGACCGGCCAGGTCATCAACGCGAATGGTGGGGCCGTTCGCTAGAATTCTGTGATGTCCATGCTCTCGAAATGACCCTCACTTCAGTCGGGCCGACATGTCCAAACCCAAGCTGCTGTTTGTGACAGGACGCTTGGCGGAACCGGCCTTGCGGTCCCTGCTGCCCAGCATCGCCCTGGAGTCCGGATTCGACTTTGAAATCGCTGTGCTCCCGATTTCTGTCGCCGCGCTGATGCAGACCAAGTGGCTGGCCCGTAAATTGCCACATCTCCACGGCGTCGATCGGGTGATCTTACCGGGTTGGTGTCTGGGAGATTTGGCAACACTGGAAACACAATGGCAACTCCCCGTCGAACTCGGTCCCAAAGATCTCCTCGATCTGCCCGCACATTTCGGTCGCCAGGGGCGCGAGACTCCTAATTTGGACACCTTCTCGATTGAGATTCTCGCGGAAATCAATCACGCCCCACGTCTGTCGCTGGCTGAGTTGTTACGGCAGGCAGAGCATTACCGTGCCTCGGGTGCCGACGTGATCGACCTGGGGGCGATCCCCGGGGAACCGTGGCAGCAGGTGGGTAGCGTGGTCCGCACGCTTCGGGCTTCTGGTTTCCGCGTGTCGATCGATAGTTTCGAGCAGCGCGATGTCACAGAGGCGGTCGATGCCGGGGCGGAATTGGTCTTGAGTGCCAACTCCAGCAATCTCGATTGGGCGACACAGTTGCCCGTGGAGTTTGTCGCGATTCCCGATGAACCTGCCGACCTCGCATCGCTGGAAGCGACGGCCCGCATGTTAACGGCCGCGGGCCGCAAGATCCGCTGGGATCCCATTCTGGAACCCGTCGGCTTCGGGTTCGCGGCAGCGCTGCACCGCTACATGACTGTGCGTCAAAAACACCCCGATGCAGCCCTGATGATGGGCGTGGGTAATGTCACCGAACTGGCAGAGGTTGATAGCGCCGGCGTCAATTTTCTCCTGGCGGCGATCTGCGAGGAACTGCGGATTCACAGCATTCTGACCACCGAAGTCATCAACTGGTGCCGCACTTCCGTGCAGGAATTCGATGCGGCCCGCCGCCTGGTGCGTTACAGCATTGCGAACCGCCGGTTACCTAAACATCTCGATGGACGCTTGCTGTTATTGCGTGATCCGAAACTTCAGGAACACGGGGCGGCCGGTCTCAAGGAGTTGCATGAGCGGATTACCGATCCCAACTTCCGCATCTTTGCCGAGCGCGGTGAAGTCCACCTGCTGAACCGGGATGGTTACTGGCACGGCACTGATCCGTATGAAGTGTTCGATCAAATGGTGGCGACGGTGGGCACGTTGACCGCCGAACATGCCTTTTATCTGGGAATGGAACTGATGAAGGCCCAGACTGCGGTGGTGCTGGGCAAGCATTATGTGCAGGACGAGTCCTTACGCTGGGGCTTTCTCTCCGTGGAGGAACAGAGTGCCATCGCGCGTCGACGGGGTGGTCACCACGCACTCCCCGCGCGATCCGATCGAGAGGCGGACGCATGCTGAGTCCGCCTGTGGTTCGAGAGTTAACCACCATTCCCACGGTCATGTCTGCGTTGCGCGCGCTAGCGGATCATCCCAGGCAGTTGCTGTTTGACAGTGCCGCCGTTCGTCCCGAGCGCGGTCGTTACTCGTTTCTGATGGCCGACCCTATCTCCAGCGTCGATATCGAGACGGCCATTTATGGAACCGACCCCTTTCAGGATTTACGGCGCTGGTCGCTGGAATACGTAGCCCCCCGTGTGGCAGAGTTGCCGCCGTTTCAAGGCGGCATCGCCGGGCTGATGGGTTATGAACTCGGAGGCTGCTGGGAGCGAATTTCGCTGGCCCGCCATGCTCACGGCACCATCCCCGTGCTCTCAGCGGGACTTTACCCCTGGGTGCTTGCCTGGGATCATGTGCTCTCGCGCGCATGGATTATCGCTCACGGCTGGCCCGAGACAGATGCCGGGCAGGCCCAGCAACTTGCGAGTCTCCGCGCAGACCAGGTGCAGCAGGCTCTCGAGTCTGCTCCCGATTTCTCCGCCGCGCCCGTCATCACAGCAGGGCAGGGCGGGCCCGCTGCTCCACCCCATTGGGCACGGCAAATTGCGCCGCAGATCTGGAGTGACTTTACTCCGTCGGAATACCTGCACGCCGTGCAGAAAGTCATTGACTACATCTATGCGGGCGACATCTTCCAGGCGAATCTCACGCAGCGGTTGTGGCTGCGATCCCAGGCAGATCCGATATCGCTGTACGAACAGCTGCGGAACTGCAATCCGGCTCCGTTCGCGGGCTACATGCAGGGCGCAGGCTGGACCATCCTGAGCGCTTCTCCGGAACGCTACCTGCAAGTGTGCGACCGGATTGTGACCACACGGCCAATTAAAGGAACACGCCGCCGATCGACACAACCTGAGGCCGACCTGTACACGCGCGACACTCTGCGTGAAAGTGAAAAGGATCTGGCAGAGAATGTCATGATCGTGGACTTGTTGCGGAACGACCTGTCGCGCGTGTGCCGCCCCGGCAGCGTGTTTGTGCCTCAGCTCTGCCAGGTGGAATCCTTCGCGACCGTGCAACATCTGGTGTCGGAAGTGCAGGGCACGCTGCAACACGAGGAAAGCCTGTGGAACCTGTTTGCCAAGGCATTTCCCGGCGGATCGATCACCGGTGCTCCCAAGATTCGGGCCATGGAAATTGTTGCCGAACTGGAACCGACCGTCCGCGGCCCATACACCGGCAGCCTGTTTTATATGGGACATGATGGCACGGTCGACAGCAATCTGCTCATCCGCACCTTTCTGTATCGCGACGGCTGGCTACAATGTGGCGTCGGCGGTGGCATTGTCGCGATGTCCGACCCCGCAAGTGAATATCAGGAAACGTGGCACAAGGCCGCGGGAATGTTACAGGCAGTAGGCGCTCGTGCTCCCTGATGACCACGCTGCTTTAGTACCATCCAACAAAACCGGTTGCGGCACTAGGAAATCGCTGAAATTGCAGTGAACGGGTCGATCCCGCAGGAATTTTATCGGTATGCACGACTGATCCGCGTCGAAGTGGCTAACGTCTGGCGAGCGGGGGGAGGTGACTCCCCCCGGTGATTCTGGCTGCAAACGGGAATTCCATCACCGAAGGGACTTACGTCCCCTCGCTCGCTTTGAGTAACTTCCACGCGTGTCAGTAAGACCCTGTTTTCAAATGGAGTATGAGTGATAGCGGAAAGCAGAAGGCGGAAAGCAGAAAGCCAATAATCCGCAGGTATCCCGCTCTCTGGCTTTCCGCTGTGTGCGTTTTGCTTTCCGCGGGAATCATAGGAATACAGGTTCTAATGACCATGCCGCTGAACAGACCGTCGCACCGATGATGATCCTGTTGATCGACAACTACGACAGCTTTGTGCATAACCTGGCCCGCTATGTCCACGAACTCGGGTTACCGGCGCACATCGCCCGGAATGATGCACTGACTGTCGATCAGATCATCGCCATGAATCCGGCGGCGATTATTCTTTCTCCGGGTCCGTGTACGCCACGTGAAGCGGGCATCTCCATGCCCATCGTGCGGCAACTGACGGGTCGCATCCCGATACTGGGAGTCTGCCTGGGACACCAGGCGATTGCCGCGGCACTCGGCGGACGTGTGATTCGCGCGGAAGAACCCGTGCATGGGCGGTCCTCGTGGATTCGGCATCACGAGACACCCCTCTTCCAGGGTATCTCCAATCCCTTCGAGGCGGCACGCTATCACTCATTGATCGTGGAAGAGTCACAACTGCCCGACGAACTGCAGATCACCGCGCGCACGATTAGTGGCATCCCCATGGCGATCGAGCATCGGCAGGCTGCGGTATATGGCGTCCAGTTTCATCCCGAGTCGGTCCTCACGCAATTCGGGCATCAATTGCTGGCGAATTTTTTGCGACTGGCGGGCATTTCGCTGGCCAGCGTGCCGGCATTTCTGCGCGAAACTCCGCCGGCGGAAGTACCGGGAACCCACGGACCACCGTTGACACCCGTCGCCTGGCCAGCCCCCGTGGACCGCGTCGACGACTGAAGGATTTTCAGACGTTGCCACCGCGGTCGTGAGTCAACTATTTGACCGCAGCCAGAGCCGACGAACCGAGCCCCAGCTTGGCTTGATCGCCAAAGATGTAGGACGGGAATTCGATGCCGGTTAACGTTCGCTCGGCACGTTCACGCATGCCACGATCGACCGCAGCCTGTGCGGTTTCGTTCGGCATCAGGCGGAATAGTACGCCATCGAGATTGCCCACGTTCCGTTCCGATTGCCACAGCACTTTGTTGCCCGCCATGAACTTGATCTGAAATTGAATGGTCTTCAACACGACAGCTTCCTGAACGGTGCGTTCTCCCATTTTGGAAAGCTGCCGGGTTTCTCCGGCCTTGTAACGGACGTCGACCACCACTTGTGTCTTCTGGTTTCCCTCGCCCACGGTGAGTTGAGATTTTTGCAAACGCTCGCGAACTTGCGTTTCCGCAGTGGTCTTCAGCGCGCCCAATTCCGGTTCACCGCTCACCGTCACTGCCAGCGATACGGCATCTCCCGGTTTCACCAAGGCTTTCTCGGCCAGCTTCGCACCGTCCAGTTGACCCATCAGTTCCGCATGCGGCAGATTCACCGAACGGACCTGCCAGGTTTTTCCACTGAGTCCCGCGAACGTACAACGCAGAGACGTGGTTTGCGCAGGGAAGACGGCCTCTGGTGCCGTGTACTGCCACACCACGGCCTGTACCTTGCGGCTGACCAGTTGCTGGCCGCCCAGTAACAGATAGTCATCGCCGATCCACTGTAGTAACGGTGCCACATCGGGCAGGGGGTAACGTTCCGCGACTTCACCCGTCGACATATCAAATATCGTCACCATTTTGTTGGCTTCGGTTCCATGCGAGACCGCCAGCCATTGGCCGTTCGGATGAAACGCCAGGCTTTCCGTCCGGCCTTCCAGCGGAATCACGCCCAATCCCTCACCTGTTCGCGCATCAAGCAAGGCAATGTCTTTGTCACCCAGAATATTGCCCCGCACGGCTGCCAACTGCTGGCCGCCCGGTGAAACAGCAAAGATTCGCGCCCCGGGAAAGCGATAGACTGGTTGAGCATCGCTGACATTCCAGAGCACGAGGTCGCCCTCGGAATTCACCGTTCCGACATGCTGATCGTCGACAAATGCCGCGAAGGCAACTTCACGCTTGCCTTCATCCTCGGCACTCCGATACGGTCGCCAGGCCAGCTTGTGGCTCCCTGCGCCACTCAAATGGAAGAGATCAAGCCGCCCCTCGCCCCGATGATGTTCCACCAGTCCCCATTCCCCATTGGGTGACAAGGACAGCAAGCTGCCCGAGAAAGGGAGTTCCTGCCGACCGAGGCGTTCTCCGGTCGAAGCCTGGTAGAGATCGATCACGGTTCGCTTGGCGACAGGATGGACGACTTTGACTCGGTAATTCCCTAAACGCCCGCTGTTGAGATCCCGCGCGACCACAACCTTGGTGTCGTCTAAGTCTTCCTGATACGCCACACGCACCGCCACCCGAGGCTCTGCCCCTTTCGAGATGGTCAGATCGCGCACGGCCCCTGTGCCAGCCTCCACGGGAAACATCTCTTTAGGCAGTCCCGCTGCCACGGCCGGATCGGGTTTCGCGCTCCATGAACTACTGGCAACGGCATCGGTCACCTGGGAATAATCAGAAGGGGTCAGCGCTGGCAAATCGGCGTCCATCGCCAATCCGCCAGCCGCTGCCGTCTTTGCGGCCGCGGCCAGCACCTGCTCGTCGAGTGTCAGCACTTCCAGTCGGGCATCGGCCTTATCCGCAACAACACCGACCAGCCAATTGTCGCCCATCACACGCCGTGTATAAGCGAGTTCGACACGGTCGAGTTTGGGGTAGCTGTAAATGAGTTGCTGCTGCGTGGTATCCAGAATGCCACGACCATGCACCATCCACCGACCATTCGTGGGAAATGGTTGGAGCCGTCCCAGTTGATAGGCAGGGTCTAACTGGTCTTTGAGTTGTGGGGTCAGATCAAAGTCGGCCACGGTCTTGCCCGCGGCCACATCCCAGACCACAAACTGTGAGAAATCGCGTCGGTCGCCGCGAGATTGCACGTCATACAGCACAGCCAGCTGGGTTCCATCGGCCGAGAAACCAATCGCGCCAATCTCGATGGAACCGGTCTGCCCTTCGATCTCGATCGCGCCGGCCAGCTTGCCGTCATCAAGGTTGTAAATCTCAATGGAATGCTTCAGATAGTCGGCCTGAACCGCCAGATATTTGCCTCCCGGGCTGCAGGCGTAGGCGGTGTGTCCCGAAAACTTATCGGTTCCGGTGATATGACTCACAAAGGTGCCGCCGGGAAGATCCCAGACCTTCACCCCGCGTTCTAACTGTGAAATGGCCACCAGTCGATCGGGCCGCGGAAACGCCAGGACGGCCACACGAAAGCGATTTTGACCATCACCTGTCGCCAGATCTCCCAGCGACTTTTTGGCTTGGATATCATAGACACTGATCTTGTCGCCGCCCCCTTGCGTGTTTGCAAAGTATTGACCGTCAGGACTCAACGCCATCGCGGAACTGTAACCCACATTGGGCACATTCCCCGACTTGGCACCGGTCGATAGCCGGTAAACATCGAATCCCTCGCGCGACCCTTTCCCACTTTTCACCGCCACATAGTTGCTGTTGGTTAAGGGATAAACGACATCCTTCTCCCGCAGATTGTCGGGGTCGAGTTTGATCTTCAGCGGTTTTTCCGAGGTCAACACGTCCGCCGCAGCTGGCGGATTCGCCTCGATCGACCAATCTGCAGATTTCTGAAAGGACAAACGGCTTGATACGGGAGGCTGGCTGCTGCCCGTCTGGAACCCAGACGGAGTCGGCCCGGGTGGTGTCGCTGGCCGGGCTGATGCTGCGACTCCCGTTGGCGTATTCGCGGCAGTCGTGTTGGGAAATTGGGGTGCTGGTGAGACCGCAGGACTGGCACCGGGTACTGTCGTTTGAGGATTGGCAACCGGTACGTTGTTCGCGACCGGCAAAGGCGCGGGCGGGGCTCCTGCGGGCACACTGGGAACGCCGACCATGGCCAAGGCAATCACCACGACGGCCGCTACGGCAATTCCACCAGCGATAACCAGCCCGATAATGATCGGAATCACTGGTGACGAACTCTGCTTGCTGCTCTTTTTACCGCTTTTTCCAGAACTGCCGCCGCGATTTCGAGGAACGTCGACATCCGCGCCACAAGCCTTACAGGCGACAGTTTCGCCCGCATAACGATCGGCATATAGCGAACGTGCGCCACATTCAGAACAGCGAGCCGGAATTGGCATGTCGAATCCCTGAGATGATGGGCCAGCGAGGGGACGGCACAGGCTGCAGACCAGTGCGTCGACGTATGCTAGCACCTCATTTCCGCGAAAAACAAGGTAATCCCGTACAAGCCGAGGCTTGTGCCTGCCAACATCCCGCCAGGATCGGACGGCCCAGGCCTGACCTCGACAGCGGTAGCCCTTGCAACACCCCACCGGGTATCAATCCCTATAAGACCCGACTTCTGGCGTCTCTGTCACAAAATCTGAGCTATTCTTGAAAAGACGCTTCTTCACGTGTTGCTTATTCTCGCTAGGCGACCCACCACGACTGGAAGCGGAAGTACGGTTTCGCTCAGCGGTTTTGAGACACGACGGGGTTGTCATATGCGCCATTGGCAACTGACGGGAAGGCTTGGCTCGGGTGCTGACATGGTCAGCAAACTCGTCGATCCGATTCCGTTCCGGCTCGGACGACGTTCCGAAGCCACGCTGACCATTCCCAGATCCACCGTTTCGGGATTGCATGCAGAGCTGTTCACGCAAAGTGGCCAACTTTTCGTGCGCGACCTCAACAGTACGAACGGCACCTTTATCAATGGCCAGCGTTTAGACCAGAGTTCACAACTCCAACCGGGTGATGTGCTGCAACTGGCCGACGTGGCACTCCGCATTTCCTGCGTGGAAGAAGAGACCAACACCCGCACCATCCGCCACGATTTCTGTGACCACGCCTTGGCACGAGTGTTGTTTGATAAACTGCTGATCGAACAGCAGGTCATCCCATATTTTCAACCCATCGTTGACATTCGCACGCGCTCTACCGTCGCCTTTGAAGCTCTGGCCCGCAGTCGACTCCCCGGCCTCGAAACCCCCGGACAGATGTTCGCCGCTGCGGCCGATCTGGAACTCGAAGACGAACTCAGCCACATCATGCGCACCAAAGGTGTGCAGATCAGCCAGCAGTTCGAGCAGGTTCCTCCCATATTCCTCAATACGCACCCGACAGAATTCTCAGGCGAAATGTCTTGGGCCTGGCTCGCACAATTACGCACACTGGCACCGCAACAGTCTCTCACCATCGAGGTGCATGAGGCCGCCGTGACCGATGTCAAAGAAATCTGCCGGTTTCGCGCTGCCTTGAGAGAATTGAATATCGGCCTGGCATTCGACGACTTTGGAGCCGGCCAGGCACGCATCGCGGAATTGGCAGAAGTTCGGCCAGACTATCTGAAGTTTGATCGACTAATGATCACCAAACTCGATCAGGCAGACTCCACCCGCCGCCGATTCGTCCGCAGCCTGATTGATGCCGTTCAAGAGATCGGCGTCCTCGCGCTGGCGGAAGGCATTGAAACTCAAGCCGAATTCGAGGTCTGCCGCGACTTGGGATTCGCACTCGGCCAAGGCTACTGGCTGGGACTACCGAAACCACTGGAAAGCTACCAGAACTGGCGACCGGAAAGTTTGCCTTCAGATTCCTCTCTGAAATTGGCGATGCACGCCCCTCAAGCCTCTGGTCTCCTCATCGGTCAGCGTGAACCTGCCGCCGTTTGCAATAATCGATAAGGTGATTTCAATTCGCACACAGTGAACAGACTTCTCGCATCGTGATACCGATGTCCGATGGTAATTTCTCCGCAACATGGCTGCACTCGACCAGCCGAAATCGACGGGAAATTCCAGCGCTCCGCCCAACATTGAACAGTGCGCCAGCAATTTCGACCGTTGACGGCCTCGCTCTCATTCCATGAACGCAGGCCGGACGTGGCGATGCTGGATCTTTGCCCGTCTCAATCTGCAAGGAGGCGATCGCCCGAGGAGAGACAAGAGCCCATAGCCGAAAACTCAACCGCTCATTCGACCAAGGGATTTCGCTTGGCTCTCGACGCTGGTCTCTGGACACTGGACTACACAGGGACCGACGAGATTGAAAAAGGCGACGACCCCGGTAGCGACGGACCCTTGCAATCTCTGCCAGTTACTGCGATAAACTCCGCCAGACCTCAGCAGAGCGGACTGATTTTCAGCCGCCACTTCTGACGGTCGTATGGGCTTCGGCCTACGCATTGGAAAATCATTCGGGATGTAGCGCAGCCTGGCTAGCGCGCTTGCTTGGGGTGCAAGAGGTCGTGGGTTCAAATCCCGCCATCCCGACTCCGCAACGCCATAAACCACAATGGTTTATGGCGTTTTTTACATCCAAATCTGTATCCAATTTCGCCAATTTGCGAAGTTTATCCCATTTGGCGGGTCGGTTGGATACGGGCGTCCAAATCTCGCCCACAATCGACGGATCCATCCGAGAAATCAACCACGAGACAGGGCCATCTCCCGTGGTCATGGTCTGCCGCAGGTTGCCGTCAAGTATCTGGTAACCGTCTGATATTTCACGGACGAGCAATACATCTCTGCATCATATAGGCTGGCGGTCACGCCGTCCGTTGGGGTTTCCACGGTCAGCCGGTTGCTGTTTGGCTGTTCCTTCGTTGTCGTGAACAGCACTGCTGGGCAAGCCAGAAGAAGCACCCGTGCGCGGTCATCTGCAATAGAGGGAGCCCCAGTTCTCTCACTTGGTGTGCAAATCGAAACTGATGACGTTGCTGCCGGCACGCACTTCGGCGGTCAACGCGCCTGGCTGAAAATACTTCCGGGGAATTTTGACCGGGGCAACCGACATTAACAGTTTGCCGTTCTCGTCACGCGGGGTTTCCCGAGCCGTGATCTCAACGCGATGCTGGCCGAGCATGGCTCCGGTTTTGTGCTGGGTGAACAGCAGGCGGTAATGTCCGTTCTGGTTGGTGCCACCGAATGAGGGCGACCCGCCGGGCCCCTCGGGGACGAACTGTATATTGACACCCGGCAGCGGTTGGCCATCAAGCGTGATTGTGCCAGAGACCTCGGCAACGGCTGGTCCCTCGTCCCGGCTGCAGCCCACCATTAGAACGGCAAGCAAAGTCCACAGTACGGCGATCAGTTGAGGATTCCGAATCATGTTCATGGCTTTCAAGACGGAAACTCGCTGGTATTTTCCACAGACACATGTTGGCAATCAGGCAGGGTTGATTGCGGCTCAGAAATCGCCCGTCACCTGGCCGTCGTTGATCGCTCCCAGGCGTTGATAGAGTCCGTAGGGACCATTGACCGTGGCGGCCGAGTAACCCGTCGCCGTGTTCTCCAGATTTTCACTGAGGAACTTGACGGCACCATCGCCCATCAGGAAGTGTGCGCCCCCCACATGCTGGCTGTGGAAATTGCGGTGCAGGTTTGAGGCGTCAAGTGTGGGGCCATTCAACTTCTGATGCGCCGCACGCAGATGCAGATCGGGACCATTCTGGTTTGATCCAATGTTCGTGCAACGCGGCCCTCCCCCCGTGGTAACGTTGCCGTAAACGTATTGGCGGACAGATCCGACATTGGCCACTCCGTTGATATCGGTGACCAGGGGAATCCAATGGACTTCACCGACGGCAAACACATTCGATGACCCATCGGTGATGTGTCGCATACTGCGGTTGCCATTCACGATCAGCAAACCATTGTTGCGGGCATCTACGGTGATCGAAGTACCATTTTCTGCGCAAAAAGCCCCGTTAAAAGCACCCCGGCTTCCCATGTAGCTCGATGTGGCAATTGCTTCGACACCTTGGCCGGCAGAGACATTCGCGGCCCCACCATTATTTGCGACCGTGGCTGGCTTCACATCACTGGGGCAACTGAAGACACTGAGCGGGGTCGCCACCAGCGACTGGTTCGGTACCGCCACCGATCCCAGAGTGTTCGCATACGGCGTGGCGCTGAAGTTGAACTGGTTGTAGAGCGGCCCCTGATCGAGATAGGGCAGGATGAAGGCCGACCAGGCCCAACCCGTGCCATAGCGATCGGCATTCCCCGCGACCACATCGACGAAGCCCATCGGGAACACCTGAAAGGAGTCGTGATAGTTGTGCAGTGCCAGGCCGATCTGCTTCAGGTTGTTGCGACATTGCGTGCGGCGTGCCGCTTCACGGGCCTGCTGAACCGCCGGCAAAAGCAGGGCAATGAGAATAGCGATGATGGCAATCACCACCAGCAGCTCAATCAGCGTAAATCCGCGCTGAGCAGCACGAGATCGAGTCATGATCCTGTTCCTTCGAGATGACACCAGTTACCGCCGTGGACTTCATGACCACGGCTGTGCCTCTCGCAGAAACGCAACCTCTATGCCGGAACGATCTGTCTCAGGGATACCTGTTGTCTTGGCACTACAAAAATGCTGTGATTCTAGACGATTCTGAGATGCATCCCGATGACAATTCTGCACAACACTTGTGCGAGTGGTATGCCAGCCAGCAGATATCCTAGGAATCCCTGTTGATGCATTACTCCGGGCCGTTAAATATCGCGGCCTGCCTCCGCGGTGTCATGCAACCGGAATTGTTGCCAGTCGATCTCCAGTTTCCGCATGCGTGATCGCAAGGTATGCGGGTTGATTCCCAACAGACGCGCGGCACCATGCGGACCTTCAATCCGCCCTTTGGTATGCACCAGCGCCGCTTCGATATGCGCGGCTGCCGCTTCATCGAGACTGGGAAACCTCGTCACGATGGTTTCTGCACGCCTGGCTGTGGGCCCGGTAGAGGACTCAATTGTCGTCGACTTGGCAGGATTGGTTCCCAACGCCGCAGCAACATCCAACGTTTCACCCGCGCCGAGAATCGCGGCACGATCCATCACACTGGCCAGTTCACGCACGTTCCCCGGCCAGGGATAACTGATGAGGAGCGCGATCTGCTCCTCGTTCGGAATGCAGGGCCGCAGTCCCAGTTTGTGAGCGGCTCGTAAGGCGAAGTGACGGGCCATGGCGGGGATGTCGGGCAGGCGTTCTCGCAGGGGAGGCAAATGAATCGGGAAGACCGCCAGGCGATACCACAAGTCTTCACGAAAGGTTTGTTCGGCGACCATGGCTTTCAGATCGCGATGCGTGGCCGCAATCACGCGGACATCGACATGCAGCGACTGTTCCCCACCGACACGTTCAAAGGAACTGTCCTGCAAGACGCGCAGCAGTCTTACCTGTACCGCCGGGGGAAGCTCGCCACACTCATCGAGAAACAACGTGCCACCATCGGCACGTTCAAACCAGCCTTTACGCCGAACTTCCGCCCCGGTGAAGCTGCCTTTCTCATGACCGAACAATTCGGAATCGATCAGTTCGGGAGGGATGGCACCGCAGTTGACGCGGACGAACGGACCATTCTCCCGCCGTGACTGACGATGTATCGCCCGCGCGATGACCTCTTTCCCCGACCCGGTTTCTCCCAGAATGAGCACGGGAACATCCGACTTGGCGACACGCTGCACGCGTTCCATCACCGGCCGGAGACCGCTCTCTTCCCCCACGACCTGGTCGGCCCCCTCGCTACGTCCCAGTTTCACCATCAACGCACGGTTTTCCGCCTCGGCCCGTTCCCGCAAGACGACCAGCTCTCGCAAGCGGCGATCGTTCTCTAACGCGACAGTAAACGGCTCCAACAACTCCCCAAACAGTCGTACATGATCTGAATGAAAGGGTCGCGAGGGGTCAGCGATCGCAATCAAGGCCCCGCGATGACCATGTTCGCTGGCCATCGGTCCCACGAGGACATCCCCCGTCAGCCGTTCCGGCAACAAGCCGGGCAGCATGGGGCGCAGCGCCCGTACCGCATCGTTGAGAACCTGTCCTTGCGGAATCCATTCTAGCAGCACATCGAGTTGGCGCTGGGTACACGCGGTATGACTTTCCACGGCGGGGGGTTTGGAGCGATTTGCCGATGCGATAGCGACGGTTTCGCACGACTGCCGCTCGATAGAGAGTTCGCGAATCAGAATTTGGGACGCGGGGAAATCCCGCGCGATCAAAGTCACGATGCGTTCGAGAGATTCCACGATTTCGATATGGCGGCAGGCTTCCCGCCAGACATCGAGCAGCAGTTGATTGTGACGATCCACGCTCGAGTTTCCGTGATATATCGCGGCCTTAGTGGTCGTCAGCCACGGTTCTTCCATGATATATCACGGCCTTTCCTTGTCAACCCTCATGGGAGTGACGTAAGTCCTGAATTTGAAGCGGTTTTGCCCGTGGCATGCCCTTTGTCCTAGGGGAATTCGCAATCGCCGGACCATTCGCGAAAGAGTGGTCCGCTTCGGTGATCAAGAAACAGGACTTCCGCATGTTGCCCCAACGGTCTGTGGTTCACGTTTACGACGACATCGCGATGGTTTCTCACCGGCACTTCGCGCCGGTCGACGATGCTTGGGCTGACAATCTCGAGACTGCTGGCGATCCTTGGGTCGGGATGGGCTCCGAGTGCCGGATCGAGGACTACGGCTGACGCAGCGTTTGTCGGTGGAGATTGAGTTGAAGGTTTTCTTTAGCCTGACCCCATCGGTCAGCCAGTCGCAGTTCTGTTTCCCTCTGGATCAGTCGGGGCCGGGGACACGTCTGTTTCTAGCGGCCCCATTTCCGGTCTGTTGGCGGGGCATGACCTAACTTGAGGTGAGGCAGCCAAATCCGTATGATCCTGCGGAGTAGGAAAGATCCGGGTGCGGTCCATTGTTGCTCCGCACTTCCCCTACCGAGGTTTATCCCTCGCTAGTTGTCAATCACCGCCTAGGCTAGGAGGAGCAGAACGTGGCTCCGGTTCGAGTTGCAATTAACGGTTTTGGTCGGATTGGTCGCGTCGCGTTTCGAGCCATGGCGGCTCGGCCTGACGAATTTGAAATTGTCGCCATCAACGACTTGGGCAAACCGGACGCCCTGGGGGTGCTGCTGAAGTACGACAGCATTCAAGGCCGCTTTCCGGGTACTGTCTCGGCCGATGGTGATTCGCTCATCGTCAACGGCAAGAAGGTCAAAGTTTGCGCCGAGAAAGATCCGCGCAGCCTGCCTTGGAAAGACATGGGCGTGCAAATCGCCCTCGAATCGACCGGGTTCTTCACCGGTCGCGCCAAAGATGGCAAGCCGGGGTATGACAGCCATATCGAAGCGGGTGCTCAGAAGGTCATTCTGTCGGCTCCCGCCAAGGACAAGCCCGACCTGACCTGCGTGATGGGCGTGAACGACTGCGACCTGAAGCCCGAGCACAAGACCATCTCGAACGCCAGTTGCACCACCAACTGCCTCGCTCCGGTCGCCATGGTGTTGCAGCAAAACTTCGGGATCTCTCGTGGTTTGATGACGACCTGCCACGCTTACACCAACGATCAGCGCGTGTCCGATCAGTTGCACGATAACATCTATCGTTCTCGCGCCGCTGCGATCAACATCATCCCCACCACCACGGGTGCCGCGAAGGCCGTGGGAGAAGTGCTGCCCGCGCTGAACGGTAAGCTCACCGGCATCTCGCTGCGTGTGCCGGTGCCATGCGGCAGTATCGTCGACCTCGTGGTTGAGCTCGAAAAAGATGTGACCGTTGAAGACATCAACGGGACCATCAAGGCCGCCGCAGAAGGCCCGCTGAAGGGCATTCTCGAATACTGTGTCGATCCGATCGTGTCGAGTGACATTATCGGCAACCCCCACAGTTCGATTTTCCATGCGGAATGGACCATGGTCATGCAGAAGCGCATGGTCAAGATTCTGAGCTGGTACGACAACGAATTTGGCTACTCGAATCGGACGGCCGATTTGATTGCCAAGGTCGCCAAACTCGGCTAATGGTCCGCGGAATTTCCGACACCGGCCGCGGTGATCCTCGGGATCCCGCGGTCGTGCGGATTCTGCCCGTCGACAGGATGATTCTGGCATGCCAACGCGGACCCTGGATGTCACGCGGCCGGTCATGGCCCCGTCCATGCTCAAATGCGATTTTGCCAATCTTCTGGCAGAAGTGCGGGCCTTGGAATCCGCAGATGCCCAGATGCTGCATTGGGACGTCATGGATGGGCATTTCGTGCCCAACCTCTCCTACGGTGCGATGGTCATCGAACGAGTCCGCCGTCAGACGGAACTGTTCTTCGACGCTCACTTGATGATCTCCGACCCAGCGAAGTATCTCGACGACTACGTCAAGGCCGGCTGCGATGCCATCACCATTCACATTGAAGCGGTGCCGCAGCCGGTGGAATTGTTGCAACGCATGCGTGCCGCCGGGGTGAAAGCCGGGTTGGCGATCAATCCCGCGACACCGATTTCCGCCGTGGCACCATTCCTGGCCCATTGCGATCAGGTGCTGGTGATGAGCGTGAACCCCGGTTTCGGAGGCCAGGCATTCCTGCCGGACGTGCTCCCGAAAGTGCAGCAACTCCGGCAACTCGTGCCCGCCGAAACCTGGATTTCGATCGATGGCGGCATCGGGCCGAAAACCATCGCGGCCTCTGCGGCAGCCGGGGCACAGCTGTTCGTCGCTGGCAGTTCCATCTTCGATCAGCCAGACTATGCCGCCGCGATGCGTGATATGGAAACCCGTGCGGCGGGACAACGCGAGATTTCCGGTGCGTTCACCGGCTCAGGAACCGAGTGATGAGTGACGCGACAGTGACCGACAACGACAATGATCAAGCCCCGCGCAAGAAGCGCGGCGTGCCTGAGGGTCTGTGGATCCGCTGCGACAGTTGCAAGAACACCGTCTACCGCATGCAGGTCGAAAAAAACTTCTACCTCTGCCCCGACTGTGATCACCATTTCACGGTACCTGGTCTCGAACGGATTCAGCAACTCGTCGACCAGGACAGTTTTGAAGAGTGGTGGTCTGAACTGAGTCCCGTCGATCCACTCGGCTTCGTCGATACGCGCCCGTATCGCGACCGGCTTGTGGCCGAACAGAAAAAGACCGGCATGAGAGAGGCGGGCATCGTCGGCCGCGGTTATATGCGCGGTCGTCCGCTGGTCCTGGGCCTTACCGATTCCGCGTTCATCATGGGTAGCATGGGTTCGGTGGTGGGTGAGAAACTGACGCGGGCCATTGAACGGGCGACCGAAATGCACCTGCCGCTGGTGATCGTCAGCGGATCGGGCGGTGGGGCCCGCATGCATGAAGGGATCATGTCGCTGATGCAGATGGGCAAGGTTTCGGCCGCGCTGGCTCGTTATCAGCGTTCGGGCGGGTTGTTCATATCGGTCCTTACGCATCCCACGATGGGGGGTGTTGCCGCCAGTTTTGCATCACTGGGCGACCTGATTCTTGCCGAGCCGAAGGCCCTCGTCGGGTTTGCGGGTCCGCGGGTGGTCGAAGCCACGGTGAAAGCGAAATTGCCACCCGGCTTTCAGACCAGCGAATTCCTGCTGGAACACGGCTTTGTCGACCGCATTGTGTCTCGTCCACAACTGCGTGCCGAGATCGCCCGCATCATCGACTACTGCGGCATGTAACACAGCGGCCTTGTCCCGACTTCCAGGAAGCAGTTTTCAAACTTCTTCAGCGGAAAGCAAACAGCCGAAAGCGTAACGCCAGAGAGGGGAAACCTGCCGAATTCTGGCTTTCAGCTTTCCGCCTGGTGCTTTCTGCGATCTCTCGTAGACCGTTGCCTTGTGCGCTGCGGCCGGGCATGTTCTCTTATCAACATTCGCTGATGTCGTCACGGGGTACGAGTCTCGTACTCTCAGGTCATTTCTTGAGGATTGCACGATGCGTTGCTGCGCGCTCCGCAACCGTCTGGGTTGGCTGTTTTGTCTGCTGGCTCTCTGTCCGTCCCTGCCGGGCGCTTTTGCGGCCGAGAATGACCCGTCGATTTATCGGGCCGACAACCTCGTCGCGTGGTGCATCGTCCCGTTCGACAGTCAGAAGCGTGGCCCGGAAGCCCGTGCGGCGATGCTGAAAAAACTCGGTATTACGAAACTCGCGTATGACTATCGTGCGGAACATATTCCCACGTTCGATGCCGAAATCGAAGCTCTCCGAAAACAGAACATCGAACTGACCGCATGGTGGTTTCCAACCGCGCTGAATGATGAAGCTAAACACATTCTCGCGGTCATTGAGAAGCACCAGATTCATCCGCAACTGTGGGTCACGGGTGGAGGTGGACCGACGGCGAATCCCGAAGAACAAGCCGCCCGCGTTCAGGCAGAAGCGGCTCGCCTGCGTCCCATCGCCGAGGCGGCCACGAGAGTTGGTTGCCAGGTGGCCTTGTACAACCACGGCGGCTGGTTTGGTGAACCCGAAAATCAGGTCGCGATCATCAAGGCCTTGAACCTTCCGAACGTGGGCATCGTGTACAACCTGCATCATGGCCACGCGCACACGGAGCGATTGCCCGCGCTGCTCAAACTCATGCGACCGCATCTGCTGGCGTTCAACCTGAATGGCATGGTGCCGAACGGTGACCAGATCGGTCAGAAGATCGTGCCCATTGGTGCCGGCGAACTCGACCCGCAATGGTTGCAAGATCTGAATGAGAGTGGCTACACCGGGTTGGTCGGCATCCTCAACCATACCGATCACGACGCGGAGTTACGGTTGCTCGACAATCTCGAGGGGCTAACCTGGTTGCGACAGCAGTCAGCGGGGAAGAAGTCGGCCCCCCCTCAGTATCGCACCTGGCAAGCTGCGAAGGCGACTGCGACCAATCTGGGTCAGGTCTATCCCGGCAAAGCCAAGTATCGGCAACCACCGCTGACCGTCGAATGCCGTGTCACCCTCGCCGATACTCACGGCTACAACATTCTCGTCGCGAGTGATACGAAGTCTTCAGGTGCCCATTGGGAACTCTTTACACATCCCGGCAGCGGAAATCTCTCGGCGTATCTGCCGGGTTATCAGCCCGATCACGTGCATAGCCAACGAGCCCTCTGCGACAACCGGCTGCACCATGTCACCCTGCAGTTTGAGCCGCAGCGGGTACGACTCTTTGTCGATGGCGAACAAGTCGCCGCTCAGACGATCAAATCGACCGGCCGTCCGGAAGCCCCGGGGGGATTCGCGATTGGTCGACTGGTTGAGGGAGGTTTGTCGTCCCGGGTGTCGATCGAGTGGGTTCGTCTTTCTCAAGGGATTCGAGACGTACCAGCCACGCCCATCAGTCAGATCACCCGGGAGGCGGACACGATCGACTTGTGGACCTTCGCGGCGGCCCCCTCAGCGACACCCGCCATACCCACGGTCTCTGAGTACGACCCGCAGCGTGTTGCCCAGATCGTGGCTGATGTGGCGAAGCATGGCGATGCCGGGCAGGGGGTGCTGACTTATGCTTCGGCCAAACTCGCTTGCGTGTCGTGTCATAAAATCGGTTCCGTCGGCGGTTCGGTGGGTCCCGACTTCACGACGATTGGCAAACAACGCACCCCGGCCCAGATCGCGGAATCGATCCTCTGGCCAAAGCGCGAAGTGAAGCCCGAGTATCAGACGTGGACAGTTGTTGATGACAGCGGCCGTGTCGTGCGGGGATACAAGGTGCGTGATGACGCCAGGGAAATCGTCCTGCGCGACCCGGCACTCGGTGTCGAACATACTTTCGCGAAGGAGTCGATTGAAGACCTTGTGGAATCGGGGACGCTGATGCCGGACGGACTCGCCGCGGCGATGTCACCCGAGCAACTTCGCGATGTCATCAAACTGCTGAGCAGCCTGGGCAATGACAGCTCGCTCACCGTCGATTCCATCGCTCAAACGATTTCACGTTCGCAGGTGCATGGACCCGCGCCGTTCGATTTCACACGCGAACCGCTGCATCCCGAAGATTGGCCCAACTGGCAGGCGAAAGTAAATCGCGATCGGCTGTACGACTTCTATGCAAAGGAAGCCGATTACTTCCGGAAGCAGGACCACATCCCGCCGATGCTCCCGGAGTTTCCCGGACTCGATGGGGGCGTGCTGGGCCATTGGGGCAATCAGAATGAAGAGGTCTGGGCCGACGATCGCTGGAATGCGACCACGCTCGGCACGGTTCAGGCGGGGATCTTTCGGGCAAAGGATGTCCTTGTGCCGCGCGGCGTCTGCGTGCGACTGGGCGATCATGGCGAGTTGTCCGTCTGCTTTAATCCAGAGACTCTGACCTACGACGCCGTCTGGAAGAACGGGTTTGTGACCTTCTCGTCAGTCCGCCACGGCTTCATGCACGGCTTGCAGATGCAGGGGGAACTGCTGCCAAAGCCCGCCGGAGCCAAACCGACGGAAGCTTTCCGCTACCACGGCTTCTACCGCGACGGCCCGCGCGTGGCATTCGCTTATCGGATTGGCAACGTCGAGTATCTGGATGCCCCGTGGGTCAAGGACGGGCAGTTCGAACGCGTCGTAGCTCCTGTCGCCGAGCATCCCTTAAAAGAGATCGTGCAGGGGGGCCGAACGCAATGGCCACAAGCGATCCCCGTCACCGGTTCATTAGGCACGGGTTCGCCGTATGCCGTTGATACCATTCCGCTGCCATTCGAGAATCCGTGGAAAGCCCTGGTCTTCTGTGGTGATCACGATTTCCTGTCGGATGGTTCGGCACTCGTCTGCACGATGCAGGGGGATGTCTGGCGCGCCACGGGACTTGAAGGCGATCTGTCGAAGGTCACCTGGCGGCGATTTGCATCCGGGCTGCACCACGCACTCGGCCTCAAGGTGATCGACGACGCCATTTATGTGCAGGGACGCGACCAGATCACGCGGCTGTATGATCGGAACCAGGATGGCGAAGCCGATTACTATGAATGCTTCAGCCAGGCCTTCCAGACCTCTCCCGCCGGGCACGATTTCATCTGTGGACTGGAACGCGATGCCCAGGGGAACTTCTACACCGCATCAGGCAATCAGGGGCTCATCAAGATCTCGCCGGATGGTCAACGGGCCGAGGTGATCGCCACGGGCTTCCGCAATCCCGATGGACTGGGCATCACCCGCGATGGCACGCTCACGGTTCCTTGTTCCGAAGGGGATTGGACGCCGTCCTCCATGATTTGTGCCGTTCGTCAGGGCAGGCCCAATACGCAGATCGCATCGACGAAACCTGTCGGTGGGTTCCAGCCGCCGTTCTATGGTTACGGCGGCCCGAAAGAGGGCCGTGCCCCTGATCTGCCGTTGGTCTACATTCCGCGTGGTCTCGACAATTCCAGTGGCGGGCAGATCGAAGTTACGAGCGACCGCTGGGGTCCATTACAGGGGCAGATGCTGCACTTCTCGTTTGGTGCCGGTGCGCATTTTCTGCTCTTGCGCGATGAAGTCGACGGCCAACTGCAAGGGGCACTCGTCCCCTTACCGGGCGAGTTCCGTTCCGGAGCCCATCGCGGTCGGTTCAACCCGGCCGATGGGCAACTCTATGTCTCCGGCATGGCGGGCTGGGGCAGTTACACGCCCGATGATGGCTGCTTCCAGCGGGTGCGCTACACCGGAGCCGATGTCCAACTGCCGACGGGCTTTCATGTGCATCAGAATGGCGTGCGACTGACATTCACCGCCCCGCTCGACAAATCGATCGCCACGCAACCCCGCAGCCACTTCGCCCAAGCCTGGAACTACCGATACAGCGGCGGTTATGGTTCGGCCGAATTCTCGACGAAGCACTACGGAGCCCGCGGACACGATTCGTTGCTGATCACCCAGGCCCATGTGCTCGACGATGGCTCGCTGTTTCTGGAGCTGCCGGAACTGCAGCCGGTCAATCAACTCCACTTGCGCGTGCAGGTGGCGCCAGACCAGTTCCGTGATCTGTTTCTGACGGTGCATCGTCTTGATGAACCCTTCACGCAACTCCCAGGATATCGTACCGTGGCCAAAACGATCGCACCGCATCCCATCGTTACGGATCTCACCATCGCCACGAACAGTGTCCCCAATCCCTGGCGGAAACGGAACAAGCTGGCCCGGCCGATCACCATCGAAGCGGGCAAGAACCTGAGTTTCGCCACGCGATCATTCACCGTCAAAGCGGGTGAACTGCTGGCGATCACGCTCAAGAATCCCGATGTCGTGCCACACAACTGGGCGTTGGTCAAGCCGGGATCGTTGTCGCGCGTGGGCGAGTTGAGTAACAAGCTGATCGCTGATCCCGATGCGGTCGCCCGGCACTACATCCCGCAGACCGATGACGTGCTGTTCTACTGCGACGTGGTCAGTCCGCAGGATGAATTCACCATCTGGTTCAATGCCCCGAAAGAGCCGGGTCGGTACCCGTACCTGTGTACCTTCCCCGGCCATTGGATGGTGATGAACGGCGAGATGATCGTGGAATGATCAGGGGTCACCGGCGTCGCCAGTTTCGCCAACCGGCGTCGATGGCCCCCAGCGTGACACCCATAAGAAGTCCACCCCAGTGAGCGAAGTTGGCAATCCGTCCCACAACACCCAGCCAGCAGACGGCGAACCAGACCAGCATCCACATAGCATTCTGCGAATCAATGCCAATGCCGTCACTCGGATCGAGTTGTCCCTTGACCCAGACATACCCGAACACGCCGAAGACCACTCCGGAAAGTCCCAGAAACCAGGGTCCGCCGAATTGAAACTGCATGATGTTGGAAACGGCGGCGATTAATAGCGTCATACCGAATAGGGTCGCGGAGCCTTTGCGCTGTTCGATCATCCCCCCCATCCGCCACCACCACATCAAATTGAACAGGATGTGCAGTGGCCCGCCATGCATGATCGCCGGGGTCAGTATCCGCCAGTATTCGCCCTTTTCGATCGCCGACCACGTGCCATCAGTCGAAAAGAACAGCAATTCCTGCACGCCGCGCTGGTTACCCATCACCCACGTTTCGGCGAAAACGAAGACACACAGAATGACGATGCCCATCGTCACCGGGCAATCCTGCGATCCACCGGAACTCCAGCGGCGCGACAAGTTCACCGTGTTGCGACGGGCCGCTTTCCGTTGGGCGGCGAGCTCTTTGATGCGGGCATCGGCGGCCTGTCTCGCGGAGAGATAGACTTCGGCATCCGGGTTCTGCTGGAACTTCGCCAGTTCTTCCTTGGCAAAAGGGATGTCGTCATCATCCTGGACCCAGATCGCCGTGCCTTCTGCACTGTCATCGAGGCCGCATTTTTTACCCCGCGCGATCAGAAAGTCCTGAAACCGCTCGGCGTGATCCCGTCGAGGCAGGGTCACCAGATGACGCATGGGCTGAAGTCCATTTCACTGTAAGTGCATTCCGACAAAACCTCTGCGGGATTCACACGGCCACTGCAACAACAGCGGTTTTCCCAAACCGCAACCGGTTTTGTCGGATGGCTCTAAGCCAGGTTAATCGCGACGCTTCACCAGTCGACCATGAATGACCAGCGCGAGCAAGAGCACCACCCCCAACAGAAACGGACGCAACAAATCGAACTGCGTCACCCAACTCGCTTCCAGCCAAGTTGATTTCCAACCAGCGGGCAGGGGACTCTGCTTGATCAAGCGTTCCACATTGGTGAGATTCAGCCCCACTTTCAGCGTGGTAAACGTCAACACGCCGATAATCGTCCGACCGATGCTTCCCTCGCCACCAAACAGGCTGGTCCCGCCGAGCACCACGCAAGCCACGGCATCCAGCAGCAAATCGGCATTCTGATCGAGACTGACACTGTTGAGCCGCCCGGCATTCACCAGTCCGCCAATGGCCGCCGTCAACCCGCAGATAGAGAGACAGCGGATGACCACCAGATCGGTTCTCACACCCGCTAACCGTGCCGCTTCGCGGTTGCCCCCCGTCATGTAGACATACCGCCCGAACCGTGTGTGTTGCAGCACGACATGCGCAATCAGCATGACCACGGCGGCCAGCACCGCCGATTGCGGAATGCGCAGTCCACCGAACAGTCGCCAGCCATCATTGCCGATTCTCGTCAGCACGCCTGGCACCGCGAATTTTTCGCTTTTGGTGAGAAACCGTGCGAGGCCCAACGCAATGTTCATCATGGCGAGCGTGATGATGAAGCTCGGCAACCCGGACGAAATCGTCAGCCGCCCAGAGATCCAGCCGCAGAACGTGGCCAGCACAATCGGCACGGCAATCACCAGCAAGACGGTGAACACGCTCGCGGCCTGGGCTGTGCCTTTGGCCCCCGCGGCCCAGGGCAGTTCCCACATCACACCACATAAACATGCCGCCAAGAGAGCCACCATGCCGACCGATAGATCGATCTCGGCACACAGCAGAACATAGGTCAAGCCCGTTGCGACAATGGCCAGCACGGCACTTTGCTGCAGCACCAGCGACAACGTTCCAAAGCTCCAGAAGTTCTCCACCAGCAAAGTGAAGACCCCGGCAATCAGGCCCAGCGAGATGACCGGAGCATAGTCTCCCCAGTGCATGGTTCGTGGTGCCGAGAGCGGTTTTGTAGAGACCTGTTTCAAGGCGTCAGTCATGAACTTCCAACTCCCGCTCGGCGGCATGCATCAAATCCGCCTTGGTGACACGTGTCCCGGCAAACTCTTCCGTCACCTGGCCACGGCTGAAGGTCAGAATTCGATCGGCGTAGGCCAGCAGCATCTCGGGTTCGGTCGATGCCAGAATGACCGCCACGCCCTGGTCTTGCTGTTCGCGAACCAGGCGCATCACTTCGGACTTCGCATGCACATCCATGCCGCGGGTCGGTTCTTCCAGCAGCAGAATGTTGATCGGCCCGAGCAGCCATTTCCCGATGACCACTTTCTGCTGATTCCCGCCCGAAAGCTGCCCTGCCAGCTTGTACGGATCGGGTGGTCGGCAACCCACGCGTTCCAACAGCGGGCGACTGACCGCGACTTCTTTCCTCACGGTGACCCAGCGTCCTATGGTACTCGCCAGATGCGCCAGCATGACGTTGCGCGCTACGGTCGCCTTGCGGACCACAGTTTGCCCGCGATCTGCACCCACCAGCACGACGCCCATCGCCACCGCATCTGATACATGACAGATACGTCTGGGTGTGTTATCGACACGAATTTCTCCGACATCGATCGCCAGCGCACCCGCGAGCGTGTGTAATAGTTCCTGATGGCCCGCTCCGACAAAACCATAGAGCCCCAGGCATTCTCCCCGGTGGACTTTGAACGACACGTTGTCGAACAGCCCCCGCCGCGACCAGCGATCGATCCGCAACCGAATTGCCTCTTTTGATTCCGATTTCAACAGGACTTCCGTGGCATCCTGACCCGTTGCCACTGTCTCACCGCCGACCATCTGCTCAATGATCGATCTGCGCGAGAGAACCGTTGCCTGGTCAGTCTGCAATTTGCGACCATCACGCAGAATCGTGACTCGGTCACAGATCGCCAGCACATCTTCGAGAAAATGACTGATGAAGATCAGCGAGACCCCGCGTGATTTCAACATGCGCATCAACTCGAACAGCCGCCGGGCTTCGGGAATGCTGAGCGCACTCGTCGGTTCATCGAGTATCAGAATGCGGGCACCACTGTGCAGGCCCCGGGCAATCTCGACCATCTGCCGGATGACGAGGGGATACTCCCGCAAGGGGCGTGAGACATCGATCTCGATATCGAGTTCCGCCAGCGCCTGGCGGGCTTCCCGCCGCATGCGGCGCCAGTCAATACTGCCGAACCGCGTGCGGGGTTGGCGACCGAGGAACAAATTCTCAGCGACCGAAAGCTGACCGATGCCCGACAATTCCTGATAGACCATCGCGATGCCATGTGCGATGGCCCGGCGTGGCGAATCGAGGCGGATCGTCTGCCCCGCCAGTTGGATCTCTCCGGTGTAGTGCGGCACCACGCCGGCCAGGACTTTCATCAGCGTGCTCTTGCCCGCGCCGTTACAGCCCACCAGTCCATGCACTTCTCCCGCGCGGACATCGAAATCGACATCGACCAGGGCGGGAACGCCTTGGTAAGCGACTCCGATCTGGCGACAGTCGAGCAGGGGAGTGGGGTCGGACATGAAACGCATTCCGGCAAGAGCAGCGCTCGGCGTTGCCTCGCGGCTAAGATTTACACGAGGCAGTGCGTGTCATCAGCGAGGTAGTACATTGCGGCGAGAACGTTAGGATCATCGCGCGTGACCAGCGGTCCTGGCGTGATGATTTCCAAAGGCACGGTCTCAACCGCTTCCTTGTTCCGAGCGATGAACTGACCAATCACCAACGCCGTGCGATGAATCCGACAGACCGGGTTCACCGCGGTGGCGGCGAGGCGACCATCCTTGACGGCGTCCAGTCCATCCCGCTGACCATCGACAGCAGCGATGACCATCTCTTTGTGGATAGTATTCTGAATGGCATCGACACAAGCCAGCGCCATGTCATCACTGTGGAAGAAGGCCCCGGCGATGGGCGTCGTTTCCTGTTGCAACAGCGACTCAAACGTATTGCGGGCCTTTTCCTTCTTCCAGTCGCACCAGCGGACGCCACCACCGAGCACTTCGATCTCCGGATAATTGGCGACGACGTTTTCAAACCCTTGCTTGCGGCCTTGAGCACCGCTGTGAGCACTCAGCCCGCCGATGTGAATCACCTTGCCTTTGCCGTTGATCTTTCTGAGCATGTATCCGGCTGACATCTCGGCCATGTTGACATGATCGGGCGTGACCTCCGACCAAACGCCGGTGTCGCGCATCTGGTCCATCGCGACCAGCAGGGTGTCCATCGAAATGACGGGAATCCCACGCTCTTTCAACTGCTTGACCGGAGCGGCGAGCGAATCGATCTGCACCGCCTGGAAACAGCAGAAGTCCCAATCGCGATGGACAATCGCATCAATCTTGTTGCGTTGTTTCTCGGGGTCGAACTCGCCATCGACCCATTCGATTTCGACATTGAGCAACTGCCCCCAGAGTTCGGCGGTTTTCTTTCCCAACGCACACCAGGTGCTTTGCAACCCGGCATTCGAGAAGCAGGCTTTCAAAGTTCGCGAACTGGTACCAGATGCGGGTTGTCCGACGGCTTGAGGCGTTTCGCCGCCACACCCGGCGATACCCGCCGCGGCGGCGACCGAGGTCACTCCTGCCAGATGCAAAAAGTCACGACGTGACGCGGGAGACTCCGCCATAGCCGACTCGCTTTTTCACAGAGGTGCAAAACTGAAAGAGGAGCCGTTATGGTGACCAACCGCGCGACGTGACGCAAGTTACCGCGTCCGCAGCAGCAGTTCGCGCTCATTCAGATATTGCACCAACGCATCGGCAGGACTGCGGCTGGTATCCACCTCGACCCGTTCGACCCGGTTGCGATGGCAGACCTCGTCAAACTCTTGTCGAAATTTGAGCACGGCGGCCAGATACGCCTGCTTGACATCCTCGGTCTGTGTGAGAATCTCGTCGGCCGATTCCAACCCCTGGAACTTCACCATGCCGTTCAATTCAAAGGTCAGTTCGTGATGATGCAGCACGTGGAACAGCACCACTTCATGGCGGGCATACCGCATGCGTTGCAGCACATCTTCCAGTTCCGTCAGGTCGGTAAAGAAATCGCTGAAGATCATCACGATTTCGCGGCGATGCATGCGGCTCAACACGTCGAGCAGGCAGTCTGACATCCGTGTTTTTTCGACGGGCTGAATTTCATCGAGATGCTGTGTGAGCTTAACGATCTGTGCGGGTGTGTTGCCGGGCGGAACATACCCCCGAACTTCGTTGTCAAAGGTGGCGAGAGCCACTTTGTCGTGCTGGCGAACGATCGAGTAGGCCAACGTTGCCGCGAGTTGCGACGCATACAGCAGCTTCTGCTCGCGACCTTCGCCGTAGCGCATCGAGGCGGAGACATCGAGCAGCAGATGGCAGACGAAGTTCGTCTCCATTTCGTACTGCTTGATGAAGTAGCGATCGCGTTTGTAATAGACCCGCCAGTCGATGTGCCGCGGATCATCCCCCGCGACATACTCTCGATGACCGGCGAACTCGACCGCGAAACCTGCCAGAGGCGACTTGTGTCCGCCGGCGAGATTGCCGAGCACGAGTTGCGACGGTTCGATGGGCCGCTCTGCCGTCTGTTGCAGCACTTCGGGATCGAGGTAGCGGGAGAGGATACTGGCGGACATACCGTGATGGTCCTTTACGCGGGTTCAGCCGCATCGGCGAGGCCAGTCGCATCGCTGCCAGCAGTCTCGGTCGTCTCCGTTCCCGACAGCCATTCCATCAGGAACGGGAACTTCTGGACGAAGGCCGCGATCTCCGGCGGATCGATCTGCCAGAATTTGAGCACATGCGACGACTTGCGATGGCCTTCTTTATTGGGTGGGCCGAATTCGGTGAGCGTCAGATAGACGGGTTCTTCACCGTCAGGATTGCGATCGGGGGGGCAAGCCCAGAACTCGGCAACAGTGTATCCCGGTTCCTCGGTTTCCAAGGGGACCAAGGCCGTGGTGAGATCGGAGAGGGAGCGAGTGACCAGCGCCTGTGCCGCGGCAAGTCCACTTCCCGCCTGAAATTTGACCTGTTTCGAGACCATCCAGCAATGGGCTGATTCGGCGTAGGGTTTATTCCCCGCAGTAGCCGCCATGCCGGCCGCGATGCAGGCCATCATGAGCCATTCGACGGCACTCATGACCATGTTCATGTAAAAGTTGGGTGGCCCGTGTGCTTTCCCCACGTCGCCGATGGTGTCGACTTCCCAGCGCATCAGCATGTAGTCGGGCAGGAAATCAACGCGATGCCAGTTTGCCCAACCAAAGTTGGAGAGCATGTCGAGATGATAATGGCCGAGGTAGGTGAGCGTTCCCATGCCAAAACCGATGATCCCCGCCAATAACCAGTTCCGACAATGCGCCTGCCGCACGACGAGCATGGCTAACCCGCCGACAACGAAGCCCGCTGCCAAGGGAACCACGATCAGCAGGTAAAAACCGATGTATTGCAGGCCCATCATGGCCGCGGAGACGGCGAGTGCGGCGACGCTGCCCATGCATGCGCCCCACACGAACGAGAAAAAGCGCACTCGTCCCGAGGTGGAATAGACAGCCCGGTCGGCTGGGGGTTTCAGAGCCATCACAAAGACCTTGGATGCGGACTGAGAGGGAGTAAAGGGTTGGTCCTCAGTCTGCCGAGTACTGATAACAATGTCGACCAAAAAGGGCCATCTTTATGCAACCTTTGCGGGGCGATAGGTCCGTTCCGCCGAGACATGTTCGAGGAGCAAATCGATCAGCCGATCGCTGTTGACCCCCGCGGCCTGAGCGGCGTAGTTCGGCGCGATGCGATGGCGGAGTGCCCCCCGCGCGACGGCTTGCACATCGCCCACGGTGGCATGATAGCGGCCGTAGAGAATCGCGCGGGCTTTCGCGGCGGTCACGAGTGTTAATACACCACGTGGTCCGGCCCCCCAACTGACCCACTTGTTCACAAACTCCGGGGCTTCATCGCTCCGTGGTCGTGACGATCGCACCAGCATCCACGCATAGCCGAGGACTTGGTCGCTCACCGGGACGCGTGTGACCAATTTCTGAAAACCGACAATCTCTGTACCGGTCAGCATCGGCGTAATATTGCCGAGTTGACCGGAGGTCACGCGGCGGGCCACTTCCCATTCGTCATCACCACTGGGATAGTCGACTCGAATATGTAACAGGAAGCGGTCGAGTTGGGCTTCGGGGAGGGGGTACGTCCCTTCCTGTTCCAGCGGATTCTGTGTCGCGAGGACGAAGAACGGATCGGGGAGGCGATGAATCTGACCGCCCACGGAAATCTGCCGTTCCTGCATGGCCTCGAGCATTGCTGCCTGCGTTTTCGGGGGTGTCCGGTTGATTTCATCCGCGAGAATCATGTTCGCAAACAACGGCCCTGGCAGGAACTTGTATTCCCGCTGCCCCGATTGCAGATTCTCCTGAATGACATCGGTCCCGGTGACGTCGCTGGGCATCAGGTCGGGGGTGAACTGCAAGCGTTTGAACGACAGATGCAGCGCCTGCGCCAGCGAACTGACGAGCAATGTTTTCGCCAGGCCGGGGACACCTTCCAGCAGGGCATGCCCCCGTGCGAAGACGGCGATTAACACTTGTTCGATGACATCGGCCTGACCAACGATGACTTTTGAGAGTTCATCACGTAGTTGGTTGTACGTCTGCTCGCAGTGCTGGACCGCCGCGACATCGTCTTGAGAGATTTGTTCGGTCATGGTGAGAGATCCGTTGTGGGTTGTTAGCGGAGCGTGAAGCCCAGAGATGGCCATCCCAGGGCTTACATGGTCGTCAATCAACACTTTGGAAATAGCGGCGGAGTTTGTCTTCGTAGGCCTTGGGGGCCTTCTGCTGGGTGCCAGATCGCATGGCCTTGCGCAACTCTGGGGGGAGCTTGGCAAACCACGGTTGTTCCTGGAATTGGCGGGTTGCCACGTCGGCATCGCCCATGCGTTTACCCCCCAGGGAGTCGCCGAGGTCGGTTCCTTCAGGTTGATCCTGCAAGCCACCATCTTTGACACCGGTGTTGTCGGTTTGCCCCGCCTGACGACGATTCGCCTGCATCGCTGAACCCGCTTGCGAGGCGGGTTCCTGGCTCGCGGTTTGCGATTGACTATTGGTTTCTAAGGGCTGACCGGTCGGAGTGGTTTGCGCGTTTTGCGGAGTGGGAGAGCCCGGTTGCGTGCGAGCGGCGGCCTCGGCGGCGGCTTGCTGCTGCATCGCCTGAGCAAGCTGCGGTCCCGCCATCATTTGTGCCGTCTTCTCGGGAGCCTGAGGCACGAAGCCGGTATCGCTGGGCGTTGAACCCGAAGGAGAGGAACTCTGCCCCTGCGCCTGGTTCACCTCACCAACGGAGTCGTCATTGCCCGAGTCCTGGGGAGCACCTGTCGCGGTATCGGTCGGCAGGGCTTCACCCGTGGGCGGGGCTTCCCCTTGAGCCATCGCGGCGGCTTCAGCGAGGAACTCGGACGGCGTCATGGGAAGCTGCGCTGTAAGCAAGGACTGAGCCATTTCTAACGCATCCCGCAGCGGTGTATTCGCCACTTGCTGCTGACCCGAGAGCTCCACCGCACCCTGACCCGTCGCCATCTGGGCTTCGGCAAAATTGCGTGCGGCTTCCGCGGCCTGCGCGGTATTCACTGGCGGAGCGTTCTCGGGAGACTCTGCCGCACGCATGGCCGCCTGGCGTTGTTCGGCGAGAGTGTCTGCGGCTTGCTGCTGCTGAGTTGCGAGGGCGGCCAGCGCTTCCGCGACGGCTTGATCGCGTCGCACTTCCTGTTCCCGGGCTGCCAGAGAGGCAATCGCCCGTTCCAATTGACGTTCCGCGGATGCTGCCGCTGTCGCCTGCATGTCTGGAGACATTTCCGGATCAGAGCCGGAGAGCGCAGCCTGCTCGGCGGCATCGAGCGCGGCTCCGGCCGAGGGGTCGAGCATGGCCGTGGGATTGGTGAGTGGTCCTGCTTGCTGGGCTTGCTGAGCCAGCGCCGCGGCTTGTTGGCGGGCGAGATCCTGCATCGCGGTCGCAAGTTTCCGTTGAGCGGCTTGAATGGCCTGCTGAGCGAGATCCTGTTCGATCTGTGCCTGGTCCCGCTTCTGTTGAGTCAGCGCGGTTTCCGCCTGCTCTCCGGCAGACGCGGCCGAGTGGAGTCCGTCAGCCGCTTCCGGGGCATCGGCCTGCGCGAGGTCGGCTGCGGCTTTTGAGGCTTGAATCGCGGCTTGTTGCGCAGGGGCATTGGGCTCGGCCGTTGGTGCGGCAGCTTGCGATTTTTGTGCTGCGGCCTGTGCTTGTGCGACGGCATTCTGGAGAGCCGCCTGTGCCGCCTGTTGTGCTGTTTGGGCGGCTGCCGGCTGATTATTGAGCATTTGTCGAGAAGCCTCTTGTGCTGCGGCCTGGGCCTGATTCAGGGCCATCGCGGCCGCACGCAATTCGTCTTGAGCGGCACCAGCGGCTGCTCCTTCCTGCTGAGCTTGTTCCGCCAGATTCGCGGCCAGTTCGGCAACGGCCTGTTGCGCGGCGGCAGCTTTCAAGGGCGTCGACGCCTCACCTCGGTCCCACTGCTTTGCCGCTTCATTCGCCGTGGCTTGTGCGGCCTGTGCGGACGCGATCTGTTGAGCAAGTTCCATCGCCGCGGCGGCTTCCGGCCGGCCCGAGGCCCTCTGTTGTGCCGCAGCTGCCTGTTGAGCTTGCTGTTGAGCGGCGGAAAGCTGTTGCATTCTTTCCGCGAGTGATTGCGTGGCGGGAGACTTCACGGCTTCCACGGCATCACGCGCTTGAGCCAAAGCCGTTGCCTGTTTCGCACTTTGCGCCGCCAGCGCTTGTGCGGCGGCTTGAATTTCTTTACGCAGGTCACTGGCCGCATCGGCGAGTTGCTGGGCAGTCGCTTCCGCGGTGGCTTGGGCTTGTTGGGCGGCGGCAAGTGAATTTGCTGGATCCCGGGCCGCTTGACCGAGTTGTTCGCCCGTTTGTGTTGCTGACTGCGCAGCGTCCGCAACTTTGGTTCCCGCTTGAGGTGCGACAGTTTCCAGACCTGCGGCAACTTTGCCTGCGATCTCTGCGACAGCATTTTGGCGTGCGGCCAGTTTCTCTGCCGCAGCCGCGAAGGGCTCTGGTTGAGACATCGCCTTGCCGACTTCACTCGCGATGTCCCGCTCTTCCGCCGCGGCGCGTTCCAAAACCTCAGCGGCTCGCGCGAGTTCACCAATTTTGACGGCGGCAGCGAATCGCTCGGCATCGGCCAGTTCCGCGGTGACCGTGGCCAACGCCGCTTCCAACGCCTTGTCGGCAGTCTGCACGGCGGCTTGATCAGCCTGGTCATCGTCCGGAGTCACGTTTGCCAAAGTTTCCGCCGCGGATTTCAACTCGCCCTGGGCCTCCATCAAGGCCGCAGCGACGGCATCGGGCAACTCGGCGGCAGACTGCATTTCCGTCAACTTCGCCGCCAGTTCCTGTTCCGTTGCGGCGACCTCTTGCGCATTGGCATCAGTCACTTCTGGTAAGGCCTGTTGCTGCGCGACAACGGGTTCCAATTGAGATTTTACCGCTTGCAGCTTCGCGACTTCCCGTGCCAATTCCGCTGCGGAACGATCACTCTGCGTGATGCGCTCACCCCGCTTCAAGACTTCTTCCAAAGCCGACAAATTCGCCAGCGTTTCTGTCTGTTTGTCAATCGCCGCGGCGTTGTCGGCTTCCAGTAACTCTTCAGCCGCGCTGGCGGCAGCTTGCTCGGCTTTCTCGGCCAGCAGCTCTCCCGCGGCGGATTCCGGCAACTGCTCTTCCAAGGCTTGTATCTGCTGTTCGATTTGTACTTGACGCTCCACCATTTCGGTCGAGGCCGGCGTGTTGGGTGGCAACTTCTCGGCCTGCTTTTTCAGTTCCGCCTGCTGTTCGGCAACGGCCTGCAGTTTTTCCAGAGCGGCGTTGCGTTCCGCATTCAGCAGTCCTTGCTGCCGCTGCAATAACTTGAGGAAGTCGTTGAGCCCTTTAATCACACCAGTCTGATGCTCTACGGCCGCAGGCAGTTGCGACGCCAGCAGTTCGACTTCAGCAAGATCGACATGTTCGCCGACATCGTCTGCCTTCAGAATCCGCAGGCCATCGACCGCGGTCTCGGCAATCGGCCCGCCCCAGGTGCGAATATCATCGAGCGTATCGACCAGATGCAGAAACAGTTCCTTGATATCGCGCTGGTCTTCCTGGGTCTTGAGTAAGGTTGCTTCCCGACGTTGCTCGGCTTCTTCCGGCAAGGTGCGGGTCGCGGTTTGCACATCGGTCTGCAATGCAATCAACCGGTGTGCCTGTTCCACCAGTTCGGCTGCCTTCAAGCGACGCAGCAGGCTTTGCCGCTCGGCCGACAACCGTACCACGACGGTGCGCACCATCTGACGGGCTTCAACAAAACGGGCGTCGCGGTCTTTTGCCGCCCCGGTCTGCGCCTGAGACAGTAGCTCGACCACCTTGACCATTTCCTGATCGACAATTTCCTGCAGATGCTCGCGCATCAGGCCGATATCGCGATAGACCGGCAGATCGGTCAGGCCGTTCTCCTCCAATTGCTGCATCTGTAATTGCAGCACACCATCGAGCAGTTGCCGCGTCATCGCGCGGGCCCGCTCCTGGTCTTCCTGTTTGCGGACCAAGTCGGATCGTCCAACCCCCTGGGCGAACACGGGGACCGTGGCACAGCAGCAGCACAGGCCATACAGGCAGGCCGACTTCCACCAGAGACGTAACGCGTGATTCATCGCGTGGTCCTTCCGATTCCGAGTTCGCGTTCGATGATTTCGTCGAGTTGCTTGGCCGATTGCTGATCGATTTCCAGCAGACTTTCCAGAATGCCATTCCGATCGGTGACTTCAAATATCAGTGGCTCACTGAATCCGCTGTGCGAGGGAAAAGTTCCTCTTTCATCTTCGGCAACAAGCGTGACCCGCACTTCATCGCCCTTTTCGAGCCGTAATGAAGTCAACGAAAGCGCATATTCGCCGCGAACGGTCACCGTTGGCGCGGCGGAAAGTGCCTGCGTGCCGGGCCATATGGTCTCGCGCAACATCACTTGTTCGCCTTGCATGGGCACCACGACGATCTGGGCGGCGATACTTCGAATGCCAAAATCATCGGTGACACCAAAGGTCAACACCGGGGTGGCTGTCGGCAGCACCTTGCGACTGACCACGGCGACCGCGACCCGGGGGACACGATCGGCCATCAGCCGAATTTCCCCGAGAATCGGCGGTTGCGGCGACAAACCATCCAGATCGGTCACAAACAACTGGTAGCTATGCGGAGCGGCTAAAGCGGCGAGCGCTGTATCTGGCGGCAGCGACCACGTTGGCGGATTCGTGGTGCGATCGACCTTTAGTGAATGGCGTTGTTCGCCCAATTGAAGCTCAACCGATTTCAATCGCTTATTCAATCCCACGACGTTGAGATCGATTTTGGACCCCTGCAACGCGGATAGTCCTCGTGTCCCCTGAGAGACTGTTTTCGATTCAGAAGTTCGTGCGTATTCCGGTAGCGTCACCGTCCAGGCAAGGTCTACGACAGGCAGGGGGACCACGTCGACCTGCACGCGATCTGACTCGGCATCTCCCGCTCGCACCGTCAAAATCATCGCTTCCCGCAACTGCGAAACCTGCCAGCGATAGTGATTGTCAGCATCTGCGGTCAGTACCCACTGGGCGCGTTCTCCGCTCACAAGTCCACGAACCTGGGCGGTCACCTGCGTGGGCCTGATGCCTGCCAACTTCACCGCGAGATTCAGCGGTTGGCCTTGTGGCAAGGCGAGACGCAACACGACGGCATGATGGACCGGCACCACATCGCCATTGATGAGCAACTCTGTGATGACGGTGTGTGTGGGATAGCGTGCCGTGCCCAGCCAGAACCGGTTCCAGAATGCCCGGGTTTCCTGCGGACAGCTCAGCACCAGCACGACACCGAGTAGCAGACCACCAGCGGCGCAGCCCGCACGCTGCGGCAACCCCGCGTATTGGAATCCGCGATACACATCGAGCGACTCACTGAAATCGGCCACATAGTTCACCACGGCAGCGGTGAGCCGGGGCGATCCCCACGCGAGAGAATGCTGTTCTTCAAATTCCAGCGCTGCCACCAGATCACTGTCGATATCGTGAGCCCGTTCGACAGACAATGCGACCTCGGACAGCGACTCACGAACCTTCAGCCACGGCCACAGCCAGCGATGCACGACGGCAGACAACGCGGCTCCCCAACCCACCAGCACCACGGCGCGCAGCCACCTGTCAAAATGAAACGTCCAGTCGAGCAGAAAAGCGATCGCCCAGAACGACAGCAGCGCGATGACCAGTACCGCCAGGGCATTTCCCCAACGGATCGCCGCGCGCCAGTGACGGAGTTGCCGCAGTCGTGTGCGTAAGCCTTGCAGGCGGTTCATGGCAGATGGACCACCTTTCGCAGGAGCCACTCGGCCAGCATCAGGGAAATCACGACGATAAATGTCAGCCAAGTATCCCACAGTGGCAGGATTTCCACCGAGGTTTCCCGAGGCCGTGGATGTTGAAAGTCTTCGAGAAAACTCGCCAGATTTGTGAGTTCGTAACTTTGCCCGCCCGACTCTTCCGCCAGTTGTTGCTGCAGACTGACGTTGCGCACCGGGTTGCGACGTTCAATCGACAAGTCAGACACCTGAATGGCGATTTCCGACGGGGTGTGCGTAATCGGGTCGGTCACTCGCAACCGATATTCACCTTCGGTGGAGACGGTCAGGCGGGTCTCAAACACACCGGGCCGCAACTGCCGGATGGCAAGCGTTTCCGCCTGGGCACCCGCTGCGTTCGGCACCGGGCTTTGCCATTCTGCGGTGAGCTGATGCTCGGGAATCATCGCATCGCTGAGAGGATTGAAGTCTTCATCGTAGGCCTCCACCGTAACCAGCACGTCATCTCCGCTGCGATATTGCCGGCGATCGGTGCGCACGACAAAGCGTTTCTGATCGCCCAGGGCATGACTCAATCCCAGTCGGTGAATGAGCTGCCCCCAGAATTGGCGATAGTATTCTTCGCCATGCAGCCGCCGCAGCCGCCACAACTCATTGAAGCCCAGATAGACCACTTCACCCCGGCCAAATGGTCGAATGGCAATGAGAGGTTGATGCGATAATCCGTCCGCGCACAGATCGGTCGGATGCTCGGCCAGTACGGTCGCCCGAGGATCGACCCGTTGGACCGGTTGATACCAGGGAACTTTACGCAGGCTGGCCCACGGTTTCTGGTCTGCGACACCAGACCCACCGAGTTGCATGAAATCGTACTGTTCCGCCAAGGGGGTCAGTTGCAGGTCGAACGGTCGATCACTCCGAATGCGGGCCTCGGGATCGACCACCACGGGCAACATATCTGCCAGCGGTGTCTCCGCGAGTTGACCGGGACCGAACCTTGGACCAGCCAGGATCACCAGTCCGCCGCCAAACTTATCGACGAACTCCCGCGCCATTTCGCAAAACCGGGTGCTCAGCGCACTGGCAGGCAAATCTCCCAGAAAAATGACGTCCGCAGCAAAGAATTCGTTCCGCGGCAGGGTCAGGTTCGAGACGAACAGTTCATTGGTTTCGCGAACAATCGGATCCGCAGACCGTAAGAACGTCCGAAATCCGCGCGTCCCCACCAGTTTATCGCGATGAAAGACTTCCTTGACGAAGCGCCATTCCCAGGTGGGTTCATACTCGACATACAGCAGTCGCAAGAAGTCATCGATGATGCGCACTTCACGGCGCGAAGTATTGTTCTGCGTGACCGACTCGCCGGGTACCGCAGCCACTTCCGCGACGAACACATACCGCCCGGTGACCGCGGGGGTAAACGGAAAGTCCGCAGTCTGTGTCCCCGCCTGCAATGTCAGCGTCTGTTCACCCACGGGCACGGGAGCGGCATCGGCCACGCCCAGCGGCTCTGCCCAGACACGTACCGTCACCGCCGTCTGTTCCAGTTCCCGTTGACGCACCGTGACAGACAACGTCGACGTTTCCGCCTGCTTCATCGTGGGGGGAGCCAGCAGATCGACGCTCACATCCACCGCAGAGAGCGGCCCGATGCCCACGGTAAATATCGGGGCTCCGAAGCGTTCGGCGGCAGCCAGGGGAGATGGTCCCGAGTTCTGATCAAAATCGCTGATGAGCACCAGCCCGGCCAGTTGTTCGCCTGTTTGTCGACGTGCCAGTTCTTCCAGACTTTCACCGAGAGCCGTGACCTGGCCACTGGTGGTCCAGCGGGCCACCGCTTTGACGTGGCTGGTGCTGTCGCTCGCTGACTCTTCAGGGTCCGTGACCAGCGCTTCGACGCCGCGTTCCGTCGATAACGCGAAGAGTTGCACGCGAAATCGCTGGGAGAGTTGTTGCAACCAGGCGGCATCATTCGCGGTCAGAAACGCACGAACATCCTCAGCGCGCGTGGGAATCGCGGCTTGACTGTCTCCCGTGTTGGCCCGCAGCGTCACACGATCGAGTTCCGCGCGCGCTTCGATCGGGAGTTCATCGGCAATCGACATGCTGTCGCTGCCATCTAACCCGACCCAGAGAAGCGGTTCAGGATAGCGGACAAATGTGACTTCCAGAATGGGATCAGCGAGGATCACCAACAAAGCGATCAACGTCAGCCCGCGCAGGGTGATCAGGGTGAACCGCATCCCGGGACGTGAGACCGGCTGCATCCGCAGGTAGAACCAGGCCGATGCCGCGAGGGCCGCCACAATGGCTACAACGACCAGAGCCGGCGTGGCATGTGCCCAGCCTGCCCCGAAAGATAGCTGCCAATGATCCACCTCGGTCACATCGGAGGCACCCAGCCAGCGTCCCAGCAGCGAGGCGGTATTCATAGACCGGCCCTCCGCCACTGGGAACTGCTCAATAACGTCATTTCTCCGCAAAGCCCCAGCAATGCCGCGATGATCGACCATTTCCAAAGTCGTTCTCCGCGGCGCGAGCCCCCTTCCAGTCGAATCGGTTCGCCACTTTCCAGCACGCCGACAGCGGCGTCACCGACACCGGTGCGCAGCTCGCTGGCAGTAGCCCCGGCCAGATGCGATTCGGAGAGGGGAGCCTGCGTGGCCCAGCGAACAACAGGTGTCGCGGTCGCCGTCTCCAAATCGGCATGCGCGGTCGACGCGGATTCAATTGTATAAACTCCGCTGGTCAGTGTGCGTCGTGCCACTAACCCCGTGAGATTGGCAGCCAGCGCCTCGACAGCCAAGGGTTCTCGCTGGCCCGAAGGACGTTCCAATTCAAATCGCAGATGGCCGGCTGTGCCCTGCGGCCAAACGAAGCGTTCGCCCGTTACGGTGTTTCGCGGCGTCAATGTCCCTGCGATCAGTCGGAACAATGCCCGATGGAACACATACATCGCACTGGAGCTGCGCAACAGGTTCCAGTCAGATGTCACACCGCTGGTATAGAACAGAACAGTCCCGGCTCCCATGCGCCGCTGAATCACCCAGGGACTTGCGGGATTGGTATAGCGCGCGAGGACATGCGGCCGTTCACGCTCTGCCAGTTGCAAGGGTGTTAAATTGTCGGGTGATCTCGTGAAGGCATTGCGCCAGAGCCACCAGGTCGGATCGAGAGTTCGCCCCGTCACAGCCCGACCATTCTGCGCCAACTGATCACGAAGTTCCGCATCGGCTGTGAAGCGGGACGTCAGATCCGTGACCAGGCCATCGATCTGAGCAGGTTCGGCGGAAACCCGAACCGCCTTGAAAAACGGAGTCGTCTCAAACAAGGCGGTCAATGTCTCGGGATCTTCCCCCTCAATGATGAAATCGCGTTGCTGCATGCTGGCGAAATCGGCGAAAAAGGGATGCAGGTCGGCTGATGCCGTGGGCAACGCGCCAATGGGCTGCGGATCGAGCGGCAAGGGGAGCAGGCCACGCCCCTCGCGCCACCCCCAGGTCTGCCAGGCTTCGGGATCAAATTCGCCCCCCGCGAGTATGACCAGCGGCCCCCCTTGAATCACATACTCCCGCACCGGGTCGACCATCACTTCCGGAGACGTGACCCCGGCGATAACCACCAACCGCGCGGTTTCCAATAATTGCGTGGTGACTTCGTCCGGCCGGACATGCTCGACATGAATGAGCCTGCGGGGGGCTTCATCACTCGCGATTTTCGGGGCCAGCAAATGCCGCAACGCATAGGTTTCACCGATGCGGCCGCGTTGCAAATCTTCCGACCCACCATACTCATCGATGAACACGACCGGAACGGCATCCAGCACGGGTACCAGGATTGAGACTAGATTATCGGCTGGTAATCGATCACTCGCGGCATCATCGGCACGAACTTCCAGCGTTGCTGTGCTCCACTGCGGGCGTCCAGGTTCTCCGCTGACTTCAAACCGATGCAGGAACTCCAGTTCGCGGACTTGATCGTCCGCCAGTTCGACCACCTGACTGCCGATGGTGACAGCATCAATGCGACAGGTCACGGTGACATGGATGGGCTGCTTCAGACCGTGGGCCTGAATTCGAGCCCGCAACGGGGTCTCGCTTTCGGCCCCGGCCATTCCATCTTCAATTTCCCAACCGGCAATGGAGATATTCTGTATTGCGCCGTCTTCGAGATGGGCCAGTTGCAGTCCGGGCACACGCGTGGCCCATTGGGCCCAGTCGATCTGCCGCCAACTCTCTGACTGCCAGTCCGACAGCAACACCACGCGTTTCACTTCCGGGTCGGCCAGTTGACGACTCGCAGCTTCCGCCAGTTCCAGGCCCAGCGCGAGATCATCAGCAGCATCCACGACGGTCAGTTCGTCCAGCGCACGGCCAGCATCCTGGGAGTTTGCTAAGGCATCGGTCGGGAAGGGGGTAGCCAAGCCAGGCACGGGAATGAGCGTGATCCGACTCTCCGCGGGCAATGCTGCGAGGAACTGCCGGACGAGTTGCTTCGCCTGATCGAGCCGTGTGCCTGATGTGGACTCGGTCCCCATGCTGCGGCTGTTGTCGATGACCAGAATCGCATGCACGGGCTCTCGCCCCGACGAACTCACCAGACTGCCCGATGCACTCGACAGGCTGCTCCAGCCCCAGAGTGCCAGGACTCCCGACGCACACCCCGCGGCAAGACCGGCAGCAATGAACCGGGGACGACGCTCTGACAGGGTCGCGAACGCCGCCAGACACACGGCCGTCGCGAGACAGAGCAACAGGAAGCCGCCAGCACTCAGCCCTCCCCAACCGGAATAGCCTTGCAGATAGGGGCGGGAGAGTGCCAAGCCAAACAAGAGCACGGCCAGCACACGCAAGACCAGTAACAGGAGATCGCGCAGCTGCACCGCGTTGCGCTGTCGCTGGATCGCTTGCCGGAGAAACTCCATGGCTCCCCAGGAGACAACCCGAAACCGACGCCGGTTGAGCAGATGCACAATCACCGGCCCGGAAGCGGCCAGGATCCCGCAGAGTGCGAACAACGGTGCTCCAAAGGACAACATGCGTCAAATACACCACAGACAAAATAGGGAAGTCACCGGGAACACGGACCACTGAACGATGGAACGCCCGCCCCGGTTCCGGACCACGAAGACTATTCTCCCAGCTTTCGCAGGCCCTCGATCTTGCCTTCTTGCAGGATCGGGAGATAGCGGTTGGGAATCGACAGCAGAAAACAACTGACCGCGGTCCCATACAGCATTCCCGGTCGACCATGAACCCAGCGCGTGTCACGCCAGGAACCATCTTCACCGGGATTCTCTGGTCGTCGCAGTTGGGCCTGCACCAGAGCATCGCGGAGCGGGGGATAGTTGGTTTTCCAGGGGTCACCACCCACCTGATAAATCGCTTGACCCACGTAGTATAACGTATAGGCATCGAAAGGAATCTCGCCATTGCCTTTCGGTGTCCGGAGGCGTTCGATTTCCAGTTGAATGACGTCGAGATTCTTATCGATCCGCCAGTCATCGTACTGACCGAACTCTTGCAGGCAGACGACACCACATGCCGCCATGGCGAGCGTGGAACGATTCCCATCGTAGGTGAACTGACCTGGCCCCAGGCGTGCCTGTTCATCCAGACCGCGTCCACCATTTTCGGCTTTGTAGTAATCGCGGACGCTTTGAATGGCGAGCCGAATGACGTCTTCGCGGACTTCGAAGCCGCTGTCGACCGCACTCCGCAACGCCTTGGCCTGCATCACCGCCAGGCTCAAATCGTGTCCATGACGCTGTCGGCGAGCACGATAATCCCAGCCGCCATCTTCACACTGGGTTTGCGCGATCAGTTTCAAGGCTTTATCGAGCGTGCGTCCCAAGCGCTGGTCGTCCGTCATGCCATAGGCCTGCCCCAGAACGAAGGCCGCCAAACCATGGTTGTACATATCACGCTGGGCATCCGCGACATTCAGCAGACCCGAGGGCTTGGCACGTTCCAGGACATAGGCCAACGCACGGTCCACATGCTCGCCATAGGGACCACGGCCCGGCATATGTCCGGCCGACAAAAACGCCAGCGCCCCCAGGCTGACGAGCCCTAAATCATCTGACTCCCAGTTGCCTTGAGCTGTTTGATTGCGAGCCAGCCAGGCGAGACCGCGTTCGAGGGCCTGTTCGCTCTGGGGCGTGACTTCCCAGGTCGCGTCAACACTTTGCGTGACAAGGGTTCGTCCGGCTTCTTGAGCCTGCACCGTCGAGGACTGGTTCCACACCAGCCCAAACAGCAGCGCAACAATTCCCGGAAAGCGCCCCCAGACATGCATACCGCGCACCACACTCCAGAACGGATGGGACTGAACTGCTTCGTTTTGTTCGGATCGCCCGGGCGGTTACGCGATTTTTCGCATCATTCCGCGGCAATTTCAAAAATGGCTTCGATCTCCACGGCAACCCCTGTCGGAAGTTGCGCGAAACCGACCGCACTGCGGGCGTGATATCCAGCCCCCGATTTTCCATACAACTGATGCAACAGGTCCGACGCACCATTAATCACAAGATGCTGATCGGTGAAATCCAGCGTAGAGTTCACACACCCCAGCAGCTTGATCACCCGCAACCCATTGATGGTTCCCTGCGTGTTCCAGACCGAATTGAGAATCTTCACGGCCACTTCTCGTGCCGCCTGATACCCTTCTTCAACAGTGACCCCTGCCCCCAACTTGCCTTTCAGAGTGCTGACATGCCCTGAAGTGATCAGCAGCGAACCCGATTTCGCGCACAGGTTGAGATACCCAGGTTCCTGCTTGGAAAAAACGATACCCAACTGCTCGGCGGTTTCCTGCGGCGACATGTCTCAGCTTTCCAACGTCTCAAGTGAACTGAAATGCACTTCGGGAGCGCGACCATTCCGAGATTGTGCCGAGTGCAGATGGTCTGGTCTACCAACCGATCCACGAATTGGTGATGTCCGCGGGCAAGACAGGGCCCGTGCCTCCACACGACGGAAAACAGGCGCTGGCCGTGGCGGACAAGAAATCTGCTCTTTCCCTGGTTTGGCATTCCACCTACAACCTGCGGGAATCGTGGCAGAATCGGCCGAATTCCTCCGGCGACTCTGTCCATCTCCAAGATTATCACCTCGAAGTTTCACGAAAACTCAAGCTGGCCGTCCTGGTGACGGAGTCAGATGCGTTACTCATTGCTCACACGCTTACCAAATCGGCAAGTCCGCGGACGCCGACACTTCATGAGTTTGCCAGACGGCACTATGACTTCGCCACACCCCGAACCATCGTCGATTCATGTTCCGGTCCTGCTCCGGGAGGTGCTGCGGGGACTGGAATTGACTCCGGGTTTGACCGTGGTGGATGGCACGCTCGGAGGGGGCGGACATGCCGCCAAAATCATCGACGCCATTGGCCCCACCGGCCGGTTGCTGGGGTTCGATCGCGATGCCGATGCGATTACCCGCGCCGCACATCGCTGGCCTGCCGAGCAGGTTACGTTGATGCATGGCAACTATGTGGACTTACCCGCGACGTTAGAGGCCCGGCAGATTCCCGCGGTCGACCGGATTCTCGTCGATCTGGGGCTCTCATCCGATCAACTGGCCCAGCGTGATCGCGGCTTCAGTTTTCAATCCGAGAGTCTGCTCGATCTGCGGTTTGACTATACCCAGGGCGTCCCCGCGTGGCAGTACCTGGCGACGACCTCCGAGACGGAGTTATGTCGTATCTTCCAGGAGTATGGAGAAGAACCCGGGGCCCGCAAACTCTCCAGCGCGATTGTGTCTCAGCGGTCTGCGTTGGCCATGACGACCGCAAAACAGTTTGCCGAGTTTGTTGCGGCCACCTTGGGCACCACCGGACACCGGGACCGCCATCCGGCCACGCGCTCATTTCAGGCCTTGCGGATCGCGGTGAATGGTGAGCTGGATCATTTACAGCGAGCGCTCAACGAAAGTTTTCCTCAAAGCTTGAAGGCTGGGGGCATCCTGGCCGTCATTTCCTTTCACTCGCTCGAAGATCGCCTGGTGAAAGAAGCCTTCAAGCAACAGGACGTCTGGCAGAGCTTGACGCCCAAACCCATTGGCCCGACTCCGGCCGAAGAACGATTTAACCCGCGCAGTCGCTCGGCGAAGCTTCGTCTGGCACGGCGCATCGGAACACTTCACTCGCACGAACGTGGTCAGTCAGAAGGACCAGGAATATGACCCGTGAAACCAAATTCGGATTTCTGTTTGTTCTGGTGTTAACCGGCGTCTTCGGGATGCTGGTCTACAAACGCATGCACCAACCTGCTGATCTCGTCGCTGGCACGAATGACACACAGGAGGTCACGCCTGAAACGAAGGAGACTCCGGAATCGAAATCTCCAACCACAACTCCCTCACCCGAACTGGCAACAAATACCAGTCCGTCATCAACAGCAGGCGGAGATCCTTTCGACCTCTCGCCCCCCGTCAAGCCGACCACGCCCGTTCGGCCTGAACCACGGTCTCCAGCGGTGAATGCGGCCCCGGCACTGGCTGATTTCGATACCAGTCTGACAGCCAAACCAACGACGCCCGCCAAACCGAAATTGCCTACGAATGTTCCCGATGACGACTTCTTCAGTCCTCCCGCGACCACAACCACGGCGCGCTCGACGGTTCCCTCGACCGCTGCGGTCGACCCATTTGCCGATGACTCAACATTTGCCACCAAGCCGCCATCGATGACCACAACCCCAGTGAAGGCAGCCGTGGCAGCGAGCTCGACCGCGGCTGCATCAACGCCCGCTGACGCGCCGTTCGATCCGTTCGCCGACCCCATGCCAACGGTCAATACGACCGCGCCTCAGCCCACCACGTCATCTGCCTCCGCGGCGAGCGAAACATCCGACCCATTTGCCGATGCACCCGCCTTGGTGGAAACTCCTGCCGCACAGCCCGCCGAAACAGCGATGCCTGCGGAAAGTCAGCCCGTGGACGATGATCCGTTCATGTCTCCCGCAACCGTGTCAGCGCCGGTCGCCGAGATCGCCGAACCCCAGCCCCCCGCTTTGGAGTTCGATAATTCTGCTCGACCAGTTGCCACCGAAACCGCCGAGGCACCAGACCTCGGTTTCGAGGACATCCCGGTTGCCATGCAACCCGCGAGACCAGTCACCAGTGCTCCAACCGCCGCCCCTGCAGAACCGCTTGACGATCCCTTCGCGACGACTCCGGAAGTGAAGATCTCCACGCGGACAACAGCGGACATGCCGACTCCCGTAGAGGAGTTGCCCTCGATCGACGCACCCATGCGCCCCTCACTTCCGGTGGAGGTTCCCGAAGAGAATGTTGCGGCAAGGCCCATCTCAAGTCGCCCAGCCGAATTCCCAGATCTGGAACCGACGAAAGTTGCCACAACGGCCCCATCCCTGATGCCCACTGAGGTGCCACCAGTTTCCCAGCCCCCTGCCACGACTGCGGAACCCGATCCGTTTGGTATATCGCTGGGAGAGACCGAGTTTCCGGCTGCGAAACCTATCTCGGTGCCCGCTCGATCCGCTCCGGTGGCGTCGCTGTCATCCGGACTCGCCACGAATACGGGGACTTACGAAGTGCAGCTAACCGACAGCTTCTGGACGATCTCCAAGCAGGTTTACGGAACGGGACGTTACTATCAGGCATTGGCCAAGCACAATGCGGCGATCGTGAGCGATCCCCAGAAATTGAAACCGGGAAGCCGGGTTGAAACCCCTCCGGCGGACATCCTCGAAACCCGTTATCGTGCCGAGATTCCGCTAGCCGCTGCTGGGACGGCATCGAATCCCTCCTCAACCGATTTGGAATCGGGATTCTTTGTCGATGCCGCGGGCAAGGCCATGTACCGCGTTGGTTCTAACGATACGCTCAGCAGCATTTCCAAGGCTCATCTGGGTCGCGCATCCCGCTGGATCCAGATTTTTGAAATGAATCGCCAAATCCTCAAAGATGGCAACACCCTGAAAGTGGGTACCGAGTTGCAACTTCCGGCCGACGCCAGCCAGGTTCAGATGGTCGACTTCCAGCAACCGAGTCGATGACGTGCGGAGGATGGGGTGTGCGGCAGGGGACGAGATTCCCATGGCATGCAGCTCCTGGTCGTGCTTCCCTCGCTCCGGATCTGTCGATGTTCTTCCGCTTCGCCGCTGCGATGTCTTTGGTGGTGCTGATCTCACTGATTGGCACGGCGTTGGATAAAGAGACGTTTGCACTCCGTCGGCGGGTGAGCCAACAGCAATATCGCCTGGAAACTTTGACCGAGCGGCATGCCCGCTTCCGCGCTCAGGCGCAACGTCTCGGTACGCCCGTCCGTTGGTTGAACGACTTGGATGAGCAACGCGCGACATTAGAACGCATCGCTCAACCCCCGCCAGATCGATCGGCTAAAACCCCACTGCTAAACTGGACCGCCCCACCGGCAGAGACTGTACTGCGTTGAATCCTGGATCGACTCTTCATTGGATCGATTCGTGTTGTCTCGATTCGTGGAAGCTATGACCATTTCTCCTGCCAGTCCGCTGCAATTGCGACGTCGCGCAGGGGGACTGGTAACCGTGATCGGCCTGGTGTGGCTGCTACTGGCGGGGCGGCTCATCCAGTTGCAAGGCTGGCAAAGTGCCGATTTCAGTCAGCGGGCCAGTCGACAGAGCCGCGTGGTGGAAGAAGTTATCCCGCGGCCGGGGGACATCTTTGATGTTCAAGGCCGACTGCTGGCCACAACCATCCGCGCTCGCAGTCTGTTCGTAGTTCCCAGCGAAGTCGATAACCGCTGGACCTTCGCCAGTGACCTCGCCACGGCCTTGTCACTCGACGCCGATGATCTGTACGTGCGGTTGGGCCTCCATGCGGACAAGCAGTTTCTGTGGATCAAGCGGCGGCTGAGCGAGGCCGATGTCGAGCGGATCCGAGCCCTGGAACTGCCTCCCGCCTCATGGGGTTTTCGCGAAGAGTATCAACGCATTTATCCGCACGGCGCACTCGCGGCCCAGGTTCTCGGCTTGCGCGATATTGATGGAATCGGCCGCGGTGGCATCGAGGAAAGTTGCGATGAGCGTTTGCGTGGTCAAGCCGGTCAGCGATGGCTCACGCGCGATGCCCGGGGCCGCGTCATCGATGTGATCGACGACCCCGACCACGTCGCCCAACCAGGTCGAAATGTCCGGTTGACCATCGACAGCGTGCTGCAACTCTATACCGAGCAAGCCCTCGATGATCTTGTGCGTGAACGCCGTCCGGAAGCCTGTTGCGCCATCGTCATGCACCCCTCTACGGGGCAGATTCTCGCGATGGCTTCCCGACCAACCTTCGATCCCAACACACCAGACCATGTCCCCGAGGACGCCTGGAAGAACCGCGCGATCGCCGACATCTATGAACCGGGGTCGACCATTAAACCCATCTTTGTGGCGTATGGTCTCGATCGGCAGATCCTTTCCATTCACGATACCCTTGATTGCGAGTGGGGTCGCTACCGCATGGGCCAGCGCTTACTGCACGACCATCACCCCTACGGCACGCTCAGCCTCACCGATGTGCTGGTCAAATCGAGCAATATCGGCATGGCCAAAGTCGGCGAGAAATTAACCAACGCAGGGCTGTTCAACGCGGCTACGCTGTTCGGCTTCGGCCGCAAAACGGGCATCGAACTTCCCGGCGAACAACCTGGCCTGCTGCATCCTCTGGAACACTGGACCAGCTATTCAACGGGTTCGATTCCGATGGGTCACGAGATCGCCACGACACCGCTGCAACTCATTACGGCCCATGCGGTCCTCGCCAATGGGGGGCAACATCTGCGGCCCCGGGTTCTGCTGACCGAAGACAATGATGCCACGTCGTTACAGGCACTCACATCCCCGCTGGTGAGCCCTGATGTGGCGAAATGGGTGGTGCAGGAACCGATGTTGCAAGTCGTCTCCCGCGGTACCGGTCGCAAGGCGCAACTGAGCGGCTACAGCGTCTTCGGCAAAACGGGCACGGCTCAATGCCTGTCTCCTCATGGCGGTTATCTGCACGGCAAGTACATCAGTTCGTTTCTCTGCGGCGCTCCCGCTGAGAAACCCGAACTGCTGGTGCTGGTGGTCATCAATCAGGCTTCGGGATCGGGGGGTGAAACGTTTGGCGGACAAGTCGCCGCTCCCGTTGCGGCCCGCATCCTGCGCGCAGGTCTAGTGCATCAGCGCATCCCCTCAGAGTCGGCGACATCACCCCTCGCGACACGGCCGGGCGCCACTCGCCGCCTGTGATCCACTCTCGCTGAAGTTCCTGGCATCTGCTACGGTGATCCGCAGACGTTTTCCCGTTCACGGAACCCTGCCGATGTCAACTCGTATTGTCTTTGCGCTTGTGGGATCGCTGCTCCTGACTCATGTGGTGACCGCCGGAGATTGGCCACAGATTCTGGGACCGAATCGCAACGGCCTGGCAAGCGACGAAAAGTTCTCGGGCACAACCGCGAGGTCCGCATGGAAAGTCCGCTGCGGAGCAGGACTTGCCGGCGTGGCCGTGCAGGGGAATACCACGGTGCTGTTCCATCGCGAAGGGGGCGAGGAACTGCTCTCAGCCTACAAATCCGACACCGGTGAATTCCTGTGGAAACGGGGCTTTCCGACACAGTTTCAGCCCCAGATTATCGACGATAACGGCCCGCGCGCGGTCCCGGCGATTCATGATGGCAAGGTCATCGCGTTTGGTGCCCAAGGGGGGCTGTACTGTGTCGACCTGAAGAACGGCCGCGAATACTGGACCCGCGCCACCCATAAAGACTTCAAAGCCCCGGAAGGTTACTTCGGCGCCGGGTCTGCTCCGCTCGCGGTGGGTCGGCTGGTCTTCGTCAATGTCGGCGGACCACAGAATGCGGGCGTCGTGGCCTTCGACCTCGTTACCGGAAAAACTGTGTGGCAAGCAACCAATGAACTCGCCAGCTATGCCGCGCCCATCCTGCTACCCGGTAAGAATCCGCAAGACCCACAGCCTCGGTTACTGGTCATTACGCGGCTCAACTTCCTTGGTCTCAACCCCGGCAATGGTGAGGAATTGTTTCGCCTCCCCTTTGGCAGCCGTGGCCCCACAGTGAATGGAGCGATGCCGGTGATGGTCGGCGATCAGGTGCTGCTCACTGCGAGTTACGGCATTGGTGCCCGATTGGTCGATATCAATGCCTCTCCCGCCGCTTTCACTTGGGAAGTTGATCTGCTTTCCAGCCAGTACACCACGCCCATCGTGCAGGGCACCACGGTCTATGGCGTCGATGGTCGGCAGGATGGCGGCCCGATCGCCCTCAAATGTTTTGACGCGGCCACGAAGACCGTCCACTGGACCCACACGCTGCCCGAGTACGCCACCCTCATCGCGGCGGATGGTAAACTGCTCATCATGCAGACCGACGGCGTGCTGCGCATCGCCGCGCTGGACACCACCGCGTATCAAGAAATCGCGGTCCACACCGTCCTGAACGGCACCACCCGAGCCCTCCCCGCCTTCGCCAACGGCAAGCTATTGATTCGGAATGAAAACACACTGCAGGCGGTGGAGGTGCGGTGAGCACTCAGTAGGGTCCGCTGTGCGGACCACCCAAACCTTGATTGATCGATGGCTCACACAATGGTCCGCACAGCGGACCCTACCAGATGTGAGTCATTGGTCAATCGAAAGGCAGGCCTCATTGCCACACTACCGTTGGGTAGCCATCCTCATCAAACACCAATCCTTCAGGACCAATGAAATTCTCCGGGCGTAAATCGATGAGGAGTCTTGTGCCCGTTTCGAGTTCAACGTCCACAGAAACATCGGTTAGAGCGACGGATTTCACGGCTTTACCCAACATCATCCCTGCGACATCCAACTCTGTTGACTGCTGTGATGCGCTCGTTTCGTCGCCCAACGAAACAATATGAAATGGAACAATCACTGTTAGGATGGATTTGTTAAAGCCGAACTGCCAATAGCCCTCAACCGTTCGTGCAAAAGTCACGCTCTTCCCAACTATAGACCGTAGTCGAGACATGGGAATCTCCTATTCTGTCGTTAGCCATATGCATCCGGTCCGCCATCACCGCAGTACCCGCGTGTCTTTTACGCCGCAGACGTTGCGGGTGATGGGTTCGCAGAGGGCGGAGATGTAGATGGCGAGGCCGCCGAAGGCTCCGAAGCCGCCGCAGAAGGGGACCATGAGCAGTATGAGCCACAGGTCATCATCGCGGAACAGGAAGTAACCGCCGACGCCGCCGAGCACGAAACCGATCGCGGCCATGATGAGCATATTCTTCCGGGAGCACAGAAACCGTTGCAGCGGCGTAGCCTTGGCACCGTGTCGCGCGTAATACGCCGTGACGGCTTCACCCGTGTCGTCCCAGGTGTACTCGGTCAGCGGAAAGAAGCTGTCACATTCGGTACACCACGTCCGGGCCATGTCCGACAGCGGATTGGACATCACCTCGAAGGGCTGGCCGCTGATGGTCGTGACGCTGTTGCACTTGATGTGGCGATAGTCGCGCGATTCCGGGATATCGACGTCGTCAGACATGACTCACCTTCCGGAAGGAGTGGATTAAGACGGAGAATCGAAGGGATGTCGCCGAGAATACTTCGCGGGCAACCGATGTCAATGGAAGTCGCGTGGGAGTCGCGCGGCAGAGTCGACCGAACTGCATATCGGTGAGAAATCAGACTGCGATTATTTCGGCGAGGCGGGAAGGGCACCCGCGTGTCGCACGATAAAGTCGACGATGGGACTCGGATCGTCCAGGCCATGCGGATGATGTCCCACACCCGGCTTGGCGATGAGCGTGATCGAACCGCCCAGCTTGCGATACCGTTCGGCGATCACGCCGGTATTCTCATCCCACGGCACAACATCGTCGGCGTCGCCATACACATGCAGTAACGGGACTTGCGCTTTGGCGAGAGGAGCGAGTTGATCGACGGGATTCTGGTCGTAGGCCAACGCCTCGGCGTCACTTTCAAAGCCATAGGTTTCCAGCACGAGTTTCCAGTCGCGCGGGCTGCCTTTGCCTTTTCCCTTGCCGCCCGGCCAACTCTTGAAATCACACACGGGAGCATCGCCATAGAGGCAGGCGACCTTATCGGGATTGGCGATGGCCCAGTTGTAACAGTACAACCCGCCTCGACTGAGGCCGACAAGTGCCACCTTTTTGTGGAAGGCATACTTGCTGGTGAGTTCCGCGTAACAGGCATTCCAGTGAGCGACGGCGGTGGGTGAGCCGAGTTGATCGGGCACGCGCGTGTAGACAATGTGAAAACCGCGTTCCAGCAGTGCGATATCGGGTGCTGGTTTATGTCCGAAGAACTCACCATGCCATGCCCAAGGACGCCCCTCAGCCGCTCTCCGAGGGACCACGACCAACAGGGGCTTGCCGTTGACTTCAAAATCGTACCGCGTAAACCCCAGCCACTCGCTGGGCTGGCCGGGGAATTCGACGGGCTCTGCAGCCAGTCCCTCGTTGAGACAAAACGCCCAGACCATGCAGAGCAGAGCCGATTTGACGCAGAGCAACCATAGGCGTGACATAAAGGGCAGCCTCGAATGGGGAGCAGAAGAATCGCCTCAACAATAGCAGCCACGCCAGCTTGAATGAAACAGGCGGGCAGCGGCATCCCAAAGTTTTTCTGGAGCATGCGAGCGCCTCCAACGATCCTGGATGAGCCGAACTGCCGTGTGCAGCAGTTCATCGGTGAGAAATTCGACGGCTGCCAGACTTCATGGGGCTTCCAAGATAGTTGGTCGGGAATGTCTGCGATAGAATGAGCGACGCAGGGTTCCAGACCAGAACAGTCCGTTTCGTGAGCATTGTTGGATGCGTTCGCTGTGAGCGCGGCACCGAAGACGGAAGGGAATCACTCGCAAGGATGTGCGGCGACGCGGAATTCGCGCGTGGCCGATGGCGGAGCACGTGGATGAAGTTTCGATTTCCGATCGTCATTATTGACGAGGATTTCCGTTCAGAAAACGCCTCGGGGCTGGGCATTCGGGCTCTCGCCGGTGCCATCGAGCAAGAGGGCATGGAGATTCTGGGAGTCACCAGTTATGGTGACCTTTCGCAGTTTGCCCAGCAGCAAAGCCGAGCGTCGGCTTTCATCTTATCGATCGATGATGAAGACGTGCTGGGGGGGACCGATATCGACCCCGCGATCGTCAAGTTGCGGAAATTCATCGAAGAGATTCGGTTCCGCAACGCGGAAATCCCGATCTACTTGTATGGCGAAACGCGAACGTCGACCCATATCCCCAACGATATTCTGCGGGAATTGCACGGCTTCATTCATATGTTCGAGGATACGCCGGAGTTCGTTGCCCGGCATATCATCCGCGAAGCCAAAGCCTACCTCGACAGCTTGTCGCCTCCCTTCTTCCGCGCCTTGGTGCATTACGCGCAGGATGGTTCTTACTCCTGGCATTGCCCCGGCCACTCGGGGGGCGTCGCGTTCCTGAAAAGCCCAGTCGGGCAGATGTTTCACCAGTTTTTTGGTGAGAACATGCTGCGGGCCGACGTCTGCAACGCCGTCGAAGAATTAGGCCAACTGCTCGATCACACGGGACCGGTGGCGGCTTCAGAACGAAACGCCGCCCGCATCTTTAACGCCGATCACTGCTTCTTCGTCACCAACGGGACATCGACCTCGAACAAGATGGTCTGGCATTCGACCGTGGCGTCGGGAGATATCGTGGTGGTCGACCGCAACTGCCACAAGTCCATCCTGCATTCGATCATTATGACAGGGGCCGTGCCCGTCTTTCTGATGCCGACACGCAATCACCTGGGCATTATTGGCCCGATTCCGCTCGATGAATTCCGTCCGGAAAACATTCAGGCAAAGATTGAAGCCAACCCGTTTGCGCGTGAAGCCCAAGCCAAGAACCCCGGCCGCAAGCCGCGCATCCTGACCATCACGCAAAGCACCTACGACGGCATTTTGTATAACGTCGAGACGCTGAAGCAACTGCTGGATGGAAAAATTGGCACGCTGCATTTCGATGAAGCCTGGCTGCCCCATGCCACGTTCCACGACTTTTATCGCGACATGCACGCCATTGGCAAAGATCGTCCGCAGCCGAAAGAATCGATGATCTTCGCGACCCATTCCACACACAAACTTCTCGCGGGCATTTCGCAAGCTTCGCAGATTCTGGTGCGGGAATCGGAAACGCAGAAGCTCGATCGGCACATCTTCAACGAAGCCTATCTGATGCACACGTCCACATCGCCGCAGTACGCCATCATCGCTTCGTGCGATGTCGCGGCGGCGATGATGGAACCGCCGGGGGGGACGTCGCTGGTCGAAGAGTCGATTCTGGAAGCCATGAATTTCCGCCGCGCGATGCGCAAGGTCGATGATGAGTGGGGCCAGGACTGGTGGTTCCAGGTCTGGGGACCAGATCGTTTAGCGGCGGAAGGCATCGGCCATCGCGATGACTGGATGCTGGAAACGAACGAAACCTGGCATGGCTTCGGCAATATCGCGCATGGTTTCAACATGCTCGACCCGATCAAGGCGACTCTCATCACGCCGGGCCTCGATGTCTCCGGGCAGTTTGCAGAGAACGGCATTCCCGCATCGATCGTGACCCGCTACCTCGCCGAACATGGTGTCATCGTGGAGAAGACGGGGCTCTACTCGTTCTTTATCATGTTCACCATCGGGATAACCAAGGGTCGCTGGAATACGCTGGTCAGCGCCTTGCAACAGTTCAAGGACGACTACGATAAGAACCACAAAATGTGGCGGATTCTGCCCGAGTTCGCGGCGCAGTTTCCCCGGTATGAACAAATCGGGCTGCGTGAACTCTGCCAGCAGATTCACGACACTTACAAAGCGAACGATGTCGCCCGTGTGACGACGGAAATGTACCTCTCGGTCACGCAACCCACGATGAAACCATCGGATGCCTTTGATCGCATGGCCCATCGCGATATCGACCGCGTAGAGATTGATCATCTGGATGGTCGGACGACCGCCGTGTTGCTGACCCCTTATCCCCCGGGGATTCCGCTGCTGATTCCCGGCGAGCGATTTAACACCATTATCGTGGAATACTTGAAATTCGCCCGGGCCTTCAACGAGCGCTTCCCGGGATTCGATACCGATATTCATGGCCTGGTCGAAGAGACTGATCGGGGGCAGAAGCGGTACTACGTTGATTGTATCCGCCAGAACGGCAAGCATTGACACGATCGCGCTGGTGGTATGGGCCTGCGTTCAAATGGTGATGACCACTTTTCCGAAGTGCGCCCCGCTGGCCAGGTATTCGTAAGCCGCCGGGGCTTCGTCAAAAGGAAACGCCCGGTCGATGATGGGGCAGATCTGCGCGTGCGTCAGGCAGGTATTGAGCTGCTCAAAGTGGGTACGGGAGCCGACATAAATCCCATCGAGCCGGGCGTTTTTTGCGACCAGCGGAAAGAGACTGCATTGCGGCGCGCCGAAACCCGTGAGGACTCCTATTAACGCGATCTGCCCCCCCGCCGCGACCGACATCAGCGACTTTTCCAGGGTACCCGGTCCACCCACTTCGATGACATGGTCGACACCCCGTTTGCCGGTCATCCGCGAGACTTCTTTCTCCCAGTCTGGATGCGTGCGGTAGTTAATCGTCTGCCAGGCACCAAGTTCCCGCGCGCGGGCCAGTTTCTCATCGTGGCTGGAAGTGATAATCACACGTGCCCCGGCTGCAGAAGCGAGTTGCAGGGCAAAGATCGAGACGCCGCCCGTTCCCAGAGCCAGTACGGTCTCCCCGGCGGCGATATTTCCACGCGAGTACAAGGCTTGCCAGGCGGTTACTCCGGCACAGGGCAGGGTCGCGGCTTCCTGATAGGAAAGCGGGTCGGGAATGCGCACCATCCCCTGCGACGACAGCAGTACATGCTCTGCAAGCATGCCATCGATGGTGCCTCCGAGATCCTGCTGATGGTACCTGGTATCGAAGGGACCAGCTTCCCAACTTTGAAAGAAGCAGCCACACACCCGATCTCCGAGCGACCAACCGGTCACTCCGGGACCAATCGCGACGATTTCCCCGGCACCATCGGAAGCGGGAATTCGTCCCGCCACATTGCGACCGGCGGTATTCCGCAAATTGATCAGGTCGCGATAATTGAGAGAGACGGCATGCACGCGGACCAGCACCTGTCCCGCGGCGGGGACCGGCCGTGAACGACTTGTTGACTCAAGACGATACGCCTGATTGTCAGGCAGCAGTTGCCAGATGCGGTCGATTTCAGGCATGTCGTGTTCCCCAGACCCAGACCTGTGACTCTTGCCGATATCGTCTTATGTCATGGGTTATGTGACTGTCGTCGGAACGGAAACGTCTTTCAGCAGCGGCGCAGGCAGCAATTCTGATTGTTCCGCATCCCAATAGGCAATCCAACTGGCGAGTGGCAGGGGATGCAAGGCGAAAATCAACGCCTCTGCCGGCACGGGCTCGAGACTGGCAAGTCGGGCCACGGAACGGGGACGTGGAACAATCGTCGGTCGCTCATCCAGCGAGTACGTCAGCTCGACATCGTAAGAACGTGTAGGCCACACGACCAGTCCCGACTCTCCAATATCATATGGATGGGGCGGGCGGCCAAACTGCTGCTCGATGTGCTCTCGCACCAGGTCGACAGCGGCCAGCTTGTATAATCCCAGAACCGCGGTGGCGAACACTTCTCTTTGATCGGGCGTTAACAAAGTCAGCCACCCCGTGCTGTGCAGACCTGCCACCAGCCAGCCAGACTGTTCACTCAGGGTGATCCTTAACGGAACAGGATGGTCCGCATGGCTGATGCGAATCGTAATGCGGTTCGTCGACAATTCGATGGCGGTTAAACTCAATGGGACTTGGCCCATGCGGCGCGAGAGCCGCAACAAGCCCAGCAACTCACGGTCTACAAAGTGATGAATCGCTGCGGCTTCATGGTGCAAGCGTTCATCGTATTTCAGGGAACGATTTACCGTGGGGTTCGCAAGAGATTTCCGGGCCACGCGCCGGCGGCGGGCAAACAGCTTGGGGATGGTGCCCGAATGAAAGCCCGGTGTCAGCAACCGCAGTACGGTTTCACCATGATGACCCACCACGCTGGGCCGGATCGTGGCTGGCCGATTCGCGGCATAGGCCCGCCAGTTCTCTTTGAGTTCCCAGGCGAGAAAGCCAAAGATCCCCGGAATACAAGTCACCACCGCGGTCGCAATGGCTTTTGCGGTAATGGGATCGGTGAAGGTGTCGAGCAGGGTGGCAAAGTAGAGTACGGAGGGGAGCAGCAACTTATGCGAGACCGTCACCACGGGAAAGTGCTTGATCGGATTGATCTGGGGTTCAATAAGCAACGTCACGCAGAACCGGACGATGCCATGCACAAAGCTCCAGACCAGCCCGAGGATGGCTTTCAGCATCAAGGTGAGTTGCGATTCGCCCGTGCGAAAGCGAAGCCATTCATCGACGCTGTACAACACCCGTTCCAAAGCGTCCATGATCTGACGGAAGAGATCGATCACCAGATTCAACAACCCGATGATCACCGTGACCCGGATGCGATGCCACAGCTTGCCCAAGGCTTCCCATACCAGTTCCTCGGAATCTCGCCCCACCCGGGAATTCAGCAGCGCTAAATTGACTACCAGCACAGCCATGGCCAGCCAGTTGTTCAAGGGAGAGTAGAGACCGCACGCCGGCAAGCCTTTCCACAACAACAGCGTGAGCAGCAGCGGACTGAGGAGATACCGGCGGAACAACAAGGCCGGCAAGCTTTTGAGGCACCAGGCCACACCCGGTAGCCGATACAGGAACCGTGGGGCATCGATCAGCATTCCATGCATCAGCAACCAGGTCGAACGCAACACAATCGCCAGGACTTGGCGCAACATCGGCCAGTGAATCAGGCCGAACAGCAACAGGCCCAGGACCAGCATGGCCGAATGACTGTACAAATGCAGTTTGGGACCATGCAGGAAGTGATTGACTTCTTCCCACAGCAGCTGCAAGCCTTTCAGGATGACAAACGCCCCCCCAAAGGGCAGGGCAATGTACTGCGTAATCAGCCGGCCGACCGGTGTACCGAAAAATAGCGATGTCATGCGCTGGAGCCAACGCAGATAGAATGGGCCTCGCTGGTAGACACCGTCCAACGTGATCGACAGGTTCCGATCGGCGCGTAATAAACGATCTCCCGATACAAACTCGCGGGCGCTCGATACGTCGGTCAGCTTCATCTGCCCTCGCGAAACGCTATCCCGCAGGTTGCCCAGGGTCACAAAACCGCGCTCAACGATCGCATCGAGCAGTTCTGCCTGCATCTTGGAGAGGGCTGCCAACTCCACGACAGACTGGGGGACAAACCCCGCCGACTGCAACGATTCATGGATCTGCGGGGAAAGATGCCGTCGCAACAGGTCTTCGGCATGCTCGGCCGCCTGATGCAAGAGTTCTCCCAGCTCACGCCGATGTTCTCGATCAATGCGGACGGCACTAATTCGCTTCGCCGCACGTCGCAGATGTTTGGTGACCAAAACCAGTTTGAGGTCGGGGAGTGGGCGACGCAAGGCCTGACGACCGCGCGACCAGATCCAGCCCGCCAGATCAACATGGTAGACTTCGCGTTCGGAATCGATACAAACATTCTGCAGGTCATACAACAACCGGGCATTCGCGTTCCAGAAGCCCTGTTCCGTGGAAATCAGGAGTTTTCCACACATGACTCGCCAGCGGGCGGTCTCGGCATCATCCAGTTCCAAAGCCCGCTGCAATCGCGCCGCGAACTGCGTGACATCGGCTTCGATCTGGGCGGCATTTTCGCTCGTTGCACTTTCCGGAGCCACCAACCGAGCCCGCAGGCTATAGACCGCGGCCCGCATGGTATTTCCCTTGGCACGCAATCGCTCGGCGGAATTCATCAGCCAACGATAGCGCCAGCGCGAGGGATGCACCGTGGGAGGCGACTCGCGCGCAGACTCCGCCTGCCGGGAGAGTTCCTCCGTGGAAGAACTCGTCGCCGAGGTGAGTTCTCGCGGGCGCGTCGCAGCGAGCAGTTGAATGGTATCGCAATCTTCGCTTAACAACCGCGTGACTGCGGGCAGGTCATTCAAGGAGGGGAAATAGATCGGGACCAGATCGGGAGCAAAAGCCTGCAATTCCGAGAAGACGCTGCCAAATTCCGCATAGATCAGCCGCAGATCTTCAGGATGCGTGAGATACCCTTCCTGCTTCAGTACCGTGCGAATTTCATCAAACTGTTCCTGGCCCAACTGGTCGATGCGATAACGCAATTGCGCGGGGGTCATCACGCGGGCCGAGGTGCGATCCTGAAGAATCGCATCGAGCTTGGCATGATAGACCAGTCGCCAGTAGTAGCGGGCGAGTCCCTCGAGCGAGAACTCTGGCAGGCGATCTTCTTCCGGGCGGGCGATCAATACGGCTCGATCGGGAACCAGGGCTGTCGATTCCACGCCCAGTTCATCGATCGCAACCAGCCACAGCAGGCGCTCCCGGGAAATGACATACGACTTCCGATGTGGCACCCGATTCCAGGGATTCGTGATCTCAAGTTCATGCCGCATGACCCGGCGGAGCACGCGCGGAATCACGAAGAACACACTGGGGTCTCGTTCGCGAAAGCGATGCTCCAAATCTGTAACCCAGCTCACCGGTTGGGAGCGAGCGGGATGATCTAACATAGAGGTCAAGGTCGTATCCTGCTGCCGGCACGGCTCGGGATCTGTCGGTGGAATACCTGCACACCAACAGTCTGAGGTTCCTCAAACACATGAGCGCTGCGCGCAGCCTAACATCGTCTTGCATTTTTGTGTACTGAAGTTCGAGACGATCCGGGGCCATTGCATTATTTATGCTGTGTGGATGCGCTGGCCGGTCCAGAGACAATAGCCCAGAGTCCAGAGCCAGAAACACACATTCCACCAAGGCATTTTGTTTGGCTCTCGTCTCTCGTCTCTGGACTCTTGACCAAAGAGGAGCCGCCGAAATTGCAAAAGGCGATGGCCCTGAGACGATCAGGCTGACCCGGCAGAATCTGCTGGAGAAAGCCCGGGCGGGGAACCGTCTCCCGGGGCACGGACCACGCACATCCCGTAGGCATTCAGAATTTCAAAGATCGCCCGAATCTGGGTGCGGTCTTTCTCCCGCTCCTCATCTGTAAGAGACTCCCAGGGCACCAGTTGTGGCCGCTGCTTCAGGCTGTCGTTACGGACTGGACCCCACCGCCAGCCATCGAGCAAACGATCCGCCATCCAGCGGTTGTGTTCCATCTCGGCCAGCAGATCGAGTTCTGGTCGGGAAGGAATGTGGACAATCCGGGATTGATCCTCGGCACGCAGCAAGGCGCGCGGCACATGGGCGAGGTGTAACGACTGGAGTTTCAAAACGGCATGCACGGCTGCGGAACGATTGGCCTGTTGATAGGTGGACGGCAGATGTTCCCAATCGGCACAGGCTCCGGTGCGCGATGGACCGCAATGCTGCAATTGGTACTGCTGATGAAACTGAATGGCCAGTTGTTCATGGGCCGCATTCAACAGCACGCTCAGTTTCGCGGAATCTTCATAGCTGCCAAACGGAATGGCCAGCGGTTGGTGACCCTGCTCGCGGTGTGTCGTCGAAAGAAACGCGGTAAATGCCGGCTGCTTGGCCAGACGCACATAAACGGTGACCTTCCGATCATGCACGCGAGCCATGCGTTCCGAAAGACGAACCGCGGCATCGAAGTTCTGGCGGTCCTCGGGCAGGCACACCACGATAAGGGGTTGCACATCGGGGTCTGCCAGTTGCGGGTCGAGCCGGTCCCAGAAACTTTCATCGACCATGTATTCTGGTCGTTCCGTGAAGACCAGGTTGGCAACATACTCCACCGCAGGGCCTTGAGTCTCATGAATTTGCCAGGCGGGCAAGGGGTGCAACCGACGTGCTGACCACTCATCATCGACAGGGTCAAACAGCTCTGGCGTTATTCCCTGGTGATCGGAAACGACTCGGGGTGGTCCCAAAGCTCCCCGACGCGCCAGGACGCGTTTCATCGTGGCGGTGCAATCCTGGGCAGCCATGATAATCCGAGTCCGTTTCCGATTGGGAAAATGCGCCAAGGCCGCGATTTGCACCACAAGCTCTTCCGCGAATGCGTCACCACCAATCACAATCGCCAGCAAGGTCTCGCGCGGCTGTCGCGGGCAGTGACGGGCCAGATGTTCGAGCAGGAATTGCTGAACACTGTTCCGCACGACGTTAAAGGGCCGCAATTCCATGCCATACAGCCTGGCCTGCGGGGCGGCGTGTTGAATGAGCACGTCGCAGAGACCAGCGTCGAGAACATGCACGAAACATTGTCTGCCGGGCGACACCGCGAGACGGTCATTTTGAGCAGAGATTGGTGATACGGCTGCTGGTCGCGGTTCGATATTCCGCAGCGTGTTCAGCAGGTCAAAAATAATCTCCAGATTGATATCATCGCTGCCGGTACAGGCAAAAATCCGCCGGGCACCGGCAAAGTTGGCCCGAGTTTGCAGATGCAGGCTGGTGGCGTCTCCGATCAGCACCAGCACGCCTTGTCGCCTCCATTCCGCGAGTCCGGGATGTTCCGCGTCGCGTTCGATCACGACTAGTTGCGGCCGCCAGAAATCGATCGGAGCCCACCAGCGTCGCTCGCGGGCTGTGGCCACCAGATCTCTCACCAACTGCTGACCGACCTGCCCGAGTCCGCACACAATGTCGTGCCGATCGGCCAGCCGCAGCCGAAAGGCTGCGAACGAGTCGGCAAACAGTTCTCGAATTCCGGCCCAGACGGTCAGCACGAAAAAGCAGACCGCACAAAACCGGGCGAGTTTCAGCCAGACCGTATCGTCACAAAACGCCGGCAGACTGGTTTCCAGCATGAACAGCTGCACGATCTGGTACAGCGTGCGGTCGGGTCCACGTTCGATCTGGAAATACGCGATACTACCGAACAGGAGTGTGAACCCGGCGAAATAAAGCTTCGGATAGTCTCGAACCAGACGCAGGTTGGTGATGACGAGCTTCCGCAGGTCGCGTTGCAGCGGTTGCCACCAGCCTGATAGACGACTCGTTGAGGGGGATTTAGCAGACATTTATCGCTTTCAAACGAGACATGTCGCACGTGACAAACAACACCAAACATGGAACATGCGTATCCTTATCTGTTTCCAGCGATTCAGCAACTGGTGGCAGGCATCTAGCCAGGGCCAGCACTTTGCTTACTGATCCGCGTCGAAGTGGCTAAAGTCTGGCGAGCAGGGGGAGGTGACTCCCCCCGGTGAATTTGCTGAGAACTCGCATTCAATCACCGAAGGGACTTACGTCCCCTCGCTCGCCTTTAGTGACTTCAACGCGGATCAGTAAGCTGTTGCGACTCGACACTCACCTCTTCGCCAGTTGATGGGCGAAGTGCCCACATGCGGATACCATAAGTCCGATTACATGGAACGTTGTCTGGAATCGTTATGCCTGCCCGTCCTTCACATTCAACTGCGACAGCACCAATCCCCTGGTGGGGCGTGATTGTCAGCATCGGCTGCGGATGGATGCTCTGCACGACCACCTGCCAGACCTGGCTGAGTCAAGCGGCGACAGCGACGGCCATCGTCAGTCCGGCCACTTACGCATGGATCCTGCAATCGTTTGGAAACACCACCACCGAACGCCTCGGCGACATGGAGTTCCATCACGTTCCCTGGTTCACGCTCTCGATATGGTCGGCAACTGGTCTAGCATTGTGTCTGGCATGGGGTTCCGCCGGATTGCTCGTGGGTTGCAGCCCGGTACAACGCGGCAGGGTGCTGCGTCAGTGGGGGTTGGCCGTCGGTTGCGGAGCCATGGCGATCGGGCTTTGGGATTGGACCTGGCTGGCAGCCACGCTGTTGGTTGGAGCAGGGGGCCAGGCGCTGTTGGTCGCGTGCGTGCCGTTCTGGCTGGCCGTCTGCCTCGCTGGTGTGCTCACGTCGTGGTTGATGTTGCGTCACACAGCCACGTCACCCACGCGGTCTGAATGGGCAACGGCCAACCATCCGGGTTACTCCGTCAGCGGATTGATCGTGATTTATACGCTGATTTTTGTGGCGATGAACTGGCGGCTGTGGTTCAACCTCTATCTGCCTCACGGCGATTCTGCGATGTACGAGGAACATCTCTGGAATGTGCTGCACGGGAAAGGCTTCCGCAGCTATCTTGATCAGGGGTTGTTTCTGGGTGAACACGTACAGGTGGTTCACCTGGGGCTGTTGCCGTTGTATCTGATCTGGCCTTCGCATCTGCTGTTGGAATTGTGCGAGTCGCTGTGTCTTGCGGCGGGTGCCTGGCCCGTCGCGTGGATGACCTGGAGACACACCCAATCCCGGACAGCCACGCTGGCGGTGGCTGCGGCATACTTGCTCTACACACCGATGCAGTTTCTGGATATCGAAATCGACCTGAAGACTTTCCGTCCGGAGGCCTTTGGTATTCCCCTGCTATTATTGACGCTGGACCAGTTAGACCGCGGGAACTGGCGGGGCGTGCTGGCTGGTGTGCTGGCCTGCCTGACGGTCAAAGAAGATTTTGCGTTGATTCTGATGCCACTGGGACTGTGGATGGCCGGCACGAGTTGGAGAGGCTCAACACCGAGCGATGCCCTATCGGTGATGCCTGGTCGACGCTGGTGGCTTACGGGGCTGTTGTTATCGGCAGCGGGCCTGCTGTACCTGTGGCTTGCAACGCGCGTGGTCATGCCCTATTTCCGCACCGGGCAGGAAATTCACTACGCCAGCTATTTCAGCCGCCTGGGAGACAGTCCGGAAGCGATCGTGCGGACAGTGCTGACGAGACCCGGGTATGTCCTCGGAGAACTGTGTAACCTGTCGACAGGCCTCTATGCCCTGGCGTTGCTCATCCCGGTGGCGGGAGCGGCTTGTGCTTCGCCCGGGCGGCTGGCGGTGGGGCTCCCGTTGTTTGGCATTCTCTGCCTGAATGAACTGGCCCGCGATCCCCGACACCAGTTTCATGCCTGGCTGGTCGCGATCATTTTCTGGGCCGTCGCCTGTGGACTGCCGCAGTGGCAGAGGTTCGTGGGCTGCGTCTTCCAGCGGCTGAGTTGGACTGGTTGGTCCGCCGAGTCTCTGATGCGGCTGAGTGCGTATGCTATCTGCACATCGGCCTGGTCTACGGGGTTGTTTTTCAGTTTGAGCCCGTGCGGAATTCCGTTTTGGGATTCTGGATCGAACTGGTACTGGCAGCGGCTGTATGGACCGAATGAACGGGGCGCGCAGTTTGCAAAGCTGCTCCCTGAAATCCCGGTGTCCAGCCGTGTCGCCAGCACGGACTTCGTGCATCCCCGCTTCACACATTTTGACCGCAGTTACGACTACAGCCGGTATCTGCGGCAGGCCAGCCAGTATGAGCGGCGCGTTCCCGACGACACAGATTTTATCGTCATCGACGCCACGCATCCTTACAGCGAGATGCATCGCCCCGAGGATGTCCCCGAATATCAAGACTCCGCACACTGGGAATTGTTGCCCATCGATACGGGTGGGCATTTCATCGTCTTACGGCGGAAACCTTCGCAGCGCCCAGGCCTAGAAAAGTGACGTCCCCGCGATGCGCACATTACTATCGGAACAGGCCATTGCCAGCCGCGTCCGTGAGCTTGGGCAGCAAATTACCCGTGATTACCAGGGACAGCCGTTGCTGGTTCTGGGAGTCCTTCACGGCAGCGTGGTCTTGTTGGCTGACCTGATACGCACTGTGGAAATTCCCCACCAGATTGCGTTCGTGCGTGCCAGCAGTTATCGCGGCACCGCTACGACTGCAGGAGAGCTGACCACGACGGTCGACGACTTGCCCGACCTGCGTGGGCGGCATGTGCTGCTGGTCGACGACATCTTTGATACGGGACGCACTTTGGAGCGTCTGACACACGAACTTCAGCCACGACAACCCCTCTCGTTGAAGACCGCTGTACTCCTGTGGAAACGGGATCGGCAACTGGTGGATTGTGACCCCGACTACTTCGCGTTTCAGATTCCCGATGAATTCGTCGTGGGTTACGGGCTCGACTACAACGGCGATTATCGGCATCTGCCCTACATCGCGGTCCTGGAAGCGGAAGATCTCGAAAGCGTCCGCTGAGGCAGTACTTTGTTTGCTTATAAGGCCAGGCGGTGAGCATCGGTGGTAACGCCGGATGCTCCGTCTTTGCCATGTTCCTCTGCGGCAATCCACGATTCAGCAAACTCCTGAAATTGCCGCATGTTCTCGCAGAAAGCCGTATAGCTCAACTGTTGGCGCAGACCTGCATCAAACGCCCGCCCTCCGATTACCACGGCCACACCCAAATCCTGGGCTCGATGAATCAATCGACGATAACTCGGAATGAATGTCTCCAGATGGCAAGCGTGAGAACAACCCAGCCACAGTAGTTTCGGCTTGTGAGTTACGAGTGCCGATTCCAGTGAAGCAAAGGGCAGGTTTGTACCGAGAGAAGTCGCCCTCCAGCCGCAATGCGATAGGATCAATTCGCACATGGTCATTGGCAGGCGACTTTCATCTCCCGGCGCGGTGCCTCCGATGGCCAAGGGCATCTGCGGGTCGCGTCGGGACCACGCCAATTGCAGTTCCGTCAAGACACGCTGTGTCATTTCACAGGCCACTCGCTCCTGATAGACCTGCACGGTGCCACATTCCCAACGCCTGCCAATCTCGACGAAGGCCGGTTGAATGACTTCATCACAGATCGTCGCGAGATGATGACCTCCGAGGTAGAGTTCAAAAATCAATCGACGACACAGCTCGCTTCGTCCATCGAGCAACTGAACCACAAGTTCATCGCATGCCTGCTGCAGAGTTTTGTCAGATGGGCCACTCACGCGAGGCAGCCCCAGAACTTCGGGCGCAACCAGTGGCTGCCCAGACTCATGCAGATACTTCAGCACCGTATGCAGTGGAATGCGGCGATGTCCACCGGCCGTGCGAACGGTGGAGAGCACGCCCCGATCGCACCAGCGCTTCAGCGACGATTCACTGACGCCGATCGCCGAGGCGACTTGTTTGGGGGTCAGGAGTTCCCGAGCCGACACGCTATCTCCTTATGTTGGCCACGAGCCAAGTCTGCACAGGAGATTATAGTCGGAAATGCCGAATCGACGAGAGCGCCCGGCGCACGGGCCACGGTTCAATTGACGCAGAGCATCAGACGAATCTACTGAGGTCCATCCTCAATCTCGACAATTCCTGCGGCAAATCGAATGAGTGGAGCGGACGAAACGACTGCGACTGGCAAGGGACTCGGGGGTAAACCCCCTGCGCTGAGGTCTGCGGAATGCGAGACAGCCACCTCGGTCGACGGGGGCAGCAGCACGGAAGCCCAACGGGCAGAGTTGTCAGTCACTTCCAGCGCGAGGAGCTGATGCGACTTCTGAGACAGTGTGATTCTTAAGGCGGGGCAGAACAACCGCTGCGTCTCATCTCGCGGAACGGCCAGTAACCGCGGGGTTGCAGCGGGCGAATTCTCACATTGCCAGACAAATTGTTGCTTCAGTTCCGCCAACTTGACTGGTCCCGACAGCGTCAATGCCAGGTCAAGTGCATGTGCGTTCAGATTCGCCTGGCTCATGCGTTCGACCCAGCGACGATCACGTTCACTGATCGGCTCCTGTTGACAACTTTGTCGCTCCCAGGCTTGCAGCAGCGCATCGACCGATGGCGCTGACACCGGAGCTTGATCAACAGACACGACATGACCGATCAGCAGCACCTGCGCCGCTGGTGGAGCAGAACACGTCGCGCGGGGCAATTGACAGGGATCAGGTTCGGCCCAGGTCACCGAATTCCCTGGAGTCGCGGCATGGCAGTACTGCAAGTCACGAAATGTCACCGTCGAGCAGGGGCCAGAGACGCAGGTGGCCAGCACGGGACAGGTAAAGTCATCGACCGGCAAATACGCGGGCGGATTCGCCGCGGCCAATTCCGTCGCAGCAAACCCCAGAGCCAACAGGCTGAAACCAAGACGCGATTTCATGGCAGACTCCACGGCCTGAACTTCCCCCGGCCCGCATGCGTCACGTGACTCCGAACGCGCGGCAAGTTTTAATCTGGGGAAAAAGAATTGACCAGTGCAGTTTTCCCGGTCAGCGGCAACGTGCGTCAATCAGATGTCGTTTCGGCACTGGCGGGGATGGTCGTGGCAGACGCCGGTGTGACCGCGGGGTCCAGCACCCGGATTGCGAATAACGCGGCTTCCTTGACCGCAGGATCGGAATCTTCCAGCAGGTTTCTCAGTTGCGGAAGACTCGAGCGGGCGGGTTCACCCAGGCGGCTTAACGTATTCGCTGCGGCATGACGAATCTGCGGACTTTCACTGTCCAGCGAGGCAGCTATGGCTGGAACCAGTTCTGCCGCGGCATCGGGAACATTGCCCAAGGCGAACAACGCATTCACGCGTAAATTCGGATCATCGTGCGTCAACAGTTCTTGCAGCGCGGCGATGGCAGACGCGGGTGGGCTTTCAAATGTCGTCAATAACGAGGCGGCATTCACGCGAATCAACGGCGAAGGATCGCTCAACAACCCAATCAACGACTCGCGAGCCGCCGCTGCGTCTGGCCCGACTTGCGCCAGAAACATCACAGCCAGTTCGCGTGCCAACGGTTGTTCATGCGTCAGGAAGGGGATGAGCGCGGGAACAACTTCAGAACCCAATTCTTTCAGTTCGGCATCCGCCGTGGCCCAGTCCTCAGGATGATCACCTTCCGCCGCGACTAAGAGTCGGCGAAACGCCTGTTCGGCGCGCCGGGCATCCGCACTCAGGCTCGATTCCGCCGCTGGCTCGACAGGTACGGGTTGTAGGTCGGGGTCGGCCGCGGCAACTTGCGTACTGAGATTCTCGGACGTGGATGACCGGGTGGGAGCGATCTCCGCGGTCTCAGGGGCAGGCAGTTCCGTCGCCGTGCCACACCCCAAAACGATCGCGCACGCTCCGCCACTCAGCCAGATCTGCCAGAACCGCATCATCCCCTCCTTGTCGTTGCGATGGCATCGGACGTCGGAAACTGTACGCCGCAATACGAATCGACTCAATCCGAATTTAGTGCGTGTCGCACCTAACTGTGGCGGCTTTTGTACGAATATTCTCGTTAGACACTGCGTCTGCGCCGCCAGAAGCCGCTCTAGACTTGGGGTGCTCGCTCTAAGTGACTGTTTTCAAATGGAGAGCTAATGATTGCGGAAAGTAGAAGGCGGAAAGCAGAGAGCCAGAAATCCGCAGGTTTCCCGCTCTCTGGCTGTCCGCTTTCTGCTTTTGGCTTTCCGCTGGAACGATTTGAAAACAGGTACTAAGAGTCGACCGTCATGCCGGGACTGCGGAGTCAGCTTCGGACTTTTCCCTGGTCACTTCGCACAGAACGATACCCAGTTCGTACAGCGCCACCATCGGGCCCATCATCAACAGCATGCTGAACGGGTCGGGCGTGGGGGTGAGCAGCATCGCGAGGAATGCAATCGCCAGCACCGCCAACCGGCGTTTCTCTCGATAATCGGGGACTTGAAAAATGTTGATCTTATTCAGGAACAGCATCACCAGGGGCAACTGAAAGCTGATGCCGAACAACAGCGGCATCAGCACGGCAAAATTGATCCATTCCGAGATGCGAATCTGCGCGGTAATGTCCATCCGCACATTGAAACCCAGCAGGAAATTGAGCACCGGCGGGATCACGAAGAAAAAGCAGAACGCCGCGCCTCCCAAGAACAGAATGATACTGATCGGAAGATAGGTATAGACATACTTCCGCTCGTGAGGATAAAGACCCGCCGCAACGAACAGCCACAATTGATAAATCACCCACGGGCTCGCCAGGATCAGGCCGGAAATCATCGAGACCTTCACATAGGTCATGAAGGCTTCCTGCACATTCAGCGTGATGGGGTCGTCCAGCCTCTGAAGTTCCTTGCGAAAGCCGGCAAAGTCGTCCGACCGGGCATCCAGCACGATCGAATGCTCTTTCAGCGCATCGGTTGGTGCCGCGATTGCCGACGGCAGCAGTTCGTGGAGTTGGGCCACCAGTTCGTAGGCATTAACAGACAGTGTCACCGTCTTCTGCAAGGCGGAACTATCGGAGGCGGAACGGATCTCAGCGCCTGGTTGTTCTGCATCGTCGTTACCCATCGAATCGGGATAAAACTGATTCTTGATGGTGCCCCAGACGGTCTCGAAGAAATTGAAGCCTTTGACGTCGTCGGTCACCATGTCTTTCTTGATCGCCAGGCTGTACTTGCTCAGCGCATCATCAATCGGCTGACGGATGATTTTGATGATGTATTCGCCGCAGGCCATGGTGATGACCACGGCGACTGCCAGGCCCAGCAGGGCGCGAATGAGGTGTATCCGCAGTTCTTCGAGGTGTTCCCCGAAGGACATGACGGAATCGTCGAACAGGTCTCGCTTGGCCATGATTTCAGCCCGGTGGCTGCCTCACACGCTAACACCGACATTTCCGGGCAGCCGCGTCCGTCGACAGCATCATCACACGTTATCGTGGCGAAGAAACTGAATTGGGGCAGGCAGAAACATCGGGCCGCAGCCACCAGTCTTGGTTCCGCTGCGGTATCCACTCGGTGAGGCCAGCAGGGGGCTGCAAGGCAGGAGCGGCAGTCTGCTATTGTATGCGGGATTACAGACACGTCAATTCGACTCGCAAATCCTTCTGGGCTGGACTTGTACCAGCCCTCCAGACTGCTTCCAATAGCACGGCCTGTTCCAAATCAACACCGGGAGTTATTGAAAATGTGGCAGTTGGCTTGCGGTTTTGTGACATACGCGGTCCTGTGTCTGCCGGTGGCTGCTGCCGAACCGCCACCGGAACTGCTGGGAATGCCGCTGTTGTTTCACGACGATTTCTCCGCGGCGGAGACCGCACGTTGGGAACCGAGCGACCCTCAAGCGTGGAAACTGATCGACCAGAAGGGGAATCAGGTCTTCCAGCAATTCGCCCAGAGCAAAGTTCAAACACCCGTCCGTTCGCCCTTTAACCGCTGCGTTTTGAAGGGCGTGAGCGTCGGCGATTTTGTGCTCGATCTCCAATTCCAATCGACGGCCCGCGATTACCCGCATCGCAGTTTGTGCCTGTTTTTCGGCTATCAAGACCCGGCCCACATGTACTATGTCCACTTTGGGCAGAAGACCGACGACCATGCCAACCAGATTTTCATCGTGAACAACGAACCCCGCACCAAGATCTCTGCAAAAACCACTGAGGGAACCCCGTGGGACAATGAGTGGCACCATGCCCGCATCGTGCGCAAAGTCGAATCTGGCTTGATTGAAGTCTTTTTTGACGATATGCACACCCCGGCCATGACCGCTGTCGACAAGACGTTCACCTGGGGCCAGGTGGGCATTGGCTCCTTCGACGATACCGGGAATTTCGATGACGTGCGGTTGTACGGCGTGAAAATCTCCCCGCCACAATAAATGACACGCGGCTGCCCACGGCGGCGAAACTCAGGTCACAAACTCAAGCCGCTTGACGGTTTGGGGCAGGGCCATTTATACTCCCCCGCTTGCCTGAGCAGGCACTGACGAACCAATTCCCAGTCCCTGAAATGGTCCAGATGGACGCCCAACACCGACATCAGTTGCAACATCACGACTTGCAGGACTTAACCTTGCAAGCGGTTCCCTGGTTCGAGAGGCACGGCAAAAGCCTGGTCATCGGCATCGTCGTGGCGCTGGTTCTGCTCCTGGGAGGCGCTATCTGGCTCTCTTCATCCGAAGCCACTCATGAGGCCGCATGGACCAAATTGTCTACGGCCACCACGGTCGATGAATTCGGTGCGGTCGCGGATGCTTACCCGGGTAGCTTAGCCGCCGCCTGGGCCCAACTCCGCAGTGCGGAATTCACGCTCGAATCGGGCGTCGCTGCGATGTTTACCGATCGCGAGTTGGCCCTGGGTGATCTCAAATCCTCACGCGAAAACTTTGAAAAGGTGCTGTCAGCGTCGGTCGATCTGCCGGAAAATGTCCGTGAACGGGCGATTCTGGGTATGGCCCGCTGTCTCGAAGCCACCTGTGATGGCAACACCGAACCCGTTGTGGCTGCCTACCAGAAACTGATCACGCAGTTTCCAAATTCTGCCTACAAGAAGGTCGCGGAAGAGAAGATTCTGGCCCTGCAAACAGAAGACGCGAAGCAATTCTACACGTGGTTCCATCAGCAGGCCCCCAAGCCCGCCGCCTTTCCCCGACCGAACGATGGTGGTCTTCCGAGCACTCCGGCGGGCAATCCTTTTGAGTTACCGCCGCCCGCGAACCCTCCGGCAGGCAATTCTCCCGCAGGGAGTCCGGAAACGGAAAAACCTGCATCGGCGGATGCCACCAGCGAGACACCGGAAACCAAGTCTCCGACTGCGCCAGCGACGGACAACGAGGCTCCGGCCAGTACTCCGGAACCGGCCACCGAGGCTCCTGCGAAACCCGAATAGTGCGGGTCGTCTTCCCCTTATGGACCAGCCTGCTGCGTCCCGGATTGTGGTCCCATGGCGGAATTTGAACTCGAACCGCCACCCCCGGGCGATCCGACTCAGGAAACGATTCGACTGGTCGTCGAAGCCCGCGCTCATGGCTGGCGGCTGGACCACTATCTGAGTCGCCTGTATCCCAATTTCAGCCGGGCCGCGTTTCAACGGGCTGTCGAAGCCGAGGCGGTGCGTGTCAACGGACTGATTGTCAAAACCTCGCGACGCCTGCGGGTGAACGACTGCATCGAGTTCCGCCTGCCCGAACAGGCCGACAAATCGGTCGTGCCCGAAGACATCCCGCTCAACATCATGTACGACGACGAATGGCTGATTGTGATCAACAAGCAGTCCAACATGATCGTCCATCCGGGGCGAGGCAACTACCGGGGCACTCTCACTGGGGCATTACAGTTCCATTTCGACAAGCTCAGCGATGTCGCAGGGAAACATCGCGCGGGGATTGTCCATCGCCTCGATCGTGATACCAGCGGCGTCCTTGTCGTCGCCAAAGATAATGCGGTTCACGGACATCTCAGCCAGCAGTTTGAACAGCGCACCGTGGAAAAAGAATACCGGGCGCTGGTCTGGGGCGAAGTCGGGTTTGATCGCGATTATCTGGAAACGCATGTCCGCGTGAGTCTGCGGAATCGTGAACGCATGATGGTCTGCCCGCCGGGTACCAACAGTCGCCATGCCGCGACGTTTTACGAGGTGCTCGAGCGTTTTCGTGGTTTCAGTTGGATGCGTCTCTGTCCGCAAACGGGCCGCACGCACCAGCTTCGCGTGCATATGCATCACCTCGGCCATCCGGTCGTCGCGGATAAACTCTACGAGGGACATACCGCGCTGAAGCTGTCGGACCTGGTCGAGAATGTGCCCGAAGACAACGACCCGGTCTTCATCAACCGGCAGGCATTGCACGCCTACAAGCTGGCGTTCGATCATCCCATCACCGGCCAGCGAATGGAATTTGAAGCCCCGGTCGCCCCAGATATCCTCGCCGCGCTGGCAGCCGTCAAGGAACACCGCCGGAAGTAGCCGGGCCATCGCGTTGTTGAACCGGCGCAGAAGCGCTGACGAGCGAAGAGCCGAAAGCCAGAAACGACCATTCCACCAAGGCCTTTTACTCAACACTCGACTCTCAACACTCGACTCTCAACACTCGACTCTCAACACTCGACTCTCAACTCTCGACTCTCGACTCTCAGCACTTGGCACTCAACCAAGCAAGAACCGCCGAGTTTGAATCCGGCGAGTGACATGGCCGGAAGTCGACCGCGTCACTCGGAAAGCGACTGCAGGAACTCTGTGAGTCGTGGATGCTGAATCTGTGCGAGACGGCTGAATTTCAGCGACGCATATTCCTGGCCATCGGCTCCCGAACGGATTTCCGGATCCTCGCCTAGCTCCGAGATGCGGCCTAAAGAAACGGCCCCCGGCGCGATGGGTAACGCCAGTTCAATATTCCCCGGGCGTTTGGTCACCACCGTCGCGAGTTTCTGTTTTCCCCGCTTGTAGTTCACCAGCACTTTAGCCGACCAGTCCACCGTAGCGTCGGGCCAGACCTCATCCAGCAGTGCGAACAACGCTTCCAGGGTTTCGACGTCCCAGACAACCTTACCCTTGAGAAATCCCTTACGCATCAGATGCCATTTGCGGCCCAGTTTTTTCCACGGCGTGAGATCATCGAGGTTGAGCTTCTCGGGATTCGCGGCTTCCAAGTAGGCAGAGACGGCCGCTTGCAGAAACTGCTCAAATGCCGGTGTTGCGATTTCGTCGGCATGAATCACGGCGACATTCACTTCCTGCCACGGACCAGCCGCCTGATTGACCCGCACACGCGGCTGACGGCCATTCACCGGAATGTCCTCCAGTGAGTCCCATTCCTTCAACTTCAATTGGTCAGCGAGGGCTTCCGTTTCAAAGCGCCCCTTGGGCACATGAAAGCGAAGTGTCAGCGCCCATTCGTCGCCGGTCATCGCGTGCAGGAACCAACCCGCCGACTTGTTTTTTGCTCCGACCACTTCCACCACGCTGCGGGCATTCCAATTGGGTGCCGCGAAGCCCTCGTGCTCTTCGAGCGTGTCGATGACTCGCCGCAAAATCTCGCCCGCCCAGCGCGGCCGCTGACCGTTGTGTGCCACGCGGTCCTGGGTATGCCACTTCGGGCCATCGACTTCCCAAGGCATCTTCGCGTTCTTGCCAAGTTGGGAAACATCGATATCGCCCTTGCGACGCGACATCGCCACAGAGGCATCAAAGGCTTCGCGGTCCCCTCGCCGCCCAGCCTTCAGCACCGGGGCGAGACATTCGGCCGTCAGGGAATGGTGAATGGTCAAGAGGGAATTGTTCATGGTTTTCTCTTTCGCCGGTCGACCATCCACCAGCGACCGCACCACATCTTCCGGCGTGCCCTCCACGACGATCCAGCCACCTTCGCTGCCAGCATGCGGCCCGAGGTCGATGATCCAATCTGCGGTCTTGATCACATCGAGATTATGCTCGATTACGACGACGGTATTCCCCGCATCAACCAGACTGTTCAGGATCTTCAGTAGTTTGCGGATGTCGTCGAAATGCAGGCCAGTCGTGGGTTCATCGAGCAGATACAACGTCTGGCCCGATTGCGGTCGCGACAACTCCGCCGCCAGTTTCACACGCTGTGCCTCACCGCCCGACAGCGTGGGTGCCGATTGCCCCAACGTCAGATAATCGAGCCCAATCGCCGCGAGCACAGACAACGGTCCACGAATTTTGGGAATGTTGTCGAAGAGTTCCAGGGCCTGACCGATCGACATTTCCAGCACGTCGGCGATCGACTTGTTGCGGTATTTCACGGCCAGCGTTTCGGAATTGTAGCGCTTACCGCGACAGTCATCGCATTCGACCCAGACATCGGGCAGGAAGTGCATCTCAATACACTTCTGACCGTTCCCTTCGCAGGCTTCGCAACGGCCACCCGGTCGATTGAAACTGAACCGCGCGGGGCGATACCCCCGCACCTTGGCATCGGGCAGCCGGGCAAAAAGTTCGCGGATTTCCTCAAAGACGCCGGTGTAAGTTGCGGGGTTGGAAGCCGGCGTGCTCCCCAGCGGTTGCTGATCGACGACAATCAACTTGCTGAGATGTTCGATGCCCAGCAGGTCATCATAAGGCCCTGGTTGATCGCTGGTGCGATGCAGTTTCCTGGCGATCGCCTTGGCCAGCGTTTCCTGAATGAGCGAGCTTTTCCCGGAGCCAGAGACCCCCGTCACCGCGGTCAGCGTGCCCAGGGGAATCCGCAGATCCACATTCCGCAGGTTATTGGCCCGGGCTCCGAGGAGTTCGATCCAGCCTCCACCGGGAGTGGCCGGCAGCGAGCGGGGGGCGTCCGCCCCCTGATTGGGTTCTGATTTTAAGACGGACTTGGACGTTTTCCGCGTGGTGGACTTCACCGGGGCTGCGTTGATCCTCGACGCCGATTCAGGGGGCTCATGCCCCCCGCTCGCCATCGTCATTCTGCGTTCCGACGGAATCACGATTTGTTCGCGATCCGACAGGAACTTGCCGGTGAGGGAATCGTCTCGCCTTAGAATTTCGGCGGGCTTCCCCTGAGCCGTGATGGTTCCTCCAAAGCGCCCGGCACCCGGGCCGAAGTCGTACAACCGATCGGCGGCCTGCAGCACTTCGCGGTCGTGTTCGACCATCACGATCGTGTTGCCCAAGTCGCGCAGCCGATGTAGCGCGGTCAGCAACCGGCCGTTGTCGCTGGGATGCAGACCGATCGTGGGTTCATCGAGCACGTACAGAATCCCTGTCAGCGCTCGACCGATCTGACCCGCGAGTCGAATGCGTTGGGTCTCTCCGCCCGAGAGCGTCGGCAGCGGTCGGCCCAGCGTGAGATAATGCAGTCCGACATCCACCAGGAACGACAGGCGGCTCGTCGCTTCTGTCAGCAGATCGCCCGCGACTTTCTTTTGTGCGGGAGTGAATTTGAGCTTGGTGAGGAACTGAAGTGCCGCCGACAAAGGTAGATCGCACATCTGCTTCAGGGTCTTGCCTTGCATCCGGACAGCGGCGGCATCATCGCGCAAACGACTCCCCGCACAGGTCGAGCAGGGGACTTCGCCGATCAGTTCATACAATTGCTGGCGATAAGTGAACGACACCCGCGACGCTTCTTCAATCGCCGGGTAGAGTCCCTTGTACTGAAACGAAAAGCCCGGCGAGCGGGGGGGGTGAACCCCCGGATTGGATGTGCCACTCGCCGCCGATTTGGACGTTTTCCGAGTGACGGATTTTACCGCTGCGGGTCTCGTTTTTGATGTGGACTCTGCTGTCTTGACTCCTCCGCTCATGGAGATCCATTTGTCACCGCTGCCATAGAGCACCAACCGTTGATGCGGCGCGTCGAGTTGCGAGAAAGGGACATCGAGCGGCAAACCGAATTCCTGGGACAACGCCTGCAACATCTGACGAAACAAGGGCCGCGATGCCGGATCAGGCCAGGCGGCGACGGCTCCGTCTTCCAGCGTGCGGGTGGGGTCAGAAATCAACGCGGCGAGGTTGGTTCCCTGCTGCGTCCCCAAACCTTCACACGACGGGCACCAGCCGAGCGGACTATTGAACGAAAAATTCTGCGGCGATAGCTCCTCGAAACTTCGTCCGCACTGCTGACAGGCCCGGAACAGGCTGAACGGCGTGATCTTCCATTCGGGCTCGGGCCGCTGCTCATCGACCAGGGCCGCTCGAATCACACCCTGTCCAAGATCGAACGCCGATTCCACCGAATCGGCGAGGCGCGACCGCGACATGGTCCCCACGGTCACGCGGTCCACCACAATCTCGACGTTGTGTTTGCGACGACGATCGATTTCGGGGACTTCTTCGAGCGTGTGAGTCTCGCCATCGACACGCACGCGGCGGTAACCCTGTTCTTTCAGCCGTTCCCACAATTTCGCGTATTGCTGGCCCACGGGGACTTCCTGCGGAGCAAGAATCAGCAGTCGCGACTCAGCCGGGTAGGCCTGCAACTTGTCGATGACATCGTCAACGGTTTGCGTCTCAACGGCGATGTGACAATCGGGGCAGTGTGGCGTGCCCAGTCGGGCATACAGAATGCGGAGGTAGTCGTAGATTTCGGTGACGGTGCCGATGGTGCTGCGGGGCGAACTGCCGACGGTCTTCTGTTCAATGGCGATGGCGGGTTGCAGGCCGTGAATGTACTCAACCCTGGGCTTGGGCATCTGACCGAGAAACTGTCGGGCATAGCTCGAGAGCGATTCGACGTAACGGCGTTGGCCTTCGGCATACAGCGTGTCCATGGCGAGTGAACTTTTGCCGCTGCCGCTGGGTCCGCAGAAGACCGACATCTTTTCCCGCGGGATTTCGAGATCGACATGTTGCAGATTGTGTTGCGAGGCCCCTTTCACGACCACATTTTCCCGGGCCGACTGATGTTTTTCCAACGCGGTGGCGGTTTGCCAGCGCGGACCAGACAATTCAGGCGCGCCGCTGCCGGGATTTCGCCGGGCTGTTTTGGTGACTTTCCTGGCGGACGACAAAGCGGGCAACCCCAGCGCCCGGCGTAACGCTTGCCCCGTGTAAGAATGCGCACAGGCCGCGATCTCTGCCGGAGTGCCGGTCGCGATGATCTCGCCGCCGCCGCTGCCCCCCTCGGGACCGAGGTCGATGATCCAGTCCGCCGTCTTGATGACATCGAGATTGTGTTCGACGACAATGACAGTATTGCCCGCGTCCACAAAACCGTGCAGCACGCGCAGCAGGTGTTCAATATCAACAAAATGCAACCCGGTGGTGGGTTCGTCGAGAATGTACAGCGTCTTACCCGTGGAGCGTTTGCCGAGTTCTTTGGCCAGCTTCACGCGTTGGGCTTCACCGCCGGAAAGCGTGGGCGATGGTTGACCGAGCTTCAGATAATCCAAGCCGACATCGTGCAAGGTCTGCAACAACTGCTTGATCTTGGGGATCGCTTCAAAGTGCTCGAGCGCCTGCTGCACATCCATGTCGAGCACTTCAGAAATGCTTTTGCCCTTGAAGCGAACCTCCAGCGTTTCCTTATTGAAGCGACGACCCTGACAAACGGGGCAGGTAACCCAGATGTCGGCCAGGAAGTCCATTTCCAGCTTGTTGGCCCCGTTGCCTTCACACGCCTCGCAGCGGCCCCCTTCGACATTAAAACTGAAGCGGCCGGGCAGGAACCCGCGCTGCTTGGAGTCGGGCAGCCTGGTGTAGAGATCGCGGATCAGGTCGAACAGTTTCACATAGGTCGCCGGGTTCGACCGGGGCGTCCGACCAATCGGCGACTGATCGATGTCGATGGCCTTATCGATCAGTTCTAGTCCGGTGAGGCTGTCGTGCTCTCCAGGCTGCCCGTCCCCTTTGTTGATATCACGATTCAAGACTTCCCAGAGGATGTCGTTGATCAGCGAGCTTTTTCCGCTGCCACTCACCCCAGTGATGCAGATGAACTGGCCCAACGGAAATGTCGCGCTGACATTCTTGAGGTTGTGATGCCGGGCACCGGTGATGGAAAGTTGAGGGTTGAGGGTTGAGGGTTGAGGGTCAGGAGTTTTTTTCTTGGCTTTACTCTTAACACTCAACTCTGAACTCTCAACACTCCTCGATTCCGGGCGTTGCTTGATGATCTCGATCGACCGACGACCGGAGAGGAATGCTCCGGTGACACTTTCCGCAGCGGCTTTCACGTCTTCCACGGATCCTTCAGCGACGATCTTCCCGCCGCGGACTCCGGGGCCGGGACCGAAGTCGACGAGATAGTCGGCGGCATGCATGGTTTCATCATCGTGCTCGACGACGATCACGGTATTGCCCTGGTCGCGCAGGTCTTGCAGCGAGCCAAGCAGCATGGTGTTATCGCGCGGATGCAATCCGATCGATGGTTCATCGAGAATGTAGACAACCCCCACGAGGCCGCAGCCGATCTGGCCAGCCAGCCGAATGCGCTGACTCTCACCGCCGGACAATGTGGGAGCCGTGCGATCCAAGGTCAAGTAATCGAGTCCACACCGCAGCAGGAAGCCCAACCGACCCCGAATTTCCTTGAGGATTTCGTCGGCGATCAACCGTTCCGTATCGTTCAGCGATAGATCACTGAAGAACATCGCGGCATCGGCGATGCTGAGGGCACAGACTTCCGGCAGCGACAGCGCATCAGATGGAACCCCTGGAATTGCGATCCCAGGGCTTCGTTTTGCTACCCGGTAGCTCATCGCCTGGGCATTAAATCGGGCACCATGACATGTGGTGCAACCGGCGAATTCCATGTACTTTTCGAGTTGCTTTCGCCGCATCGGGTTCTTGGACTTGCGGTACTCGTCGATCAGTTCAGGAATCAACCCGGCGAACTTGGCCGTGTGTTTCCAGACTCCCCCACGATGTTTGTAACTGTATGTGATCACGCGATCGCCGAGACCATACAGAAACTTCTGCTGGGCTGCGGCCGACAAATCTTGCCAGGGCGATTTGAGGATCGAGCGTTCCGGCAGGCCGAGTTCCTTTTCAATCGCCTTGGTCACGCCATCATAAATGTGCTTCCGCCACCGGCCGAGGCTCGACCATTTTCCGAGCAGTTCAAAGGCCCCTTTAGCAATACTGAGCGCCGGGTCGGCGAGAATGCGATCGACCTTAAAATCGTGTCGCATGCCCAGGCCGTTGCAGTCGAGGCACATTCCAAGCGGACTATTGAAACTGAAGAGTTGCGGCGAGGGGGGCTCGTAACTGATGCCGCAGTGCGTGCAGGCATACGCCGAAGAAAACAGCTGGTCCTGGTTGAGTGTTGAGAGTTGAGGGTTGAGAGTGGGGTCCAGATCGGGTGCGACATCGCGCACTTCGCGTGAGATGATCAGCTTGCCATCCGCGAGATTCAACGCCTGTTCGATGGCCTCGGCTGTTCTGGCGCGGGGTGTCTTGCCGGCGATGAGTCGGTCGACCACGAGGTCGATCGTGTGCCGCATCTGCTTGTCGAGCTTCAAATCGCTGTCGAGTTGGACTATTTCGCCATCGACGCGGGCGCGGAGATAACCCTGTTTCAACAGATCGGCGAAGAGATCTTTGAACTCACCTTTCTGGCGTTGAACCAATGGAGCCATCACCGAGAAGCGGGTTCCCTCCGGAAGTCGCAGTACCTGATCGACAATCTGTTCGCGCGATTGGGCGGTAATCGGTCGCGCGCACTGATAGCACGTCGCCTTGCCGATCCGGGCATAAAGTACCCGGAGATAATCGAAGATTTCGGTGATCGTGCCGACGGTACTGCGCGGGTTCTTGCCGGCGGTCTTCTGTTGTATGGAAATCGATGGAGCGAGGCCGGTAATCGAGTCGACATCGGGCTTGGGCATCTGGCCGAGAAACTGCCGGGCATAGCTCGAGAGCGATTCGACATAGCGGCGTTGTCCCTCGGCGTAGAGGGTATCAAAAGCGAGCGAGCTTTTGCCCGAGCCGCTGACGCCGGTCATCACGATGAGTTGATTGCGGGGCAGGGTGAGCGAAACGTCCTGCAGATTATGTTCGCGGGCTCCGCGAATGACGATCGGGGTATCGGTCATCGAGCTTCAGTTTCACCGGAAAAAAGCGGTACTGTTTGTTCAGGCGAGTATAGATTGCCCCGTCCAGTCGACAAGTGTACGCGACGATTTTTAGCCGCGAGGCAATCGCCGAGCGCTGAGCCGGATGTTTCACGCAGCGCTCGGCGTTTGCCTCGCGGCTAAGGGAACTGGAGCGCGAGGGCGAGTTGTTTGACGTCAGTCATTTCGATGTCATCGCGTTCGATGGCGCGATTCGAAGAGATGAAGACTGGGCCTTCAGTGGTTTCCTTTCCCGGAGTGGGCAAGCGGCCATGACTTCCTTTCACGATGGAAGCATCGAGGCCGATCACGTCCATGTAATAGCGAAAGCCGAGAAACTTCTGAGCCAGTCGGCGGGCGACTCGCCACTGGGGGATCGCTAACTGCGGATCGACGAACAACTCCACCGGGTCGTAACCCGGTTTGCGGTGGATATCGACCGTGCGGGCATAGTCCGGCGCGACCGCGTCATCGAGCCAGAAATAGTAGGTGAACCAGGCCCCGTCCGCTGCGACCGCCACAAGTTCCCCCGAGCGTTCATGATCCAACCCGAACTGCCGTTGCTCGCTGCGATCAAACACGCCGTCTACGCCATCGGTCATCGACAGCAACAGTTTTACGGCTTTCAAATCTTCCGGGCGCTGCACATAAACATGAGCGATCTGATGATCCGCGACAGCAAACGCGCGCGACGCACCGCAGTCGAGGGTCTCCCAGCCCAGTGCCTCTTTGCGAACGGTGAGGTACCCATGTTGCCGCAAGACTCGATTGATATGCACCGCCTGCGAGACCGGCGTGATCGCGTATTCTGACAGCACAATCACATCCATGCCGAGTTCCCGGGCCACTGTGATCAGTTTCCCCGCTTCCGCATCAATCAGGCGGATATCTTCCGCGATGCGCGGGTCATCGGGCCCCAGACGTTGCAGGTTGTAATCGAGATGGGGCAGATAGACGAGCGACAGTGACGGCCGATGTTTCCGCAACACATCGAGGCTGGCATCGGCGATCCAGCGTGAACTGGTGATGTCGGCCCCTGGTCCCCAGAATTTGAACAGCGGGAACACTCCATAACGAGCCTGCAACTCATCCTTGAGTCCCGCCGGTTGACTGTAGGAGTCCATGATCTTGCGACCATCGGCCGGGTAGCTCGGCCGGGGTGTCATCGAGAAATCGACCGCCGCATACATGTTGTACCACCAGAACATTTTCGCGGTGGTGTATGCCGGGTCGCGGTTTTTTCCGACATCGTAGATCCGCTCTCCCTTGACGAGCTGGTTCGATTGCCGCCATAACCAGACCTCGGCGAGATCGCGGAAATACCAGCCATTGGCGACGATGCCATGTTCGCGGGGCAGGGTGCCCGTCAGCAAGGTGGCTTGTGCCGAGCAGGTGACTGCCGGCAGGACGGTCCCCATGGGCCGCGCAAAGCCCTCCGTTGCGAGGCGTTGGAGGTGGGGCGTATTCGGGCCCAGCATGTCTTGCGTCAGGCCCACGACATTCACAATCAGCAGAGGTTTCGTCATGCTGAGGATGATGATCCGCAGGACACGATGTGACAAGGCAAGGCTGAGGCAAGTGCTGAGTGCTCGTGAATACAACGGGTAACCGGGGAGTATGAGCCGCGTTCACTTCACCGCGATTTTCCGTCATGCCACGGCACCCAACACCCAACACCCAACACCCATGCATTTCGCCATCCTGACACACGACCATCCCTTCTTGCATTGGGATCTGCTGTTGGAGGCGGGGCCGATGTGTCGCACATGGCGGCTACAAACATCTCCGGAGCATGACGGTCTCATTTTCGCCGAAGCCATTCCCGACCATCGGCTGCTGTATCTGGATTACGAGGGACCAGTCAGTGGCGACCGTGGATCGGTCTCGCGCTGGGATGGTGGACATTTGGTTTGGTTGACCGCAACGGAATCGAACGTGGAAATTCTCGTCTGTGGAACCCGCTGGCAGGGGCGTGTGTCTTTACGCCGAGATGTGAATTCCCCGCAGTGGATGCTGCAACGGTAAACTGGTGGAACTATTCCGATCACACCGCCGCCAGCGGTCGTATCGGTTCTGACTGAGATTCCCGGCTCAGATTGGTTGCATCTCCAACGATTTTACCGCCGATTCCACTGACGCCGATTGTCCTGCCTTTCCCGTCTGCGCTACAATAGCGATAAAATAGGCGGCCAAGGCAGACTTGACCGCCGCAGGAACGCACCATGGCTACTGATATCCGCCTGAAGGAACGTCTTCCCGACCTCACCGATCGCATTGTGGACTCGTACCACGAATGCTGCGGCATCCACCATTTGGGACATTGCCCGCTCCCCAGTTTTGATGCCGTGGTGAGCATCGCCCAGGATCTCAAAGAGATTCTCTACCCCGGCTACCAGAAGCGGCAGAATCTGCACATGGGGAATGTCGTCTACCATGTGGGCGACCTCATCGACAGCCTGCACGACCGCCTCACGCAGCAGCTTGCGCGGGCGTTGCGTCACGATTTTCGCCGTCGCAATGGCAAGGAGTGCGGGGAAGGGGAGCTTCCCGATTTTGAAGCCCTGGGGCAAGAAAAGGCCGTGGAGTTTCTCGATACAATTCCCCAGATGCGGCGAACTCTTTCACTGGATGCGCAAGCCGCATATGACGGTGACCCGGCGGCAGGCGATCTGGATGAAATCATCTTTTGCTATCCCGGGTTGGAAGCCATCACGATTCATCGCATCGCACATGAATTGCATCGGCTGGGCATCCCGCTGATTCCCCGCATGCTGTCGGAATGGGCACACGGTCGCTCGGGGATTGATATTCATCCCGGCGCGACCATCGGGCACTCGTTTTTCATCGACCACGGCACGGGCGTGGTGATCGGTGCGACGTGCGAAATTGCCGAGCATGTGAAACTGTATCAGGGGGTGACATTGGGGGCCCGCAGCTTCGCGAAAGATGAAAGCGGCAACCTCGTGCGGACCACGAAGCGGCATCCCACCATCGAAAGTCATGTGGTGATTTATGCCAATGCCACGGTTCTCGGAGGTGACACCATCATCGGCAGCCATTCGACGATTGGTGCCAGCGTATCGCTGTATGAAAGTGTGCCACCACATACCATCGTGATGCTCGAAAAGCCATCGTTACGCTTCCGGCAGGCAAGTTAACCATCCGTGGGCGAGGATTGGATGCCACGGTTCTGCGAGCCGTGAGGGGGCATCATCCGGCGATCAATCAGACCCGGCTTACAGAGCCATGGCACAGGGGCCAACCGCGCTCAGTTGACGGTATACCGTTTCCGCGATAGATTCGGTATACCGTTTGAGCTGAGGCCGGGTGATGACCACGTCAACCAATCTGTCGTATCGTTCCGATTCCGCGGCGGCGCAGTTGCGCGGCGCGATATTGAACGGCACGATGGCACCTGGAACGCTGCTCGCGGAATCGGCCGTCGCCGTACAATTGGGAATCAGCCGTGTCCCTGTCCGCGAGGCACTCTTCACGCTGGAACGCGATGGGTTGGTGGAATTCAGCCCGACCGGCCGGGCCTTCGTCAAGGAATTAACGCCGCAGGACTTTGAAGAACTGTATGTGCTGCGGCTGACACTCGAACCCCTTGCCGCTCGTCTGGCGGCCCCGGTTTTCCGAGGGAATTGCACCGTTTTGAAGCAGAACCTGGGGGCGATTCGCCGCGCCAAATCTTTACGGGAAGTGACCCGTCTGGATCTGGAATTTCACGAGTTGATCGTCACGGCGTCGGGTCATTCGCGATTGTTAAAGCTCTGGTCCTCGTTGCGTGGCGAGCTGGAACTCTGGCTGGGTCGATTGCATCGCGATCACCATCGACTGACTCGAACCACGCGAAAAGAAACACTGGAAGCCCATCAGGCCATCATCGATGGGTTCCAGAACTCCACCGCAGATGCCTGCGAACAGATCATGAATCAGCACATTTTGGGGTGGCGAGCATGGCTATCGGCACTGGCATGAAACTCTCTCTATGGCTGGCTGGAATCATTTCCTGGTGCCTGGTCTCAACAGGCCAGGCCGATGAGGGACTGGAGTTCTTTGAATCTCACATACGCCCCCTGTTGATTGAACACTGCTATGAATGCCACAGCGGTGCCAAGTCGAAAGGTGGTCTGTCGCTCGATTCGCAGGCGGGTTGGTCGGCAGGCGGCGAGTCGGGTCCGGCGATCGTTCCCGGCAAACCAGAGGATTCCCTGCTGATGCACGCCGTGCGACAGAACGGCAAAGCGTCGTCCATGCCGCCCGATAAAAAGCTGACCGATCGACAGATCGCCCTGCTTACCGAGTGGGTGACCCGCGGTGCGCCCGACCCGCGGAATTCTGCGGTCAAAATCGGTGGCATGACCGTGGAAGAGGCCCGCTCCTGGTGGTCATTTCAACCTGTTCCCGCCATTCAGCAGCCGTTGACATCGGCGGATATTGATCACGAAATTGACCAGGCATTGCACAGCGCCGGCCTATCGGCAGCAGCCCCGGCCGATCGCCTGACACTCATTCGCCGTGCCGCTTTCGATCTGACCGGGTTACCACCGACCCCGGAAGAGGTCGAGACCTTTCTCCGGGATGACGACCCTTCGGCAGTGGCCAAGTTGATCGACCGCTTGCTGGAGATGCCACAGTATGGCGAGCAGTGGGGGCGGCACTGGCTCGACATTGTGCGTTATGCCGACTCGCTGGATTCGCGTGGCTCGGGCAATGAAGGCGATATCCTCGATGCGTGGCGGTATCGCGATTGGGTCGTCAATGCACTGAATCGCGATTTGCCCTATGACCAGTTCATTACGCACCAGATTGCAGGAGATCTGCTCGCCACGGAAACCTGGGATCCCGATCTGGTGGTCGCGACCGGCGTCTATGCCATCGGCAACTGGGGCAATGGTGACGCGGACAAGGAGAAGCTGCATACCGATATTGTTGATGACCAGATCGATGTCACCAGTCGGGCATTTCTGGGGCTCACGCTGTCTTGTGCGCGCTGCCATGACCATAAATTTGACGCCCTGACGACACGCGATTACTACGGAATGGCAGGCATTTTTTTCAGCAGCCACATTCTGGATGAGTTCACCCCCAAGGGCGCCGGCGAGAAGATCATGCGAATTCCGCTGCTCTCTCCGGCAGAAATGCAATCGCGATCAGAGTTACAGCAGCAGTTGGCCGAACTCGATCGGCAACTCTCCGAGGGGCTGGCCCCCTTAACCCGGGTGCGTTCCGACGTGGCGGGAATCGCGGGCCTGTTTGGCTGGGACCGTCTCGGCGTCGACAATCCTTCGGTGGCGATCAACACCACGGCGGAACCCGTCGCATTTTCCACGATCAAGCTCCCGGCGCGGGCGATCTCGCTGCATCCTGGTCCTCAAGTTCCCGTCAGTGCCTCGTGGCGCAGTCCCGTGACTGGCTCTGTTCAGATCCAGGCGACGCTGATCGATGTCGATCCCAATTGCGGCGACGGTATTGCGTGGGCACTGAGACACGGCGCATCCGTGCTGCAAACCGGTGAGTTCAATAACGGCGGACGTGTGGAGATCCCGTCGACAACCGTGTCTGTACAAACGGGAGATCTGCTGCAACTCGTCATCCGCCCGCGCGCGGAGTACACCTGCGATTCCACCCAGGTGGAATTCATCATTCGTGACGATGCGGGTACGACATGGAGTTTGCACGAGGCGCTGGTCTCGCAGCCGCAACCGAACGAAGAGTCGGTCTGGTGGTTGTGCGCGGGGGAAGGTGCCACATTAAAGCGAGACGATCCGGCACAACAGGCTCTGATCCAGAAGCGGCAAGCCATCGAAACGCAACTCGGCCAGATGAATCGTTATGCCCACGGGCTGCAAGATGGGGGGATTCCCAAAACCAGCTATGCCGGAGTCCATGATGCCGCCATCCATAAACGCGGACGTTACGACACCCTGGGTGATGTCGTTCCCCGGGCGATGCCCGCGCTCCTGACATCCAAACAACCGCAGTTTTCCCGCGAAAGTGGCCGCCGGGAACTCACAGCCTGGATTGCCAGTGCCGACAATCCGCTCACGGCCCGAGTGATGGTCAACCGCATCTGGCAACATCACTTTGGACATGGCCTGGTCCGAACGACCAATAACTTCGGCAAGTTGGGAACTCCACCATCGCACCCCGTGTTGCTGGACAAACTCGCGGCAGAGTTCGTGCGTTCCGGCTGGAGTATCAAACACCTGCACCGTCTGATCATGGGCACCGCAGCTTATCAGCGCAGTTCGCAATCCAGCCCCCAGGCCGACCAGATTGACCCAGATAACCGCCTGCTCTCTCACCAGCAGTATCGGCGATTGTCAGCGGAAGAACTCCGTGACACGCTCTTGATGGTATCCGGGCGACTCGACTGGCAACTGGGCGGGAAAGCCACTGCCGAACTGACGGGGCCAAGACGGACATTATATCTTTCAACCGTCCGTAGCGACCGCAGCAGCTATCAGGCGTTGTTTGATGGCGCAGATTCTACCGTCATCGTGGAACAACGAACCGAAGCGACAACCGCGCCGCAATCGTTGTTTCTGCTCAACCATCCGCTCGTCCTGGAACAAGCCGAGCGACTCACTGCGATGGTGATGCAACAACCCGATGAGACGGTGTTACGCCTGCACCGCCTATGGCGGCAAGTCTTTCAAGCGGCCCCCACGCCCGCAGAACAAGCCTGGTCACAGCGAGTGCTGGGGCCGGAACCAGACGTGATCGCGTGGACAACGTTCTGCCAGATGCTCCTCTGTTCGAATCGGTTGACCTATGTGGACTAGCTCGCAACTGAATCGTCGACAAGCCCTCTCAAGTTTCGCTCAAGGCTTTGGCCTGCTGGGCTTGGCGAGTGTGTGCAGTGAGCACGCCGGAGCGATGGAACATTTCGCGGCTAAGGCCAAGCGAGTGATCTTCCTGTTCATGTCGGGCGGCCCTTCCCATGTCGACCTGTTCGACCCCAAACCCAAACTCGCTGAGATGGATGGCCAACCGCTGCCGTTCGACAAGCCGAAGCTCGAACGGACCAAGACCGGCAACCTCTTCGGCTCGCCCTACAAGTTCGCAAAGCATGGCGCGTGCGGCACCGAGGTGAGCGAACTCTTTCCGCATGTGGCAGGCTGTGTCGATGACCTGTGCGTGATTCGCTCGATGGTCGCCGACAACATCAACCATAACGGGGCCTGCCTGCAGATGAATACCGGCGAGCAGGCCTTCTCACGGCCATCGCTGGGGTCGTGGTTGCTGTATGGATTAGGCTCAGAAAACCGCAATCTGCCCGGCTATGTCGTGCTTTCTCCCGCTCAACCGGCACAAGGGGCGCCGTTATGGAGCAGCAGCTTCCTGTCACCCGAATATCAGGGCACGCTGGTCAGCGACATGAGTCGACCGGTGGCCAACCTGGGGAATCCGAAATGGACCGCCGACCAGCAACGTCAGCAACTCGATTGGCTGCGGGAGTTTAATCAACAGCACGCCGCCGAGCATGCCGATGATGCCCGGTTGAACGCCCGCATCGAGGCCTTTGAACTTGCCTTCCGGATGCAGCGAGAAGCCCCCGCGGCTTTCGACGTGACCAGCGAAACCGCGGCGACGCATGAGCTCTACGGGCTCGACAACAAAACGACCGAAACGTTCGGCAAGCAGTGTCTGCTCGCGCGTCGGCTGGTTGAACGGGGTGTGCGGATGGTGCAGGTGTATCACACGCAGACCAGTTTGCGATCCAGTTGCCAATTGTGGGATCAGCACGGCAATCTCTCGGTCGAACTGCCAAATAACTGTGCCTCAACCGACAAACCCATCGCGGGCTTGCTCAAAGACTTGAAAGCTCGCGGACTGCTCGATGAAACCCTGGTGATCTGGGGTGGCGAGTTCGGCCGAACACCCACCAGTGAAGGCAGCAATGGTCGCGAACACCATCCGTTCGGCTTCACCATGTGGCTGGCCGGCGGAGGTGTGCGGGGCGGGCTGGCCTATGGAGCCACCGATGATTTTGGCTGGCACTCTGTCGAGAAGAAAGTCCACGTCCACGACCTGCACGCCACAATTCTCCACCTCATGGGACTCAATCATGAACGGCTGACCTACCGTTACGCAGGTCGCGACTACCGCCTGACCGACGTGCATGGCCGCATCGTCACAGACATTCTGGCATAGACTCGAGAATCATGCCACGCATCGCACGCCAGAACGATCAGCCAGATATCGTCAGGGGTTGTGCTGCCTCTCTGGCGTCGCTGTAGCGGTCTCGGTAGATTAATCGCTTGAAACCACTTGGCGGGCAGTCGGCTACAACCGATGAGACAGCCCGACAGGGAATCTAGTGCTCCGTCTATCCAATTCCGTCAGGTTGGGGATAGAGGGAGCGGAGTTTGATTCTGGCGTTGGCGGTGGTGAATTGCCAGTGAGTGCCGCAGCGGCGGGCGTTGCGGTGGGCGGTCCA
>Ga0164290_1000589_pt1 | contig 106080 bp, 72 predicted proteins | sample Micstemetagenome_FD_108782 | JGI IMG/M metagenome (GOLD analysis project Ga0164290, IMG submission 108782) | Contaminated culture microbial community from soil near Moab, Utah, USA - Microcoleus steenstrupii SON62 (Illumina Assembly) | ecosystem: Environmental > Terrestrial > Soil > Soil crust...
ACAGTCACCCCGCCCCCCCCCCCCCCCCCGCGACACACCGTTGGGGGCGGGCCCCGCCCCGGGGCGGGCGGGGGGGGGGGGGCGGGGGGGGGGGGGGGGGGGGGGGGGGGGGGGGGGGGGGGGCTGAAAGCGCGTCGGGGCGGCGGCGGGATCTCGCGCAATTCCCGGGCGCGGTGGTCGTCAATGACGGGCCGCGACGGCTGCGCAATGGGGGCGGGGCGGCGTACATCGCCCTTGAGATCCCCGCCGACTGGACCGCCCTGCAGCGCGAGCAGCCTGCACTGGCGGCCGAGTGGCGCGCCGCCAGCGACGCCATCCTGCTCGACCACCTTGGATTCGCCTCCGGCCGCTACCTCGCCGTCGACGCCGCCACCGCCGGCGACCGCCGCTTCCTTATCGCCGCCCGCTTCACCCCCGCACTCGTCATGCCCTAGCATCCGCCCACCGCAACACCCAGCTCTGCCCCCCCTCCCTTCCTCCCCCCGCCCCGCCGCACACAGTGGTACAATCAGCACATGGCGCTGACCTTCATCGAACCCGCGGCCCTCTGGCTGCTGCTCCTGCTCCCCGCTTTCTGGCTGTTCGCCTGGGCCACGCGCCGGGTCAACCTTGTGCGCCTGGGCCGGGCGCGCCTCCTCGCCCTCGTCGCCGTCCGCACCGTTGTGCTCGCCGCCCTTGTGCTGGCGCTCGCCGGCGCGCAGCTTGTGCGCCTGGTGCAGGACACGGCCGTGGTCTTTCTGATCGACGGGAGCGATTCGGTCAGCCCCGCGCTGCGCGAGCAGGCCCTCGCCTACGTCAACGAGGCGCTGGCGACGGCGGATGCGGGCGACCAGGCGGCCGTGGTCGTCTTCGGGGCCACGGCCGCCGTGGAGCGGGCGCCCGGCCCCCCGGCCGAGCTGCGTCGCCTCAGCTCGGCGGTGGTCGGCTCGCGCACCGATATCGGCGAGGCGCTGCAGCTCGGGTTGGCCCTGCTCCCCGCCGAGGCCCAGAAGCGGATCGTGCTGCTGTCGGACGGCGCCGAGAACCAGGGCCGCGCCGCCGAGGCCGCGCGCCTGGCCGCCCTGCGCGGCGTGCCGATCGAGGTGCTGCCCCTGCGCGGCGCGCCCGGCCCCGACGTGGCCCTCGCCACCCTCGACGCGCCCGCCACCGCCCGCGAGGGCCAGGCCCTCCCGGTGGTCCTGGCGATCGAGAGCGGCATCGCCGGGACGGCCCGCGTCGAGCTGCTGGTCGACGGCGAGCTGGTGTCGGGCGAGGAGATCACTCTGGCCGAGGGCCGCACCACCTACACGGCGAGCATCCCGGCCGGAGCGGCCGGCTTCCGCCGGATCGAGGCCCGCGTCACCGCGCCGGGCGACAGCCAGCCGCTCAACAACCGTGCCGCGGCCTTCGCTGAGGTGTCGGGGCCGCCCCGCGTGCTCCTCGCCGCGAGCGATCCGTCACGTGCCGAGCCGCTGCGCGCCGCGCTCGCCGCCGCCGGCCTGCGCCCCGAGATCCAGCCCCCCGCCCTCATCCCCGCCGACCCGACGGCCCTGCGCCAGTTCGCCGCCGTCGCCCTCGTCGATGTCCTCGCGGCCGACGTGCCCGCCGCCACTCAGCGCGCCCTCGTCACCTATGTGGAGGACCAGGGCGGCGGCCTGCTCATGGTCGGCGGGGCGGAGTCGTTCGGCGCGGGCGGCTGGCGCCGGACGCTGGTCGCCGACCTGCTCCCGGTCGAGCTCGACCCGCCGGCCCCCGAGCAGCGCCCCGACCTGGCCCTGGCCCTGGTGATCGACCGTAGCGGTAGCATGTCCGAGTCGTCGGGCGGCCTGAGCCGGCTCGATCTGGCGAAGGAGGCGGTTTACCAGGCCACCCTCGGCCTCAGCCGCGCCGACCAGATCGGCGTGGTGGCCTTCGACGACGTGGCCTTCGAGCCCCTGCCCATACAGCCCCTCCCCGACCTGTCGACGGTCGAGGCAGCCCTCAGCCAGATCAGCGAGGGCGGCGGCACCAACATCCGCGCCGGCGTCGAGCGCGCCGTGACGATGATCGCGGGGGTCGACGCGCGGGTCAAGCACGTCATCCTGCTCACTGACGGCCTCGCCGAAAGCAACTACGCCGACCTGCTCGCCCAGATGCGCGACAGCGGCGTGACCATCAGCGTCGTCTCGCTCGGCCAGGACGCCAACCCCAACCTGGCCGATGTGGCGTCCGCCGGCGGCGGCGCCTTTTACCGCGTGCTCGGCGCCGCGGAGGTGCCGCGGATCTTTCTCGCGGAAACGGTGCGGGTGGCTCGCCGCGACCTCGTCGAGGGCGAGTTCACCCCGGCCCTGGCCCTCGCCGCCCCGCCCGTGCGCGACCTCGGCCCGCTCCCGCCCCTGCTCGGCTACAACCGCACCGCCCCGAAGGAGGCCGCCCGCACCCTTCTCGTCGCCCCCGAGGGCGACCCGGTGCTGGCCGTCTGGCAGCGCGGCCTCGGCCGTAGCCTGGCCTGGACGAGCGACCTCAAGGGCCAGTGGGCGGCGCCCTGGCTTGGGTGGGAGCAGTTCCCGCGTTTCGCCGCCGGCCTGATCGACGCGGTACTGCCGCCCGCCGCCGGCGACCGTCTCAGCCTGGAAACCCGCGTGGATGGTGTCCAGGCGATCGTCGACCTCGTGGTGGCCGGCGAGGCCGGCCTGCCCGCCGCAAGCGTCGCCGCCGAGGGGCGCCTGGTCGGTCCGGGGGGCGTCGCGTCCGACCTGAGCTTTGTGCAGGTTGCTCCGGGGCGCTACCGCGCCGTCGCCCCCGCCGACGAGCCGGGCGTCTACCTGGCCCAGGTGGCGGCCGTCGACGGGGCTGGACAGGCGATCGGCGCGGCGAGCGGCGGCCTCGTGGTCAGCTACTCGCCCGAGTACCTACCCCAGGCCTCCGGCCCCGCCCTGCTCGCCGACCTCGCCGCGCTCAGCGGCGGCCGCGTCGACCCTCCGGCCACCGATCTTTTTGCCACGGTGGGCCAGATCGTCGGCCAGGCCCGCGAGATCGCGGTGCCGCTGCTCTGGCTGGCCCTGGCCCTGCTCCCCATCGACATCGCTCTGCGCCGCCTGTTCCTCCGCCCGTCCGAGCTTGCCCCCCTGCTCCGCCCCCGTTCGGCCCCCGCCGTCCCCGCCTCCGCTGAGACCACGGCGGCCCGCCTTCAAAGCGCCCGGGCCAGGCGCCGGGGGGAGCGGGGAAGCGGGGGAGGCGGCGACAGGGGGAGGGGAGGGCAGGGGGACAGGGGGACGGGCAAAGGCGAACGCGAGATGCCTGGTGAGCCGCAGCCCGCCCCCTCTGCGCCGGCGCCTTCCGCACCCTCGACGGCACCGGTACGCGCCGCACAGCCGCCGGCCGCCCCCCAGCCCGACGACGCCCTCGCCACCCTCCTGGCCGCGAAAAATCGTCGCAAGCGATAATTATTCCCCACGTCCCCTTGTCCCCCACTTCCCCACGTGCCACCTTCACCCTTCGGCCACTTTGCGCCGTACCGCGGGGGTGCTAGAATAGCGCCAACCGCCGCCTGATACCCAGCAACGGAGCCACCCATGGCCGAGACTGCCGTCCGCGCCGCGCCCGCCGCAGCCCCCGCAGAACGCCTGTCGCTCGGCACCAAGCTGGCCTTCGGCGCCGGCGACTTGAGCCCCGGCATGGCCGCCATCATCATCGGCTTTTTCCAGGCCTTGTTCCTGACGACGGTGGCCGGGCTGAGCCCGGGCGCCGTCGGGATCATCCTGCTCCTGGGCCGGGTGTGGGACGCGATCACCGACCCGTGGATGGGTGTGATCAGCGACCGCACGCGCTCGCGCTTCGGCCGGCGCCGCTTCTGGATGCTGGTTGGGGCGCTGCCCTTCGGCCTGATCTACTTCTTGCTCTGGTGGTCGCCGCCGCTGGGCGACACGGGCAGGTTCTTCTACTACCTGGTAATCATCCTGGCATTCAACACCGCCTACACCGTGGTGAACGTGCCGTACACCTCGCTCACCGCCGAGCTGACCGGCGACTACGACGAGCGCACCAGCCTCAACTCGTTCCGCTTCGCCTTCAGCATCGGCGGCAGCCTGGCCGCCGGCATCCTCCACGGCGCCTTGATCACGCGCTTCTGCGCCGATGCGAACCGCTGCCTCCCCGCCGAGTCGCAGGCGGGCTATCTGCTGTCCGGCGCGATCTTCGGCGCGATCATGGTGCTCCCCTTCCTGTGGTCCGTCTTCGGCACCCGCGAGCGCTTTGTGCCGCCGCCGAGTAGCGGGCCCGCGCCCTCGATCATCACCCTGCTGCGCGCCGCCGTGCAGAACCGGCCCTTCCTGTTCGTGATCGGGATCTACCTGTGCTCCTGGATGGCGCTCCAGATCACGCAGAATGTGATCGGCTTCTACCTGACCTTCTACCTCCAGCGGGCCGATATGTTCCCGATCGTGCTGCTCGCCGTCCAGGGCTCGGCCATGATCTTCCTGTTCGTCTGGAGCGCGGTCAGCCGGCGCATCGGCAAGCAGGCCGTCTACTTCAGCGGCATGACCTTCTGGATCCTGGTGATGGCCGGCCTCTTCTTTCTCCAGCCGGACCAGATCAACCTGGCGATCGGCCTGGCCGCCCTGGCCGGGATCGGCATCGCTACGGCTTACCTCGTGCCCTGGAGCATGCTCCCCGACGTGATCGACTACGACGAGCTGCGCACCGGCGAGCGGCGCGAGGGTGTTTTCTACGGGGTGATGACCTTTACCCAGAAGACGTGCGTCGGCCTCGGCATCGCTCTGACCCTCCAGGCCCTCCAGTGGTACGGCTTTCAGCAGAACCTGCTCCCCGGCGAGCAGCCCCAGTCGGCGCTCCTCGCGCTGCGCTGGATGGTTGGCCCCGTGCCTACCGTCATCCTGATCGCCGGCATGGTGCTCGTCTACCTGTACCCGATCACCAAGGCCCGCCACGCCGAGATTATGGCCCAGCTCGCGGCGCGGCGAGGGGACGGGAGCTGAACCGCGGAGAATACAAGCTTTGTTACAGAGGCGCAGAGGCGCAGGGCGTTAGAACGGGTCGCACCACAACGCCGCGCCGCTCCGACCGGGGCAACCCCCTGCTGGAGCGGCGCGGCGTTGCTATGGGCCCTTACCCGAATGTCTGCTCCCTTTGTGCCTTTGCGCCGAGCCCGCCCGGCTCGCTAGCGCAGGTTGCGGGAGCCGCGCGCGGGCGGAATGCTCTGCGTGCCTGCGAGGCCGCGCACATTCTGGAGCAGCCGCAGGGCCTGCTCGGGAGGCAATGGGCGCACCCTGCCGTCGGAGCTCTTGTAGCCGCAGAAGACGAAGGCGCGGGCCTGGGCGTTGAAGGCGAAGTCGCGGCCGTCATTGGCGACGAGCACGTCGGCGCAGAAGGTGCTGCCAGGGCTGAGCGACTTCGGGACGTTCACCTGGAAGCGCGCCGTCTTTGTTTCGCCGTAGCGCAGGCGTAGCGTTTGGGCCGGCTCAGGCTGGAAGGTGGAGGAGGCCGCGCCGTTATTGCTGTTGATAATGCTCCACACCTTCAGGGTGGCGCCCCTGGGCTGCGCGCTCGTCACGTCGAGGCTGTAGCGGCAGATCCCGCCGCTCGCGGGGATCGGCTCGCAGCCGACCGGGCGGGTCAGCCGGATCGGGTTGGGCTGGATTTTGATGGTGCCCAGGTTGAGCGCCTGGTCGACCGCGAGGGTGAAGATCGGCGTCTGGCCAGGTTGGTATTCGTCGGCGCCGAAGACGATCTGGTAAGGGCCGGCCGGGAGGCGGTAGCCGCTCTCCCTGCTGATGGTGAAGCGGCCGCTCGCGTCCGGCTGGAGATAGGCGACGCTCTCATAGCAGCCGTAGTCGGTGCAGGCGTTCAAGTAGCCGCGGACGTACGGCTCGGAAAAGCCGCTCAGCGGCTTGCCGGTCACCGCGTCGACAAAGCGCCCGCTGATCGAGCGGCCCTGCGGGATGGGTTGCAGCGCGAGGTCGCCAATGTTAACGGTTGCGCCCGAGCCGACGTCGAAGATTGGCGAAATGAGCGGCTGGTACTGACCTGAATAGTCGGAGACGACGACCTGGTAGCTTCCGGCCAGGAGGTACAGATAGGACGGGGTGTCGCTGTAGGGCGGGTTGCCCGGGGGCGGGTAGGGCGCGTTGACGGTATGGATGAAGCTGAAGCGGCCCTGGCTGTCGGCGGTGCCGTAGGCAGCGAACTGGCAGGAGCCCTCCGCGCAGCGGTGCAGCTCGACGCCCCGGTAGGGCTGCGGCGCGCCGCTCGGGCCGTCGACGATGCGGCCGTTGATCGAGCCGGCGAACTGGACCGCCTGGAGCGACAGCTCGTAGGTGCCGCCATAGAACCCGCCCGTGGCGAAATCATAGTCGTCGTATGAGCTGACGGCGACGATCAACTTGCCGCTACTGCCCACCGTCGATATAAGGCGGTTCGACTCGGAGAAGTCCGTGCGCGAGCAGGTCGGGCCGTCCTGGTTGAAGCTGCCCAGCAAGGGCGATGCGATGGGGGTTCTGCCCAGCACGCTGTTGAGCGTCACCTCGACAAGCGTGCCCGGCGCGGCGCTGATAGCGTAGTAGTCGGGACTTTGGGCGGCGCCGGGCTCGGGGTAAGGGTAGCTGCCGGTGCCCGGCAGCGCCCCGTGTACGGCGATCGGGCCGCCCAGCGAGCCGAGGTTCTGCGCCGCGGCGCAGCTGTCGTTGGGCTCGGCCTCGACGACTAGGCCCGCGGCAAACGTGCGCGCCCCAAGCACCCCGGAAACGGCGACGACGACGGCTACGAGTCCGGCCAGCAGGAGACTGACAGGTCGCATTCCTTCTGCTCCCCTGTGTTGTGCGACGGGCGGTAGAATCTATTCTACGCGACGTTGCCGGAATGTCTACACCGAGGTGCGTAAACGTGGCTGACAAAACCGTTATCTGCTACTGGCGGGCGTTGTTAGCGGCTGCGCGTCACGCCGACGCGGGCGCAGTACGCGGCGACCGGGCAGACGCTGCAGCGCGGCGAGGTGGGGTGGCAGATGTTTTGGCCGAGGGTGACGAGCAGCCCGTTGATGCTGAGCCAGTGGCGCGGCGGCAAGACGGCGCGTAGGCCCTGCTCGGTGGCGTCCGGGTCGCGGGTGGCGACGTAGCCCCAGCGGTTGCAGATGCGGTGGACGTGGATGTCGACGCAGATCCCCGGCAGCCCGAAGCCGGCGGTCAGCACCAGGTTGGCCGTCTTGCGGCCGACGCCGGGCAGCGCGAGCAGGGCGTCGAGGTCGGCCGGGACAGCGCCGCCATACTGGTCGAGCAGGATGCGGCAAATGGCGAGGATGCTGCCGGCCTTGGTGCGGTAGAAGCCCACCGGGTAGATCAGCTCGGCCAGGCGCTCCTCGCCGAGGGCGAGGGTGGCGGCGGGGGTGTCGGCCGCCGCGAACAGCCGCGGCGCCACGACCGCCGTCAGCGTGTCCTTCGTCCGTAGGCTCAGGATTGTCGCCACGAGGATGCGGAACGGCGTCTGCTGCTCCTCGCCCATCTGGTCGATCAACGGCTGGGCGTAGCGCGGCATCGCGGCCGCGAGGGTGGCCATGGCCGCGTCGATCGGGAAGTCCGGGCGCGGGATGGCGAAGGCTGGGGCGGGCTTGGGCATGGGGGGCTCCTCGAAGCTACGACACGGGGCGGGCCGGGCGGCGGAGCGCGTGAACGGGCGGCCGGGCGCCGTCATTGAGCTGTTATCTCCAGGCGTGACCATGCGCCCGAGCGCCGTGCTATAGTAGTCAGCGCGCCGGCGGCGGGAAGCCGGGGCGGGCGAGGGGGCGGAGATGGCGAAGATCCTGCTGGTCGAGGATAACGAGATGAACCGCGACATGCTGTCGCGGCGGCTGCAGCGCAAGGGCTACGAGGTGCTGATCGCGACCGACGGCGAGCAGGGGGTTTCGATGGCCCGCGCCGAGCAGCCCGACCTGATCTTGATGGACATGAGCCTGCCCGTCCTCGACGGGTGGGAGGCCACGCGCACGATTAAGGCCGCCCCCGAAACGCGGTCCGTGCCCGTGATCGCCCTCACCGCCCACGCCATGGCCGGCGACCAGGAGCGCTGCGTCGCCGCCGGCTGCGACGACTACGACACAAAGCCAGTCGACCTGCCCCGCCTGCTCGGCAAGATCGAGGCCCTGCTCAGGTAGCTGGCCCGTCCTCGACCAGGTTGTCGCCCGCCCCAAGGGCCAGCTCCGGCCCCGGGGCCCCGCACGCCCGCGCGATCGCGCGCAGCAGCAAGCGCGACACCAGCTCCTCCTCCGCCGGGCGCTCCCGCGCCCCCTTCTCCAGAACCAGCGCGTACGCATGGGCTCCGCCCGCCGCCGCCACCGCGACAAAGGCTCGGTTCAGGCCGCGTCGCTCCCGGTCGGTGGCGATCGCGGCGGTACAGCCGACGCCGAGCAGCGGCCAATCGCCCTCCGCGAGGGCCGCCGCGTGGCCGAGGGCCCACGCCGCCATCGCCTGCGCGGTTGCCGCACTCACCGCCTGGCCGGGCGGCTGGCTCACCACGGCGGCCAGCGAGCGGGGCGCGTAGCAGTCGCGGGCTTCCAGGAGCGTGCGCGACGAGCCGGCAACAGCGTGGAGCCAGTGGAGCCCGAGGCTGCCCGCGCCCGCGAAGGCCAGGGCCAGGCGCGGCGGCGCCGCGTGGATGGCCGCCACGGCCACGGCGACGTCGGCGGGAAGGCGGCTCACGGGCCCTCGGAGGCGATCAAAGCCCGCCAGGTAGCGCAGTCGACGTCGCCGCTGGCGGAAAGCCCCCGCGCGTCCTGGAAGGCCCGCACGGCCGCCTGCGTGCCCGCACCATACAGCCCGTCGGCGGGGCCAGGGTCGAAGCCGAGCGCGGCGAGCCGCAGCTGCACGTCGCGGGCCTCGGGCCGCGCGGAGCGGGTGCCGGCCGGCTCGAAGCGGATGTCGGAGAAGGCACCGCACTCGCCGGCAGAAAGGGGCACGTTGGAGGCCCAGCGGGGGAGGGAGCCGAGCGCCGGGAGGCGCAGCGGCTCGCCGGGGCCGGCGGGGAGCCAGATTAGCTGCCCCTCGGCGTCGCCGCGGGCCTCGTCCGCAAAGGTGGTGACCAGTGCCCCGGCCGCCTGCGGGTCCCAAAGCACCTCCAGCGGCCCCTCGGTCGCCGGGCGCAGCGGCGTCACCGCGCCGTCGGCCTCCACCCGGGAGAGTGCCGGGCGGAACGGGTGCTCCCAGCTCAGATCCGCCCAGGGCAGCAGCTCGACAAAGGCGTAGACGGCGCCGTCGGCGAGCTGCTGGGGCGCGGTGACGAGCGCAACCGTGTCGTCGGGCAGGCCGGGCAGCAGATCCTCCTCGGCGCCCGTGGCGGCGTCGAGCCGGAACAGGCCGTAGCGCACGTCGGGGCCGGGGCCGCCGCCGGCCACCAGGAGCGAGCGGCTGTCCAGGCTCCAGCGCTCCTCCTCGCAGCATGTAAAGCCCGTCGTCCGCTCGCCCGAGCCGGCGCGCTCCAGAAACACCACCTGGCCGCCGGGGATGCCGGGGCCGTCGCCGTCGAAGGCGTACAGGGCGAGCAGGCGGCCGTCGGGCGAGTAGTCGATCGGCCAGTAGACCCAGGCCGGGTTGTCGGGGTCGAACTCGTCGTCGTCGGGGGCGTCGGCCCGGACGAGCGAGGGCCGCATACCCCCGGTGGACGAGACCCAGACGCCTGTGGGCGACTCGTCCTGGCCGACGATCAGGCCCGGCTCGGGGTTCTCAAGGCGATAGGCGACCGTCTGGCCGTCGGGGCTGAGGGCTGGCTGCGAGATGGTTCCCGCCATCAGCCGGCGCCGCCCCCCGCCATCGAGCGCGTAGAGCGCCCCCACGCCCGCGTCGTCCGCGGCGACATACACGATCGTTCCGCTGTTGGGGGCGACGGCGAGCCAGCGCACCGGCAGCTCCTCGAAGGTGATCTGGCGCGTAGTGGCGCCGTCGGCCTCGATCCGGGTGACCTGGTTTGTTTCCGCCGAGATGAAGTACGCGGCTCGGGGCAGGCCGCCGGAGGGGGCGGAGGTGGGCGCGGCCGCCGTCGGCTCGTTTGTCGGCTCGTCTGTCGCCGCGGCGGTGGGCGCAGTGGTTGGCGCATCCGTCGCTGTGACAGCGGGCGACGCGGCGGTTGTGGCCGTGGGTGGCTCGGCTGCCGCTGCCGTCGCTGTGCCGGCGGAGGATGGGCTGGGCTGCTGGGCGATGGGGGCGCCCGGGGTTGCGCAGGCGGCGAGGGCGAGGGCGAGGGCGAAGGGCGCCAGCAGGGCGCGGCGAAGTGGTCGCATCGTCGGAACGCTCCTGTCGAGCGGCGGACACGCCCGGCAGTATAGCACGCCGCCCGCTCTGTCGCCCCCCCCGCTTGAGGCGCTACGTCGCCGCGCGCGGCCGGCCGAAGGCTGCCCCAATAGCGGCGTAGTAGGCCAGCAGCACCCAGAGCGGGAAGGGCGGGATCGGCACGGCGGCCCAGGCCGGGGTGGCGAGCAGAGCGGCTCCCGAGCCGAGCCAGGTTAGCGGCAGCCAGGCGGCCGTGCCGAGCAGCTGGCCGAGCGGCAGCCAGACCAGGCCGCCGGCGAGGGCCAGCGTGGCGAGCAGCATGGCGTAGGGCACGGCCGGCACGAGCAGCACGTTGGCCAGGGGAGCGATGATGCTCAAGTTGCCGAAGCTGTAGAGGATCAGCGGCAGCGTGAGCACCTGTGCGGCCAGGGTGGCTGTCAGGGCCTCGCGGACGGGGGCGAGGGGCGGCCAGCGCACGACCGGCCAGCCGTCAACCCGCTCCCCGACCGGACCGGCGAAGGCGAACAGGCTGCCCGTCGCCAGGGCCGAGAGCTGAAAGCCGAGGTCCCAGAGGGTGTGCGGGTCGGCCAGGGTGATGGCCCAGCAGGCGCCGAGCAGCAGCCGCCACGGCTCGACGGTGCGCTCGGTGGCCCGGGCGAGAACGGCGAGGCTGGCCATCGCCGCCGCACGCAGCACCGCCGCGGAGGCGCCCGTGAACAGCGCGTAGGCCCACATCACCGCCAGGGCGGCCCAGAAGCTTGGCCAGCGGCCGAGGCGCAGCCGCGCAGCCAGGCCCGCCAGCACGGCCGCCACGATTGTGAAGTTCCAGCCGGAAACGACCAGGATGTGCGAGGTGCCGGTGGCCGAGAAGCTCGCGTACACATCCGGCGGGATGCTGGCCTGGATGCCGAGCAGAATGCCGACCGCGAGGGCGGCCTGCGGCTCCGGCAGCACGCGCACGAGCACGGCGCGGCAGCGCTCCCGGAAGCGCAGCAGGGCCGCCAGGGGGCCCAGCCCGCCCTCGCCCACGGCCCGCTCGGCCGTCGCCTCGCGCATCAGCGCGTGGATGCCGCGGTGGGCCAGGTAGGCCCGGTAGTCGAACTCGCCCGGCCGCTCGGCGCTCCGCGGCAGGCTCAGCTCGCCGCTGGCCGCCAGCCGCTCGCCGTAGGCGTAAGCCGGGAAGGGCGGCAGCAGGAGCAGGGCCAGCCCATCGGCCGGGCGCGCAGCTCCGCCCACCAGCGCCTGCTCGACCCGCAGCACCACCCGCTGGCCCTCCTCGCTGCGCCGCGGCTCGCCCTCCACCGCCCCCACCAGCGTCACCTCGCCCGCCCCCGCCAGCCCCTCGACCGCCGCCGGCCCCGCGGCCGTCACGCTCGCCCCGTACCGCAGCCCGCCGAGGGCCGCGCAGGCGAGGCACAGGGCCGCCAGGCGTGCCTGCGGCCGCCCCCTAGCCAGCGCCGCCGTCAGCACCCCCGCCCCGGCCGCCGACCATAGCGCGGCGGCCGGGGGCGCCAGCTGTGCCGCCACCACAATCCCCACCATCCAGCAGGCCGCCAGCCAGATCAGCATCGCCACTCCCCCTTGCCCAAGGGGCGCCCCGGAGGCGCAGCGCGCGGATGTTTGGGGCGAGCCCTCATCCACACGCCACGCGCTGCACCCTTTCGGCGCGCTTCCCCTTGTGTACCGCCGCCGCGGGGGCGGGGATACGAGGCTACTGGACGGGTGCGGCCGGCATCTCCAGAGCCGGCTCGGCCGGCAGGTCGAGCTCGACGGCCGGGGCGATGGCAGCGGCCTTTGTGGCGTCGGCGTAGCCGGCCGCGGCCCGGGCGAAGTCCGCGCCGCGCTCTGCGGGCTGGCCGTGGGCAGCCGGGTTCAGGTAGGTGCCGCGCTCAGCCGCCGGCTTGGCGGCCTCGGCCACAAACGGGCTGGCCTTCGCGGCGGCGTCGGCGCGCACGCCCGTCACCTGCCAGGACACGCGCTTGCCCGGCTTACCCCCCGCAATGGCGAAGCGGCCGTTCTTGATCTCAGCCGACACATGGAGGTGGGGCATCGGCCCGCCGATCGGCGTCAGCTGGTAGCGGAAGTCGCCGTTCAGGGCCTCCAGGTAGGCCGGCAGGTCGACCGTCGCCCGGCCCTGGGCGTCGAGGGTGACGACGCCGTCGTAGATGTGCTTCGGCTCCGGCGACTCTACGCCGGCCATCGACAGCGTCCGGTTCTCGGGGTCCAGGGGGTGGTCAAGGGTGGTGATCGCCGCGAACGACTTGACGATGCTGCCGCTCAGGTGGAGGTTGCCGGTGATCTTGACCTTGCCGTAGAACTCGCCCGCGAAGCCGGGGGCGCCTGGCGGCATATAGGCGTAGAGCGCCCGGCCGGTCGAGCCGCTGTTGTTGACCAGGGCGTAGACCGCCGTGCCGTTGACCGAGTCGGTGCGCGCGTAGACGCCGTTCTGGCCCTGCCCGTACACACCGTTGCCGGTGTCCGAGGTGCCGTAAACGCCGGCGCCGTTCGGGGCGTTGCCGTGGACGCCGCGGGCGGTGCTCGCGCTCGACATGGTCGAGCCGTACACGGCGATGCCATCGCCGGTGGTGGCCGTGTTCAACCCGACCACGGCGGGGCGGTTGGAGGTGGCTGCGTTGCGCCCGATCACACCCGTGCCATTGCCCTTGTGCCAGCCGACCACCGCCACGCCGGCCGTGTTGGTCGTGCTGGTGACGATGCCGCGCACGGCCGCCGGGTATTCGCTGCCGGCCGTGTTTACGGCGGTGAGCGTGCCCAGCACGCCGGCCGCGTAAGGCTGGGTGGAGGCGCTGTCGCCCCGCACCGCTACGCCGTTCGTCAGGTCGGCCTTGGCCGATAGACGGGCGTAGGCGTTGGGATCGCCGACCGACACATCGCCGTTCGGGTGAACGGTCATGCGCTGCTGGCCGTTGGTCTTGAGCACAAGGGGTTGGGCGTTGGTGGTGCCGAGAAAGTCGTTCGAGTCGACGTTGCCGTTGCCCTCCATCTTCCAGTTATCGCTGCTCGACCCGGCCTGGGCCTGCTGCGGCGCGGCGACAAAGGCGGCCCCCGCGGCGGCGAGGCCCAGCAGCGCCTGGCGGGCAAAGCGCCGCCGCCCCGCGTTCTCAACCGCCCCCTGGCTCGCCTCGGCCTCCTGCGTGCGCTCGGTATTCATGACGCTGCCCCCTTGTTCGTGGTGTGGTCGGCGATCTGCTCGACGGGAGCGACTATACCAGGGCGGCCGCGCCGGCACCTGACATTTTTTACCAACCGTAGCAGATCGCCCCGGGATGGCCGATCCTGCCGCCGAGGCTTGACAACCCGGGCCGCGGAATCTATGATGGGAGCGCACAAGCCTGGATCGAGCGTAAAAGATAGCCGCCGCACCCTGCGCGGGCGCCGCCCGGCAGCCGAGAGGAGGAGGCACCGATGCCCCGACCGTCGTCGCGCCTGGCCCGCTGGTTCGCCGGCCTGGCCCTGGCCATGGCCCTGCTGCTCGGCGCCCTGCCGGCGGCCCGGGCCCAGGACGTGCGCTACTTCCCCGAAACGGGCCACACCCTGCGCGGCGCGTTCCGCGCCTTCTGGGAGGGGAACGGCGCCATCTACACCTTTGGCTTTCCGATCACCGAGGAGTTCGGCGGCCCCGGCGGGCGCACCGTCCAGTGGTTCGAGCGGGCCCGCTTCGAGCTCACGCCGGGCGGGGTCGAGCTGGGCATGCTCGGGGTCGAGTTCACCGAGGGCCGGATCTTCCCCAAGGTGCCCCCCGTCGAGAACACCGCCGACCGGCGCTACTTCCCCGAAACGCAGCACATCATCAAGTATGGTTTCAAGGAGATCTGGGAAACCCGCGGCCAGTTGCGGATCTTCGGCTACCCGATCAGCGAGGAGATCCAGGAGATCCTTGAGGACGGCCAGTGGCACACAGTGCAGTATTTTGAGCGGGCTCGCTTCGAGTACTGGCCGGACCGCGCCCCGGGCGACCGGGTGCTGATCAGCCTGCTCGGCCGGCGCATGGCCCCCGCCGACCGCACCGCCCCCGTGCCGCCCCCCGGCCAGGCCCCCGCCCCCGGCCAGCCCCAGCCTGTGCCCACGGCGCCGCCCGCGCCGCTCCCCGCCAGCGTCAACGCCCGCGTGTCCCCCGACAGCGGCCCGCGCGGCACCAGCTTTGTCTTCGACGCCTTCGGCTTCGAGCCCGGCGAAAACGTCGGCGTGTGGCTGACCGCCCCGGACCAGTCGACCTTCGGGGCCGGCTTCCAGGCCGTCGCCGACGCCCAGGGCTCGATCGGCTACCAGCGCATCGGCATCCAGACCGACGCCAACTACCCGCTCGGCGTCTGGTCGTTCGTCGGCCAGGGCGTGCGCAGCGGCCGCCAGGCGGTCGGCTACTTCCGGATCACCGCCGCCCCCGCGCCGCCCGCCGCCCCCGCCGGCGACCCGGCCCGGCTCGTCCAGATCGTCCACGACCAGCTCCCGCGCCAGGGCAACGCCTTTATCCTGCCCGTGGCCGGCCCCCCCGGCACGCCCTTCGTCCTGACCGGGCGCGGCTACCGCCCCGGCGAGGGGATCTCCGCCTGGGTTACCGGCCCCGACGGCCGCAGCACCCCCATCGACGCCGGCCAGGTCCAGCTCGACGCCAGCGGCAACGTTCAGGTCAGCGTGGCCACCGCCGGCCTCGCCGAGGGCGTCTACACCGCCGTTGCCGTCGGGCGGGACAGCAACACCACTAACGCCGCCGCCTTCAAGCTGACCCGCGACTTCGTGGCCGGGCCGGGCACGCCGCGGCCCGCCAACGCCAACGGCGAGGCCTCGCCCCAGGAGGGCCCCGCCGGCACCCGCTTCAACCTCCAGGGCCACGGGCTGGCCCCCAACGAGCCGGCAGAGGTTTGGATCACCGAGCCCGGCGGCGTCTACCTGCTCTACCCCGAGCGCGTCACCGCCGACGCCGCGGGCCGCCTCGGCGCGAACCCGCCACTGTTCCTCCAGCCGAGCAGTAACGCCGCGCCGGGCGTCTACGGCGTTCACTTCCGGGGCGTCAACACCCGCGTCCGCGTTGACATCTATATGACTGTCACTGGCAGCGCCCGCGCCACGCCCGACCCGGCGGCCCTCCTCCGCGCGCTGGAGCTAGGGAGGTAAGCTCGCCAGGCCAACCGCGGAGGCCCAGGCCCTCCCTGAATCATAAACCCCCCTCTCCCTCATAGGGAGAGGGGGGCAAGGGGGTTGAGGGCGTCAGCCCCCGTTCTCGCCGACGGCGCGGAAGATGTCCGTCTCGGAGATGATCCCGACCGGCTGGCCGTCCTCGACGACGACGACGCGGCGGATGTTGCGGTCGACCATGAGGGCGGCGCAGTCGCTGAGGCTGGAGGTCGGCGGGGTGGTGACGAGGGGGCGGGTGGTCAGCTCCTCGACGGTGATGCCCTCGACGCTGCGGCCCTCGCGGACGATCTGCTTCAGCACGTCGCGCATGGTCATGATGCCCCAGTCGCCGGAGCCGTTGGGCTGCACCACCACCGAGTGGATGCCGCGCTCCTGCATGTAGCGGGCGGTGTCGGAGAGCGGGGCGGTACCGGGCACGGCCACGACGGTGCGGGTCATCACGGCGCCGACGCTGGCCCGGGGGTAGACCTTGCCTTCGGCGCGCGACAGCATCTGGGCGCTGATCACGTCCACCGGGCTCTGGGGGGTGGTGCCGGCGACGACCTTGTCCATGTTGCGGATCATCGCATCGGCGAACTCCGACGTCTTCACCTCGGTGGCGCCCTCCATCAGGCGGGCGAAGTCGTAGGTGACGGTTTTGTCGGCGATCGTCTGCTCCAGGGCGGCGATGATCAGGTCGGCCGCCTCCGTCCAGCCCATGTAGCGCAGCATCATGTCGCCGGACAGGATGACCGAGCCGGGGTTGACCTTGTCCTGGTCGGCGTACTTGGGCGCGGTGCCGTGGGTGGCCTCGAAGATCGCGTGCCCGGTGACATAGTTGATGTTGCCGCCGGGGGCGATGCCGATCCCGCCGACCTGGGCGGCCAGGGCGTCGGACAGGTAGTCGCCGTTGAGGTTGAGCGTGGCGATCACGTCGAACTCATCCGGGCGGGTGAGCACCTGCTGGAGGGTGATGTCGGCGATGGCGTCCTTGATCAGGATCTTGCCGGCCTTCAAGGCCGCCTTCTGCTCGGCGTTGGCCGCGGCCTCGCCCTGGGCGGCCTTGGTCCGCTCCCACTGGCCCCAGGTGTAGACGTGGTCGCCGAAGGCCCGCTCGGCGTACTCGTAGCCCCAGTCCCTGAACGCGCCCTCGGTGAACTTCTGGATGTTGCCCTTGTGGACGATCGTCACACTCTTGCGCTTGAAGGCGATCGCGTACTGGATCGCGGCGCCCACCAGCCGCTCGGTGCCGACCCGGCTCACCGGCTTGATGCCCACGCCCAGGTCGACCTTGCCCTCGGCGGGCTCGCCGATCAGGCCGAGGAACTCGTCGGCCTTCTCGGCGGTGCCGAAGCGGATCTTGGCGAAATCCTTGGGGAACTGCTCGCGCAGGAAGGCCAGCACCTTCTCGGCCTCGCTGGTGCCGCCGCGGTACTCGATGCCGGTGTAGATATCCTCGGTGTTCTCGCGAAAGATCACCATGTCGACCCTGTCGGGGCGCTTGACCGGCGAGGGGACGCCGGCGAAGTGGCGCACCGGGCGCAGGCAGACGTACAGGTCGAGCATCTGGCGCAGCGCGACGTTGAGCGAGCGGATGCCGCCGCCCACCGGCGTGGTCAGCGGGCCCTTGATCCCGACCAGGTACTCTTGGAAGGCGGCCACCGTCTCGTCGGGGAGCCAGTTGCCCGTTTCCGTGAAGGCCTTCTCGCCGGCGAGCACCTCGTACCAGCTGATCTTGCGCTTGCCGCCGTACGCCTTCTCCACCGCCGCGTCAAAGACCCGCACGCTGGCCCGCCAGATGTCGCGGCCGGTGCCGTCGCCCTCGACAAACGGCAGGATCGGGGTATCGGGGACCTGGAGCTCGCCGTTCTGGATCGTGATCTTGTCGCCCGCGGGAACGCTTCGCGCTGCCATAGCTACTCCTCATTGGCTCGTCAGGGCTGACTGGGCCCCCATTATATCGCATCTACCGCCCCCCTCCTTTCAGCCGCTGTCCATACCCATAACCAGCATCTATGAAAATGATGCAGATTCGTGTATACTGGGGGCAACATATAATTCCCGGCAGTTGAACTATATTTGCACAGCGTCTGCACCATCTTTTGATGCAGAATTGTTCGTGTTACCTGTGGCGGCAGGCCCGCTTTCAGGCTTGTGACGAGCGCTGTCAGGGAATATTGATTGAGCTTGCACAGGTATTGGTAAAACGTAACGACTTTGCACACCCTTCGTGCGCGTTGACACAAACATAAAGAAGGGTATAATTCCTGGTACACCACGGCAAATCTGCCCGCGTGCGGCGCCGTTTTCGCGCAGGGGCGGGGCGGTGTGTTTAGCCAGTGGTGGGCCGGCGCCCAGCCGGACGTGACGACGATTGAAAGGCCGCAGTATGCTCGGGACGTATCTTCCCATTCTGGTGCTGTTCCTGGTCGCCCTGTTCATCGCGGTGTTTGTGATCGTCGTGTCGTCGCTGCTCGGGCCACGGCGGAGCACCGCGCGCAAGCTCGCCCCGTACGAGTCGGGCATGGAGCCGATCGGCGCGGCGATCCGGCGCATCCCGGTCAAGTTCTATGTCGTGGCGATGCTGTTCATCGTCTTCGACATCGAGGTAATCTTTTTCTACCCCTTCGCGCTGGTCTTCCGCCAGCTCGGGGTGGGTGGCCTCGCGGCGATGGGGGTCTTCTTCCTCGTGCTCGTCGCAGGCTTCGTGTACGAGTGGAAGAAAGGTGCCCTGCGATGGGAATAGAGGAAAAGGCCGGAAACCTGGGCGTCGTCACGACGACTCTGGAGACGGTGGTCAACTGGGGCCGCACCAACGCGATGTGGCCGCTGCTGTTCGGGCTGGCCTGCTGCGCCATTGAGATGATGGGCGCCCAGGGCGCCAACTACGACCTGTCCCGGTTCGGCATGGAGCTCAACCGGGCCTCGCCGCGCCAGGCCGACCTGATGATCGTGGCCGGCCGGGTCAGCCGCAAGATGGCCCCCGTCCTGCGCCGCCTGTACGACCAGATGCCGGAGCCGAAGTGGGTGATCGCCATGGGCGACTGCGCCTCCTGCGGCGGCGTCTTCAACAACTACGCGATCGTCCAGGGTGTGGACGAGATCGTCCCCGTCGACGTCTTTATCGCCGGTTGCCCGCCGCGCCCCGAGGCCCTGATCGACGGCATTATGATGCTGCACGAGAAGGTCAAGCGCGAAAAGATCAGCGGCAAGAAAGAGTCCGCAATCTCGCTCCAGCAGCCGCTGATTCAGGTGAAGTAGCGCCATGGATAACGCCACCCTCTTGAACCAGCTCCGCGAGCGCTTCCCGCAGGCCGTCCTCGACGCCGGCGAGTTCCGCGGCGACTTGAGCGTCAACGTGCGCCCGGCCGACCTGCGGGCTGTCGCCCAGCACTTGCGTGATGAGCCGGGCCTGGGCTACACATTTCTTGAAAACCTGTGCGGCGTGGACTACCTGGGGCGCGATCTGCGCTTCGAGGTGGTGGTCCACCTTGTCAGCTTGGAGCACAGCCACCGCGTCTGCTTGAAGGTGGCCGTCCCCGAGCACGACCCGCGGGTGCCCTCGCTCGCCACGCTCTTTGCCACGGCCAACTACCAGGAGCGCGAAGCGTACGATCTGCTCGGGATCGTGTTCGAGGGCCACCCCGCCCTGACCCGCATCCTCATGCCGGACGACTGGGTTGGCCACCCGCAGCGCAAGGACCACCCCCTCGGCGATGAGGAGGTGGCGTTCAGCTTCAACCAGGAGCGGATCTACGCGCAGAAGCCCTTCGCGAAGGAGTAGGTCCCACTCATGACCAGCACCCTGCACGTCCCCGCCCCGCACGAGATCACCGGCCCGGCCATTGCCGGCAAGTCGGAGACGATGGTGCTCAATATGGGGCCGCACCACCCGAGCACCCACGGCGTGCTGCGGCTGGTGCTCGAGCTCGACGGCGAGGAGGTGGTCAACGTCGCCCCCGACGTCGGCTTTCTCCACACCGGGATCGAGAAGACGATCGAGAGCAAGGCCTACCAGAAGGCGGTCGTGCTCACCGACCGCATGGACTACCTGTCGCCCCTGGGCAACAACCTCGTCTACGCCCTGGCCGTCGAGAAGCTGATGGCCGTCGAGGTGCCCGAGCGCGCCCAGACGATCCGGGTCCTGCTGGTCGAGCTCCAGCGCATCTCCTCGCATCTGGTCTGGCTGGGCACCCACGCCCTGGACCTAGCGGCGATGAGTGTGTTCCTGTACGCCTTTCGCGAGCGCGAGCAGATCCTCGACATCTTCGAGCTGGTTTCCGGCGCCCGCATGATGACGAGCTACATCCGCATCGGCGGCCTCGCCTACGACCTCCCGGCCGACTTCCTGCCCACCGTCGAGGCGTTTCTCAAGGCCATGCCCGCCCGGATCGACGAGTACGAGGATCTGCTGACCAACAACCCGCTCTGGCTGGAGCGCACCGTCGGCGTCGGCGCCATCGACGGCCCCTCGGCCGTGGCCTTCGGCCTCACCGGCGCCAACCTGCGCGCCACCGGCGTCGAGCTCGACGCGCGCAGGGCCTTCCCGTACTGCGGCTACGAAACGTACGACTTCGAGATCCCGGTCGGCAAGACGGGCGACATCTACGACCGCTACCGCGTCCGCATGGCCGAGATGCGCCAGAGCGTGCGGATCTGCCAGCAGGCCTGGGACCGGCTTTCGGCGATGGGCCCCGGCCCCTACACCACGGCCGACCGCAAGGTGGCCCCGCCGCCCAAAACCGAGATCACCCACAGCATGGAGTCGCTCATCCACCACTTCAAGCTGTGGACCGAGGGCTTCAAGCCGCCCCGCGGCGATGCCTACGTCAGCATCGAGAGCCCCCGCGGCATCCTCGGCTGCTATGTGGTCAGCGACGGCAGCCCCAAGCCCTGGCGGGTCCATTTCCGCGCGCCCTCGTTCATCAACCTGCAAAGCCTGGCCCACATGGCCAAGGGCCGCATGGTCGCCGATCTGGTCGCCCTGATCGCCAGCCTCGACCCTGTCCTTGGTGAGGTGGACCGCTAGCGCGGCCTTACGAGAAATCACGCTATGCTGTTAGACACGCATCGGGAAGAGATCGAGCGCACCGTCGCGCGCTACGCCAGCGCCCGCAGCGCCGTGCTGCCGCTCCTGTTCCTCGCCCAGGACACCTACGGCCACCTGGACGACCGGGCCGTGCGCGAGGTGGCCGGCATCCTCGGCCTCCCCGCCACCGACGTCTTCGAGGTGGTCGGCTTCTACACCCTGTTCTACAGCCGCCCCATGGGCCAGTGGGTGCTCCAGGTCTGCGACGACGTGCCCTGCTGCTACTGCGGCGCCGAGGAGCTGATCGACGCGCTCAAGCACAGCCTCGGGATCGTGGAGGAGCAGACCACGCCTGACGGCATGTTCACGCTCCAGCGCGTGAAGTGCATCGCCGCGTGCGACCGCGCCCCGGTGCTCCAGGCCAACCTCGACTATGTCTACGACGTGACGCCGGACCGGGTGGACACTCTGCTGAACGACCTGCGCGCCCGCGCCGGCGAGGCCCGCCGCCGCGGCGTCAGCGGCCGCAACGCCGAGGATTTCGAGTTCGCCCCCGACGGCCGGCTCGCCCTGCGCGAGCGCGGCGGCGCCTACGACGACCGCTGGGCCGCCACCCGCCCCGTCGCCGACGAGCGGGCCAAGGCCGAGCAAGCCGAGGATGCCGCCCCCGCCGACGAGGCCGCAGCCAAGGCCGAGGCCGACCAGCGCACCCGCACCGAGGCGCCCACGGCCCCCTCGCCCGACCGGACCAACGCCAGCGTCATGCCCCGCCCCGGCGACGGCGCCGCGGTGCCGGCCAACCAGGAGGGCACCGGCTCGGCCGAGAACCGCCACGGCGAGCCCCCGGCCGACCCGCGCGACCCCGCCGGACGCGGCACCACCCCCGACCGCGCGACCGACTCGGAGCAGGCCCCGCCCTCGGCCACCGGCCAGGACAAGCCCATCCTCGACCGCCCGGCCGACCAGACCGACGTCGAGAAGAAGCCGGCGACGCCGCGTCGATCGCCGTTTGGCTAAGCGACTGTCACGCCTAGAAAGATACGCGCCAATGGCACTCAGCGAGCACGTCGTGATGCGGGAAAAGGACATCCCGAACATCAACGATTTTGACGTTTACCGCCGGCACGGCGGCTGGGAGTCCTTCCGCAGCGTGGTGACGGAGAAGTCGCCCGCCGATGTGGTCAACCTGGTCAAGGAGGCCGGGCTGCGCGGCCGCGGCGGCGCCGGCTTCCCCACCGGCGTGAAGTGGAGCTTTCTGCCCAAGGGCGTGTACCCGCGCTACCTGCTCTGCAACTGCGACGAGTCCGAGCCGGGCACCTTCAACAACCACCAGATCATCGACCGCAACCCGCACCAGCTGATCGAGGGCGTGGCGATCGCCGCCTACGCGATCGAGGCCAACACCGCCTACATCTACATGCGCGGCGAGTTCGCCGCCGCCGCCCGCACCCTTGAGGCCGCCATCGCCCGGGCCTACGCCGAGGGCCTGCTGGGCAAGGACATCCTCGGCAAGGGCTACGACCTCGACATCTACGTCCACCGCGGCGCCGGCGCCTACATCTGCGGCGAGGAGACGGCGCTCATGGAGTCCCTGGAGGGCAAGATCGGCCAGCCCCGGCTCAAGCCGCCCTTCCCCGCCGTCGCCGGCCTGTACGCCAAGCCGACGATCATCAACAACGTCGAGACGCTGGCCAACGTGCCGCGGATCGTCGAGAAGGGCGTGGCCTGGTACCGCTCGTTCGGCACCGAGAAAAGCCCCGGCACCAAGTGCTTCTCGCTGTCCGGCCACGTCAACAAGCCCGGCAACTATGAGCTGCCCTTCGGCACGCCGCTGCGCGAGCTGATCTACTCCCCCGAGTACGGCGGGGGCATGAAGGGCGACCGGCCGGTCAAGATCATCATCCCCGGCGGCGCCTCGGCGCCCTGGCTGCTCAACGACAAGCTCGACATGGCGCTCGACTACGAGAGCATCGCCGCCGCCGGCTCCATGCTCGGCTCGGGCGCCGTGATCGTGCTCAACGATACGGTGCGGGCCCCCCACCTCGCCTACAAAATGGACGAGTTCTTCAAGCACGAAAGCTGCGGCAAGTGCACGCCCTGCCGCGAGGGCACCCACTGGCTGGTCAAGGTGCTGCACCGCCTCGCCGAGGAGGGCCACGGCGAGCCCGACGACATCCCGACCCTGCACGGAATCTACAACCAGATGGCCGGCAACTGCTTCTGCCTGCTCGGCGAAAGCGCCGTGATGCCGATTAAGTCGGCGCTCAAGCTTTTCCCCCAGGAGTTCGAGGCCGCCGTCGCGAACGGCAACGGCCACAACGGCAACGGCAAGCACAACGGCAAGACGACCATCGCCCTGGAGACCGTGCGGCGCTAGATACACGAGACACTTATGCCAGACGTTACCCTGACAGTTGACGGCGTGCAGGTGACGGTGCCGGCCGGCACCAACATCGTCGACGCCGCCCGCAAAGCCGCGATCGCCGTGCCGGTCTTCTGCTACCACCCGCGCATGAAGCCGGTCGGCATGTGCCGCATGTGCCTCGTCCAGGTCGGCACCCCCAAGGTCGACCCGGCTACCAAGCAGGTGGTCACCGGCGACGACGGCAAGCCTGTGATCGCGATGATGCCCAAGCTCCAGACCGGCTGCACCACCCCGGTCAGCGAGGGCATGGTGGTCAAGACGGTCTCCGACGAGGTGAAGTTCGCCCAGAAGGGTGTTCTGGAGTTCCTGCTCACCTCGCACCCCCTCGACTGCCCCGTCTGCGATAAGGGCGGCGAGTGCCCGTTGCAGAACCTGACCATGCAGTGGGGCCCCGGCAACAGCCGCTTCGACTACAACGACAAGGTCCACTTCGAGAAGCCCATCCCCCTCGGCGACCTGATCTACCTCGACCGCGAGCGCTGCATTCTGTGCTCGCGCTGCGTGCGCTTCCAGGACGAGATCGCCGACGACCCGGTGCTCGGCTTCGACAACCGCGGCCGCAACTGGATGATCATCTCCAAGAGCGACCCGGCCTTTGACAGCAAGTTCTCGGGTAATACCACCGACATCTGCCCGGTGGGCGCCCTCACCAGCGCCGACTTCCGCTTCAAGGCCCGCGTTTGGGAGCTCGCGCCCAAGCCGGCCGTCTGCACCCTCTGCCCCGTCGGCTGCAACATCACGCTCGACATGCGCCACGACGAGCTCAAGCGCGTGATGCCCCGCGAGAACCCCGCCGTCAACGACATCTGGATCTGCGACCGCGGCCGCTTCGGCCACCGCTTCATCCAGCATGAGAGCCGCCTGACCACCCCCATGATCCGCCGCGGCGGCGCGCTCGTCGAGGCGACCTGGGAGGAGGCGCTCCAGCTCGTCGCCGAGAAGCTGGCCGCCGTCCAGAGCGCCTACGGCGGCAACGCGATCGCCGGCCTGGCCTCGCCCCGCCTGAGCAACGAGGACTTGTACAGCTTCCAGAAGCTGTTCCGCGAGCAGCTCGGCTCGAACAACCTCGACTTCCGCGCCGGCACGGCGGGCGACCTCGACCCCGATGACGCCGGCGCCATCCTCGGCCTCGGCGCGGGCACCAACCTCATGGGCCTCGGCCAGAACACTGCGGTGCTCGTCGTCGGCGCCGACCCCGAGGAGGAGGCCCCCGTCTACATGCTCCGCCTGCGCGGGATCGCCGAGCGCGGCGGCCAGCTGATCGTCGCCGGCCTGCGCCCCACCAAGCTGGAGCGCTCGGCCACGGCGAAGCTGCGCTACAAGGCCGGCACCGAGGCCACGTTCGTGCGCGCCCTGCTGCGGGCCGTCTTCGACCAGGCCGGCACGACCAAGCTCGGCGCGAAGAACACGGGCCTGGAGCAGCTGCGCGGCGCGCTCTACAACGTCAACCTCGCCGAGGCGGCCGCCACCTGCGGCGTCGAGCAGGCCGCGATCGTGGCCGCCGCGAAGGCGTTCGTCGAGGCCGAGCACGGGATCGTCGTGTATGGCAGCGAGGCCCGCGGCGCCGGCCTGGCTCAGGAGCTCGGCGCCCTCGCCGCCCTGGCCGGCAAGGTCGGGCGGGCCAACTCGGGCCTGCTGGCCCTGCTGCCCGGCGGCAACAGCCGCGGCGCCCTCGACATGGGCGTCCGCCCCGACGCCGGCCCCGGCTACGCGCCTCTCGGCAAGCCCGGCATGGCCGCCCGCCAGGTCTGGGCCGCGGCCGCCGAGGGCAAGGTGCGCGCCCTCTGGATCGCCGGCCTGGACGTGGCCGCCGAGCTGCCGGCGGCCCGCGCCGCTGTCGAGGCCGCCGAGTTCGTCGTCGTCCAGGAGCTGTTCTTGACCGAGACGGCGCAGCTCGCCGATGTGGTGCTCCCCGCCTCCTCGGTGGCCGAGCGCGACAGCACCTACACCAACGCCGAGCGGCGCGTCCAGCGCTCGCGGCAGGCCCGCGGCCCCGTCGGCGCCAGCCGCCCCGACTGGCAGATCGTCCAGGGCGTGGCCCAGCTCCTCGCCGAGCTGGCCGTCGCCCCGGCCGCCACTGCCGTCGCCAGCCCGGTCAAGGGCGGCCGCGGCCGCGCCAGCACGAACACGCTGGTGGCCGAGGGCCCGACCTGGGACTATATCACCGCCTCCGACGTGGCGGGCGAGATCGCGGCGCGGGTGCCCGGCTACGCCGGGATCACCTACCCGGCCCTCACGGCCACCGGCGCCGGCGGGGCCTGGGGCCGCCAGCCCAACGAGGCCGTCTACTACGACGGCACCAGCTACGAGAACAGCGAGGGCGTCGGCATCCAGCCGCCCAGCCCGCTGGAGGCCGGCCGCACCGTGGCCAGCCTGGCCCCGCGCGAGCAGGCCGGCGGCCCCGCCGACGAGCGGCCGCTCACGCTGCTGGCCCAGCCCCTGGCCTATGACAACGACCCGCTCCTGCGCGGATCGAAGCTCCAGCCGCGCCTGGCTACGGCCTTTGTCGCCCTCAGCGTCGCCGACGCCGAGCGCCAGAACATCCACCCCGGCGACTCTGTGCGGCTGACGTCGCGGATCGGCGAGCTGGTGCTGCCCGCCCGCGTCGTCACCGACCTGCCGGCCGGCGTGGTGGTGGTGCCGGCGGGCGTCGAGGGCGCCGGGCTGCACGCCATCCAGACCGGGCCACGGACGCGGGTGAGCGTGAGCAAGGTGGTCGCGTAGGAGGCCCTATGAACTGGCTCGATATCCTCATCCTGGTCGTCCAGTGCCTGGTGATCGCCATCGCGGTGACCACGGGCTTCGCCTACCTGACCCTGTTCGAGCGCCGGCTGCTGGCCCGCTTCCAGAACCGGGTCGGGCCGAACCGCGCCGGCCCGGGCGGCTTTCTGCAGCCCGCGGCCGACGCCGTCAAGCTGTTCTTCAAAGAGGACATCGTCCCGACCCTGGCCGACAAGCCGGTCTACCTGCTGGCCCCGGCCCTGGCGGTGATCCCCGCGATCATCATCTGGGCGGTGATCCCCTTCGGCTGCTTCAACGTCAACTGGGACTACGCGGCCTGCTTCGACCCGAGCGGGGCTAACCTGCGCAACGTGCTGCAGATCGCGGACGTGAACGTGGGCGTGCTCTACATCCTCGCCGTGACGAGCATCGGCGTGTACGGGATCACGCTGGCCGGCTGGGCCAGCAACAACAAGTACTCGATGCTCGGCGGCATCCGCTCGTCGGCCCAGCTGATCTCGTACGAGCTGGCCCTCGGCTGCGCCGTGCTCAGCGTCGTGATGACCTACGGCACGCTCAGCACCCGCTCGATCGTGCTCCAGCAGGAGGGGCTGTGGGGCGTCGTGCCGCAGCTCCTCGGCTTTGTGCTGTTCATGGTCGCCTCCACCGCCGAGGTGGTGCGCGCGCCGTTCGACCTCGTCGAGGCCGAGCAGGAGATCGCCGGCGGCTACAACGTCGAGTACGGCTCGATGAAGTTTGCCCTGTTCTTCATGGCCGAGTACATCAAGCTGATCGCCGTCAGCGCGATCGCCGTCACCTTCTTCTTCGGCGGCTGGCGCTTCCCCGGCCTCGAAGCCCTCGGCCGCGGGATGACCGAGCTCGCCGGCCCGGTGGTCGGCTCCGTGGTGATGGGCCTGGCCTCGCTCGGCGCCTTCCTGCTGAAGGTGGTGGCCTTTCTGTTCCTTTCGGTTTGGGTGCGCGCCTCCTGGCCGCGCCTGCGCTACGACCGGCTGATGGAGTTCGGCTGGAAGTGGCTCCTGCCGCTCGGCCTGCTGAACATCGTCTACACCGCCGTGGTGCTCGTGATCGTGCCCGGGCCCGAGCCGGGCGCCGGGGTGGGGATCGTGCAGGCCCTCGTGCTGCTCGCCCTCGGCGTGCTGACCCTGTTCATCGGCACGACCTTCAGCAGCGTGCCCAAGGGCGAGGATAACGTGCGCTACGTGCCCGGCGGCCGCGGCCGGGGCGAGGCGACGGGCGACTAGAGGAGAGTTTCGATGCTTGGTGAGCTGTTCAAGGGCCTCGGCACCACGCTGCGCTACATGTTCAAGCAGCCGGTGACCGTGCAGTACCCCGAGGTCAAGCGGCCCGTGCGCGAGCGCTTCCGCGGGCGCCACGAGCTGAAGCGCTTCGCCGACGGCAAGGAGCGCTGCATCGGCTGCTCGCTCTGCGCCGCGGCCTGCCCCGCCGACGCCATCCTGGTGGTGCCGGCCGAGAACGACCCGGACAACATGCGCTCCCACGGCGAGCGCTACGCCGCGACGTACGAGATCAACATGCTGCGCTGCATCTTCTGCGGCTACTGCGAGGACGCCTGCCCCACCAACGCGATCGTGCTGGAGCACCAGTACGAGCTGTCGTTCTACGACCGGCGCGCCTCGATCTTCACCAAAGAGATGCTGCTCGTCCCCGAGGACAAGGGCCACGGCGACCCGCCGCCCATCCTGACCCAGCTGAACCGCGCCCCCAGCCCGCCGGCGCAGATCGACCTGTAGAGAGCGATTATGGATCTTGTGCTCTTTCTGATCACCGCCGCCATCGCCCTCATCGGCGCGGGGGCGATGCTGCTGACGCGCAACGCGGTGCACAGCGCGCTGTTCCTGCTGCTGAACTTCGGCGCGATGGCGGTGCTGTTCCTGCTGCTGCAGTCGCCCTTCCTGTTCACCATCCAGCTCACCGTCTACGGCGGCGCGATCATGGTGCTGTTTCTGTTCGTCGTGATGCTCCTGGGCGCCGAAAAGGTTGAGGACGCCCCGGACCGCATCCCCTGGCAGCGCCCGCTGGCCCTGGTGCTCGGGCTCGGCCTGCTCGGCGTGGCGGTGGCCGCGGCGCTGCGCCCGGGCGGCGCCCTCCCCCCCGGCGGCGAGCAGGCGGTTACCTTCGGTGACCCGGCCCAGCTCGGGGCGCTGCTGTTCACCCGCTACCTGCTGCCCTTCGAGATCACCGGGTTCATCCTGCTGATCGCAGTGATCGGCGTGGTCGTGCTCAACCAGCGCGGCCGGCGCAGCGTGGTCGCCCCGCAGCAGCGCGAGGAGCAGGGGCTGCGCATGGTCGAGTTGCCCCGCGAAAGCCGCCAGGCCGGCGACTAGGAGCCCAGCATGGTCCCCACCACCTACTACATCATGCTCAGCGCGGCCCTGTTCACCCTGGGGGTGCTCGGCGTGCTGGTGCGGCGCAACGCGATCGTCGTCTTTATGTCGGTCGAGCTGATGCTCAACGCCGCTAACCTAGCCCTGGTCGCCTTCGCCCGCGACCGGCTCAGCGTCGACGGGCAGGTGCTGGTCTTCTTTGTGATCACGGTGGCCGCCGCCGAGGTGGCCGTCGGTCTGGCCTTGCTGGTGTCGATCTTCCGCACCAAGCAGACCGCCGACGTCGACGAGGTGAGCACGCTGAAGGGCTAAGATATGGAAACGCTCAACTGGCTGATCTGGCTGATCCCGGCCCTGCCGTTCCTGGGCTTCTTGCTCAACACCTTTCTCATCCGCCGGGAGCGCGCGGCCGGCTTCCTCGCCAGCGGCATGGTCCTCGCCTCGTTCGTCGTCGCCCTGGCCGCCTTCGGTACCCTCGCCGGCATGCCCGCCGAGGAGCGCCTGATCATGTCGACCGGCTGGATGTGGATCGACACCGGCGGCCTGCGCGTGCCCTTCGGGATTATGCTCGACCCGCTCAGCGCCGTGATGGTGCTGCTCGTCACCGGCGTCGGCGCCCTGATCCACATCTACTCGATCGGCTACATGCACGGCGACCCGCGGGTGGTGCGCTACTTCGCCTACCTGAACCTGTTCGTCACCATGATGCTATTTCTGGTGATGGCGAACAACATGCTGCTCCTGTTCCTCGGCTGGGAGGGCGTGGGGCTGTGCTCGTTCCTGCTGATCGGCTTCTGGTTCGAGCGCAAGGTCGCCGGCGAGGCCGCCGTTAAGGCCTTTATCGCCAACCGGATCGGCGACGCCGCCTTTCTGCTGGCCATGCTCGCGATCTTCGCCAACTTCGGCACCCTGAACTTTTTCAGCGTCCCCTTCGGCAACACGGTGCAGGACGGCTTTCTGGGCCGGATCGGCGAGATCGGCGGCCTGACCTTCGGCCCCGAGTGGCAGCCGTTCCTGATCAGCACGGGGATCAGTTTCCTGCTCCTGATCGGGGCCACCGGCAAGAGCGCCCAGGTGCCGCTGTTCGTCTGGCTCCCCGACGCGATGGCCGGCCCCACCCCCGTGTCCGCGCTCATTCACGCGGCGACCATGGTTACCGGCGGCGTCTACCTCATGGCCCGCACTCACGACCTGTTCGCCGCATCGCCCGCCACCCAGGGCTGGGTGATGACGATCGGCGCGATCACGGCGGTGATCGCCGGCACAGCCGCCGTGGCCCAGTGGGACATCAAGCGCGTCCTGGCCTACTCGACCGTCTCGCAGCTCGGCTTTATGGTCGCCGCCTGCGGCATGGGCGCCTACGTGGCCGCGATCTTCCACCTGCTCACCCACGGCCTGTTCAAGGCCCTGCTGTTCCTCGGCGCCGGCTCCGTCATCCACGGCACCCACGACACCCAGGATATGCGCCGCATGGGCGGCCTGCGCCGGGCCATGCCCACCACCTTCTGGACGTACATGGTCGGCGCCTTCGCCCTGGCCGGGATCTTCCCCCTGGCCGGCTTCTGGAGCAAGGACGAGATCGTCGCCCACGCCTGGACGAGCCAGCACTGGCTGGTCTTCTTCCTCCTGTTCCTGACCTCGCTGGTCACGGCGCTCTATATGGGCCGCCAGGTGGCCCTGATCTTCTTCGGCGACCAGCGCGACCGTAGCTTCCACGCCCACGAGAGCGGCCGGGTGATGACGGTGCCGCTGGTCATGCTCGCCGTCGGCGCCGCGGTCGGCGGGGCGATCAATCTGCCCGTGCTCCACTGGCTCGGCACCTGGCTGGAGCCGGTGCTGCGCGAGGAGGCCGAGCCCTTTGGCGCCGCCAACTGGGCGATCGCGATCGTCACGACCCTGGCCGCCGCCGGTCTGTTCTACCTCGGCTGGCGCCTGTACACCACCAGCGCGGCGCGGCTCAAGGTCGGCGGGAAGGACCCGGCCTACCGCTATAGCGGCGAGATCTGGGACGGCATGGAGGAGGCCTGGTACTTCGACCGGCTCTATGACCGCACCGTCGTGGCGGGCTTCAAGTCGCTGTCTGGCTTTCTCGGCCGCGTCTTCGACCCCCAGGGCGTGGACGGCGTGGTCACTGCGGTGGGCCGGCTGTTCGGCGGCCTCGGCGCCGGCGTCGGCCGCTCCCAGAGCGGCTATGTCCGCACCTACGCCCTTGTCTTCACTGTGGGCGTGGTGGTCGTGCTCGGGTTCCTGGTGTTTGTCCGGTAGATTGGTGGGAGGGTCACTGCGGAGGCGGCGAGGCGCAGAGGATCGGGATGGGGCCGCGCGAGCGAACGGCCGGGCCGAAGCGGTACGGCACCGCAACGGCGGATGAGGAAACCATCTCTGTATGCTTCGCGCCGCTGCGGTACAATTGGGGGCACCTGTCGGTGGAGCGTGACGGCGGAGCGGTTTCGAGTCGGTCCCGGGCGCGCAGGGCGCGCCGCCACGATGATGTGGATACGCGGGCGCTGACGCGCCCGAAGGGGGTGCCGCGATGAACCAGTACGGATTGCCGATCCTGTCGACCGTGGTCTGGCTGCCTGCGCTCGGGGGGCTGCTGCTGCTGCTCCTGCCACGCGACAAGGCCGCCCTCGCCCGCCGGGCCGCGCTCGCCGTCACCGCCGTGACCTTTCTCGTCTCGCTGGCCCTGCCCATCGGCTTCCGCCAGGACGAGGCCGCCGGGATGCAGTTCGTCGACGTGCTGCCCTGGCTGCCCAACTTCGGCATCAGCTACAGCGTGGGCCTGGACGGGGTGAGCCTGTGGCTCGTGCTGCTCACCACCTTTCTCAGCCCGATCGTGGTGCTCTCGACCTGGGACTCGGTGCAGCGCGAGGTGCGCAACTTCCTCAGCCTCATGCTGCTGCTCCAGACGGCGATGATCGGTGTCTTCGTCGCCCAGGACCTGCTGCTGTTCTATATCTTCTGGGAGTTCACCCTGATCCCGATGACCCTGCTGATCGGGATCTGGGGCGGCCAGAACCGGATCTACGCCGCGCGCAAGTTCTTTGTCTACACCTTCGCCGGCTCGGTGCTGATGCTGCTCGGGATCATCGCGCTCTACGTGCTCCACCGCAACGCGGTCGCCGCCACCGACCCGGGCTTCCGCGGCACGATGGACTTCGGCACCATCCTGGCCGACCTGCGCTCGGGGCGGCTGGTGCTCGGTACCACGACGGAGCGGCTACTGTTCGGGGCCTTTTTCCTGGCCTTCGCGGTGAAGGTGCCGCTGTGGCCGTTCCACACCTGGCTGCCCGACGCCCACGTCGAGGCGCCCACGGCCGGCTCGGTCATCCTGGCCGGCGTGCTGCTCAAGCTCGGCGGCTACGGCATGATCCGCTACAACCTGATGCTGTTCCCCGAGGCCTCGCGCTGGGCCGCCCCAGCCGTCGCCGTGCTGGCCGTGATCGGGATCATCTACGGTGCCGTGGTGGCCTTCGCCCAGACCGACATGAAGAAGCTGGTGGCCTACTCCTCCGTCAGCCACATGGGCTTTATCGTGCTCGGCATCTTCGCCCTCAACGTCGAGGGCGTGACGGGCGCGATCCTGCAGATGATCAACCACGGGGTCAGCACCGGGGCCCTGTTCCTGATCGTCGGCGTGCTGTACGAGCGGCGCCACACCCGCGAGCTGTCGGCCTTCGGCGGGATCTGGAAGGTGATGCCGGTCTACGCCGGGATCACGCTGCTGGTGGCGCTGTCGTCGGCCGGCCTCCCCGGCCTGAACGGCTTTATCGGCGAGTTCACGATCATGCAGGGGGCCTGGCTGTCGCCCGAGCTCGGCTGGCCGTTCCTGGCCTTCGCGGTGCTCGGCGTGGTGCTGGCTGCCGTCTACCTGCTCAAGCTGTACCGCCTCGTCTTTATGGGCGAGGTGACCAACCCGGCCAACGCGAAGCTGCCCGACCTGAGCCGGCGCGAGCTTGCGACCCTGACGGCGCTCTGCGTGCCGATCGTGGTGCTCGGCCTGTTCCCGCACCTCGTGCTCGGCGACATGCAGCACACCGTGGCCGAAGTGATCAAGGCTGGCGCAGCGGTGGCCGGCCGCTAGCAAGAGAGTTATGGAACCAATCGTCATCCCGCCCGTCAACCTGGCCCTGCTCGCGCCGCTGCTGACCATCGTCGGCTGGGCCACGCTGCTGCTGCTGGTGGACGTCTTTTTCGTGCCGGAGGGCAAGAAGCGCTTCACCGGCTACCTGGCGCTGATCGGGCTGGGCGTGGCCGCGCTGGTGGCCTTGCCGCTGTGGAACCTCCCGGCCGCCGACACCTTCAGCGGCATGCTGCGCCACGACCGCTACGCGCTCACGCTGACCTGGATCTTTCTGACGATCGGGGCGATCAGCGTGGCGATGGCGCTCGGCTACCTGCCGCGCCACGGGATCGAGCAGGGTGAGTTCTACCCGCTCCTGCTCTTCGCCGTGGCCGGCATGATCCTGCTCGCCCAGGGCACCGATCTGATCGTGCTGTTTCTGGCGATCGAGACGCTGTCGATCACGCTCTACATCCTCACCGGCTTCGCCTACCCCCGCCTGACCTCGGAGGAGGCGGCGATGAAGTACCTGATCCTCGGCGCCTTCGCGGCCGGGTTCTTCGTGTACGGGATCGCCCTGACCTTCGGCGCCACCGGCACGACGAACCTGGCCGGCATCGGCCAGGCCCTGGCCGACCCGGCCGCCGGCGTCGACCAGACGCTGCTGCTGCTCGGCTCGGGCATGGTGCTGATCGCCTTCGCCTTCAAGGTAGCCCTGGTGCCCTTCCATATGTGGACGCCCGACGTCTACGAGGGCTCGCCCACCCCCGTGGCGGCCTTCATGAGCGTCGGCACGAAGGGCGCCGCCCTGGCCGCCCTGCTGCGCATCCTCGTCGAGGCCCTGCCGGCGCTCCAGTCGGCCTGGCTGCCGGCGCTCTCGGCCCTGGCCGCCCTGACCATGGTCGTCGGCAACCTGGGCGCCCTGGCCCAGAACAACGTCAAGCGCATGCTGGCCTACTCCAGCGTCGGCCACGCCGGCTACATCCTGCTCGGCGTCATCGTGGCCGGCACTAGCCCGCGCGGCGCCGAGTCGTTCCTGTTCTACCTGGTGGCCTACGCGCTCACCAACCTCGGCGCCTTCGCGGTGGTGATCGCGCTGGAGCAGCGCGGCGAGCTGGCCTGGAGCCTGGACGACTTCAACGGCCTGTTCCAACGCCGTCCGCTGCTCGCCGTGGCGATGGCCCTGTTCATGTTCTCGCTCGCCGGCGTCCCGCCGACGGCCGGCTTCATGGGCAAGTTCTACGTCTTCTTCGCCGCCTATGAGGGCGGCCTGGGCTGGCTGGCCCTGGTCGGCGTCCTCACCAGCGCCGTGGCCATCTTCTTCTACCTGCGCATCGTCGTGCGGATGTTTATGCAGGAGGCGCTGCGCCCCGTCGAGCCGGTCCTGTTCCGCGGCCTGTCCGTCGACATCGGCCTGACCGCGATCGCCACCCTGCTGATCGGCCTCATCCCCACCCCGGTCATCCTCCTCGTCGAGCGCTCGCTCGTCGCCGCCGGGAGCGGCGGGTAGGCCGATCTCGGGCAGAGGTTCGCGAATCAGCGCGAGATATGCAAGTACCGCTCCGATCGGTGCCGAGGGCTCGATCGGAGCGGTACTGTGTTGTCCAAAGATCTTTTACGGATCCCTGCGCCGCTGCGGCTACCCTTCCTCCATGGGCCGGAACGAGGGCAGCAGCCGGGGCAAGACGGCGGGGGCGCAGGCGATCATGGGGGGCTCGACGAAGGCGGGGTCGGCCATCGTCGCGGGCGGGATGGGGGCGCCGTCGAGGGTGAAGAGGGCGCCGCCGGCGGCCTGGAGGATGGCGACGCCGGCGGCCACGTCCCACAGGCCGCCGCGGCCCGCGCCGCCGAGCAGGCAGGCCACGGCGGCGTCGCGGGCGACGTAGCACAGGTGGGTGGCGATGCTGCCGTAGCTGCGCAGCTTGCCGGGGAAGGTGATCTGGAAGCTGCGGTGGGCCCGCGAGGTCGCGGCCACCCAGTCGTCGCGGGCCACATCGGCGCTTTCCCGAACCGTGATCGGCTCGCCGTTGCAGCGGGCGCCGGCGCCCGGCTCGACCCAGTACAGCTCCTCGCTGCACGGCACGGAGACGAAGCCGAGCAGCGGGCGGCCGTTGGCGATCAGGCCGAGCGAGATCGACCAGCCGGGGAGGCCCTGCATGAAGGACTGGGTGCCATCGATCGGGTCGATCGCCCACAGGTAGTCGGCGCTGCCGGCGTGCCGCCCCGTCTCCTCGCCCAGGATGGCGTGGCCCGGGAAGGCCGCGCGGATCTGGCCCACGAAAAAGGCCTCGATCGTCGTGTCGGCCTCCGTCACCCACGTGCGGTCCGCTTTGCGCCGGGCCGCCGCGCCTTTCGCGTAGCCGCGGGCGATCGCGGTGGCCTGCTCCATCCAGCCGAGCACCGGGGCAATATCGATCTTCACCCGTGTTACCCCATCGATCATACTTCAGCGAGCTTACCCATCGCCTACAGCCCACAGCCCACGGCCCACCGCCTCAGCGTGCGAAGTGCTCGGCGTTGGCTTCGGCGAGGCGGGTGATCGTTCGGCGCACGACCGCCTCCAGCGAGTGGCCCGCGGCGCTGGCGCCGGCGGCGGTGACGTGGCCGCCCCCGCCCCAGTCGCTGGCGGCGGCTACGACGTTGGTGCCGGCCCGGCCGCGCAGGCTCATCTTGACCGCGCCGTCACCCCCGGCGATAAAGACGGCGCCGACCTCGACGCCGCGCAGGGAGCGCAGGTAGCTGGCCAGGGTCGAGGCCAGCTTGTCCTCGGCGCGGGCGGCGCGGCCCAGCTCGTCGTTGTCGATCGCGAGCCAGGCGATCTTGCCGTCGAAGTCGGTGCGGAGGCCGGCGAGGAGCCGGGCCTTCAGCTTCGCCAGGCCCACGCTGTCCAGCACCATCAGGTTCTCGTTGATCTCGGTCATGCGGGCGCCCTGGTCCACCAGAGCGGCGGCGGTGCGGAAGGAGTGGGCCGATGTGTCGGGGATGCGGAAGTGGTTGGTGTCGGTGATGATCCCGGTCAGCAGGCAGGTGGCGGCGTCGGCGTCGAGCTCGTAGCCGCAGGTGGCGAAGAAGTCGGCCAGCACCTCGCCGCAGGAGCCGTAGCGGTCGATCAGCACGTCGATGTCGCCGTAGCGCGCGTTGGAGCGGTGGTGGTCGAAGGTGACGAGGGGGGCCTGGCGGATGCGATCGCGCTGCTGGGCGTAGAACTCGCCGAGCAAGCGCTCGTCGCCGGTGTCGACGGCCACCACCAGGTCGAAGGGGAGCGGGCCGTCGCCTCCGATCAGATCGGCGAGGGCCTGGCTGTCGAGCAGCTCGGCCGCGCCGGGCAGGAACTGGAGCTCGGGGCGCATCGGGTCGTGACAGTAGGCCACAGCCTGCTTGCCGATCAGCTCAAGGGCCCGGCGTGTGCCCAGGGCCGAGCCGAGGCAGTCGCCGTCGGGGGAGGCGTGGGCCATCACCAGCACCGAGGTCGCGGCGCGCAGCTTCGCGTCGGCCGCGGCGAACGCCGCGCCGCCCGTCGCTGTATCACTCGACATAATCAACAGACCAATCTAGCTCCTGGCCGGCGCAGAAGGGCACGACGTCGCCATAGCGATCGGGCACGCGGGAAGGGCGCCGCGCGAGGGCCACGCGGCGGGGGGGCGGGTCGACGCCGTAGATCCGGCGGGCGTTGTCGGAAACAAAGGCCTGGAGGCTGCCCAGGGCGTCGTGGCGGTCGAACAGGCCGGCGAGCAGCGGGAGGAGCAGCGGCGCAGTGAAGACGCCGGCGGCGCAGCCGGCGGCCTCCTTGCGGCTGACGGGGTGGGGGGCCGAGTCGCTGCCGAGCATCAGCTTGGGGTGGGGGCGCAGGGCGGCGGCGAGCAGGGCGGCGCGGTCCTCGGGGCGCTTGGCGATCGGCTTGCAGAACAGGTGGGGCTGGAGCAGGCCGCCGGCCACATCGTCGAGGGTGATCAGCAGGTGGTGGGCGGTGACGGTGGCGTGAAGGTTGTCGTACTCGTCGAGCAGCCCGACGGCGGCGGCGGTGGTGATGTGCTCCATGACGATCGTGAGGCGCGGGAAGCGGCGGGCCAGGGAGGCGTAGGTGGGCAGGAACTCGGCCTCGCGGTCGAGCACGAAGCCGTGGCTTTCGCCGTGGACGAGCAGCGGGATGCCAAGCCGCTCCATCGCGGCGAGCGTGCCCTCGGCCGCCCGCAGGTCGCGCACGCCGCCGGCGCTGTTCGTGGTCACGCCCTCGGGGTACAGCTTCACGCCGATGATTTCGGGGCGGGCGGCGGCGAGCGTGGCCTCGTCGTACGGCTGGAAGAACAGCGTCATGTAGGGCGCGAAGGGGTGGGGCGCGCAGGCGGCCTCGACGGCGGCGCGGTAGGCCCGCAGCCGCTCCAAGCTGTCGACCGGCGGCACGAGGTTGGGCATGATCACGGCGCCCGCAAAGTGGGCCGCGCTGAGCGGCGCCACCAGGTTGAGCATCGCGCCTTCGCGCAGGTGGAGGTGCATGTCGAGCGGCCGGTCAAGGGTGATCTGCATCGTGTGCATACCGAAGCCAAAAAAGCGATCGTGCCCCGGGCCATTGTAGCACAGCCTGCCCGGGCGCCACGGGAGGCGCGGTATAATGGCCCGGCTCCGCGCCGCGGAGCGCCGCCCGTGGCAAGCCGCATTGCGCATCTGGTGCCCGTGACGACCCGCGCCGCCACAACCGAACGGCCCGTCGCCCGCCGCGCGCTGCCCCACCTCCTGGCCCTGGTGTGCTACGCGCTCCTCGCGCTCGTCGTCACCGCGCCGCTGCCGGCCGCGCTCGGGTCGCAGATCATCGCCAACAAGCCGGGCGAGGTGGACGGCTACCTGGGGATCTGGAACATCTGGTGGACGGCCCGCGCCGTCACAACCGGCCAGAACCCCTTCGTCACCCCGCTGCTGTTCTTCCCCCAGGGCCTCGATCTGTTCTGGCAGACGCTCAGCCTGCCCCAGGGCCTGATCGCGCTGCCCCTCACCCTGGCCCTCGGCCCGCTCCCGGCCTACAACATCCTGATCCTGCTCAGCTTCGTGCTCGGCGGGTACTTCACCTTTCTCTTCATCCGGGCCGTGCTGGCGGCCGGCGCAGGCGAAGCGCCGGCGCGCATGCGCGCCGGCGCGGCGCTGGTGGGCGGGGCGGTCTACGCCTTCGCGCCCTTCCACATGCAGAAAGTGCTCGACGCCCAGCTTGAGGTGGCCTCGATTCAATGGTTGCCGCTGTGGGCCTGGGCCACCTTCGGGCTGCTGCGGCGGCGGCGCTGGCCCTACGCCCTGCTCGCCGCCGCCGCGCTGCTCTGGGTCGGCCTCGGCACCTGGTACTACGGCCTGTTCACCCTGATCGCCACGGGCGCGATGGCCGGGCTGTGGGCGCTCGATGGTGAGGGCGGGCGGCGCCCCCGCGGTCGGGCCGAGCTGGCCTTCTTCGGCCTGCGGCTCGACCTGCGAACGCTGCTCTACGGCCTCGCCCCCATCCTGATCTGGCTCCTGGTAATGGCGCCGCGGCTGCTCGACCTGGCGCGGACGGGGGATGTGCTGCTCGGCGACGCCCGCGTCGAGCAGGAGGACGCGGCGGCCGACTTCATGGCCTTCTGGCTGCCCAACCCGAACCACCCGCTCTGGGGCGGCGCGGTGAGCGCCTACCACGAGCGGCTGTACCCCGGCGCGATCCTGTGGAATGTGTCGCTCGGCCTCGTCGGCAGCGCCCTGGCGCTCGGTGGAGTGGCCGCGGCCTGGCGCCGGGAGTGGCGCTGGGCGGCCCTCGGCGCGCTGGCGGCCGCCTTCGCGATGGGCGCCGAGCTCAACCTGTTCGGCTGGCGCACCGGCCTCCCCGCGCCCTACGCGCTCATCCGCGACCTGCCGGGCGTGCGCTCCAGCCACCGGCCCAACCACTTCGTTCTGATCAGCATCCTGACCACCGCGCTCTTCGCCGCCTACGGCGCCCTGGCCCTGCTCCGGCGCGCCCCGCGGGCCGCCGCGCCGATCGCCCTCAGCCTGCTCGCCGCAGTGGCCGCCGTTGATGGCTGGGCCGGGCCGCCGCCGCTCTACAGCCGGCCGATGCCGCGGCCCTACCTGGCCATGCCGGAGCCGGACGGGGCGCTGCTGCCGGTGCCGCTGCACCTCAACTTCTCCAACAGTGAGAACCTGTGGTACCAGACCCGGCACCGCTGGCCGATCGTCGGCGGCTTTATCGGCCGCGAGCCGCCCTACCCGCTCGGCCGCTACCTGCCCGGCGTGCGCGAGCTGCGCTTCGCCACAGTCGAGCGCGACGACATCCTGTCGCCCGGCTGGCCGGCCCTCGCCCGCGAAAGCCTCGCCGCCAACGACATCCGCTATGTGATGTTCCACAAGCGTGCGATGGGCTCTACCGTCGCGCAGATGACCGACCTGGTGGCCGAGATGGGCCTCGGGGCGACCTTCGACGACGAGCTGATCGGCGTCTACCCGGTGCCCGAGCCGGAGCGCCCGCGCCCGCTGGCCTACCTCGGCCCGGGCTGGGGCGACGTCGAGCGCGAGGGCGACCGGCGCTGGCGCTGGATGGGCGAGGCGGCGCAGATCATGCTGATCAACCCGTCCGGCGCGCCCGCGCCCGTCCGCCTGTCCCTCGACCTGGAAGCGTTTGAGGCGGCGCGCACGCTCGCCATGCGCCTCGGCGACGGAGCGCCCTTCACGCTGGAGGTCAGCCGGGCGCGCATGCAGCGCTCACTGCGGCTCATCCTGCCCCCCGGCGAGACTGTGCTATACTTAGACGCCCCGGCCGGCAGCCCGCCCGGACAGCCCAACCGGCGGCTCAGCGTTGCCTTTCTAGGCGTGACGATTGAGTGAGGAACCCTTTGTTCCTTTGTTCCTAACCGTAGAGCCACCATGACAGTAGTTGAGCATACGTCGCTCGTCCCGCCGGACTCCAAGGCTGCACCTGTGAAGCTGAGCGCCTGGCGCTGTGTCGCCTACGAGGTGGCCCTGAACGGCTGGCGCATCCTCCGCGAAACGGTCAACGACTTCAGCCTGTGGCGCCTGATCGAGTACCCCTGGTCGACCAGGGCCCTCGGTCTGCGCCGGGGCGACCTTGTGCTCGACATCGGCTCGGGCACCTCCTCCTACCCGCACATGCTGGCCAAGGAGGGCGTCGACGTGATCGTGCTCGAGCTCGACGCTGACCGGGTGCGCTGGCAACTGGAGAAGCGACGGGAAACCGGCCGCCCCGGCGACGGCCGCTTCTTCCCGCTCGTCGCCAGCGCAACGGCCATGCCCATCCGCAGCGACAGCGTCGCCCGCGTCGCCGCCGTCTCGTCGCTGGAGCACATCCCCGACGACGTGGCCGTGGGCGAGGAGATCGGGCGGGTGCTGGCCCGCGGCGGAGTGGCCGCGCTCACGCTGCCCTACACCAGCACCGGCCGCGACAGCTTCTTCAAGGGCATCCGCAAGTTCGTCCAGGTCGAGCGCAACGCCTTTGTCCAGGAGGGCAAGGCCGGCTCCTTCTTCCGCTTCTACACCGACGACGATATCGAGCGGGTCTATGCCCGCCCGGCCGGGCTGCGGCTCAGCCGCAAGGAGGGCTTCGGCCGCTCGCTCCTCAACGGCCGCTACCACGAGACGCGCCTGACCAAGTATTGGCGCCGGTTCGTGCTCAAGGACTTGGTGCTGGCCCTTGTCGTCCACCCCCTTGAGGAGCGCCTCGACCGCAGCGACCCGCTGTACGTCATGTTCACGCTGCATAAGCCGACGTGATGCGCGGGGGACGCCTGCGACGACGCCACGAGGAGGGCGCCCACCCGGCGGGGCGCGGCGCGGGAAACCAGAGCCGCGCGCGGGCGTCTGCCGCCGGGCGCTTTGTGCTCCCGCGTACCCTGGCAGCGTATGCGCCCCTGGCCGCCCACATGGCCGCCGTCGCACTGGTGGCCCTTTGCGCCGCGTTGGTCGCCCTCGCCGGCCTGCGCCGCCCCCCGGTCGCGCTCGACGTGGCGGGCGAGCGGCTGGGGGGCCCGGCCTTTGCGGCCGGCATCTACGCCCGCGAGCAGCACCCCGACGGCTACGCCTTCCGCTGGACGAGCGGCAGCGCCGTGATCCAGCTCCGCAACGCAGCGAACTTCGCCCCCGCCTACACCGCCGAGCTGACCCTGCGCGCCGATAACCCGGCCGGGCCCCAGCCGCTAACCTTCGCCGGTCCCCAGGGCGCGCTGGCCGTCGCCACCCCCGACGCGCGCTTTCGCACCTACCGCCTGCTCCTCGCCCCCGCCACCGACGGCGAGCTGTGGCTGAACCTGCGCACGCCCAGCTTCGTCGCCCCCGGCAACCCGCGGCCCCTGGGCGTCATCCTCGCCGGCGCCACGCTGCTGCCGCGCCCCGCGCCGGACCTGGCGGGCGCCGCCGTGGTCGGGCTCGGCCTGCTCCTGCTTTATGGCCTCCAGCGGGCCACCGGCGCCGGCGGCCGCCCGGCCCTGGCTTTCCTCGCCCTGGCGGGCCTCGGCCTGGCCGCCCTGGCCGCCCTGGCCCGCCCCGGGCCGCTGCCCTTTCCGGCGCTGGCCGCCCTGGCCCTGGCCGCGGCCGGGGTCGCGGCGCTCGTCGCCCGGCCGCCGGCCGCGCGGCTGGCCCTGGGGGCGCTCGGGCTGATCGTCGCCTTCGCCGGCGCGCTCTGGCCGGCGTGGCTTTCGGACGACGCCTTTATCTCGTTCCGCTACGCCCAGAACCTCGTCGCGGGAAACGGGCTGGTCTACAACGTTGGCGAGCGGGTCGAGGGCTACACCAACTTCCTCTGGACACTGCTCGCGGCCGGCGTGCTCGCCCTCGGCGGCGATGTGGCCTGGTGGAGCCACCTCGCCGGCGTCGTCCTCGGCCTGGCCATCCTCCTGCTCACCTACGCCCAGGCCGCCCGCCTGCTCCCCCCGGCCTGGGCCCTCGTCGCCGCCCTGGCCTGCGCCACCAGCCAAAGCCTGCTCCTCTACACCGCCCGCGGCTCTGGCCTGGAGACGGGGCTGTTCGCGCTGCTGCTGCTGCTGGCGGGCATGGTGTACCTGGGACAAGGGGACAAGGGGACAAGGGGACACGGGGAGCGGCCTGCAACCGCGAGGACAGGGAGAGAGGGGGCCACGGGCGCCGTTCGCGCGAGCGGCGAAGCTGTCCCCCTGCCCCCCTCTCCCTCTGTCCCCCTTTCCCTTCTCACGGGGGCGCTCCTCGCGCTGGCCGCGATGACCCGGCCGGAGGGCGTGCTGGTCGGAGGGCTGTTCGGGGCGCACCTGCTCGCGAGCGGGTGGGCCCGCGGCCGGCGGCGCGGGCTGGTCGCCCCGGCCGCGGCGATGGCCGGGGCCTTCCTGGCGATCTTCGGGCCCTACTTCCTGTGGCGGCTCGGCTACTACGGCGACCTCCTGCCGAACACCTTCTACGCCAAGACGGGCGGCGGCCTGCGCCAGGCCCTGCGCGGCCTCGCCTACGCCGGCGGCTTCGCCCTTTCCCTCGGCGGCCCCCTGCTCCTGGTCGTCGCGCTGCCCTGGCTGCGCGGCTGGCGCGCGGCCCTGGCCTCCTGGCGCGGCCTGCTGCTGCCGCTCGTCGCGGTCTACACCGCCTACATTGTGTCCGTCGGCGGGGACCACTTCCGCGGCGAGCGCTTCTTCGTGCCCATCCTGCCCTGGATCGCCATCCTGCTCGCCGACGGGCTGCGCGAGGCGTATGCCATGGCGGCGCGCCGCGGCGCTCTCCGGGCCCGCGCGGCGCATCTTGTGCTGGCCCTCGCCCTGGCCGCCGGGGGCGCGGCCGCGCTGGCGCGCACGGACGGCGAGGCGGAGACGATCCGCGGGCTCGACGAGAGCGTCTGGATCTGGCGCGAGATCGGGTGGTGGGTGGCCGACCACGGGCCGCCGGGGGCGAGCGTCGCCGCCTCGGGGGCGGGCGCGATCGCGTTCTACAGCCAGCGGCCCACGGTCGACCTGCTCGGCCTCACCGACAAGCACATCGGCCGGCTCGCGATCGCGGACATGGGCGCGGGGATCGCCGGGCACGAGAAGCGCGACCCGGCCTATGTGCTCGACGAGCGGCGGCCCACCTACATCCCGCAGATCTGGGACGACTACTTCGGCGGCGCGCCCGCCCTGCGCGGCCGCTACCGGCTTGAGCCGATCACCACCCGCAGCGGGCGCGAGCTTCTGATGTGGGTGCGCGAAGATGAGTAGCTGATGAGTGCGGGAACGAATCGTGGCGCTGCGGCGTCCTATCGGTGGCCCACCCACGACAGCGACAGGACCACGCCGCCGCCACGCCCGCGGGGAGCGCGCCAACTATGCGAGTGCTGTATTTCATCCCGCGCTATGAGAGCGCAGCGATGGGCAACCGGATTCACACCGAGGTGCTCGCCGAGTGGCGCCGCGACGGTGTGGAGGCCGAGGTGCTGTCGCTCGCCGCCGGGGCGCACGCCCTGAGCAGCACTGTCGAGGAGGGCATCGTCGTCCACCGCCTGCCGGTCAGCGCGGGGCTGGCGACAAAGCTGGCCAACCGGGCCGTCGGCGCTGCCCTGCCCTACCCCTACCTCGCCGGCGCGATCGTGGCGTACCGGCGCTTTCTCGCCGGCCGCCGCTACGACATCGTCCATATCGAGACGGCCTTCCCCCTCGGCCTGGTGGCCGCCCTCACCCCCGCCCGGCGCTCGCCTCCGCTCGCCGTCACCCTGCCGGGCGCCGACATCATGGCCGAGCCGGAGTTCGACTATGGCTACGGCCGCTTCCGCGCCGTCCGGGCCCTCCTGCCGCGGATCTTCCGGCGCGCCGCCGTCTTGCGCGCCGACTCGCCGCAGATCCGGGAGCTGGCCGTGCGCCTCGGCGCCGAGCCGGCCAGCGTTTCCGCCATCCCCTACAACATCACCGCCGACTCCTTCCCGCCCCCAGGGGAGCCTCTCGCCGACCTCCGCCACCGCTCGCGCGCCACGGTCGTTGCCCGCTACGGGCTCGACCCGGCGCGCCCGATCGTGGTCAGCCTGAACCGCCTCCATCCGTTCAAGGGGATCGCCTACCTCGTCGAGGCGCTGCCGCACGCGATCGCGCGCGGCGTCCGCCCGCAGCTGCTGATCGTGGGGCCTGGCCGCAGCACCCCGCGCTTCGGCGACTATGGCGAGCACCTGCGCCGACGCGCCGCCGAGCTCGGCGTCGGCGCCGACGTCATCCTCACCGGCGGCATCCCGCACCACGAGACCCTCGCCCACCTCGCCGCCGCCGACGCCGCCGTGGTGCCGTCGGTCGCCGAGTCGTTCAGCCGCGTCGTCGTCGAGGCGGCCGCCGTCGGCACCCCGCCCGTCGTCACCCGCACCACTGGGGTGAGCGCCTATGTGGCCGAGCACGCGGCCGGGCTCGTGGTCGAGCCCCGCTCCGGCCCGGCCATCGCCGACGCCCTCCACGCCCTGCTCACCGACCCCGCCGCCTGGGCGGGCTACAGCCGCAACGCCGCCGCCATGGCCCCCGCCTTCAGCTCCGCCCGGATCGCCGGCGACCTGCTGCGGCTGTATCGCGAAGCCCTCGGGGGCGCCGCGCGCGCGGAGGCGCCTGTGCCCCAGGGGAGCCCTACGGAGGAGAGGACATGATTGACAGGTTGGAACAAGTGTATTAGACTAGCCTCCCCTTGTAGGGACACCGGTTCGGCCACACCGCCGGGGTGCTCCGCCTCCCCCTTGCCTATCTGTTCCCTCCCCCCCGGCGTGGTCATCATCCTAAGGAGAACGCTCCGATGCAGCGATATCGTGCGACCCCAGCCCTGCTCGGCGGCATCGCCGCCCTTGCCGTCATCCTGGCCCTGGTTGGCGTGTCGATCTGGCGCACGCCCGCCGGCGTTGCTCAGGAAGACCAGCCGATCCTCCAGTACCCGGACTACCCGCCCGAGCCCACGATCGGCCCCAACCCGACGGTCGCGCCCTCGCTGGCCAGCGCTCCGCTCTACACCCAGGCCTTCGCCAGCGACGAGGCCCTGAAGGAGCTGCGTTTCGTCGACCTCGACCCGGTGCTCGCCGAGCAAAAGGGCAACTGGATCGTCCGCGACGGCCGCCTCGTCCAGGACCTGGCCGGCCGCGCGCGCAACCCCTCGACCCACAGCATCGCCGCCCTGGTCGCTGATGGCAGCTACGGCGACGTGAGCGTGCGGGCCAGCTTCTACGATGATGTCAACGGCGTGGCTGGCCTGGTCGCCCGCTACAACGGCGACGTGGGCGCCGAGGCCAGCTACTACCGCTTCACGATCCTGAAGAACGAGTACGAGGCCGAGCCGAAGCAGCTGCTGGAGAAGGTGGTCGACGGCGTCGCCACGCCCCTGGCCGAGCTGCGCGCCCCCGGCTTCGCGCCCAAGCAGTGGCACGTGATGGAGCTGACCGCCGTCGGCGGTCAGATCAGCGTCAGCGTCAACGGCCAGGTGACCCTGACCGCCGCCGACCCGCAGCCGCTGCCCGCCGGCACCGTCGGCGTGTACACCCGGGCGATCGGCGCGATCGCCTACGACGACCTGATCGTGAGCCAGCCGTAACGCACCGACCAGCAGCCTTGCCCGCCGGCAGCGCCCTGTCGCGCCCGGCCTGGAGGATATCCGTCATGGCCCGCTCGATTGTCGTCGCGCTTTGTCTGCTCGCGATGCTCGCTACGGTGGCCTTTGTGCCCGCGAGCCACGCCCAGACAGGGCCCGGCCTGCAGCTGATCACCGAACAAACCGTCCCGGGCTCCCGCGACGTGAAGTTCCCCCACGTCGTCGCCCGCTTTGGCCAGGCCCACGTCACCGGCACCGTCAGCCAGTCGACGGCGAGCTACTGGGTGAAGCCCGATAGCTCGACCAGCTTCTCCGACCGCTTCGAACTCGGCCCCTCCTCGGGGGCCCAGCCCGACTACCTGAACACCTCGGCGGCCGTGGGCTCCGACGGCGCGGTCTACGCGATCTGGACCAACATCGGTCAGAACCGGATCTTTCTCCGCCGCAAGGACGTGAGCGGCGCCTGGGGCCCCCAGCGCACCGTCGCCAACGCCAACTTCCCGATCTTCGCCGAGGTCGGCGTCGCCTCCAACGGCACCCTGATCGTCGCCTGGGTCGAGCCGACCCGCCAGGCCCGCTACCGCGTCTCGACCGACCAGGGCGTGACCTGGAGCGCCACCATCCCGCTCGGCGACACCGTCGCCTATAGCGACCAGCTCGATATCGGCACCGGCCCCACGGGCCAGATCGCCGTGACCTGGACGGGCACGGCCGGCGGCCGGCTCCAGGTCTTCGTCGGCGTGTGGAACGGCAGCGGCTTTTCCAGCCGCCGCGTGACCACGCTCGACGGCGACTTCGCCGACGGCACCGTGTCCTTCGCCCCTGACGGCAAGCTGTATGTCGGCTGGCGCAGCGCCCGCGAGGACGGCGGCGTCTTCTACGCCGAGCAGCAGGCTGACGGCAGCTTCCCCCGCTCGCGGCTGGCCGGCGGCACCGCCGAGGGCCTGGTCAACGTCAACGCCGACGAGCTGGGCAACCTGCACTTCGCCTGGATCGCCAAGCCGACCTCGCGCAGCGCTCCGCAGCTCTTCTACGCCTTCAAGGAGGCGAACGGGCCGTTCCGCGGCCCGATCACCGGCGGCAGCGGCGGCTTCAACCCCCACGCCTCGGCCTCGGTCGGCAGCGCGATCTACGAGCACGTGGTTTATGAGGAGTTCAACGGCGCTGTCCCGTTCATCCGCTACTCCTTGTTCCGCGCCGAGGGCAACCTGCTCGGCGCCGACCCGGCGATCGAGGGTGGCGCCCCCGTCTTCGGCGGCGGCACCGAGGTGCGGGTGAACTTCAGCAACGTCCGCGGCAACCCCAACCAGGTCCGCTGGCGCTGGGGCGCTGCGCCTAGTAACACCGCCAGCGACTCGGGCGGTTGGGTGCCCTTCTCCAACCCGCTGACTGTGCCCATCCCCGAGTCGATCCGCAATAGCGCCAGCTGCGAGCCGGTCACCCTGTTCACCCAGGTCGGCAACAGCGCCAACGGCGCTACCGAGGACCAGGCCAAGCAGGACTCGATCCAGATCGACCTGTCGGTGCAGGCCCAGGCCGATGTGACCAACCCCTTCCTGTTCATCAGTGCGAACCCCGGCGCGGCCCCCGCCGAGCTCGCGAGCGTGGCCGGCGCCCTCGGCGGCGACCCGAACCACACCCGCATCCCGCTGATGTACCTGCAGGTGGGCAACGCCGGTGACTGCACCGGCCTGCGCTCGGTCGGCGTCGGCAGCAGCGCCGATAGCATCGAGACGGTGGTGCAGCTCGACGACAACGCCTACAGCGGCTTTGTCCCGCTGCCTAACATCGCCTCCCTGCGCGACGGGCCCGTCCCCGTGACACTCCAGGTGACGGACGGCGCCGGCAACAAGCGCACCTTCAGCACGTCGCTCGTCTTCGACGAGACGAAGCCGGTGCTCGCCGCCACCAACCTCGGCACCCTCGCCGCCGAAGCCAACCCGCAGGCCGACCTGCTGCAGAACCTGACCTTCACCAACATCCAGGTGCAGGACGGTCAGTACAGCCAGCAGAACAGCCGCGGCTTCTGGGGCGTCTGGCTCGCCGTCAGCCGCACCAGGGTCGACAACCCGGCCGCCGCCGACCTCCAGTGGGTCGCCGTGCCCGTCCCCGGCACCGCCAGCAGCTTCACCGTCAGCGACTTCAGCCTGGCCAGCGGCCTCCCCCGCAGCCAGGTGACCGCGGGCACCTACTACGTCTACGCCCGCTTCCTGGACGGCGCCGGCAACCCCAGCGACGGCGCTATTGAGGTCACGGTGGAAAGCACCGCCACCCCGCCCCGCCTGTACCTCCCGCTGCTGGGGCGTTAGCCCGCCCGCCCGCAGCGCCACGACCCGCCCGCCGGCCTCCGGCGGGCGGGTCGCTTTACAGCAATGACTAATGGGCTACTCGCGTATGCCATCCTGCTGTAGTACAATGATGTCAGCCTGATAAACGTTTTGGCGCCCCACAGGCGAAACGAGGTTGTCATGAAGCGACATCGCGCGACTCCGGCGCTGCTCGGCGGTCTGGCCGGCCTGGCCCTCGCGCTGGCCCTGGCTGGCATCGCCCTGTGGCGCGCCCCTGCCGGCGTGGCCCAGGAGCAGCAGCCGATCGTCGAGTACCCCGCCTTCCCGCCGACGCCAACCGTCGGCCCCAACCCGACCGCCCCGCCCGCCCTCGCCGCGGCCCCGCTGTACACCCAGGGGTTCGCTAGCGACGAGGCCCTGCGCGAGCTGCGCTTCGTTGACCTCGACCCCGTGCTGGCCGCGCAGCGGGCCAACTGGCGCGTGGTCGACGGCCGCCTCGTCCAGGCCGACGCCGGGCGCGGAAGTGATCCGTCGACCCACCGGGCCGCCGCCCTGGTCGCCGACGGCAGCTACGGCGACGTGAGCGTGCGGGCCAGCTTCTACGACCAGTACGCCGGCGTGGCCGGCCTGGTGGCCCGCTACAACGGGGCGGCGGGCGCCGAGGCCAGCTACTACCGCTACACGATCCTGAAGAACGAGTACGAGGCCGAGCCGAAGCAGCTGCTGGAGAAGGTGGTCGACGGCGTCGCCACGCCCCTGGCCGAGCTGCGCGCCCCCGGCTTCGCGCCGCGCGAGTGGCACGTGATGGAGCTGACCGCCGTCGGCGGTCAGATCAGCGTCAGCGTCGACGGCCAGGTGACCCTGACCGCCGCCGACCCGCAGCCGCTGCCCGCCGGCGCCGCCGGGGTCTACGCCCGCGCCTTCGGCGGGATCCTCTTTGACGACCTGATCGTGAGCCAGCCGTAGCGCTGCCCGATTAGCCTGGGCCTGGAGAACGACGATGTCGCGACGACTCCTGCTGCTGCTGTCCGCCCTGGCCGTGTTTTGCGCGCTCCCCCCGAGCGTCCCGGCTGCCGCGCAGACGACGCCGCCCGCCCCGCGCCTGGTGACCGAGTTCTTAATCTCCGACGCCACGAAGGTCAAGTTCCCCTCCGTCGCCGTGCGCAACGGCGTCGTCCATGTCGGCGCGCCGAGCAACGAGCAGGTCGCGCTCTACTGGAGCAAGAGCGAGGCGGCCACAGCCTTCGGCCCGGCGTTCGAGATCGGCTCGGCGCGCGGCGTGCCCGACTACTCCTCGATCTCGCTGTTCACCACGCCCGACAACACGCTGTACTACGCCTGGGCCAGCGTCAATGAGCGCCGGATCAAGCTGCGTGTGCGCGCCCCCGACGGCACATGGGGCCCCGAGCGGACGGTTCACACTAGCTCGGGCTTCGCGGTCTTCCCCACCGTGGCCGTCAGCCAGGGCCGGATCTTTGTGGTCTGGGAGGATAACCGCTCGGGCGGCGGCCGTACGCTGTATGGCAAAACCTCGACCGACGGCGGGGTGACGTTCTCCCCCATCTTCACCGCCGTGCCCGACAGCGTGTACTCTATCCCCGCCGCGCTCACCGTCGGCCCGAACGGCGAGGTCGCCATCGCCTACACCTTTATCGTCGGCGACTTCCTCGCCGTCTCGGCGGGCATCTGGAACGGCACGAGCTTCGCCACCGAGCGGGTCAGCCCAAGCGGCGGCTCCTCCTTCGGCAACCCCTCGATCGCCTATGGCTCCGACGGCAAGCTGTACGTCGCCTACCGCGGCGTCCAGCCGACCCTCGGGGCCTACGTCGCCGAGCGCCAAAGCTCCGGCGCCTGGGCCAGAGAGCCGCTGGCCAGCGGCGAGGTCGAGGGCCGGGTCAACGTGGTCGTCGACCAGGATAACACGCGGCACTTCGCCTGGCAGGCCAAGGTCAGCGGCACGCCGCGGATCTTCTACGCCTACCAGCCCGCCGGCCAGGCCCGCTCCACCGCGGCCACCAGCGGGGGCGGCAGCATCTTCAACCCCTACCTCGCCGTGGGCAACACCAGGAGCGGCCTGGCCCACGTCGTCGTCGAGCGCTTCGTGGGCGACGTGTCGCGCCTGTACTACATCCAGTTCGAGGGCCGGGCCGTCCCCGTGCCCGACGCGACCCCGACAATCGCGGGCACCCTCAGTGGCCAGGTGGCGGTCGTGCGGATGCAGGACACGATCGCTATCACCCTGACCGACCAGCAGAACGGCCCCACCGAGCTGCGCTGGCGCTGGAACACGCCGCTCACCCCGACCGAGGACGACTCGGGCGGCTGGAAGCCGCTCAGCGCCGCGGCCACCATTGCCACCAAGCCCGACCTGCCGATGAACTGCACTCCGGTGACGCTGTACACCCAGGTGCGTAACAGCGCCAACACCGGCCCGGTGCGCAGCCTTCAGGTGCGCCTCGACGGCACCGTCGACGCGGCCGTCGCCGCCAGCAACCCGTACTCCAAGCGCAAGTCGCGCGACTTTTCGGACGGCACGACGGTGGCGGACCTCGCCAGCAGCGGCGGCGCCTCCGACGGCGACCCGGACTACACCCGCGCCCCCGTCTTCTACCTGGAGCTGCAAAGCCAGTCGGACTGCAGCGGCCTGCGCGATGTGGCCACCGGCCCGGCCGGCCCGGCGAGCGTTATGAACCAGTCTTTCACGGTGCGCAACGGCACATTCGCCAATGTCGTGCCCCTGCCTACCCTGCCCAGCAGCGATGGCCCGACCAGCGTGCTCGTCCGGGTGGCCGACACCGTCGGCAACACCCGCGACTACAACCAGCAGTTCGTCTACGACACCACAGCCCCGACGCTCAGCTCGACCGGCCCGGGCGTGTTCTCGCTCGGCACCACCCCCTCGACGCTGCTCGTGCGGCTGAACTTCAATGGCGTCCAGGTCAGCGACAACCTGTACCCCGCGCCCGGCTACTGGGGGATCTGGGTGGCCAACAGCCGCACCCCCGTGGCCGACCCGCTGACGAGCGACAGCCTGTTCTGGGTGCCCGTGGAGACGCCGGGGGCGGGCGGCCAGTTCAGCGTGCCGAGCTGGAGCCTCGCCAGCGGCCTGCCGGCCAGCCAGGTGACGCCGGGCGACTACTATGTGTATGTGCGCTTCCTCGACGGCGCCGGCAACCCGAGCGCCGCCTATCTCAGCGCGCAGACCACGCTGACCCAGGTCACGCGGCCGGAGATGTACATGCCGCTGCTCCAGCGTTGAGCGGCCGGCGGCGACAGAACGGGCGCGGGGGGCGGTAGGGCTACGTCAACGTCCGGTTGCTCCGCTGAGCTGAGGCCCTGAACGGCCTGGCTCCGGCTCCAAAGGCCACCTGTGTGGCCTTTGGAGCCCACTTGCGCGGGCTTCGTACTTGGAGCCGGGCGCTTCAGCGCCCCCGCATGTGAGGAGGAGGCGCCTTTGACGTGGCCCTGGTGCGGCGGGCCGCCTTCCCGCGTCGGCGTGCAGGGGTGCTATAATCCGGCGGGCCCGCTGGCCCGCTGGAACACGCACGTGCCGGAGCACGCTATGACCACAAAGCCGACGGCACCGGCTGCCGTCGCCGGCCCCAACCTCCCGCTGCGCCGGCTGCGGGCCTGGCTGGCCGCCCACGACGCCGGCCCCTGGATCATCCTTGCCGTCTGCCTGCTGCTGCTGCCCCTGAGCGTGCCGCGGGTGGCCCTGAGCGACGAAGTGCAATACTTCGCCTACCTGCGCTCGGCCTTCTTCGACGGCGACCTCGACTTCCGCAACGAGTACGAGCACTTCGCCGCCGTCGGCCTCCAGTTCGGCGACACGGCGGTGCGCGATGCCCTGCTGCGCGAGGACGCGCTCAACCCCAACCCCGCGACCGGGCTGCTGCGCAACGTCGCCCCGGTGGGCTCGGCCATTCTCTGGTCGCCCGGCTTCATCCTGGCCGACCTGTTCGTGCGGGCGGCCAACGCCCTCGGCGCGGCCATCCCGCGCGACGGCTACGCGCGCCCCTACATCCTCGGCGTCTGCTATATGACGGTGCTGTACTGCGCGGTCGGCCTGCAGCTGACCTACCGGCTGGCCCGGCGCTTCGCCGACGACTTCGCGGCCACCGTGGCCACGCTGACCGTGTTTCTGGCCTCGCCGCTGGTCTTCTACAGCTACATCCTGATGCCCTGGTCGCACGCGAACGGCTTTTTTCTGTTCGCGCTGTTCCTGACGCTCTGGCTGCGCCACTGGGGCCGGCCGGGCGAGCGGGGGGTGGGCATGTGGGCGCTGCTGGGGCTGGTGGGCGGGCTGATGGCGATCGTGCGCGAGCAGCTCGGCCTGCTGCTGATCATCCCGGCGCTGGAGGCGCTCGGGCAGTACGCCGGGCTGGCACAGCGCACGGAGTGGCGGGCGGCGGCCCGACAGCTCGGGCGGCACCTCGTCTTCGTGGCCGCCCTTGGGGTGGCGCTGGCGCCGCAGCTGCTGGCCTACCAGATCCTCAACGGGCGGCCGGCACCATCGGCCACGGTGGGCGGCAAACTGATCTGGACCAGCCCGAACTTTTTCAACACGCTGATCGACCCGGGGCGCGGCGCCTTTCTGTGGGCGCCGGTGCTGGCGATCGGGCTGCTGGGGCTGGCCGCGCTCGGCCGGCGCGACGGGCGGCTGGCGCTGCTGCTGCTGGCCGGCTTTCTGGCCCAGACCTACATCAACGGCGCCTTCGGCACGACGTGGCACCTGCGCGGCGCCTTCGGCTTTCGCCGCCTGATCGAGTGCACGCCGATCTTCGCGCTCGGGCTGGCCGCCCTTGTCGGGTGGGTGCGGCCGCGCGTGGGGGTGTGGCCCATCCTGGCCGTCGCCGCGCTGCTCGTCTACTGGAACGTCGGCCTGATCGCACAGTGGGCACTGCTGCGCCCGGCGATCCGCCGCGACCTGATCTGGGGCGACATGCTGCGCTGGCAGTTCGTCGAGGTGCCCCGGCAGGTCGTCGGCCGGCTCGGGGCGCTGCTCTTCGACCGCTGCCGGCTGGTGACGAACCAGACGTGCTAGATGAGGTCCCGGGCCGGCGTCAAGGCAGCCCTAAATCGCCTTCTGCCCTTCGCGGGTGCTGGCGAGGGTGCCGAGGTGGCAGGCCTCGCTCAGGCTGACGAGATAGGGCAGGTCGTCGCCGTACTCGACCACGCTGATACTGGCGTTGGTGACCCAGATCCGGTTGATCCGGTCCATGTTCATGCCGAGGGCGTCGGCGACGAGGATCTTGACGATCACATCGTGAGTGCTGACGAGCACGGTCTGGTCGGCGTGGCGGGCGATCAGCTCCTCCTTGAAGTCGAGGGTGCGCTTGAGCACATTGCTGAAGCTTTCGCCGCCGGGCATCTGCGAGCGAGTGGGGTGCTCGCGCCACTCGCGCAGGCCGTCGGCGTACTGCGCCAGGATCTCGTGGGCGTACTTGCCCTGCCACTCGCCGTGGTGGATCTCGAGCAGGGCCTCGCTCTGGCCGAGGGGGGTGCCGGCGTGGTAGCGGGCGATCGCCTCGGCGGTGCGCGCGGCGCGCTGGAGCCGGCTGGTGTAGATGAAGTCGAGCTGCTCGTTCTTCAGCCGCTCGGCCAGGGCCTCGGCCTGGCGCAGGCCCAGGTCGGACAGGGGCGCGTCAAGCTGGCCCTGGTAGCGGTGGATGCGGTTCCACTCGCTTTCGCCGTGGCGGACGATAATCAGTCGCATACGTGGCTCTGCCTCTCGATATGATCTGCTTCGCGGGCCCGCGTGGGGTGCCAGGGGGCATTATACCGGAAGGTGCGGGGCCCGGCGCTGCGGTGGGGCGTGCGACGGTGCGGTATAATCGGCGCTGATGAGCCACCCCCCCACAGCCGGGCCGCCGCCACGGCGGCGGATCGACCGCGGCATGGCCTCGCTGCTCGCGGCCTTCGGCTTCGCCTTCGCCGGGGTGTGGTACCTGCTCAGCACGCAGCGCAACGCGCAGATCCACTGCCTGGTCGGGGCGTGCGCCCTGGCCCTGGCGGCCGCGCTGCGGGTCGCCCGCTGGGAGTGGCTGGCCCTCGTGCTCACGATCGCGCTGGTGCTGGCCGCCGAGGGCGTGAACACCGCGGTCGAGGCCGCGGTCGACGTCGCCACCAGCCAGCGCCACCCGCTCGCCAAGATCGCCAAGGACGTGGCCGCCGGCACCGTCCTGATCTGCGCAATCGCCTCGGTGGTCGTCGGCTGCATCATCTTCATCCCCCACCTGCTGCCGCTGCTCGCCCTGTGGTTTTAGGTCGCCGCTTGGCCCATCGCGCGGGCCAATCGCCGATCTAACATCTTCAACCGCCATGTGGCCCATCGTCCGCCAGGCCCGCTACCTCCGCCGCTACCGCGAGATCGCGCAGGTGCTCGGCGGCCACGGCTTCGGCTTTCTCGTCGAGCAGCTCGGGCTAATCTCGCTCCTGTCGCTGCCGGGCCGGCTGGTGCTGCGCCTGCCCCCGCCCGCGCCGCTGGGCACCGCCGCGCGCCTGCGCGAGGCCCTGGTTGCCCTCGGCCCGACCTTTGTCAAGCTCGGCCAGGCCCTCAGCACCCGCCCGGACCTGCTCCCGCCCGATTTCGTGGCCGAGCTCGGCAAGCTCCAGGACACCGTGCCGCCCTTCCCGGTTGCGCAGGCCGTGCGCCTGATCGAGGAAAGCCTGGGCCGGCCGATCGACCAGCTCTTCACCAGCTTCGAGCGCGAGCCGATCGCCGCCGCGTCGCTCGGCCAGGTCCACGCCGCCACACTGCCCGGCGGCGAGCAGGTGGTGGTGAAGGTGCAGCGGCCCGACATCGCCCAGCGGATCACGATCGACCTGGCGATTCTGGTCGACCTGGCGGGCCTGGCCCAGGAGCGGCTGGCCCTCGGCGCGCAGTACAACCTTGTCGAGCTGGCCCACGAGTTCGCGGCCAGCCTGCGGGCCGAGCTGGACTACACGCGCGAGGGCCGCAACGCCGAGCGCTTCCAGGAGCTGTTCGGCCAGCGCCCCTCGGTCCACATCCCGCGGATCTACTGGGACTACAGCAACGGCCGCGTGCTGACGAGCGAGCGCCTGTACGGCCCGAAGATCACCGACGCCGCGGCCCTGGCCGCGGCGGGGATCGACCAGCGGCTCCTGGCGCGCAACTGCGTCGACCTGATCCTGGAGGAGATCTTCAGCTACGGCTTTTTCCACAGCGACCCGCACCCGGGCAACTTCTTCGCCCTGCCCGGCGCCGTGCTCGGCGTGGTCGACTACGGCCAAGTCGGCAGCCTGGACCGGCAGACCACCCAGTCGCTGCTGCTGCTCCTGGCCGCCCTGGTCAACCACGACAACAGCGGGGCTCTGCGGGCGATGGAGCGCATGGGGATTTTGGAGCGCCGCGACATCACGCCGGCCCTGCGCCGCGACCTGGAGCGGTTCACGGGGGGCTTTGTCGACCGGCCGCTGTCCGACATCTCGGCCAACGAGACGATCAACGAGCTGCTGGTCCTGCTGCGCCGGCACCGGGTGCGCATGCCCGGACCGCTCGCCCTGCTGCTCAAGGCGATCGTGATGATGGAGGGCGTTGGCCTCCAGCTCGACCCGGATCTGGATGTGTTCGGGATCGCCCGGCCCTATGTACAGCGGGCCCTGGCCGAGCAGTTCTCGCCCGCCGCCGTGGGCCGCCAGGCCCTCGGCGAGGCCCGCGAGCTCGGCGAGGTGGCCCTGGAGCTGCCGCACCAGCTCGGCGACCTGCTCCAGCGTCTGAACGACGGCGAGTTGCGGGTCGAAACCCGCGAGCTGGAGCTACGCCGGCTCGCGGGGGCCCTGGTCGGGGCGGCTAACCGCCTGGCCATCGCCGTCGTCCTCGCCGCGCTCATCCTCGGCGTGGCCGCCGTTGCGATCGCGGCGGGGCTGGGCGGCTGGTCCGGCACCCTCCCCACCATCCTGCTCGTCGTCGGCCTGGGGGGCGCCGTGCTCTGCGCCCTCGTGCTCGGGCTCGCGCTGCTGCGCGGCCGCGAGTAGCCGGGCGCGGGGTGGCGCGGGCTTGCCGTAGGCGGACGCGCGCTGCAGCGACCTAGCGGAGCGCGGGCAGCACCCGATCGCCGAAGACGTCGATGAACCGCTCCTGGCCACGGTTGACGTTGTGGATGTAGATCCGCTCGAAGCCGAGGGACAGATCCTCCTGGAGCCAGGCGATGTGGCGCTGGGGGTCGGCCGACATGCGAACGCTGAGGTCCTCGGCGCGGACGTACTTGGCGGCCTCGTCGAACTGGGGGGGCTCGCGCAGCTCGCCGAGGACGGTGCTGGCGAGGGCGCTCTGGGCCCACTGGTCGAGGGCGCCGGCACGGGCCTCGTCGTCGGTGGTGGCGTAGGACGTCTGGGCCTGGAGGAACATGGGCTTGCCGGCGCCCCCGCCCTCGCGGAAGGCCTCGATGACGGCGCGCATCGTGTCGCGGGGCTGGACCACCGTGACCATGGCGTCGGCCCAGCCGGCGACCCAACGGGCGGTGGCGGGGGTGATCGCGGCACCGACGACCAGCGGGGGCGTGGGCGGGCGGGTGTAGAGCTTGGCTCGCTCCAGGCGGAAGAAGCCGTCGTGGTCCACCGTTTCGCCCGCCCACAGGGCGCGGATGACCGCGACGGCCTGCTCCAGGCGGGCGTTGCGCTCGGGCTTGCTCGGCCAGCGCCCGCCCGTGATGTGCTCGTTGAGGTTCTGGCCGCTGCCGAAGGCCACCCAGAACCGGCCGGGGAACAGCTCGGCCAGGGTGGCCGCCGCCTGAGCGATGATCGCGGGGTGGTAGCGCTGGCCGGGCGCGTTGACCACGCCGAAGCTCAGGCCGGTGGCCTGGAGGGCCGCGCCGAGCCAGCTCCAGGCGAACCCGCTCTGGCCCTGGCGCTCGCCCCAGGGGTAGAAGTGGTCGGAGCACATGGCCGCCTGGAAGCCGGCGGCCTCGGCTCGCCGCACGTAGGCCAGCAGCTCGCTCGGGCGGAACTGCTCGTGGGAGCAGTGGTAGCCGATGGTCGCCATCCTGTTTTCCTCCGCTACACCTTTGTCTGCCCGCGGCGTAGCAGATCGCGTGCCGGGTGGCCCCCGGCCCGCTGGGGGCGGCGAGCTACCACGCCCCAAGGCTGTCGAGGAAGGCGCGCACGTCGGCGTTGAAGCGCTCGGGCTGCTCCATATTCGGCAGGTGGGCGCAGTCGGGGTAGTGGAGGATCCGGACGTTGGGGGCGCCGAGGGCCATGGCGTTGGCGGCCGCCGCTGTGTAGGCGCTGTCGAGGTCGCCGACGATCGCCAGCACGGGCAGGATCAGCTTTGTCAGCCGGCCGGCGGCAGGTGGGTCGAGCGGCTGCGGCTCCAGCCCCTCCACCATCGCCGTCGTGTAGTTGTTCAGCGCCATCTCGTAGACTTTGCGGCGCACCTCGGCGGCGGCGCGGCCTTCTGGCGCGCGCGGGCCGTCGACCCACAGGCGCACGTCGAGCTCGGCGACCCGCGCGTGGTCGCGGGCGGCCTCGGCCTGCTCCATCGCGGTGAAGAGGGCGTGCTCCTCGGGGGTGAACAGCTCGTCGGGCGGCTCCCAGCCGCCCACGCCGCTGCACACCCAGACCAGGGCCGCGGCCCGCTCCGGCCGCTCCAGGGCGAAGTCCAGGGCGATCATGCCGCCGCGCGAGCAGCCGACCAGGGCGGCCCGCCCGATCTCCAGGTGGTCGAGCAGGGCGGCGACGTCGGCGCGGTTGGAGCAAGGGCCGGGCTCGCTGCGCGTGCGCCCGAAACCGCGGCAGTCGAAGCGCACCACGCGGTAGCGCTCGGCCAGCGCCGGCACCTGCTCGTCCCACATCCGCTGGTCGGCGATGCCGGCGTGGATGAGCACCACCGCCGGGCCCGAGCCGGCGGTTTGATAATACAGCGACCCCCCCGCGACCTCGCAGAAGCCCTCGTCGTTGTGCGCTTGTGCTGTCACGTAGCCCTCCTTGCTCGCCCGGAAAGTCACAGTATACGCGATCTTGGCCGGGTCCTTTGGCGCAACAGGAAAACGGGCAGGGCTACGTCAAGGTCGCTGACGCGGGGATCGCCGTGGGCGTAAACGCCTCGGCTGGTGCCGCCAAGGCCGCCTGCGCGACCTGCCCAAGCCGGCGCAGGCCGGCTTCGTCTGAGGAGCCGAGCACTTCAGCGCGACGGCGGGCTATCGGCACGGACCTTGACGTAGCCCTAGGAAAACGGGTGACGGGCTGGTTCAACGGTCGGGGACAAAACGCCGCACCGCCCGGACCAGGTTGTGCCTGATCCGGGCGGTGTCGCGCCGTTAGGAGCCGAGGTCGGGCCGCTGCGCCTCCGGTATGGGCTACCGGAAGAGCATGGGCAGGTATAGCCGGTGCGGGTTGACCGTGCCCCGGACCGTGAAGGCGAAGTCGGGCTGGGCCGGGTCGTTGGTGCGGATGGTCACCTCGCCGTCGAAGGTGCCGGTCTGGTCGGCGTCGAGCACCAGCTCAAAGGTGGTCGTGGCGCCGGGGGCCAGCGTGTCGGCGGTGACGACGGCCGGGTTGCGGGCGTAGCCGGGCGGCACGTTGATCGAGTCGATCTGGAGCGTGCTGCTGCCCGTGTTGCGGATGGTGAAGGTCCGGCGGATGGGCGTGCCCAGGGTGGTGCTGCCGAGGTTCACGCTGTCGGCCGCGGTGATCGTGGTGGTGCCGGAGCTGAGTGCGATCCGCGGCGGCAGCTGGTTGACCCGGCCGACGACGGTGAAGTTGAAGGGGTTGGCCGCGCTGTCGTTGGTGCTGAAGCTGATCTGGCCGGCGAAGGTGCCCGCCGCCGCGGCGTTCAGCCGGACCTGGAAGGTGGCCGTGGCGCCGGCCGCCACCGAGGTGGCGAGGGGGCTGACCAGGCTGAAGCCGGCCGGCAGGCTCGGCGTGCCCAGGCTCAGAGCCGTGCCGCCGGTGTTGCGGACGGTGAAGGTGCGGACGAGCGGCGTGCCGATCGTGGTCGTGCCGAAGTTGACGCTGCCGGTGTTATCGGCGATCGGCGTGTTGCCCTCGCGGACCTCGATCCGGGCCGGCTGGGCGCTGACCGTGGCGCTGATCGCGAAGTTGAACGGGTTCTCGTCGGCGTCGTTGTTGGCAAAGGACAGGAGGCCGCTGAAGCTACCCGCCGCCGTCGCGTTGGCCTGGACGGTCAGGTTGGTTGAGGCGCCGGGGGCGATCGGGCTGGTGGGCTGCCGCGTGACGGTGAAGCCGCTTGGCACGCTCACCGTGCCAACCGTGAGCGGCTGGTCGCCGATGTTGCTGATGCGGAAGGTGCGGAGGAGCGACGTGCCGACGACGGTGGTGCCGATGTTGACGGCGCCGGTGTTGTCGGCGATCGGGCTGCCCGTCGAGGCGTCGACCACAGTGATCTCAGGGGCGCCGGGCGTGCCGGCCACAATGCCGCTCAGGATGACCTGGAAGGGGCTGGCCGGGTCGTCGCTCGGGATGGCGAGCGTGCCGCCGTAGGTACCGGCCTCTGTCGCGGTCAGGCCAACCGTGAAGGTGGTCGTGGCGCCCGCGGCGACGGGGCTGGTGGGCTGCTGGGTGATCTCGAAGCCGTCGGGCAGCGTGATCGCGCCGAGGTTGAGCGGCTGGTCGCCGGCGTTGCGGATCGTGAGGGTGCGCTCGGCCGGGTCGGTGCCGCCGAAGGCGAGCAGGGCGCCGGCCTGGAGCTCGGTGCCGGCCTCGGACAGGACGAGGCGGGCCGGCTGGGGCGTCACATCGCCGCTGAGCGTGAGCTGGAACTGGGCGGCGTCGGGGGCGTTGGTGGCGAAGCTGAGCTGGCCGTTGGCGGCGCCCACGGCGGTGGCGTTCAGCTGGATGGCGAGGGTGGTGGACTCGCCCGGGTCCAGGCTGGTGCTGCTGAAGCCGGTGGCGATGGCGAAGTCGCCGCTCAGGGTCGGGGCGCCAAGGCGCAGCCGGGCCTCGCCGGAGTTGACGATCGTCACGGTGCGGGTGATCGCGGTGCCGCGGGGCGTGCTGCCGAAGGCCAGGGTGCCGCCGCTGGCGAGCGGGGCGTCGCCGTCGCGGACGGTGGCGACGGCGCGGATCTCGACGGCGCCGATGTCGCAGACGGCAGTGTTGTCGCCGTTGCCGTCGGCGGGCCGCGGAGCGTTGCGCTGGTCGCGGTTGCTGACCGGGGCGGCGGCGCAGTCGGCCGGCTTGGCGGCGTCGACGGCGGGGCTGTTGGGCGCCGGCAGGTGGGTGGAGGTGCGCCCGCCGTTGTCGCCGAGGGCGCCGAGGCGGATCGTCGCGTTCACGATGTCGCCCTGGTCCGGCGTGCCGACCGTCGAGCTGTTGGTGATGCCGGAGCGGGAGCTGATCAGGTTGTTGCTGTTGCCGACGATCGTGTTCTGGACCCGCGCGTTCAGGTCGGGGAAGATCGCCTGGAACGACCCGGGCGGCAGCTCGGCCGCGCTGCGGTCGATGTTGCCGGCGATGATCGAGTTGCGGAAGGTCAGGGCGCCGACGGTCGCCGAGTCGTTATAGGCGCCGCCGCCGTTGCCGCCGATCCGCCGGTCGGCGTTGGCGACGTTGTTGGTGATTGTGGCGTTGCTGACGGTGGCGCTGCCGTTGTTATAAATGCCGCCGCCGTTGCGGTTGGCGCTGTTGCCGGAGAAGGTGCTGTTGGCGACGGACAGCGTGCCCTCGTTGGCGATGCCGCCGCCGTCCTCGCGGGTGGTGACGTTGTTGGCCACGGTCACCCGGTCAAGGGTCACGGTGGCGTTGGCGGCGTTGAAGATGCCACCGCCGCTGCGGTTGGCAGTGTTGCCGCTGATCTCGCTTTCGCTGATCGTGGCCCGCGCGCCGCTCAGGTTGGCAATGCCGCCGCCATTGGAGCCGAGCACGCGGTTGTTCTCGACGACCACGGCGAAGTTGTTGCGCACCACGATGTTGGTGGCGTTGAGCGTGCCCTCGTTGCGGATGCCGCCGCCGAAGGTGCTGGTGATGCCGCCGTTGATCGTGACACCGGAGATCGAAAGGGTCGCGCCGCCGAGGATGTGGAACACGCGGTCGCGCGCGGAGCTGCTGGTGTTCGGGAAGTTGGCGACGATGCGGGTTTCGCCCGGGCCGGCGCCGGTGATCGTGAGCGACTTGCCGACCAGGTCGAGGTCGCCGCGGCGGCCGAGGTCGTCGCTGCCGGGGATGGTCAGGGCGTAGGTGCCGGCGGGCAGGCTGATCACGTCGCCGCTGGCGGCGTACAACACCGCCTCGCGCAGCGAGATCCCGGCGCCACCGCCAAGCGAGCCGTTGTTCTCGTCATTCGTCGTGGTGACGGTGATGTTGGCGGCCCGGGCCGTGAGCGGTTGGAACGCCGTCAAAAGGAGGCTGGCGAGCATGGTGGCCGCGAGCGCGAGGCGAGCGAGGCGGCGAGCGCCGCCTGTGGGCATGGACAGGTTGCGGTCTGGTGACTGGGGTCGACGGAATGGAAGAATGGCCATTGGACTCCCCTGTGCTTCCACACACGAATAAACGAATGGGCGGTTGGCGGCGTTGAGCAGTGTAGCATGTCGCCCGATACCACGACGTGACGAACAGATTGCGATTCCGTGAGGGGTTATTCATCGGCCCGCTGAGGGGCTGTTCATCCGGCGACGAGGCGGCGCACCACGGCGACGATCAGACGGCGCTCCTCGGCCTTGATCCGCTCGTGGAGCGTGTCGGCGCTGTCGTCGGGGCGGACGGGAACCTCGGCGCGGGCGAGCACCGGGCCGTCGTCGACGCGCGGGGTGACACGGTGCACGGTGCAGCCGGTCACGGGCAGCCGGCGGGCGAGGGCATCGGCGACGACATGGGCGCCGCGCAGGGCGGGGATGACGAGGCCGGCGGCGGTGGTGTAGGTGGCGCCGCCGTCGTCGGGGAGCAGGGCCGGGTGCTGGTTGATCACCTGGCCGGGGAACTGGTCGAGAAATATCGGGGAAAGCACGCGCATAAAGCCCGCGAGCACCACTAGATCGGGGGCGAAGGCGGCGGTGACGCTGGCCAGCCGGGCCTCCCACGCCGCCCGCTCGGCCTGGCGGGCGGGGCCTTTGGGCGCGGGCAGGAGGGGCACGTGCGCGGCGGCGATGCCGTAGCTTAGGGCGCGCTGGAGCCCGAAGGCGTCGGCGCGGTCGCTCGCCACGAGGGCCACCTCGGCGCCGAGCGCGCCGGCGGCCTGCGCGTCGAGAAGGGCCTGGAGGTTGCTGCCGCTGCCGCTGAGGAGGACGGCGACCCGGTACACGCCGGCCCTACTCCTTCCCGATGTCGGCGCGATAGTGCTTGCCGGCGAAGTCGATGTGGGTGGCGGCCTCGTAGGCCCGGTCGCGGGCGGCCTTCAGGCTCGGGCCCAGGCCGGTGACGCCAAGGACGCGGCCGCCGTTGGTGACGAGCCCGCTGGAGCCGATGGCGGTGCCGGCGTGGAACACGAGCATGTTGGTGGCGTCGAGGGCCTCGACGCCGCGGATCGGGTCGCCGCGGCGCGGCCGGCCGGGGTAGCCCGCGGCGCACAGCACCACGCAGACGGCGTAGCCCTTGCGGCGGCGCAGCTGGTCGGGGCGGAGGGTGCCGGTGGCGCAGGCGTAAAGCGCCTCCAGCAGGTCGCCCTCCATCAGCGGCAGCAGCGCCTGGGTTTCCGGGTCGCCGAAGCGGCAGTTGTACTCCAGCACCTTTGGGCCAGCCGGGGAAAGCATGACGCCGGCGTAGAGCAGGCCGCGGAAGGGCGCGCCGCGGGCCGCCATCGCGGGCAGGATGGGGGCGAGGCAGGTGGCGACGATCTGCTCGTACAGGGCGGGGGGGACGTCGTCGACGGGGGCGACCACGCCCATGCCGCCGGTGTTGGGGCCCTGGTCGCCCTCCTTGAGGCGCTTGTGGTCGCGGGCGGCGGGAAGGGGCAGCAGGCGCTCGCCATCGCAGAGGGCGAGCAGCGACACCTCGCGGCCGGTCAGCCGCTCCTCCAGCAGCAGCCGGCTGCCCGCGCCGGTGGCGCCGACGGCCGCGATCGCCTCCAGCGTCTCCTCCTGGCTGCCGGCGACGACCACGCCCTTGCCCTGGGCCAGGCCGTCGGCCTTGACCACCCAGGCCCCGCCGCTCGCGCGGGCGAAGGCGGCGGCCTCGGCGGCGCTGTCGAAGACGTGGGCGGCGGCGGTGGGCACGCCGGCGGCGGCCATCACCTCCTTGGCGAAGGCCTTGCTCGACTCGAGGCGGGCGGCGGCGGCCGTGGGGCCGAAGACAGGGATGCCGGCGGCGATGAAGCGGTCGGCCATCCCGGCCGACAGTGGGTCCTCCGGGCCGACCACAACCAGGCCCACCACCTCACGCTCGGCGAGGTCGACCAGGGCGTCGACATCGTTGAGGGGGAAGGGGACGTTGTGGCCGAAGCTGCCGGTGCCGGTGTTGCCGGGCACGGTGAGCAGCTTGCCCAGCCGGGGCGACTGGGCGATCTTCCAGGCGAGGGCGTGTTCGCGGCCGCCGGAGCCGATCAGGAGAACATTCATACGGCTGTCGCCCTAGAGCTTGCGTCGTTCGCGCCAGTATAGCATAGGGGCGGGCCGCGCCGGCGGGCGCCGGGACGCGGCGCTGTAACAAATTCCGCGTATGCTTGACAATGGTACATGCGGCGCGTATAGTGCAGTAACGGTCCGAAACGGATATTCTGATGCGGCGCGCCCGCGGGCGCTGGCCGCGCCGGCGCCGGGCCGGATTCCCCGCCAGGGCGCAGAAAGTTAGTATGGGTGATAAATTAGTCATCGTCGAGTCGCCGTCTAAGGCGAAGACGATCCAGAAATACCTCGGGCGCGGCTACCGCGTGACATCGAGCATGGGCCACGTCCGCGATCTGCCGAAGCGCGACCTCGCGATCGACATCGAGCACGACTTTCAGCCCTCCTACGAGGTGACGAAGCAGAAAGTCGTCAGCGATCTGCGCCAGGCCGCCCGCTCCGCCGACGAGATCTACCTCGCCACCGACCCCGACCGCGAGGGCGAGGCGATCGCATGGCACATCACCCAGGCGGTGGACTTGCGCCGCAAGCCGGTCCACCGGGTGGTGTTCCAGGAGATCACGCCGAACGCGGTGCGCCAGGCCATGCAGCAGCCCCGCCGGATCGACACCAACCTCGTCGAGGCCCAGCAGGCCCGCCGCGTGCTCGACCGGATCGTGGGCTACCAGCTCAGCCCGCTCCTATGGGACAAGGTCAAGCGCGGGCTGTCGGCCGGCCGCGTCCAGTCCGTCGCCGTGCGCCTGATCGTCGAGCGCGAGCGCGAGGTCGAGGCGTTCGTCCCTGTCGAGTACTGGACGATCGAGGCCGACCTGCTCAAGCGCGGCGGCCAGCAGCCCCGCGACGCCTTCCGGGCCGTGCTGGTCGAGCGCGGCGGCAAGAAGCTGGACAAGTTCGCCGTCGAAAACCAGGAGCAGGCCGAGGCGATCGTGGCCGACCTCGACGGCGCGCGCTATGTCGTCCAGAAGATCACGCGCAAGGACAAGCGCCGCAGCGCCGCCCCGCCCTTCACCACCAGCACCCTGCAGCAGGAGGCCGCCCGCAAGCTTGGCTTCTCGGCCAAGAAGACGATGACGCTGGCCCAGCGCCTGTACGAGGGCGTCGATGTCGGCGGCGACGAGGGCACCGTCGGCCTGATCACCTACATGCGCACCGACAGCACGAATGTTGCCGCCGAGGCCCAGGCCGAGGCGCGGCGCGTGGTTGAGGGGCTGTACGGCAAGGAGTACCTCCCGGAAAAGCCGCCCGTCTACCGGACCAAGGCCAAGGGCGCCCAGGAGGCCCACGAGGCGATCCGCCCCACCGCGAGCGGCCGCACCCCGCCCAGCGTGATGACCCGGCTCGACCGTGACCTGTTCCGGCTCTACGACCTGATCTGGAAGCGGTTCGTCGCCTCGCAGATGGCCCCGGCCGTCTTCGACAGCACCACCGTCGACATCGGGGCGTGGACGACCGGGGCCGGGGGTGACCGTGGTTCCGCCACGGCGCCGTATGTCTTCCGGGCCACCGGCAGCGTGCTGAAGTTCCCCGGCTTCCTGGCCGTCTACAACGTGAGCCTCGACGAGGGCGAGGAGGACGAGGACAGCGAGCGCCGGCTGCCGCAGCTGAACGAGCGCGACCCGCTCGACCTGCTCCAGCTCTTGCCGCTGCAGCACTTCACCGAGCCGCCGCCGCGCTACACCGAGGCCAGCCTGGTCAAGGAGCTCGAACGGCTCGGCATCGGCCGCCCCTCGACGTACGCCTCGATCATCTCCACCATCCAGGAGCGCGAGTACGTCGAGCTGACGGAGAAGAAGCTGCTGCCGACCACGCTCGGCCGCGTGGTGACCGACCTGCTGGTCGAGCACTTCCCGGCGATCGTTGACTACGACTTTACCTCCCAGATGGAGCAGCAGCTCGACGACATCGCCGAGGGCGAGAAGCAGTGGGTGCCGGTGCTGCGCTCCTTCTACGGCCCGTTCAAGGACCGGCTGTCGGAAGCCCAGCGCCAGATGCGCAACGTCAAGCGCGAGGAGATCGTCACCGACCTCCAGTGCCCGAAGTGCCGCGAGGGGCTGCTGGCGATCAAGTTCGGCCGCAACGGCGAGTTTCTGGCCTGCACCCGCTATAGCAAGGACGGCGGCCCGGACTCGTGCGACTTCTCCAGCGACTTCCACCGCGACGGCGACGGCAACATCGTGCTCGACAAGGCCGCCGCGCCCGAGACGAGCGACGTCATGTGCAATGTGTGCGGCCGGCCGATGGTGATCAAGAAGAGCCGCTTCGGGCCCTTCCTCGGCTGCTCGGGCTACCCCGAGTGCTCGAACACCCGCCGCCTTGGCAAGGACGGCAAGCCCGTGCCGCTGCCCCAGCCCACCGGCGTGGCCTGCCCGAAGTGCCATGAGGGCGAGCTGATGCAGCGCCGCGGGAAGTTCGGCCGGCCGTTCTACGGCTGCTCGCGCTACCCCAAGTGCGACTACGCCACCAATGACCTGAACGACCTGTCGGTGCCCGAGCCCGCCGTCAGCGCGGCCGCCGCCGACGCGCCCGCCGCCAGCAAGCCGGCCCGCGCGACGGCGACGAAGGCCCCTGCCAAGCCGGCGGCCAAGGCCCCCGCCAAGCCCGCCGCCAAAACGCCGGCCAAGCCGGCGGCCAAGGCCCCCACGAAGCCCGCCGCCAAGTCGCCCTCGACCACGACGCGGCGAACCACCCGAAAGAGCGCGTAACGCGGCAACTGCCCAAGAACGTCGCCCCCGCTTCCTTGCCAGGGAGCGGGGGCGACTGCTTGCGGTCGGCTCGCGCGTCAGGGCGCGATAACCATGGGCTCGCTCTCGACCAGGAAGGCCGAGCCCGGCATTACTTCCGTACGAGCGGCTCATCGCTCAATATGTGAAGATGGGCGCCTCGGGGGGCGAGAACGAGCCCGATGTCAGGAAACCTCCTCCGCGTCGGAAGGGAGGGAGGAGCGGCGAGGAGTCGAGTTTTGTCCGTATCTTATCCAGCCCTGCTTCAAGGCGTGGAGAGATCACAGTACGGTCACAGCCGCTCATCCTCTCGTTTGAGATCTCTGTACCGCGTCCTGTACAGCGCCGGTCAAACTGTACATAATATACCCGGCCTGTCAACCTCTCCCCTTCCCCCTAGCCTGCCTGAAAACGGCGGGCTTTCTGCTATAATTGTTCCTGTTGTCCCGTGCCGAAATTTCCTTTGCAAGCTACATGTCTACCAAAAGATGGTTATTGCAGTAATGAGGATATGGCTATGCGTAAAGCGCCGTATCGCTTCAATTGGCGACTAATAACCCTATTCGTATTGTTTGCATCCGGTGTCACTTTATACGTGACTCACAAAGAGGCGTTAGAGTATTTATCCACATATCTTCCCTGGTTGCGAGAGAATACAGACCTTGTTCAAGGAGTAGAAGCGATTGTTAATTTAATGATGCTGTTTTATAATGCTATTGTCGGGTATGCTATTTGGTTAAATACGCGAACTGCTCCTACTCAGACAGAAGCCCGCCCTCGAATTATCGAACGAGTAATGCTTGATGAGATAAGGGCAAGTATTGGACGGGGTGGTCTTGTAACATGGGTTGACAGAGATATTTGTAGGCCAAGTGATTTAAGACTCAGGAATAGACTTGTCCTAAGTGGTAATACGCGATTTGGTAAATCGCGCGAAGCCATCGAGTTAATCGATCGGGCTATAAGGCAAGACGTTATTAATGAAAAATCTATAATGAAAGTTGGTTTGGATTTTCGTTTTGTAAGCGTTCAAGATATTCGGTTATATGCGGAGCGTGAAATTGATATTGATTCCGTGGTACTTCTATTCGTTGATAACTTTTCCGCAAATTATGCTGGTGTTGAATTAGAGAAACTAAGCGTTTTGCTTAGATCCTTTGGTCGCTGTAAAGCAAGCTATGCTATTTTTGTTGCACGTACGGACCAATTACTAGCAGAGCACTATGCTTGGCTAAAGAGAGAGGCGTTCCACGAGTTGCGAGTACCTAAATTTAATTATATGCAAATGCAAAGATTAGTGAACAATGCTTTAGTCTTGTTTCCGATTGCTATTGACACAGAAGCTGTAGAGGAGATAGTGAGCCGAAGTGGCGGGATACCAGAAATAGCCTTAATTGCATTACGACGTTTGCAGGCGGATTATGCTGGTAGGGTCAATTTGGCTACTGCTCGTTCTATTTCACGTGAAAGTGTAGTTGAAGCATGGGAGGAAACAAAGCAGTATATTTTGAAGAAGATGCCAGCAGCGGAACCAATCCTTAAGTCGATTTCTGTATTTCATCAATTGTCAATACCAACATTTAAAGGACTAATACTTGATTTTGCTCTCTATCTTTCTCGCACTTCTAAACTAAAGCCAGTTTATAAACGAAAGGATTTCGGAAAAGCCTTGGATTTCTTGACTAATTTCGAAGTAAGGTTGGTAAGTGAAGTTCTGGTCTATCCCGATGAAGTTGTCGATACTGATGTGGCAATTAGCATTTCAAGTGTAGAGGACTTTCTCAAGACTCAGAATAAAGTACTGAGATTAAAGTGGACTTCGAAGCGAAGAGAACGCATTGGAGAGTATAGTACAGCAATTCTCTGTTTAGCTTGGAATTACTCGAAGTCAGGCGATACAATAGCGGCCATTCGCCTGTATAGCAATGCAATAAATAGTAATCCAAACTCTATTTTATTCAGTATGCGAGGGACTGCTCATAGAGCACAAGGGGATTTAATAGCAGCTTTAGCCGACCAAAATAAGGCGCTACAATTAAATTCGGTAGATCCAGTTGTCCTGTTTAACCGGGGTGTTGTGCTTATTGACCTGGGTTACCTTGATGACGCAATGAAATCCTTCGAACAGGCTGCACTTCTTACAGCGGATAAAATGTTACTTTGTATGATTTATTCCCGTAAAGGGGATGTTCATAAAAGAGTAGGACAATTTGCTCAGGCCTACCGAGATTATGACCGAGCCATAGATTTTGTTCCCAATGACTATGTCGCCCTAAAGCGAAGAGGAGATCTGTTGTATGACATGAAAAGGTATAAAGATGCAATAAACGATTATGATGCCGCCCTATCACATCTAACTCGTGTTGATTTAATGTCGGAATTTTATAATAGTCGAGGCGATGCATATGCTGTCCTAGGCGAATTAGAAAAGGCCGGGAAAGATTATGATTTTGCGATTAGAATTAATCCTGATAACGCGAAAGCCTATACAGGACGTGGAATTATCCGAGAGTCTCAAGGTCAGTTAGGTTCAGCAACTGAGGATTATGAACGAGCCATGCAAATTTTGCGTATTAGTACGCCGGAAAAGCTGGAAACTTCTACAATCCTTGCAAATATGCAATACAGTGGACTTGGAACGACGAAAGCTTTTGCAAAGCGATTTTTTGACCTAGCGATAACAGTTACTTTGCTAGTTGCTTTAGTCCCACTATTATTGCTACTAATGATAGCAATTCGGATAGAATCTCCGGGCCCTGTATTTAGCCGCCATAAGTATCTTGGTTTAGGAGGACGAATAATAACGGTACGTCGCTTCCGTACCCTTCGTGTAGATGCGGAAGAGCGTTTTGCACAGTATTACGAACTCCAAGCCCAGAGCCAAGAGAAGTGGTTAATTATGAACGACCCACGACGTTCTCGATTCGGCCAGTTTTTGCATAGAAGTAGTATAGACGAACTGCCATTACTTTTTAGCATATTACGAGGTGATTTAAGTTTAGTAGGGCCTAGACTTATTAGTCTAAATGAAATCCATTTATTTGGGGATAAGCTTCCTGCCTTACTAACATTCAAACCTGGAATGACGGGATTCTGGCAAATTTCTGGTCGTTCAGATGTCCTAATCGAAAAACGTATTAATGCTGACGTTAGCTATATGAAAAATTCTTCACTGCGAAGTGACATTGGAATTATACTTAAGACCATAGCTATAGTAATACAAGGACGAGGCGCTTACTAAATGCTGCCACCAATTAGTCTGGACTCGCTCAATATATCAACCAGTGTTCCCCTGGAACGGGCTGTCCCGGCTTCTGTCGCGTTAAAACGTAGAAGGGTTAGCCCCGGCTTTTACGCGGGCTCCTAACTCTTCATCGCTAGAGGCGTTGCTTTACCAAAAAGTCGCACTATATACGTTCACTTAATTAAATATGCGCTATGCTTTCGGTGAAGCAAGGGCCGGATGTGGAGCAAACCGGGTTTGATGTGGATTGATATATAAGCAGACAAAACTATATAGAGCCCGGGCAATTAGTTGATTTGCTTAGGCTTTTCATGAGTTTACTCAGTTCCTATTGACGGATAGTGTATACTGGGCATGACCTTGTATGGTAATGATGCGAACGTTTGATAGGGGGTTTCAAATGTCTCTCAAGGACGAATTTGATCGCCTGAAAAAAATAGAGAGGATGAAGAACAGCAGATTAAAGCGAACAGGAAATATGAGAAGAAACGGCTTCGTGAAGAAGTCGATTTGATTGTCAAAAAGTTGTTGCCCATTCTCGAAGAGTTTTTTGATGCAGTTACAAAATCACGCAGGGTAAAAAGGATTTACCATGATTATGAAGCTGTAAACTCTCGCTTATCCGACTTCCCAATCATAACAAAAATATCTGCATCACCAAATACAGCAACATTTACTGGAGGCCGCGTGGAGGGTATCTTCAAATTAGTCTACGAATCCAGTGAAAAAATAACATTTACGCATGTAACGGCCCAGCCAAATATCTTTGGTCAGCCGCAGGGGGGAGGGGGGCTTCGTATTACCAATTTGTGCGAATTTTCGCTTTCTGATATAGATACGCCGCGACTAAGAGAAGCTTTTTTGAAGGCAGTAGGTAACTTTGCTGAAGCGGATAGGGGCAATGTTAAGTTCCGGAGATTTCTTTGGTAACATTCCTCGTATATCCCCCGGCCCGCTTTGATCTCCTCGTCTGTTAGTTCCTCCCCACAGCCAAAACACTCCTGTAGAAACATAGCTGTACTTCCCTCGCTCAGTTCCCCCGTTGCGATCAGCGGCTCCAGCTCCAGGCGCATCATGATGTACTCTAGCATTGCTGTTCCCTGGTATCGAGGCAACACATGGTCTATACCGTATCAGGGCTATAGAAAATATGCCGTCATTTTGTAAACCTCTATTTTACCCCTTGCTATGCTATGCTTACCAGCACAGCGAAAGGGGTGTCGATATGAACGATTGGTCAATCTTTGACATACCCTCCTTCCGAATACTACTGTTTTTGGCAATAGTAGGTATGTTTTTCTACAAAGATCTCCCGAACTCATACAAGGACAAGGCGTTAAGTAAGTGGGGACTGTACGGTGTACTGATCTTCTATTGGGCCGTTATAGCCTTATTATATTACGTTCTATCTCAAATAGTAACCACAGGGACATATGAATTGATCTCAAATAGGGCCGCTGACAATCCCGCTTTATTAGAACAAATAACGCTAACATCACTGATATTGCTATTCGTTTATAGGTTCTTTAGCAGGTATTTCCCTGGTGATGAGTCAATAAAATTTGTGAAAGAAACGATAAAAGACTTCATAATATCATATTTGGCTATTAGCTTTATTTATTTTGCTTTCGGTGATTATTTAAATGATGCATCGCAATCGCAACTATTCAATAATACTTTTTGGACATATACTATATGGGCAATAGTTTTCTTCTTGGACTTCTTGTGTTGGTTGCTAACTCGTTCTTCGAATCCTAAACAATCTACTTAGCGGCTCCAGCTCCAGGCACATCATGATGTACTCTAGCATTGCTGTTCCCTGGTATCGAGGCGACACATGATTTATACCGTGCAAGCTGGTGGAAGGATTCGCGGGCTGTCTGGATTCCTTTGCTGCTACCCCTGTGCTATACTCCAAACGCATCAGGGAGTGAAAAGTGGGAGGGGTCTCGATGGCTAAAAAGCGCAAGCGTAGATCCGGGCGAAACTCCGGTTTGAAGGGCTGTCTATCGTTCCTAGCGTTTTTCAAGAAAATCAAAATGCCAAAGCCTTTACCGAAGAAAACATTTAGAGATAGGTAATAACTTATTACTGTTACCTGTAGCCCCATCAGAAATGCCGGGGCTATTGTCATCTCTGAAACCTTTGCTCGTAATGCTCGTAACATGCGAGTAATGGTAAGCAGAGCAGTAGGGTAGCTTTCTTCTCTGGCGAAGCGTCTACAGGTTGCAATCGAGGCGTTATATGTGGAATAGGTTTGGAGTTACAGCACAACAGTTTTGGAACGGTCTCTTGGCGTGGGTAAGAAATATGGGAGTAGAAACGGCTACGGGTATTTGTGCCGTTATTGTATTTGTTGCTAATGTTATCACGGTCATATCATTCGTGCGCGACATATTAACAGGGGATTTACTGATATTCTCGGAAAATTCGTTTTCTCGCACCCTCGTTATTGTTGTATTCTTTGCCTTCGCTCTTGCCCTTTTCATCTACTCGCGCAATCGCAATAGGGTGATGGATAGTTTGATATGGGTGTTTGCGTGGATTTATATAATCTGTTCTGCACTTATTTTTGCTCAAATATCTTATTATTTCTTACTGGCTCCTGTATTTGGAAATAGCTATACATTCTACGATTATCTTTCGTATATCACAATGATAATGTCTATTTGCGCACTGGGAACAATTATGAGTATGGTTGCGAGAAAATCTATCAAGTATTTTGCCATTCCCTTTATGCTGATTGCAGTTGAGCATGCTCTTATTTGGGTTTTTCTCGTTAATACGGGCGTGCGTATTGTATTTGATCAGGGGTTTGCTGGGAATATGGTACTATTTATTCTTGCTGGCTTAACAACCGTATTTTATCTTGCCGAGAGTCTACTAGAGGAAATCATAACTGCGATTTATAACAAAATGATACAACCTTAAATGTAATAGGCCCCTGGCTTGATTACCAGGGGCGCGGTATGCTGCTGTCAAGTTAACTTGTTTAAGAGAACAGCTATAATGCCCTACAAGGCCTCTAGGAGCCTCTAGGATTAACGGAATAATCGAAAACGTCCAAAGACACCAGACTGTTTATTATTTAGGGAGAATGGCTCCTAGCGCGTTACAGGGGTGTACTTTCCTAATGCTCGGACAATAATATCAACGATGTCTTCATTCAACATAGGCTTTGTAAGGAAGTAATTGGCACCGGCTTGATAGAACCCCTGCTTAATCTCATCACTCGTATCTCCAGATACGGCCAATATATACGTTCGTGGGGAGCGCTTCTTGATTTCTCGTACAACTTCAAACCCGTTCATATCTGGTATGTAATAGTCGATGATAGCAAATGACACAAACCTTGATTCAACTTGAACGAGCGCCCCATATCCATGCTGTGCAAAGACAACTTCATACATCGGGGCAACATCACGTAGTAAACTCCGCAGAATACCCCCCATTAGCGGCTCATCTTCAACGATAACGACTACTCCTGTCCCGGTTACTAAAGCTGTCATATAGCTCGCCCCTTGTTTCTCATAGAACCTTTGTACCGCTTATTATACAGTGGGGGGATGGCAGAGAATAGGCGCTAATTGTTGAATTTACGTTAAGCCTTGATATACTACCTCTTGTGCAACCTTTCAACTACCGAGCTGGACTAATTCAACAGGCACTCGCTAGAATGCCCTGTAAGGCTTCTAGGAAAGCTCAGGATTAACGAAATAACGTAAAACGCCCAGAGGGGGGCGGGGCACCAGAGCGTTTATTATTTTGGCAGAATGGCTCCTAGCGCGTTTTAGGGGTATTATGTATTTTATTGTCTAGTTTCTCTCCCGGCCAAGAGCGCCAGCGCAAGCAAGGTAACGCTATTGAGAAACAACTACAGGATCTAGACACTTTGTATGCGGAGAAAGAGTCGGCATTGCGCGGGTATACGAGGGCTATTGCCGGTGAGTATGCACGGCCTAACCCCAACACAGTGACAATTAGTGCTTTACAAGCGCAATGCGATGAAATATCTGCAACTTTAGAGGAGATTAAGAAGCGGCGTGTACCGCTACTGGTGCAATTAGAGGAGAAAGTAATATCGCAGCGTTACATAGATGAAGCAGTAGCATATGCTGATGCTATCAATGATCAGCTTGCTACCGCGTCATTTGAACTACAGCGCGAAATTATCGAGCGTTACGATATGCGCTTTGAGTTTGAGCTACGCGATGATACTACCGCAATGGTGTATCTGCAATGGCATATCTGGGAGTATGACATTGTAGTACCACGCCCTAGCCGATCTGATCCGTCATCGGCGTCTTCGGATCAGGCTGACCGTAACGTATCCACCCCTTTTTGATCGCATAAATGACTGCCATGGTGCGGTCGTTGACCTGGAGCTTGGACAGGATCGAGGTGATGTGGTTCTTGACCGTTTGCCCGCTGATGCTGAGCTCGTTGGCGATCTCTTTGTTGGACAGGCCGCGGGCGATACAGTCGAGGATCTCGATCTCGCGCGAGGTGAGGGGCGCGAACAGGGCGCTGGTCTGCTCGTCCTCGCTGGCGGCGAGCTCGCGGAACTGGTGCAGGACGCGGGTGGCGACGCTGGGCTTGGCGAGGACGGCGTCGTTGATCAGGTAGCGGCCGACGGCGACGTTGCGGATGAAGTGGAGCAGCTCCTCGGGGTTGACGTCCTTGGAGGAGTAGGCGGCGGCGCCGACCTTGATCGCCTGGAACAGTTGGTCGTCGTCCTCGTAGACGCTGAGCACGATGATGCCGATCCGCGGGTCGCGGCGCTTAATCACCCGGGCGACTTCGAGGCCGTTGAGGCCGGGCAGGTTGATATCGACGAGCACGACGTCGGGGGCGAGCTTTTCGGTGAGCTTGAGCGCCTCCTGGCCGTTCTCGGCCTCGCCAACCACCTCGAGGTCGTCGGCGTCTTCGAGGCTCCAGCGGATGCCCTGGCGGAACAGCGGGTGGTCGTCGATGATCAGGACGCGGATTTTGCTATTCGTCATCGGGCTGCCTCATGTATGGTATGGCCGGCCAGCGGCCGCGACGGTCAGCCCTGGGCGGGCATGCTGACCGTAACCTCGGTGCCGTGGCCGGGCTTGGTGGTAACCAGAAACTTCGCGCCGATCAGCTCGGCCCGCTCGCGCATGCTGGTTAGGCCCCAGCTTTCGCGGCCGGCGCGCCTGGCGACATCGCGCGGGTCGAAGCCGGGGCCCTCGTCGCGGATGGACAGGACGATCTGGCCCTGGCGGTGGGCGATCGCCACATGGACGGCGGCGCCGCGGGCGTGCTTGTGGGCGTTCTGTAGCGACTCCTGGACGATCCGGTAGAGCACGATCTCGGCCTCGGCGGGGAGGCGGGGCAGCGGTTCGGCCTCCAGGCTGACGGTGGCGCTCAAGGCGTCGCGGTAGCGCCGGACGTAGTCGGCCAGGGCGGGGACGAGCCCCTGGTCATCGAGCTTGCCGGGCCGCAGGTCGGCGATAAAGCGGCGCACCTCGCCCAGCCCCTCGCGGGCGCTGTCGCTGAGCTGGCCGAGCACCGTGCCGAGCCGCTCCAGGCGCCCCTGCTGGAGCAGGGTGCTACAATGCTCGACGCCCATGAGGTTGTTGGCCAGCACCTGGGCCGGCCCGTCGTGGACCTCGCGGGCCAGGCGGATGCGCTCCTCTTCGCGGCCCATGATCGCCTGGGCCCGTAGCGCCTGGAGCCATGGGTCGGCCCGCTCGCCCTCGGCCGCGCCGCTGAGGGTGGCGCTGCTCATGTCGATCTGGCGGATCAGCTGGTCGAGCTGGCGCAGGGCCCGGCGCAGCTCCTCCTGCTCGCGCCGCCGGGCCTCGTGGCCGGCCCGGAGTTGGTGCTCCCGGTCCAGCAGGCCGGTGGCGGTGCGCAGGCCCCGCTCGGCCGCGAAGCGGCGCTGGGTGCCCAACTCGTCGAGCTGGCGCTCGCTTTGCCGCAGCTCCACGTCCAACTGCTGGAAGCGCTGCAGCGCCGACTGGTGCAGGCCACGCAAGGCGGCCAGCTGCTCGTCGACGATGGCGTGGGCGGCGTCAAGCAGGGCTGAAGGCTCCGGGCTCACAGCCTCCCCCGGTGGTGCTCAGGGTGACACATGCCGCCGAAGTATAGCATACGATTCTACATAACGGCAATACGCCCGGCTCGCTCTCAGGTGGATAAACGACGACCCACGGTGAAAACGGGGCGCTGGGGGACGCAGGCCGCCGCGGCGCCGGAGCGCGCAGCGGCGCCGGCCCTGGCACGAAACGAGGGGGCGCCCGCATGATCGCGGGCGTCCCCTCGGCGCTGCCCGGTGCCCCCGGGCGCCGGCGCGTGTTGATGGCCTCGTTCCCTGGGGCTACGCCCCGTGCTTGATCGCGGCCTCCACAATCTCGAGCGATACCTCGGCGGCGGTGCGGGCCCGGGCGGCCTGCTCGGCGGCGAGGCGCAGGGAGCGGCTGGCGCTGATTCGGGCCAGGTAGGGAACCTGGTCGAGGGCCTCGTTCAGGCGCGCGGCGGCCTCCGCCGTCCAGGGCATCGTTTCGGCGCTGGGCGCTACGGCGGGCTGCGCTGCACCAGCGGCGGGCTGGGGCGCGCCAGCGGCGGGGGGCGGGCCGGCGGCGGGGCCCTTCGCCGGCTCCACGGGCAGGAAGTTGAAGACCATCTCGTAGAAGTGGTTCACCAGCTCCTGCATGATGTGGGCGGCGCCCGCGTACCCCATGAAGGGCGTGCCAGTGGTGCGCCGCACCACAGGGCCGGGGAAGGTGGCGGGGATGAAGTGCACCATGCGGGCGGCGGCCTCGGACAGGTAGATCTTCTCGTTGATGCTGCCGAAGACGAAGGCCGGGGCCTTAGCGTGGAGCCGGCGCCGGATCTCGATGTTGTCCGGCTCGTCGTCGCGGCGCGGGCGGCCCGAGCTCCAGGCCACCTTCATGCCCAGCTCCTCGCCGAGGAACTGGCGCAGCCCCTCGACGTAACTGCGGGCGGCCACGATCGCGCAGTCGACAGTGGCGAACCAGTCGCTCTGCGGGCCGCGCCACAGGTCCCACACCGGCTGGAGCGTGCTCTTCTTCTCGTTGCGGATAAACGCTTCGACCCGCTCAGGATCAGCGCCGACCAGCGCCCCCAGCTCGCGCAGGAAGGCGGTGGTGCCGAAGATGCCGAAGGGCGCGAACAGGTAGGGCCGGCCGAGATCCTGGGCCAGGCCTTCGCCGAACTCGCGGTACAGCACCACGTTCGCGGCCGCGTCGGCCAGGCGCGGGGTGGCGGCGAGGGTGGCCTCGTACGGGTAGACGAGGTTGACCTCGGCGCCGATGCCGGCGATCAGGCGCTTGAGCTCGTGGAGGTCGGCGGGGGCGTTGAAGCAGCCGAGCGACGGGCCGATAATGTTGACGGTGCCGGGGCGGGGCTGGTGATCGGGGGCGACGAAGGGGGCGCCGTACTCGGCCCAGGCGAAGCGCAGGGCTCGCTCGCGGCCCTGCCACTCGTCCTGCTCCAGCGACTGACTCCAGAAAAAGCGCGCCTCCGGGTCGAGCTGGGCCACAAAGGTGCCGTGGTCGGCGCTGATCATCTCGCTTTCGGCGGTGGAGACGACGATCAGCCGCTTGCCCTCCAGCGTGCCGAGCGCCCGCAGGTCCGCGATCGTGCGGCGCAGGGCGCCGGCGGTGCCGTTGATCACATCCTCCTCGCGGATCGAGGTCGGCGTGAGGTTGGCCATATGCGGCAGGGCGTCGGTGTAGTCCGTCACCGCCATGCCGAGGAGGTTGTAGCAGCCGATCGGCGCGTCGCAGACGATGTGAGCGTCCGGGAAGCAGCCGAACACCCAGCTCGCGCCCCAGTAGGAGCTGGTGTCGGAGATGTCGCGGATGAGCTTGATTGACATACTTTACTCCCCGAAGAAATCGAGCATGCGGTCGTAGAGCGGCTTGCGGCCCAGGAGGTCGCGCACAAAGCTGAGGCTGGCGATCATCCCGCCGGGGAGGAAGAGCGGGCGCACGCTGAGGATGTTGGTGTAGTAGACGGAGGGGATGCCGAGCTCCTTGGCGTGGGCGGCGAGGGTGGTGGTGCCGATCACAAGGTCGAAGCGCCAGTGCTCCATCGCGGCCTTGTCGTCCTCGATCGCCTTGCGATAGACCACCGCCTCGGTGCCGTGGGCCTTCAGCCAGGCCTCGTCGGCGGCGGTGAGCATGCTCTGGCCGATGCTGGTGCTGACATAGGGCACGTGGGCGCCGCCCTCGATCAGCAGCCTGGCGTACAGCATCTCGTTGCCTTCGTAGCCCGACACCATGATCGTGGCGCCCTTGAGCGGCTGGCTTGCCAGAAAGCCGCGGGCGGCGACCTCCTCCTCCTGGGCGACCCGCTCGACCACGTCCTCGTCCAAGTCCAGGGCGGCCCCCACCGCGCGCAGCCAGGCGGCCGAGCCGTCGGCGCCGATCGGGGCGCCGCTGACCACGCCGACCCCGCGCTCGCGCAGAAGGCTGACCGTTTCGCGGTAGAAGGGGTGCAGGGCGGCCACGGCCGAGGCGCGGCCGGCGAGCTTGAGCTCGTCGACGTGGCGGCCGGGCAGCGTGGTGAGCACCCGCCCGCCCATCTTGCGCAGCACCCCGTCGATCATCAGCGGGTCGGCCGGGAACACCTCGCCGACCAGCACCAGGGTGCCCGGCTCAGGCTGCTCGGGACGCTCGACGAAGCGCCGCATCACCGCGGCGAGGGCGATGTCCTTGGCCTCGGGGTGGGAGTGGATGGCGTAGGCTGGCACCCGCACCAGCACCACCGGCTTGCCGTCGATCTCGGTGGGCAGCAGCTCCTCGGCCAGGCCGGCCGTTTCGGCCACGCACAGCGAGATCACCGGGATGACCGATACGTTCGGCTCGCCCGCGGCCTCGACAATTGCGGCGTTGGCCGCCTCCTGAACTTTTCCGGCCGACAGCTCGGCCGTGCCCAGCCGGGGCGCGACGATGCTTTTGCGCGCGGCGTAGAAGTGGGTGACAAAGGTGAGGCCGTACAGGCAGCCGGTGTCGGTGATCATCGTGGGCTGCGCGCCCTCGATCCGTGACAGCACCCGCAGCGCGCCGAAGGCCGGGCACATCGTCTGGGGGTGCAGCTTACAGGAGCTTTCCTTGAAGGGTTCGGCCGCGGCCCTCGGGGTGAGCGGGATAATCTCGGCCATGCGCGGGTCTCCGTTCTATGGTTCGGCCACGGCCGCAGCCCTCCGCCGCTGAGCACCGCAACCCCTGCTGCTGGCTGGGCGCAATGCGCGGGCTTCGCCCACCTTTTGCGCTATATGCAAGATAATTGCATCAGTGTTCGCTCATTATACGACACAATTGCTCCTTTTGTGCAACTTTCTCAGGCCGAAAGTGTCGAAAGCTCAGGCGGGGTTTATCGCACAGGCGCAGCGGGCCCAGAGACTTTTTGGGCGGGCGTCACCACAGCGCCGTGCCACTTCTTCAGCGGCACGGCGTTACGATGTACTTCCACCAATAAACGCTCCGCGCCTCCGCGCTGCACGCCCCGGCGCGATCTCACCCACGCAGCATGGTGAGCAGCATGACGGTGGGGGCCTGGGCGTGGAGGCTGTGGCGGAGGCGGGCGGGCATATACGCCCAGCCGCCGGGGCGCAGCTCGACGAGTTCGTCGCCGAGAGTGAGCCGAGCCGCGCCGCGCAGGATCTGGACGATGGCGGGCGCGACGGCGGCGTGCTCGGACAGCTCCTGGCCGGCGTCGAAGGCGAACAAGGTCACCTTGACCCGGTCGTCGGCGTGGACGGTGCGGCTGAGGATGCCGTCGGCGGGGATCTGGACCTCGGCGGCGAGGTCGGCGAAGGCGCGGGCGGCGACGGCGGCGTCGGTAGTCATGGTTGTTCTCCAGAGGCGCGCCCCGGGCGGGGCAGCGCGCGGAAGGGGATGGCGCGGCCCCAGCCGCTCCACGCGGCCAGGGCAAAGGCGGCCACTTCGAGCGGGACGGTAAGGCCGGCCAGAGCGCGGCCGGCCGGCTGGCCCCACACCCCGGCGATGGCACCGGCCAAGGCGACGAGAGCGGCCAGGTTCAGGCAGACGGCGGCGACGGCAACTGGGAGCGGGCTGCCGCGGTTCCCAGCGGCACTATGGCGGGGTAGAATCCAGTGGGCCACGCCGAGGCCGAGCTGAACCATCCAGCCGGCGAGCAGGACGTGGATGTGCGGCTCGCGCAGGGCCCACAGCGGGGCCGGCGCGGCCCCGGCCTTGGCGGCGAGCAGCAGCGCGCCCATGCTGAAGCCGACGCCGAGCCAGAGCAGGGCGGCCCGGACGAGCAGCCGCGACATGCGGGGCATCGGCTACCTCCCTTCGCCGCGCCGGCCCTTGACCCGCGGCCAGAGGGCGGCGACGAGCAGCCACGCGGCGATGGCCTGCAGGGCCGCCGAGGCGACCAGAGTCGGGGCCAGCCAGCCGGCGGGGCGCCAGAGCAGCAGCGGCTCCGCCGCCGCCCGCAGCAGCAGCCCGAGGTTCAGCGCGGCATAGGCCCCCCAGGCCGGCCGCTCGTCGCCGCGGGGCCGCTCGCGGCTGACGACCGGGAACATCCACAGCGCCACTCCGGCGATCAGCTGGGTGGCCCAGCCGACGGCCAGCAGGTGCGGCAGCAGGGGGCCGAGCGCCGCGAGGGCAGCCCAGCCCAGGGTCCGCCCGGCGAGCCCCAGCCCGCCCGCGATGCCGGCGGCGGCCAGGTAGAGCAGGGCGGTCTTGACAAAGGTGCGGGCCAGGAGCGGCATATGGTGCCTCTGAGAGTAGACCGGGTGAATGACGCTCGCGTCGAAGCTCGGGGCGGCAATGCTCTCCTTACTGCCCCGGGGCCCGACGGGCGGGCGGCGCAAAGCTGATCTGGAAGGGCCGGCCGATCGCCTCTCTGGGGCAGTTTGCCTCGCAGCGCGGGCAGAAGGTGCAGTCCTCAGGACGGACAAGGGTTGCGCGGCCGGCGCGCAGGGCGAGGGCCTGGCTCGGGCAGACCGCCACACAGATGCCGCAGCCGACGCAGCGGCGCGGATCGATGATCGGGGTTACATGGCCTGGGACGCTCATCGCGGGGCCTCCTTCGTGTTCGCTACCCGCAGGATACCCTTGCCGCCGGCTTCAGTCTGTGACTTTTTTCACGTCGGCCGGCCGATCCTGATCGCGCTCGTCGGCGCCGCCGAACCTCGGCGCCCCAGGCCGCGCGCTGGTATAATGCCGGCCACAGCAGAAGGAGCACTGATGAGCATCGATCAGCTAGTGGCAAGCTGTGTGCGGGAGATCGAGGGCAGCCATGCGGCGCGGGAGCAGGCGATCAGGGCCTCCCGAGAGCTGATCCGCAGCTGCGCCAACAGCATCCGCGCCGCGCACCGGGCCGAGTTTGCCGAGGCCGAGCGGCTGCTCGGCGAGGCCGGCGCGATCGCCGCGCGCCTGGCCGAGGCCACGGCGGCCAACCCCGACATCCGCTTCGCCGGCTATACGCAGGACGCCCTGAAGGAGCTCGCCGAAGCCCACCTCGTGCTGGCCTTCCTGGCCGGGCGCGAGCCGCCCGCCGCGGCCGCGATCGGCGTGGAGCCGGCCGCGTACCTGAACGGCCTGGCCGAGGCCGCGAGCGAGCTGCGCCGGGCCATCCTCGACGGCCTTCGCCGCGGCGAAACCGCCCGCGGCGAAACGCTGCTCCAAATCATGGACGACGTCTACAGCGTTCTCGTCACCGTCGACTTCCCCGACGCCGTCACCGGCGGGCTGCGCCGCACCACCGACGCCCTGCGCGCCGTGCTGGAGCGCACCCGCGGCGATATGACCGCCGCTATCCGCCAGGATGAGCTGGTGCGGGCGATGCGCGAGCTCGAGGGCCGCCTCGGGGCGGGCTTGTAGCCCTCGCTGGACATAGCCGTAGAGGCGCGGGGGCCCTGCGGATGTGAAAGGGCCGCGGCGCTCCTGCGCGCCGCCCCCATCAACCCTCCGCGCCCGCTGCGCCTCCGCGGCGAACCGTTCAGCCGATGCCTCGACCAAGCCAGGGAGCACGATCCGTGACAGCCACCTTCCCCACACCGAGCGACGAGCGAGCCCCCGACCTAGGCACGGCCGCCCTCCCCGCGGCGGTGCTCTCCTCGATCCAGGCCTGTGCCGAGGCCTGCCGGGGCACGCTGCGCCGCCTCGATGACGAGCGGGATCGGCTGCGGGCCGCGCTCGACCGGCGTATTCGCAAGGCCCCCGACGGCCCGGCCCGCCGGCTGTGCGCCGTCGACGGGGCCCACGCCACCGTGCCCGCGGCCGGGGCCACCTTCGCTGCGATCGCGGCGGCGGCCGTCGAGGAGGCCGCCCTCACCGACCAGGAGGTGCTTGTCCAGCTCCTGCCCCCGGTCGAGGAGCTGGAGGGGCTGCTCGGCGGGCTGCGCTGCGTGCTCGAGCTGCGCCTGCTGGCCCGGCGCATCCGCGCCACCTCGTCAGGCCTGTTCGTGCTCGACGGCTCGTTCTACTCGATGCTGCTGGAGATCAACCGCCTGCTGGTGCGGATCGCCCAGGACCACCGCGGCCCGCGCCCCCCGGCCTGGTGGGACGCGTTTCGCCCCCTGGTTGAGGGCTTTTTCCGTGACGAGGACTGGCGGCTCGTGCTGGAGTGCCGCCGCGTGGTCGCCCACCCCAAGTCGGCCACCGCCGCGGATGACGTGCTCACCCTCGCCCCCGAGCTGAGCGGCACCGTCACCGACCGTACGCTCTGGACGAGTGTGCTGAACGCAGGCGAGTACGCCTTGCCCACCCCGCTCATCCGCAAGGACCGCCCGCACCTGCTCACCGGCTACCGCAGCCCGGCCGTTGGCGACTTCCGGGCCCTGCGCTCGGCGATCGAGCAGGGCTACGGCCAGCTCTACGTCCTGTACTATCGCCCCGACGCCTTCGGCCCTGCCTACCGCCTGGAGCTCCCCGCGGCCCTGATCGCCCGCGAGCCATTGGGGGCCGTGCTCGCCACCTTTCGCGGCGCCCTGCGCGTGAGCAGCGTCCAGGAGCCGCTCCCCCAGTTCCTCGCCGACGCGATCTGCCGCCAGCTCGGCCACGCCCTCGCCGCCACGGCCGAGGGCGCTCGCACCACCCTGCAGCAGGAGTTCGAGCTGCCGCTCGTCCAGCGCTACCTGGGGCCGTACCGCACGCCGCGAGGGTAGTCGGAAGTGCTACCCCGCAGCGCCACGCGCGAGGCGTGTCCGCGGCTCAGCAGCCACGCCAAGGCCAGGCCGGTGAGGAGCTGAAAGGCCCCCGCGCTGATCGAGCCAAAGACGGTCCAGTTCGGCGACAGGTCGACGCCCGCGGAGCGCGTGAGCAGCGGTGGCGGTGCGAGGCAGGGGGTATGCTGGCCGGGGGGCTCAGGGCTCGACGAGGTAGGGCCGGAGGACTTGGAGCATGAGGGCGACGCCGTGGCGCAGGCGCTCTTGGTCAAGGGGGGCGCCGCTGACCTCAACGCTCGGGGGCCAGAACTCCGAAAGGAGCCAGCACAGCTCGGCCAGCCGGTCGACCTCGGCGGGGTCGGCGGGGGCGCGGAGCACGCCGGCTGCGGCGAAGCCGGCGATCAGCTCGCGGAAGCCGGCGAAGCCGCGGGCGCGGACGGCGAGCCAGCGCTCGTGGAGAACCGGGTCGCGCCGGAGCAGGGCGATCAGCTCGCGGTAGATAAAGCGGAACTCGGCCAGCAGCGCGTAGTTCTGCTCGACGAGCCGCAGCAGGTCGTCGAGCGCGGGCGCCCGGTCCGGGGGCAGCACGAACAGGGCGTCCGAGGCGGCGAACAGCCGCTCGAACAGGGCCCGGATGATCTCCTCTTTGTTTTTGAAGTGGTAGTACAGGTTGCCCGGGCTCATGCCCAGGGCCTCGGCGATGTGGTTGGTCGAGACGGCCGCCGTACCCGACTGGTTGAACAGCTGGAGGGCGGCGTCGAGGATGCGGTCGCGGGTTTTCATCGGCTCGCTCCGGCCGGCGCGTCGCCCTCGGCCACGCCCACCCCGGGCGGAAGCCCCGGGCATGTGCGGCGGTATGGGGCGACGCTAAAGTACTGTTCCCACTCGGCCTGGCTCAGGTTGCGGCCGAGCGCGCGGCACGCGCCCGGCAGCAGCGGTCCGATGTCGAAGGGCCAGACCCGCGCCGTTCCGTCGGCGCTGGCGGTGACCAGGCGCGCGCCGTCGGGGGTGAGCAGGATGTCGCTCAGCGGCTCGCTGTGGCCGCGCATCACGCGCGAGGAGGCCGACGGGTTGGCGGCGGTCAGATCCCAGACCCGGGCTGTGGCGTCGTCGCTGGCGCTGATCAGGGTCCGGCCGTCCGCGCTGATCCGCAGGCGCGTCACCGGCCCCTCGTGCCCGATCAGCAGCCGAGGCCGGGCCGTGGGCGCGGCGAGATCCCACAGCCGGATCAGGCCATCCTCGCCGCCGGTCATGGCGTGGCGGCCGTCTGGCGTGAGGGCCAGCGACCGCACCTGCCCGCTGTTAGAGTCCAGCGTCGCCACCGCTCGCTCCGCCCCCGGTGCGCCCAGCTCCCATACCCGCGCAGTTCCGTCCTCGCTCGCGCTCAGCAGCGTGCGGCCGTTCGCGCCCAGGGTCAGGGCCAGGATGTCGCCGGTGTGCCCGCTCAGGATGCGCGATCGCCCCGAGACATCGGCCACGTTCAGGTCCCAGAGCCGCACCGTGTTGTCCTCGCTGCCCGTGATCACGGTGTGCCCGTCCGGGCTCAGCAGCACCTCCCAGACGTTGTTGGTGTGGCCGCGCAGAATGCGCGCGCTCGCCGCTGGGTCCGCCGCGGCGAGGTCCCAGACCCGGGCGGTGTCATCCTGGCTGACGGTGATCAGGAGGCGGCCGTCGGGGCTGAGCAGCAGGTCGTTGATCCGGTCCGTGTGGCCGCGCAGCAGAAGCGGCGCCGCCGCGAGGTCGCCCAGGCGCCAGACGCGGGCAGTGTCGTCGGCCCCGGCCGTGGCGAGGGTGCCGCCGTCAGCGCTGATCGCGGCCGCGGTCACGGCGCCGTTGTGGCCGCGCAGGGCCCGAGGGGGCTCGCCGGGGGCGGCCAAATTCCAAAGCCGCACGGCGCCGTCGTCGCCGCCGCTGGCAAGGGTTCGCCCGTCGGAGCTGAGCGCGATCGCCGCCACAGCCCCGGCCCCGGCGTCGAGCAGGCGGGCGGCGCCTGAGTTGCCTTCGCCGTCGAGGCTCCAGACCCGGGCCATGCCGTCCTCGCCCCCGCTGACCAGCAGCCGCTTGTCGGTCCGCATCGTCACGCCGAGCACGGCGCCGTCGTGGCCGACAAGTACCCGCTGGCCCCGGCTGGGGTCGGGGTCCGTGAGGTCCCACACGCGCAGCGTGCCGTCCGCGCCACTCGTGGCGAGCAGCGTGCCGTCGGCGCTGAGGGCGAGGGCGGTGAGCGCCTCGCTGTGGCCGAGCAGCACCCGGCGGCTCGTGGCCGGGTTGTCGCCGGCCAGGCTCCACACGAGGGCCACCCGGTCGGCGCTGGCCGCGGCGAGGGTGAGGCCGTCGGCGTCGAGGGCGATGTCGATGATGGGGCCCTGGCCGACCAGCACCACCGGCGCCTCGCCGAGCTGATCGAGGCGCCAGATCCGCACCGAACCATCCTCGCTCGCGGCGAGCACGCGCCGGCTGTCGGGGCTGAAGCGCACGGCGCTGAAGGGCTTGCCGCCGCCCGTGAGCTGGCTCAGTGTCGCCGACGGGTCGGGCGCGGCGAGGTCCCAAAGGCCGACGGTCCCGTCGTCGCTGCCGGTGGCGGCGTGCCGGCCGTCGGGGCTGAGGGCCACCGCCTCGACGTCGTCGGCGTGACCGGCCAGCCGGACGGCGGTGGAGGATGGGTCGGGGTCGCTCAGCCGCCAGACGATCGCCGTGGTGTCGTCGCTGCCGGTGATCAGGGTGGCGCCGTCGGTGGACAGGGCTAGGTGCTCGACGTCGGCCGCGTGGCCGAGCAGGATGCGTACTGCCTGGCTCGGGTCGGCCGCCGACATGTCCCACGCTCGCACGCTGTCGTCCTCACTTGACGTAACAAGGGTGCGGCCATCAACGGAAAGGGCGGCGGCGCGGACGGGCTCGGCGTGGCCGCGGAGCACCCGGGGGGTGGCGGCGGGATCGGCGGCGGCCAGATCCCAGACGCGGGCGGTGCCGTCGGCGCTGGCCGTCACGAGGGTGCGGCCGTCGGCGGAAAGGGCGACGGCGTGGACGCGGCGGGCGTGGCCGCCGAGGCCGATCCCGTCGAGCCGCTCAAGGGCGGTGCGCAGGGCGTCCTCGGTGATCGGCAGGGGGTCGTCAACGGTGTTGAGCGACTGGTAGGCCTCGATGGCGAGCAGCAACGCGCGCTGCGGCAGGCGCTGGCCTGCGGCGTCGGCCTGGGCGGCGAGGGCCTGGGCGGCGGCGCGGCGGGCCTGGTCGTGGGCCTCCGTGGCGCTGGCTTCGGCCTGGCCGCGCAGGCGCACGGCGACAACGGCCAGGGCAAGGGCGGCCACGGCGAGGCAGGTCATCACGACGGTGACGATGCGGGCCCGGCGCAGCCGGCGGTCGCGGCGGCGGAGGCTGGTCTGGAGAAAGGCGCGGGCCTCGGGGCCGCGCAGCTCCACGTCGCGGGCCTGGGCCAGGGCCTCGGCCTCGGCGAGCGGGATCGGATCGAGCAGGTAGGCCTCCTGCTGGCCGCTGTCCCGCCACGCGGCGAGGGCCTGGCGGAAGCGGCCCCGGCGCTGCTGGGCCACGCGCGTGTGCTCGATCTCGCTTTGGAGCCGGCTCCAGTTGCGCAGCAGCGTCTCGTGAATCAGGCTGACCACCTCGATCTCGCGGCCGGCGCGGCTTTCGACCGACTTGCTGAGCAGGCGGGCCGAGCACAGGTCGTCGATCAGTCGGTCGCGGCGCGCGTCGACGTGGCCGGCGTCGTCGTGGACAAGCTCGTTTAGCTCGCGCGGGCGCAGCAGGTCGCGCTCGGGCACGTCGCCGGCGTCGACCAGGTCGGCGCAGATGTTAAGGATCAGCTGGCGGTCATCCTCGGCGCGCGGCTCGGCGTGGGCGCCGTCGTAGTCGATGAACTGCCACACCTCCTCGGCGCGGCGGGTGACGGCGTTGGTCAGCGTGCTGTAGGCGGCGAGCCGCAGGCTGCCGCGCCGCCACAGGTCGTCGAGGGTCATCTGGAGCAGCGGCAGGTAGGAGGCGCTCCTGGCCGCGTCGGCGGCGAGCCGGTCGAGCAGGGCCGGCTCGAACCGCTTGTGGGCGTGGGTTTGCTCCAGGGGGCGCAGGATGGCGGCCTGCAACCGTTCGACGCTCATCGCCCGCAGGTCGAGGCCGCGCTTTGCCTCGTCGTAGAGCGTTTGGTAGGCGAACAGCTCGGGTAGGAAGTCGCTGCGCATGGTGGCGATCACGTGCATGCGCAGCCGGGGGAAGGCGGGCAGGCCGGCGAGCAGCATGAAAAAGGCGTCGCGCTCGGCGGGCTCGGCGCGGGTGAACAGCTCCTCCAGCTGGTCGACCACTAAGATCGCGATCGTGTCGGGCGGCGGGGACGCCGGCTGCGCGCCGACCAGCGCGGACGCGGCGGCGGCGAAGGGGCCATCGACGGGGACGCCGAGCTGGCGCAGGGACTCGGCGAGGGCGGCAAGCGGGTAGCCGCCGGGGTACATGCGTTCCCACCGCGTCGCGTACTGGTTGTCGTGGTAGTGGGCCTCCAGGGCAGGCAGCAGGCCGGCCATCGCGAACGACGACTTGCCGCTGCCGACCGGCCCGGTCACGAAAAGGAGCGAGCGCTGGGCGCCTGGCGTGGCGAGCATATGCACGGCGGCCTCGACCTCGCGCTCCCGGCCGGCGTAGCGCTCGCGCTGCGCGTAGTCGTAGCCCTGGCCGCCGAGGTAGGGGCTGGGGAGGCCGCGCACGTCGAAGCGCTCGTCGCCGACGGCGCGCTCCTCGGCCCAGATGCAGCCGTCGCGCAGGCGCATAAACAGGGCCGGCATCCACCAGTCCTCCTGCTTGAGCGCGGCGAGCCTGGCGGCGGCCAGGGCCCGGTCGACCTCGCCGTGGCGCTGGAGCTCGGCGAAGAGGCGCGGCATCAGCGCGGCGACGGTCGGCATGCCGACGTTGCCCTGCATCGCGATCACGGCCGGGACGCCGGCGCCGGCCAGCCGCGGCCCGAGGGCGACGAGGGCGTCGCCGCCGCCAAGGCCGACCCCGGCGCTCTGGCAGGAGGCCAGCACCACCAGCACCGGGCGGCGGGCCATGTCGCGCAGGCGTTGGGCGAGCGTGCCGGCGGAGGCGCGGTCGACGCTGCCGTCCTCATGCTCAAGGAACAGGTAGGGCTCGCCATCCACGATCGTGCCGTGGGCGGCCAGGTACAGGATGTCGGGGCCGTCGCGGATCGCGGCCGCCAGGGCGTCCATCGTCACACGCGCCCCCTCGCGGCCGCTCGCGAGCACCGCGGCCGGGATGGTGCCGAGCTCGGCGACGGCGCGCCGGACCTCGCCCTCCACGTCGATCGGGGCCAGGTTTGTGCGGCGCAGATCGGGGTTCGCGACGGCCACGAGGGCGCGCAGGGCCGTGCGGGGGCGCAGGTCGACGGGGGCCAGCTCCTCGCCCGCCAGGTAGCGCGAAAGCAGGATGCGCTCGCTGAGGGCGAGCGGGTCGCCGGCGCCCCGGTCGGGGTCCTCTACGAGCTCCCAGCGCAGGCCGTGCAGCGGCTGGGCACCGCGCTCGAAGCGCAGGCGCAGGCGCAACGGCACGCTTGCCCCGCTGAGCTGCCCCTTGACCTCGGCCCAGGCCCGGCGCATGGCCGGGTCGGAGAACAGCTGCTCGCTCAAGGCCTGGCCGTAAGCCCGCGTGTCGAGCACGAGCGCGCCGAGGGCGGCTGGGTCGATCGGGGCGGGGGCGTCGCAGGCCAGGTCGTAGTCGACCGGGGCGCCGGGGGCGCGGAAGCGGGCGTCGACAGTGTAGCCGTCGGCGGCCGCGCGCAGCGTCAGCTCGAGGTCGGCGTAGGGCATGGGGCATCTCGTCGCTAGGAGCCGATGGCGATAGGCTGTATCTTACGCCACCGGGCGCCGGATAGCAACGGGCCCTACTCGTTCACCGTCACCGTGTCGTACGCCTCGTAGCGGTTGCCGTCCATGTCCTCGGCCTGGATGCCGAGCACATAGTCGCCGGCGGGGGCGGTCAGCGTGGCGACGCGCCACTTCTTGCGGCCGAAGGTCAGGGTCGCGCCCTCCTCGCGGATATACTCCACGTCGGCGTCGCTGTCGCTATTGAGCTTGATCCGCTCGTCGTAGACGGTGAAGGTGTCGCCGGCGCGCGGGGTGATCACGCGGGGGGCGCCGCGGGCGCTCTGGCCGCTGAAGCCGAGCACTCTGGTCAGCTTGTCGTCCTTGAAGAAGAGCTGGGCGTAGCGCCGCTCGCCGCCCTTGAAGGTGTACATCCCGTCGACGGTGTAGGTCACGCTTTCGTCGGTGTCGCCGTAGTCGGCCGGGGAAAGCAGGGCGAAGCTGACCCCGTGGCCCGTGCCGTCGTCGATGCCGTAGATCACCGGCTCCCAGTCGAACTCGATCTCGACGCCGCCCTCGTCGCCCCAGTCGGGGTAGAAGACGCCGCCCACCTCGCGCGACTCGCCGGCATCGATATAGGCCAGGTCGGCCACGAGGATGCTGTCCTCGTCGGGGTCGTAGTAGCCGGTGAAGGCGTAGATAAAGCCGATCCGCTCGCCCGTCACCGTGGTGGCGACGGTGGTGGCCCCGTCCTGGCCGATCTCCGTCTCGGACAGCTCCAGGTCGGCCACCTCGATCGCCGACGCGCCGGGCGCGCTGGCCTCGCCCGCCGGCGAGGCCGTGTCGTCGAGGGCGACGCCGAAGTAGTGGAAGTTGAGAAAGTTGTCCCAGCGCGACTCGCGGGCGAAGGTGTCGGCGACGGCGGCGTAGGTTTCGGCGCCGGCCTCCTCGCTTTCGTACAGCTCCGAGCCGGGGAAGTAGAGCGAAAGGCCGCTGGCGCCGGGGCGCTCCTCGCCGTGGCGCTCGGCGATCACCGCCGCAGCAAGGGCGTCGAGCAGCCGGTCGGCGGCCGTAGTCACGCCGTCGTCGCCGATCTCGCGGGCGAGCTGGGCGAAGTGGCCGAGGTCGATGTAGGGCGCGGGGCCGTCCTCGGCGAAGACATTCTCGAAGCTTTGGGCGTAGGTGCGGGCCTCGGCCACATCCGCCTGGTCGACGTCGGCGAGGGCGGCGGTGAGGCCGTCGAGGCCGGCGAGCAGGCCGGGCACGGCGGCGGTGTCATACACGCCGAGAGTGACGTCGACGCCCATCGCGGCCGCGATCTCCTCGGCGCTGCCCTCTTCGTCGCCGAACGTTTCCTCGGCGAGCACGGCGCGGGCGTCGTCGTCGACGATGCGCAGATCCTGGTCGATATAGCTGTCCACGATCGCACGGCCGAGGGCCGCCCCGTCCATGGCCGGGTCGTCGACGAGCTGGCCGAGGAAGCTGGCGTAGGCCCAGCCGAGGCTGGGCTCGACCTCCTGGGAGGCGACGACGTAGCGGGCGTGGGGGGCCATCGCGGTGAGCACCTCGATGTGGGCCATGAGGCAGGCGTCGAAGCCGACCAGCTCGAACCGCTCGATCCCGGCGGCGGCCCTGGCCTCGGCGAGGGCGGCGCTCAGCTCGTCGAGCAGGAGCAGGTCGCCGTCGGCGGTGAGGGCCAGGCCATCGGGGCCAGGGCCGGGGGGCGCGGGGTCGTTCCAGCCGCCGGGCCAGCCCATGCCGTGATCGGACATGATCAGAGCGTAGTGGTCGGCGGGGTAGGTGGCGGCGGCCCAGGTCACGAAGTCGACCAGTGTCGCGCCGTCGGCCATATCGACCTCGCCGAGGTCGGCGAGCATGTCGGAGCCGATCGCGTCGAGGTCGTCGTCGCGGGTGATGAGAAAGCGGCGGGCGCCCGTCCAGTCGCCGTCGCCGCGAAAGGCGCCCTTGTAGCGGTCGAGCTGGGCGACGATCGTGACGTCGTCGGAGGAGCCGACGAGCTCGGCCTCGTTGACGTCGGTGAAGATGTCCTGCTCCAGGATCTCGTCGTCGGCGTTGTTGTAGAGCATCACCAGCCACGTGCCGGCCGCGGCGGGCGCGTCGTCCACGGCGAGGCTCCCGTCGGCGGTGGGAGCTGCCTGACTAGGGGGGGCGGCCTGGCCCGCGGGCGCGGCGGGGCGGGGCGGCTCGTCGGCGCAGGCGGAGAGCGCCAGGACCAGCGCGGCGATCAGGGTGAGCAGGAGGGAGGGGCGCATGGCGTTCCTTCGCGGGAGGATGCTGCCGCGATCATAGCAGGGAGGCGTAACCAGGGCGACAGGGGGCGAGGAGACCACTGCGTAACGCGGACTCCTCGCCCCCTGTCGTCCGGTCCTTTGGCGGGGTAGGTCGTGCCCTTCTAGCCTGCCACGCGGCCGGGCCCGTTCGGGCTGTCGGCATACTTGTTGCGTCGTACCAGATCTGGTATATCCGTTGCGCTCCGCATCTCCACCACATCTGCCGTTCCAGGTCGCAGTTCACCTGCGACAGATTCGTTTGCTCGGACAGCTCGCCAAGCTGTGTTGTTGGATACGCAAGTGGCTACCGTCAGCGCCCCGATGAGGTCAGTACCATGGACGTTCACCGCGCCCTCGTGATTATGAACCCGGTCGCCGGCCAGCACGACCCCGCCGAGACGCGCGCCCTAATCGAACAGCGCTTCGCTCAAGCACAGGTCGCGTACGAGATCCGCGAGACGCAGGAGGCCGGCGACGCGCTGCGCTGGGCGCAGCAGGCGGCGGCAGATGGCTTCGACCTGGTGATCGTCTCGGGCGGCGACGGCACGATCATGGAGGCCATGAGCGGGCTGATCAAGGGCGGCGGCCGCGTCCCGCTGGCGCAGCTCCCCGCGGGCACCGCCAACCTGCTCGCCCGCGCCCTGGGAATCCCGACCGACCAGGCCGAGGCCCTGGAGACGGTGTTTCGCGGCAAGTCCGTCCGGCTGGATGTGGGCTATCTCCCCCGCGAGGACCGCTACTTCGCCCTGGTGGCCGGCGCCGGCTACGACGCCCGGCTGATCGGCGACGCCTCGCGCGAGCTCAAAAACGTTCTAGGCTTCGGGGCCTATATCGTCACGGGGATCAAGAACCTGTTCACGCTGCGCCCGGCGCGGATCGACCTGGAGGTCGATGGCAAGCGTATGCGCCTGCGGGCGCACACGCTCCTCATCATCAATGTCGGTGAGATCGACGCAGCCAAGGTGGCGCTGGGCCCGGACATTCACCCCCACGATGGCAAGCTCGACCTCATGATCATGTCCTCGGCGTCGCTCCTGGGCGCCCTGCGCCTCGCCCTGCGCATCCTCACGCGGCGCTTCGACGATACGCAGGGCCTGCGCTATATGAGCGCCTCGCGGATCCGCGTGAGCGCCAGGCCGCCGCTCCCGACGCAGCTCGACGGCGAGCAGCTCGGCGTCACGCCGCTTGAGGTGGAGGCAGTTCCCGGAGGCGCGTTGCTGGTCGTGCCCGAGGCCTACACCGAGGTGAAAGAGGCGCAGGCACTTTCACGCTCCACGTGACGGTCAGTCGCACCACACTTCGTGGGCTACACCACCTGCCCCGCGCCGCACACGCTGGCCTTCGGCAGGAGCGCGATCGGCGACCTGGCCGGGCGCCATGTGCAGAACGAGGGGCTAGGACAGCGTCAGCAGGTAGAACTCGCCCAGCGTGCGCGCCACCTCGCGGATGATTGCTGCCAGATAGCGCTGGCCGCGCGCTGTGTCCGCCTGGTCCGGGCTATCGGTGTATCCCTCAATCTGCTGCCAGGAGCCGTGGCTCTCGAGCCTGTAGGAGGAGAAGCCGCGCGGGTCGGTGCTCGCGGGCGCGGCTCGGTGCGGGCGCGGCTCGCGCACCAGGTCGGGTCGCAGCGCCAGGATCAGCGCGGAAGGCGCCCGCGTGGCCCGGCAGCCCCGCCCCCTGGTGGGCCTGCTCCGCGACCAGCGCTTCCCAGGCGATCGTCCAGTAGGGGGCCGCGGCCAGGTTCGCGGCGTGCTTGAGCGCCAGGTCGCGCACCACCAGCTGAATGAGCTCGCTGCTCCCGCCGTGGCCGTTGAGGACGAAGATGCGGCGAAAGCCGCTGATAATCAGCGACTCCGCGAGGTCGCTCATCACCCGGTAGAAGGTTTCGGTGCCAAAGGACAAGGTGCCGCCAAACGACAGGTGGTGGTGGGAGCTGCCGGAAGGCAGCGTGGGCGCAACCACCACGGGGATCTCGGCGGCTACCTCCGCGGCGGCTGCGCGCGCGATGTGCTCCACGATCATCCGGTCGGTGCCGGCCGGCAGGTGTGGGCCGTGTTGCTCGGTGGCGCCTGTTGGCAGAATGACGAGTGCGCTCGGCGCGATGGCACTCGCCTCATCGCGCGTCAGCTCGTCGAGCAGCAGGCGCATCAGTGTTCCTTCTCCTGTAGGACCGCTGGAGCTGCACGGCGGCCCCGCGACCACGCCATTGCCACGAACTACTGCGTGGGCCGCGCCAGCGGCTCCCAGCCCAGCAGCCGCCGTGCCTTGCCCATGTGCATCACCTGCTGCTCGTAGTCCCCGCTGATCATGAACGCCTCGAACCCGCCGCCGCGGTAGTCGAGGGCGGCCAGCACCACCCGCCCAACATCGCTCGCCGCGGTGGCGATCGTAGGGGTGCCGCGCCGCGTCTGCGCCGCCCAGTCCTGGTCGGGGGTCGGGAAGCAAAGCCGTAGCGCGTTGACGCTCATGCCCCAGGCCCGGGCCGCGTTCTGACATACCTCCTCGCCCAAGCGCTTGGTGAAGCCGTACATGTCGGTGGCGTCCGGCGTGAGCCCTTCGTCGGGGAAGTAGCGCCGCAGCAGGTCGCCGCCGTAGACCGACATGCTGCTCGTGTAGACGGCGTGCCTGACGCCGGCGCGCCGCGCGGCATCGAGCGCGAGGTAGACGCCCTTCACATTGACGTCGAGGTTGGAGGTGATCCCCGAGGGTGTGTCGAAGGCCTTTTCGCCCATAGCCATGTAGAGCAGGGCGTCAGCCCCCGTTGCAGCGCCCGCCAGGGCCCCGAAGTCGCCAACACTCCCGGCAATGTACTCCCAGGATGCGTGGGCCGGCGGGCGCACGTCGAATACGCGCAGCGAGTGCCGACTGGACAGCTGCGGCAGGACGAGCCCGCCTACGTACCCGGAGCCGCCGACCACCAGCACCTTCATCGCAACCTCACATATCCATGTGGCACGGGAGCAGCACTAACGCCGATCACGCACCGGGGCGCGCAGCGCCCGCTCATACAGCTCGGCCCACGCCGGCGACCCATCGTCACGCTGCACCTCCATCGTGACCCCACGCTCCTGCACCGGCTGGTTGCCGGCGAGGAAGTCGTCCCAGCACTGTGGGCGCATCTGTGCGTAGTGCATCACGCGCCCGTCCGGCCAGACCACTGACATCAGCAGCCGCGGCCGCGGGTGTTCAAAGGGCGGCTGCATGCAGTATGCCATAAGCGCCTGCTCGTCGACCTCAACCCCAAGCCCCGGGCCATCAGGGACCTTGAGGTAGCCGCCCCGGACCGCCAGCGGTGTCACGAGCAGGTCATCGGCATAGTTGTTCAAACAGCTCACGCTGGGCCATTGCGCGAGCGGCAGCACGGCGCCGAGCTGGGCGGAGAAGGCCGTGGTTAGGCCAGTGCCGACCAGCTGGAGCCAGAAGGGCTTCTCGAATGTTTCCGCCAGCGCCGCCTGCCGCAAAACGCTGGCGACACCGCCGCTGACGACAAACCCGTCGCAGACCTGCTCGCGCACCGCGATCGGGAAGGGTGGGTCGCCGAAGTGCAGGGCGAGCGGCCTGGTCGTCTTCTGACGCAGCAGCCGCTGGCCCTCACCATCGCGCTGCATGATGGGCGACTCATAGATCGCCACGCGCGGCTCGCGATCCAGCTCGGCCAGCACAGGCGCGGCATTGCCCTGGTTGAGCAGCATCTGGTTCCAGTCGATGTCGAGCCGGAGGTGTGGCGGGGTCACGCGGCTGATCGCCTCGACCTGGGCGTAGATATCAAACCACGGGCGCGCCTTGATCTTGTAGGAGGTGTAGCCGGCCGCCACCGCCTCCTGGGCCTCGGCGGCGTTTGCCTCCGGCGGCATATCGATGTTCCACCACGATATGGGGCACCACTGGCGCACGAGCGGCAGGTTGAGCAGGCGGTAGGCAGGCACGCCGAGCGCCTTGCCGACCAGATCGTAGAGCGCCATCTGCAGCCCGGCGCCGAGCGAGTCGTCGCCCAGAAAGTCGGCCGGGTTGCCGCCCCGGACGCGCGCAATCGCCACGTCGGACACCCGGCCCCAGGTGTAGTGCGGGAGCGTTTCGCCGTAGCCGACCAGATCAGGGGCATCGGTGGTCACGCGGATAATCTCCGCGATGCTCCATTGCCAGACCTCGCGTGCGTTCCACTCCTGGCAGCGCGGGGTGAACGGCACGTCCACAACAATCCGCTCGACGTCCACAATACGCAGCTTCGCCGCCATGGCTCTTCTTCGCAGTCCGACCCCGTCACGGGCGAAGGAATGCGTCCCTTATACGAGCGCCCTGGTGCCCAGTTCAGCGTGTGCAGAGTATAGCATCAGTACCCTCCCTCCCGTGACACGTTGAGCGAGCTTCCCGCGCCCGTGTGGCGCGCCCCCCGCACATATGCTACCCTGCATCGCACACCTTGTATGGTGCGCCCTTCCACCATGATGCAGCAGGAGTCACACGATGAGCGACCTGTTTGCCCCACGCATCGGCGGCGTCCTCAGCGCTGATATCGCCGTCCCCGAGCACGAGCGAGCGGCGCGCTTCTACGCGCGCGTGCTCAGCACAGGCCAACAGCCGCTCTGGCGCGCAGACGATCTGATGAATAATCTGGGCATGCCGATCATCGGCCTGGGCGCCCGTAGCGCGGAGTATGCACACCTTCCGCTCCAATGGATGCCGCATATGCAGGTGGCCGATGTGGCGGCCAGCGTCGAGCGCGCGCTCGCGCTGGGCGGGAGTGTGCTGATGCACGCGAAAGCCGACGATGGAGCGAGCCAGTGGGCCGTGCTGCGCGATCCATATGGCGCAGCGTTCGGGGTCATCCCCGTCATTCCTGCGCAGGCGATTCCCCCAGGCGACGGCGCTCCATCGGGCGAGGAAGCGGCGCCCGTGGGCCGCATTGCCTGGCTCGACCTGACGGTCTCCGACGCCTCCGCCGCCCGCGACTTCTACCGGCAGGTCGTCGGGTGGGCGGTGCAGGACGTTGCGATGGAGGACGGGGGCGAGCGCTACGCCGACTACACCATGCTCGGCGGGGATGGCAACCCGGCGGCGGGGGTCTGCCACGCCCGCGGCGCGAACGCTGGCCTGCCGCCGGTCTGGATGATCTACCTGCCTGTGGGCGACCTCGCCGAAAGCCTGCGCCGCGTCCAGGAGGAGGGTGGCACGGTCGTCACGGCAATACAGGGCGAAGCTGGGGCGTATGTATATGCGGCCGTTCAGGATCCGGCCGGGGCATATCTGGCGTTGATGCCGGGTTGATATTTCCACGGTCGCGGCGTAAACTGCGCGCCGATCGGATACCTTGCGGACGATCTGAAGGCACGCGAACGGCCACACCACAACCCGGGAAGAGAACGGATGGAACAGGCATTCCCCGAGCGGACCGACGGCCCTCCGCTCGACAAATCCCAGGCGCTCGTAGTCACAAATGATCCCGCCCTTCGGCATGAGTTCACCCGCGCGCTTTTAGATGAGGGGCTGGCCGTCGTCGCCGATGACCCTGCCGCTGCCCTCCGTCATGTCGTCCGGCAGCCCTTCGCCCTTGTCGTCCTCGCGCCGGGGGCGCCCGCGCACGATGTGGCAGACACCTGCGCGCAGCTCCGGGCGCACCTCGATACTGCCGACACGCCAATCCTGGCCGCCCTCGCCCGCCACGACGATCTGCTGATCGGGCGCACGCTCGCGGCCGGCGCGGACGACCTGCTCGTCCTGCCGTTCCACGCGGGCCTGTTCGCGACGCGTGTCCGCCACCTCCTGCGTGCTCGGGCCCGCGCCCTCCACGCCAGCGCGCCCCGCTTCCAGGGAGCGTTTGACCTCGCGGGGAGCGAGGCGCGCCCGGCCGAAGCTCAGCACCTCGCGCACCTCGGCAGCTGGGCCTGGGAGATCACGAGCAACGCCATGTACTGGTCAGCCGAGCTGTCCCGAATCGTGGGCCGTGACAGCACCGGGTTCGACGGCGGCCTCGACGCGATGATAAGCATCATCCATCCAGATGAACGTCAGCTCGTCACCGCCGCGTTCGACCGCCTGCTGTCCGAGCGTGCCCCCCTGTACCAGGAATGCCGGATCGTTCGTCCGGGCGGGGAGGTACGGCTTGTCGCCCTGCGTGGAGAGCTGGTGCAGGAGGTGAGAAGGGAGGCGCGCTATGTGCTTGGCACGGTCCAGGACATCACCGAGCACGCCCGTGCCCAGGCTACGCTGCACCTGTATCAACAAGCGGTCGCGGCGACCACCAACGGCATTCTGATCACCGACGCCACCACTCCCGACTGCCCTATTGTCGCTGCCAACCCCGCCTTTCTCTCGTTGACCGGCTACGCCGCGCACGAGGTGTTGGGGCGCAATTGTCGCTTCATCCAGGGGCCAGGGACCGACCCTGCGACCGTCGCGCGGCTGCGCGCCGCGATTACACAGGGCCAGCCGACCGCCGTGGAGATTTTGAACTACCGCAAGGACGGGACCGCCTTCTGGAATGCCTTGGTGATCGCCCCGATCCACAATGCCAGCGGTCAGCTCTCCCACTTTGTGGGGGTGCAGCAGGACGTGACGGCCCGCCGGGAAGCTGAGGTCGCCCTTCAGGAGCGCGAGGCGGCGCTGCGCGCGCTCTTCGACGGCGCGCTCGACGCCATCTTGATCGCCGATGACGATGGGCGCTACGTCGATGCCAACCCGGCGGCCTGCGCGCTCTTTGGCCTGGCCCGCGACCAGCTGCTCGGCCGCACGATCGGCGAGTTCAGCACGGTTGAGGAGCCGGCGTCCACCGGCGCGGACTGGACACAGTTCCTCCAGGAGGGTGTGCAGACGGGCACCGTCATCCTCCAGCGCCCCGGCGGGGAGGTGCGCTACCTGGAGTACGCCGCCCGCGCCCACTTCCTGCCCGGCCGCCACCTTTCCATCCTGCGCGATGTCACCACCCGCCACCAGGCCGAGGCGGCGCTCCAGGCGAGCGAGGAGTATTTGCGCGCCCTGGTCGAGCGGTCCGCCGAGATCACCACCGTGGTTGATGCCGACGGCACCGTGCGCTACGCCAGCCCGGCCCAGTGGCGGCTGCTGGGCTACCCCGAGGACGCCTCGCTCGGCAGCATCTTCGACTATGCCCACCCAGATGACATACCACACGTCCAGGAGCTGTTCGCCCGGCTCACCACAACGCCCGGGACGGTGGTGTCGGCGGAGCTGCGCGTCCGCCACTTCAATGGCTCCTGGCCGATCTTCGAGGTGACTGCCACCAACCTGCTCGATAACCCCGCCGTGCGCGGCATTGTTGTCAACAGCCACGACATCACCGCGCGCAAGCAGGTCGAGGCCCAGCTCATCCACGGCGCTTTTCACGATGGCCTGACCGGGCTGCCGAACCGGGCGCTTTTTCTCGACCGCCTCAGCCAGGCCCTCGACCGCAGCGCGCGCCACCCTGGCCATCACTGCGCGGTGCTGTTCCTGGATCTCGACCGCTTCAAGACGGTCAACGATAGCCTCGGCCACCAGGCCGGCGATCAGCTGCTGGTGGCCGCCGCCCGGCGTCTGGAGCAGTGCGTGCGGTCAGGCGACACGGTGGCGCGGTTCGGCGGCGATGAGTTCGCCATCCTGCTAGAAACGACCACCGCCGCCCACGAGGCGATTGTGGTCGCCGAGCGAATCGCCGCCGCCTTCCAGCGGCCCATCAGCCTCGACGGCCAGGAGCTGATGACCAGCGCCAGCATCGGCATCACCATCTGTGCCCAGGGCGCCCGGCCCGACGAGGTGCTGCGCGACGCCGACATCGCCATGTACCGCGCCAAACGTAGCGGCCCGGGGCAGCATATGGTCGCCGACCCGAGCATGCACGCCGAGATCATGCGTCGGCTTCAGCTTGAGGCCGAGCTGCGGCGGGCGATTGAGCGCGAAGAGTTTGTGCTGCACTACCAGCCGAAAATGGCAATGGACGGCCGCACAATGCGCGGGGTCGAGGCGCTGATCCGCTGGCGGCACCCCGTGCGCGGCCTGATCTCGCCGGCCGAGTTTATCCCGCTCGCGGAAGAAACCGGCCTGATTGTGCCGATCGGTTTCTGGGCGCTGCGTACGGCGTGCGAGTATATGCGCGTCTGGGTGGAGCACAACCTCCCGCCGTTCTACGTCGCGGTGAACCTTTCAGCGGAGCAGTTCAGGCAGCCTGGGGTCGCCGCGGGCATCCGCGCGATCCTGGCCGAAACTGGGCTTACCCCGCAGCTGCTCGGCATCGAGCTTACTGAGAGCGTCCTGATGGAGGATGCCGCGACAACCGTGACGGCGCTCCACGAGCTGCGGAACATCGGCATCCGCGCGCTCGCGATCGATGACTTCGGCACGGGCTACTCGTCGCTCAGCTACCTCCAGCGCTTCCCGGTTACCGCGATCAAGATCGACCGCTCGTTTGTGCGCGACCTTGCGGCCAACCCCGGCAACGCCGCCATCGCCCGGTCGATCATCGCGCTCGGGCATAGCCTCGGCCTGGAGGTGATCGCGGAGGGGGTCGAGACCGAGGCGCAGCGCGTGCTGCTGGAGCAGGCCGGCTGCGACCACTTCCAGGGCTTTCTTGTGAGCCGCCCCCTCCCGGCCGATGAGCTTATCCCCTTCGCGCGCGCGCTGGCGGGGGCGGCCCCGGCCTGACGGCTGATGTGCCCGCGTGGTTATGCCCGGGTGCTAGAGTGGTTGGGCGTTTATCTATCGCCTCGCACGACCGCTGCCGACGACAGCACAGCGCTCCGCCACACCATCCATCTCAGCCCAGGAGCAGCTCCATGGCCACGCCTGCCACTGTTCGCGCTCTTCCCCGCACGCTTCGCCAGCAAGTCACCGAATTGCAGCAGGAGCTTGCGGTCGCACGTCAGGCGAACGCCGCGTTCTTCGATCACGCCCTCGCCCTCCTCTGCACCGCCGGCTTCGACGGCTACTTCAAACAGCTCAACCCCATGTGGTCCCGGGTCCTCGGCTTCGCTGAAGAGGAGCTGCGGGCCGAGCCGTTTCTCAGCTTCGTCCACCCGGACGATGTCGCCGCCACCATCGCGGCGGCCGAGCAGCTTGGCGCCGAGGGGCGCGACGTCGTCTCGTTCGAGAACCGCTACCGCTGCAAGGACGGCTCGTACCGCTGGCTGCGCTGGAGCTCCACGCCGGATATGGAGCGCGGCTTGATCTACGCGGTGGTGCAGGACGTCACGCAAGAGCGCGCGGCGGAGGAGCAGCTCCAGCTCTACCATCAGATCTTCCAGCACACCCTGACCGGGCTTATCGTGCTCCAGCTCGACGACCCCGACGACGTCGCCTCGCTGCGGTTGATAAGCGCCAACCCCGCCGCCCGCGACTTCACCGGCATCGACCTGAAGCACGAGGCCGGCCGGCGGTTTGTCGAGATCTTCCCCAACGCGGTTGAAAGCGGGCTCTCCGCAGTCTATGCGGCGGTGGCCCGTGACGGAGGAACCCGCGACCTGGGCGAGGCCCGCTACCACGACCAGCGCATCGGCGACAACACCTTCACCGTGCGCGCCTTCGCTCTGCCGGGCCGAAAGGTCGCCGTCGCCTTTGAAAACATCACCGCCCGCAAGCAGGCCGAGGATGCGGCCCGGCAGCAGGCCCAGCTCACCTCGCTCATCCTTGAGCATATGAGCGACGGCGTGATCGCGGTGGACCCGCAGGGAGCGTTCACCACCTTCAACCCCGCGGCGGCGCGCCTGTTCGGCATGGGCGCGAGCGATGTGGCGAGCGAGGAGTGGTCCGCGGCCTACGGGATCTTCCAGCTCGACCAGGTCACCCCCTTCCCCTCCCACGAGCTTCCGCTCGCCCGCACGCTGGAGGGCGAGGTGACAAACGACGTCGAGCTGTTCGTCCGCCACGCGGGTGCGCCCGAGGGGCGCTGGGCCAGCGTCAGCGGGCGGCCGCTCCAGGGCCCCGACGGCACCCTGATGGGAGGGGTGGTGGTCTGCCGTGATGTCACCGAGCGCCGGCAGGCCGAGACCCAGCTGCGCCTGAGCGAGGCCCGCTTCCGCGACATCGCGCTCAACATCCCCGGCGCCGTGTTCCAGTTCACCAGCCGCCAGGGCGTGTGGTCCACGGATTTTATGAGCGAGCGGATCACGGGCCTCGCCGGGGTCAGCGCGGCCGAGGTGATGCGCGACTTCTCCGTCTTTGTCGCCCGCGTCCACCCCGACGACCTCGACGCCTATGTGGCCTCGGTGACAGGGGCGGTGGAGCGGCTGACGCCCTGGCACTTTGAGGGGCGCTTCCTGCGGCCCGACGGGCAGGTGCGCTGGTGGATGGGCGACTCGGTGCCGGTGCAGACCGACACGGGCGAGATTGTGTTCAATGGCGTGCTGATGGATATCACCACCCAGCGGGAGGCCGAGGAGGCCCTGCGCCAAAGCCTGGTCCAGGAGCAGATCATCCGGGCGCAGCGCGCCACCCTGGAGGAGCTGTCAACCCCGCTGATCCCCATCAGCGACAAAATCGTCGTGATGCCGCTGATCGGGGCGGTGGATACGCGGCGGGCGCAGCAAGTGCTGGAGACGCTGCTGGAAGGCATCGCCCGGACGGGGGCGGAGACGGCGATCCTAGACATCACCGGCGTGTCGGTGGTGGACACGCAGGTGGCCAACGCGCTTATCCGCGCGGCCCAGGCGGTCAAGCTGCTCGGCGCCCAGGTCATGCTGACGGGCATCCGCCCCGAGGTCGCCCAGACCCTGGTCGGGCTCGGGGTTGACCTCGGCGGCATCATCACCCGCGGCTCGCTCCAAAGCGGGATCGCGCTCGCCATGCGTGATGTTGAATTGGGACGACGATAGGGGCACCCGGCAAGGAAACGCAGCCCGACCGGGCGCCGTCGTGGCGAGTGTGGGCATGAGCAGATCTGCTCCACCCACGGCGCTCGGTCGCCTCGCCTGCGGCGCCTGGCGCGCCGTTCTGGCGGCCACCGGATGGCGGCTGATGGCCTGCGAGCGCACCGAGAGCCAGGCGATCACGTACTGGAGCAGGATGAGCACGGCAAAGGCGGTGAGCCCCTCGGCCGGGCGGCGCCGGCAGCCGACCCCGCCCCTCCGACCACCGCACATTCCCCTGCTGGCACACCTTGCGGCCACCGCCCTGGTTGCGAGGGGCGATCACTCCACGTCTTTTCTCACCAGAAGCGGAAAAGGAGCGGCGGACGGCACGAACGAGAGGGCGAATGGACCGTTGTGACGTGATTGTGATCGGCGGAGGGCACAATGGCCTCGTCTGCGCCTGCTCCCTCGCCCGGGCCGGCCTGCGCGTGCTGGTGCTGGAGCGGGCCGAGCGGATCGGCGGGGCGGTGCACACCGCCGAGACCATTCCGGCCGCCCCCGGTCACCGCTTCGACACCTGCTCGGTCGTCCACAATCTGATCAACATCAGCAGTATTCGCCAGGAGCTCCAGCTCGACGAGCTCGGCCTGCGCTACGTCGAGACCGACCCGTTCTCGGTGCAGTTCCTGCCCGACGGCTCGTGTGTGCGCTTCTACCGCTCGGTCGAGCGAACCTGTCAGGAGCTCGCCCGCTTCTCGCCCCGCGACGCCAAGGCCTATGCCCGCTTCATCGCGCTGGCCGATCCCTTGACCGACCTGGGCCTGGCGATGTTCCGACTCTCAGAGGACGACTTCCGGCTCGGGCGCGAGCTTTGGCGCGACCTGCGGGCTGGGCTCAGGGCGCTCCCCCAGGCTTCGCCGGTCAGCCTGGCGCGCTGGATGCTCGGCTCCTACGGCCCGCTGCTCAAGGAGTGGCCCTGGCCCGACGCGCCACCAGATGTGTGGAACGGGCTCCAATCGGTAGCCGCCTCGGTGGACCAGGTGCACCAGAACTTTGTGGAGGCCGAGGCGGGGGTGGCGCCCACCAACCCGGCGCCCTATATGTACACCCTTTCGGCGATCGACCCGAGCGTGGCGCCGGGCCGCCATAGCGCCTACATCGCCTGCGCCTCCTACCCGGCCCGCTGGAGCGATAGCAGCGGCTGGGCCGAGCGGGCGGAGCGCGAGGCGGAGCGGCTGCTCGACGCCTTTGAGGCCCGCTGCCCCGGCTTCCGCGACCCTGGCCTTTACCTCAGCGGCGCCGGAACCCCGCCGGCGGGCGGCGTGTCAGGTGTGCCGGGCCGGCCGGCGGCAAAGGTGTTGCTCTTCGACCGCGACCGCGGGCGCCACGGCGCCGAGCGCTTGTCGCGCTCCTAAACCATCGGCCCGTTCACCTCATTGCCTCCAGCGTCGTCATGTGACGCTGCCTTGCCGATGCCGGCGAGCGCGTCTACGCGCGCCCCGATGCGCGCCCTGATGAGCGGGCCGCCCCGGCGCTGCCCCGCCGCGCCGGCTGCTCCTGCCTGCCGACGCCGAGCTTTCCGCCCGCCCCCGATCCGCTCGATGGCCTGCCAGTGGCGGAGGGGCCGTGCGTCGCCCTGCGCGTTCGGTCCGTGGCGTTGCGGTCAGGGCCGCTCTCGTGGTAGGCTTGGGCGGCTGCACCGCCCGGGCTTCCGAGCCCGAAGAAACGCGCGGGCCTGTTGCCCCAAGCACCCTTTCCGCGGCCTGGCGTTGTGTTGGCGGGGCGCGCCCGAGGGGCCAATGGCCGTAGATAAGGACTGTGGCGCATGAAGACCAAACACGCCATCGAGAGCGGAAAGACGGTTCTTGGCGTCGAGCTCGGCTCGACGCGGATCAAGGCAGTGCTGCTCGACGAAGATCATACGCCGGTGGCATCCGGAAGCTATGAGTGGGAGAACCAGTACGACAACGGGATCTGGACATACCCCCTCGATACCGTCTGGGCGGGCTTGCAGGAAAGTTATCGGCAGCTTTGCGACGACGTTCTCCGGCGGTACGGCACCCCCCTCACGACCATCGGCGCCATCGGCTTCAGCGCCATGATGCACGGCTACCTGGCCTTTGACGCAGATAGAAACCTGCTTGTCCCGTTTCGGACGTGGCGAAACACCATCACCGGGCAGGCCGCACAACAGCTTACCGATCTGTTCCAGTTCAATATCCCCCAGCGCTGGAGCATCGCCCATCTGTACCAGGCCATTCTGAACAAGGAGCCGCACGTCGGCGCTATCAGCCACCTCACGACCCTTGCGGGCTATATCCATTGGCAGCTGACAGGGCAACAGGTGCTCGGCGTCGGCGAAGCGTCCGGCATGTTTCCTATCGATAGCACAACCAATGACTACGACCAGCGCATGGTCGAGCTGTTCAACGAGCGGATCAGCGCTCATAACCACCCCTGGAAGCTACGGGACATTCTGCCCAAAGTCCTCGTCGCGGGCCAGGGCGCGGGCACCCTGACTGAGGCCGGGGCACGACTGCTCGATCCCACCGGACAGCTGGGTGCCGGGGCCCTTTTGTGTCCGCCCGAGGGCGACGCGGGCACCGGGATGGTGGCCACCAACAGCGTTGCCGAGCGCACAGGCAATGTTTCCGCTGGAACGTCTGTCTTCGCCATGATCGTCCTGGAACAAGCCTTGTCGCGGGTCTACCCGGAGATCGATATGGTGACGACGCCGACCGGCAAACCGGCGGCCATGGTCCACAGCAACAACTGCACCTCCGACCTCAACGCATGGGTCGACCTGTTTCAGGAATTCACTCATGTGCTAGGCGTGGAGCGCAGCGAGGCCATGCTGTATGAGCTGCTGTATCGACACGCGCTCACGGGTGACGCGGACGGCGGTGGGCTGCTCGCCTACAACTACGTCTCGGGGGAACACATCACGCACCTGGAGGAGGGGCGCCCGCTGTTTGTCCGCACGCCCGCGAGCCGCTTCACCCTCGCGAACTTCATGCGCGTGCATCTGTTCTCGGCGCTGGGCGCACTGAAGCTCGGGCTGGATATGCTGTTTGAACGGGAACACGTGCAGATCGACCAGCTCCTCGGCCACGGCGGCTTCTTCAAGACGCCGGAGGTTGGCCAGCGCATGATGGCGGCTGCGACACACGTTCCCGTCTCCGTGATGGAGACGGCAGGCGAGGGCGGCGCCTGGGGCATCGCCTTGCTTGCCTCCTACACGCTGCGAAAGACGCCGGGAGAGCCTTTGGAAGCGTACCTCGCCAGCAACGTCTTCGCGGGCCAGAAGGTTTCCACAGTTGCTCCCGATGAGCGGGACGTCGCCGGCTTTGCCGCGTTCATGGAGCGCTACACCAAGGGGCTTGGCATCGAGCGGGCCGCCGTCGACATGTTAAAGTAGCAGCCGGTACGGATAGGAAACGAGGCAGGAACGATGCTCGAACAGCTCAAAGAGCAGCTTTGGAAGCTGCACCTGGAACTGCCCAAGAACGGGCTGGTGACCTGGACGGGCGGCAATATCAGCGCCCGCGACCCGGAGAGCGGCCTGGTGGTGATCAAACCCAGCGGCGTGATGTACGAGGATCTGCGCCCCGAGGACCACGTGGTGCTCGACCTGGAGGGCGATGTGCGCGAGGGCGCTCTCGCGCCCTCCTCCGACACCGCCAGCCACCTCTACATCTACCGGCACATGCCCCACGTGGGCGGCATCGTGCACACCCACTCGCCCTATGCCACGGCGTTCGCCGCCCTCGGCCGGCCCATCCCGGTCTATCTCACCGCCATCGCCGACGAGTTCGGCGGGCCCATCCCCTGCGCCGACTTCGCCCTGATCGGCGGCGAGGAGATCGGCCAGCAGGTGGTGCAGCACATTGGCTCCTCGCCCGCCGTGCTGTTGAAGAACCATGGCGTGTTTACGGTGGGTACGAGCGCCAAGACGGCGGTCAAGGCGGCGGTGATGGTCGAGGACATCGCCCGCACGGTCTGGTACGCCTTGCAGCTCGGCACGCCCGACGAGATCGCCCCCGAGGACGTCAAGAAGCTCCACGACCGCTACACCAACGTGTACGGTCAGCGCTGAGGAGAAGTTAGGATGCAGATCGACCTTTCACAGTACGAAATCTGGTTCGTCACCGGAAGCCAGCACCTCTACGGGCCGGAGACGCTGGAGCAGGTGGCCCAGCACTCCCAGACGATCGTCACGGCCCTCGATGGGGCGCAGGCCATCCCCGTGCGCGTCGTCCTCAAGCCCGTGGTCAAGACGCCCGACGAGATCGCGAACCTGTGCCGCGAGGCCAACAACGCCCCGGCCTGCGTGGGCCTGATCACCTGGATGCACACCTTCTCGCCGGCGAAGATGTGGATCGCGGGGCTGCGGGCGCTGCAGAAGCCGTTCGTGCACCTGCACACCCAGTACAACCGCGACATCCCCTGGGCCGAGATCGATATGGACTTCATGAACCTGAACCAGGCCGCACACGGCGACCGCGAGTTCGGCTTCATCGGGGCGCGGATGCGGCTGGAGCGCAAGGTGGTGGTCGGCCACTGGGAAGAAAGTGACGTGCAGGCAAGCCTGGGGGCCTGGAGCCGGGCGGCCTGTGCCTGGGCCGACGCGCAGGGCGCGCGCTTCGCCCGTTTCGGCGATAACATGCGCGAGGTGGCGGTGACCGAGGGCGACAAGGTCAACGCCCAGATCCGGCTCGGCTACAGCGTCAACGGCTACGGCGTGGGCGACCTGGTGCGCTACACGCAAGAGGTTTCGGACGCGGAGATCGACCGGCTGGTGGAGGAGTACGACGAGCAGTACGAAGTTGCCGCGCCTCTGCGCGTTGGCGGCGAGCGCCATGGCTCGCTGCGCGAGGGCGCCCGGATCGAGCTTGGCATCCGGCGCTTCCTGGAGGACGGGAACTTCAAGGGCTTCACCACCACCTTCGAGGACCTCCACGGCCTCGTCCAGCTACCCGGCCTCGGGCCGCAGCGGCTGATGGCCGACGGCTACGGCTTCGCCGGCGAGGGCGACTGGAAGACGGCGGCCCTGGTGCGGGCGATGAAGGTGATGGCGGCGGGCTTGCCGGGCGGTACCTCGTTCATGGAGGACTACACCTACCACCTCAGCCCCGACGGCCAGAAGGTGCTCGGCGCGCATATGCTGGAGATCTGCCCGACGATCGCCGCGGAGCGGCCGAGGCTGGAGGTGCACGCGCTGGGGATCGGCGGCAAGGCCGACCCGGTGCGCCTCGTGTTCGACGCCAAGACCGGCCCCGCGGTGAACGCCTCGGTGGTGGAGATGGGCAACCGGCTGCGCATGGTCGTCAACACGGTCGAGGCGGTGCCGACCGACGCGCCGCTGCCGAAGCTGCCCGTCGCCCGCGCGCTCTGGCTGCCCCACCCCAACCTGAAGGTGGCGGCGGCGGCGTGGATCTACGCGGGCGGGGCCCACCACACCGGCTACAGCTACGACCTGACCGCCGAGCACCTGGAGGATTTCGCCACGATGGCTGGCATGGAGTTCCTGCTGATCGACGACGGGACGAGCGTCCGCACATTCAAGCAGGAGCTGCGCTGGAACGACCTGTACTACCACCTGGCGAAGGGCCTTTAGGCGCCGGGCGGACGGCGCGTGCGAGCCGGCGGGAACACCGGCCCGCACGCGCCCATCCTTCTCCATCCCCCGCCAGCCGGCCCACAGACTTGCAAGCGGGTCTTCTCGCCCCCGTCCGGCGAGGAAAGCTGTCATGGCCCCCCGCGATCTGACTCTGGCCCAGGTAGCGTGAATAGCTCACGCTGCGTTGAGTACCCGTATCCGAAGCACATCGAGGCCTGCTCGACCGTACATTTGACGCTTGATGCTCTTGAGCCGCGTAATCTGTCCTTCCACCGGGC
>Ga0164290_1000590_pt1 | contig 105936 bp, 109 predicted proteins | sample Micstemetagenome_FD_108782 | JGI IMG/M metagenome (GOLD analysis project Ga0164290, IMG submission 108782) | Contaminated culture microbial community from soil near Moab, Utah, USA - Microcoleus steenstrupii SON62 (Illumina Assembly) | ecosystem: Environmental > Terrestrial > Soil > Soil crust...
AGCCCGCAGTGGCAGATCGAGGCCATGCGGCGCCTTGAGATCCCCGAGGACATCATGAAGAAGTTCGGGTGGAAGATTAAGTTGGGTGGGCCCAACAGCGAGGTCAAGCAGAAGATCTTCGGCTTGAACTCCGCGCAGCTCTACAACCTGGATCTGCGCCTGGCCCAGGGCCCGGCCTTCGGGGCGGACAAGCTCGCCGCCATCAAGGAGGAGTATCTGCGCCAGGGTGGGGAGCGTTCCAACATGGCTTACGGGTACGTCGCGAAGACGTCGGCTTGATGCGGCCCGCCCCCACCCTAACCCTCCCCCAGCGAAGCTGGGGGAGGGGATGTACACCCCTTCCCCCGACTGCGTCGGGGGGAGGTTGGGATGGGGGCCAACAGTGCAGGCAGCACGACGGCGCGTCGATGAGGGTGAGTCGAAGGCGCACCCCCATCGACGCTCGTACGGTTACGGTGTTTCAACGGCAGGTCTCTCTCCCCGCCTCGATGGAGCACAAGATCACAGCCCTTCGGCCTAGGCCGAGGTCGTGTGCTCCGTCGTCTTTTCCGATCGGTCGGCTTCGGCATTGGTAATCGATCGGTAAGTTGACGGATGCCAGAATGGCTTCGATCGATAGCGTTCGCTGTCGGTCACCTGTCTTCCATGCCAATCAAGAACACCAAGGAGCCATCCCCATGAAGTGTTGCGCACGCATCGCGGCGCCAGCCGCAGCCGCCTTGTTACTGTTCGGTGTCGCCGGTGTCGCCTCAGCCGACGACGATTTCGAATCGCCCCTCACCGCCTGTCTCGCCAACAAGACCGCCATCGGCGATGTCCCTTCCTGCGGCAAGATCTGGAAGCTGAAGTCCGGCGAAGCCGAGCTGAGCGAGAACGGCTCGCTCGAGGTCGAAGTGCAGGGTCTGGTGTTGAACGACACCACGGTGGGTGAATACAACGGCACGCCCGACGGCGTGGATGCCGTCGCCGCTGCGGTGCTGTGCAATGGGCCCGGCGGCCTGAAGGTCGTCGCTCAGACCGAACCGGTGCCGCTCAGCAAGACCGGCGACGCCAAGATCAAGGCGAAGGTGTCGCTGCCCAAAACCTGCGCCGGGCCTGTGATCGTGTTGCGCGAACGCTACGAAGGCAAGATCGGCGGCTGGCTCGCTGCGACCGGCTTCTGACGAGAGTCGACGGACCGAACGGACAGGCACCTGCGGGTGCCTGTTTGTTTTCCGGGGCCGGTCAGAACCGGTAGGTCAGACCGATCGTGTAGTAGTAGTTGTTCGTGTCCCGGGTATACGGGCTGTCGCGTGCGTCGCTCAGCAGGTGATGCCACTCCGCGCTCCACAGCACCACCCAGTGCTGCGAGATGTCGTATGCGCCCAGCACACCCAGCACGCTGTTGCGCAGGCCCGCACCGGCGGAGTACACGGGCAACCCGGTCGCAGTGGACTCGGCCGCCGTGACGCCGAAATAGGTCTGATTGGCCTTCTCGCTTGCCCAGGTGACCTGGGTGAACAAGCCGACGCGATGGCGTTCCGTGCCGAGCACGCCGATGGTGAAGCGCGCATCGACCTTCGCACCCTGGTCGGCGTCGACATTCTGCCGCCAGCGCAGCAGCGCGTTGGCTGGGGCAGGTCCGAGCTTGTCATCCCACTCCAGGTGGACACCGAGAGCCGCTCCAGGATCGATGGTGGCCACGTTGTGGTCGATCAGGAACGCCGAGTCCTTGGTGCGCCGCCCCGGCTCGTACGACAGCTGTGCACCCGCCTTCAGCGTGGAGGTCAGCCCGATGCGATAACCGCCTTCGAGCTGCCCCTGGGTCGTGCGCGCAAACCAGTGCTCGCCGAACACGCGGAGCAGCGGAATGGGGTCGGTCCGCATGGAATCCGCGCCCACGTATGCCGGACGGACGTACGCCCCGAGCCCTACCAGCTTCTCGTCGTCACGCCAGTCCGCCGAGTACGCGGTGCTCGCCAGCCACGACATCAGCACCACGGACAGCCCGGCGCTTCCCTTCATCGCTTCGCCTCCAGGATTTCGAGCCGCATGGTCCGGCAGCGGACGGATCGCATCTACTTCTTGAGCGGCTTGTAGCGGATGCGCTTGGGCCGCGCACCCTCCTCGCCCAGGCGCTTCTTCTTGTCGGCTTCGTATTCCTGGTAGTTGCCGTCGAAGAACACCCATTGCGATTCGCCCTCGCACGCCAGGATGTGCGTCGCGATGCGGTCGAGGAACCAGCGATCGTGCGAGATCACCAGCACGCTGCCTGCGAACTCCAGCAGCGCATCCTCGAGTGCCCGCAGCGTTTCCACATCGAGATCGTTGGACGGTTCGTCGAGCAGCAGCACGTTGCCGCCCGCGATCAGCGTGGTCGCGAGATGCAGCCGGCCGCGTTCACCGCCGGAGAGATTGCCGACGATCTTCTGCTGGTCCGCACCCTTGAAGTTGAAGCGGCCGATGTAGGCGCGCGAAGGCATCTCGAACTTGCCCACGGTGAGGATGTCGGCGCCATCGGACACCGCCTCCCACACCGTCTTGTCGTTCTTCAGCGCATCGCGCGACTGGTCGACGTAGGCAAGCTTCACGGTCGGACCCACGATCACTTCGCCGCTGTCGGGCTTGTCCTTGCCCGCGATCATGCGGAACAGGGTCGACTTGCCGGCGCCGTTGGGCCCGATGATGCCGACGATGGCGCCGGGCGGAATCTTGAAGGACAGCTTGTCGATCAGCAGGCGATCGCCGAAGCCCTTGGTGACGTCCTTGAACTCGATGACGCTGTCGCCCAGGCGGTCGGCCACGGGGATGAAGATTTCCTGGGTTTCATTGCGCTTCTGGTACTCGTAGGACGAGAGCTCCTCGAAGCGGGCGATGCGCGCCTTGGCCTTGGCCTGCCGCCCCTTCGGGTTCTGGCGTACCCACTCCAGTTCCTTCTTGATGGTCTTCTGGCGGGCCGATTCGGTCGCCTCTTCCTGCTTGAGGCGCTCGTCCTTCTGCTCCAGCCATGAACTGTAGTTGCCCTTCCACGGAATGCCGTGACCGCGGTCCAGTTCGAGAATCCACTCGGCAGCGTTGTCGAGGAAGTAGCGGTCGTGCGTCACACCCACCACGGTCCCGGGGAATTTCTGCAGGAACTGCTCGAGCCAGTCGACGCTCTCGGCATCGAGGTGGTTGGTCGGTTCGTCCAGCAGCAGCATGTCGGGGTTGGAGAGCAGTAACCGGCACAGCGCCACGCGGCGCTTCTCGCCGCCCGACAGGTTTGCGATCTTGGCCTCCCAGGGGGGCAGCCGCAGCGCGTCGGCCGCGATCTCCAACTGGTGCTCGGTATCGCTGCCGGCTGCAGCCAGGATCGCCTCGTATTTCTGCTGCTCGGCGGCAAGCTTGTCGAAGTCCGCGTCGGGTTCCGCATAGGCCGCGTAGATGGCGTCGAGCTTCTGCTTCGCCTCCATCACCTCACCCATGCCCGCCTCCACCGCCTGACGCACCGTCTGCTCGGGGTCGAGTTGCGGTTCCTGCGGCAGGTACCCGATGTTGAGGTTGGGCATCGGTACGGCTTCGCCCTCGATGTCCTTGTCGATGCCGGCCATGATCTTGAGCAGCGTCGACTTGCCAGAGCCGTTCAGTCCGAGGACGCCGATCTTGGCGCCGGGGAAGAACGAGAGCGAGATGTTCTTGAGGATCTGGCGCTTGGGCGGGACGATCTTGCCCACGCGGTGCATCGTGTAGACGTACTGGGCCATGGAGACTTGCCTTCGGGCTGATGCGGTATGGATGAAGGGCGCGATTATGCCCGTGCGCCGGGCGGTTGCGGCGCAGCATTGAAGCGTGCCTCACCCAAGCGTATACACCGCCGAGGTTGCCCTGTCCGTCTCGAGAGGAGGAAACGTCATGCTGCCGTCGCTGTGCGCACGCATCTCCGTCGTCTTCGCTGCCCTCTGCTTCGCTTTCGCTAGTCCCGGCGTCCTCGCGCAGAAGAAGTACGGCCCGGGGGCCAGCGATACCGAAATCAAGGTGGGCAACACCAACCCCTACAGCGGCCCGGCCTCGGCCTACGGCACCATCGCGCGCGCCGAGGCCGCCTACTACGCGATGATCAACGACCAGGGCGGGGTCAACGGCCGGAAGATCAACTTCATCACCCTAGACGACGGCTACAGCCCTCCGCGCGCGGTGGAACAGGTGCGCAAGCTGGTGGAACAGGACCAGGTGCTGCTGCTGTCGGGAACGCTGGGCACGCCATCCAACTCGGCGATCCACAAGTACGTGAACGCCAAGGGGGTGCCGCACATCTTCGTGAACACGGGTGCCACCAAATGGGGCGACCCGAAGAACTTCCCCTGGACCATGGGTTTCAATCTCAACTACCAGGCGGAAGGTCACATCTACGCCAAGTACATCCTCGATACCAAGCCGGATGCGAAGATCGCGATCCTGTTCCAGAACGACGACTACGGGAAGGACTACGTCAAGGGCCTGAAGGACGGCCTCGGCGACAAGGCGGCGAAGATGATCGTCGCGGAAGCGAGCTACGAAGTGACCGATCCGACGGTGGACTCGCAGATCGTCACGTTGAAGTCCTCCGGCGCCGACACCTTCTACAACGTGACCACGCCGAAGTTCGCCGCCCAGGCGATTCGCAAGGTGGCCGATCTGGGCTGGAAACCGCTGCACATCTTGAATCAGGTCTCTGCCTCGGTCGGTTCGGTGCTGACGCCGGCAGGCCTGGACAAGTCCGTGGGCCTGATCTCGGCCGCCTACTTCAAGGATCCCACTGACCCGCAGTGGGCCAACGACCCTGACATGAAGGCCTACACGGCGTGGTTCAAGAAGTACTACCCCGACGGCAACCTGAGCGACGGGTTCAATGTTGCGGGCTACCTCATCGCGCAAGGCACGGTGCAGGTGCTGAAGGCCTGCGGCGACGACCTCTCGCGCGAGAACATCATGAAGCAGATGGCGAACATCCGCGATCTGCAGGTGCCCATGATGCTGCCCGGCGTGAAATGGAACACGAGCCCCACCGATTTTTTCCTGATCGAATCGGCGCAGCTCGGGAAGTTCGACGGCAAAGAGTGGGTACTGTTCGGGAAGGTGATCGGGCGCTGAGGTCCTCGGGGGCAGCGATCTTGATTCCCGCACCCACCACCTCCATTGTCCCCAACATCCCGTAGTCTCCAGAACCCGCCCCATGTCCGTCCATACGGCCGAAGCGAACGAATCCACCTTCCAGCACGAGGTCATCGAGGTTTCCAGCTCCGTCCCCGTCCTCGTGGACTTCTGGGCCCCATGGTGCGGCCCCTGCCGCGCGCTCGCCCCTATCCTCGAACGGCTAGCCGCGGAGTACGAAGGCCGCATCCGCGTCGTGAAGGTGAACTCCGACGAGAACCCGCAGCTCTCCATGGACTACGGCATCCGCAGCATTCCTGCGGTCAAGGCGTTCGTGGACGGTGAACTCGCAGACGAGTTCCTCGGCGCTCAGCCCGAATCCTCGGTGCGAGCGTTCATCGAGCGTTTGTTGCCCACGCCGGCAGAATTGCGCCGCCGCGAAGGTCGCGCGCTGATCGATGCCGGTAATGCCGCCGGAGCGCTACCGCTGCTGGACGAAGCCGTGACGCTCGAACCGCGCAACGACCGCGCCCGGGTCGACCGAGCCGAGGCCCGTCTGGCCGCCGGTCGCCGCGACGAGGCCGCCGCCGATCTTGCGGCACTGGGACCACTGACCGTGCAGGATCCGAAACTCGCACCGGTCATCGCGCGCATCCGCCTCGCTCTCGCCGCCCCGTCCGGCGAAAGCGCCGACGCACTCGCCCAACGTGTGGCGGCGGACCCGAACGATCTCGACGCACGGCTCAAGCTTGCGAACGTCAGCATCGCCGAGGGGCGGCATGAGGCCGCCTTCGAGCAGCTCCTGGAGATCATCCGCCGCGACCGCAAGTTCGGCGACGACGCGGGGCGCAGGACCATGCTGAACGTGTTCGACCTGCTGGGCAGCGGTCACGAACTGGTGTCGAAGTACCGCCGCCAACTCGCCTCGGCGCTCAACTGACGCTGCGGCGGTTGCGCAGGTACTCGATGACGCCCGGCAGCATCGACAGCACGATGATGCCGACGATCACCTTCGACAGGTGCACCTTCACCCAGGGCAGGTTGCCGAAGAAGTAACCCCCGTACACCAGCAGCAGCACCCAGAGCAGCGCACCGCCGACGTTGAATGCGATGAACCGCCGGTAGTCCATGGCACCGACGCCGGCCACGAACGGCGCATAGGTGCGGATGATCGGAACGAAGCGCGCGATCACGATGGTCTTGCCGCCATGCTTGCGATAGAACGCCTGGGCCGCTTCCAGGTACTTGCGGTTGAAGAACCAGGAGTCCTGCATCTTGAACACGCGCGGCCCGAGCCACTTGCCGATCCCGTAGTTGACGGAATCGCCGAGGATCGCCGCCACGATCATCGTCACCGCGAGCAGGTGCGGATCCAGTGCGCCCGTGCCCGCGAGCGTACCGGCAACGAACAGGAGCGAGTCGCCGGGCAGGATCGGCGTCACCACCAGACCGGTTTCGCAGAAGACGATGAGGAACAGCAGGCCGTAGATCCACGCGCCGTAGTTCTGCGTGAATTCGAGCAGGTGCTGATCCAGGTGCAGGACCAGCCCGAGGATCTGCGTGAGCCACTCCATGGCGGATGGAGACGGGCTCAGGCGGTCAGACGACCGCCTCTTCGCGCTTCTTCTCGGGTTTCACCAGATCCTCGCGCGTGACGCCGAACCACATGACGAGCGGGCTCGCCACCAGCACGGAGGAATAGATGCCGAACAGGATGCCGATGGTCAGCGCGAGGGCGAAGTAGTGCAGCGTCTCGCCGCCGAAGATCAGGATGGAAGTCACCATCAGCTGCGTGGATAAGTGCGTGATGATGGTGCGCGACATGGTGCTGGTGATCGCATTGTTGATGATCTCCGGCACGGTCGCCTTGCGCATCTTGCGGAAGTTCTCGCGGATCCGATCGAACACCACCACCGATTCGTTCACCGAGTAACCCAGCACGGCGAGCACCGCGGCCAGCACCGGCAGAGAAAACTCCCACTGGAAGAACGCGAAGAAGCCCAGGATGATGATCACGTCGTGCAGATTGGCGACGATGGCGGCAAGACCGAATTTCCATTCGAAGCGCAGCCACAGGTACAGCACGATGCCCACCGCCACCAGCAGCAGCGCGAGGGCGCCGTTCTCCACCAGTTCCTTGCCGACCTGGGAGCCCACGAAGTCCACCCGGCGCAGTTCGGCGCTCGAGTCCTGGGCCTTCAGTAGTTCGATCACGTGGTCAGACAGCTTGGCCCCGCTGATGTCCTGCTTGGCCGGCAGACGGATCAGCGCGGTCTCGGAACTGCCGAAGTTCTGCACCGTCGCATCCGACAGCTTGTTGGCCTCGAGGACCGCACGCACCTTGTCGAGGTCGGCAGCATGCCCGTAGGTCACTTCCATCACCGTACCGCCGGTGAACTCGACGCCCAGGTGCAGCCCCTTCGTGAAGAGGAAGAACACGGCCAGCAGGAAGGTGATCAACGAAATCACGTTGAACACCAGCGCATGGCGCATGAACGGGATGTCTTTGCGGATGCGGAAGAATTCCATGGCGTGTCAGTGGGCTGGTTCGATCGACTTCACGTTCACGCGGGTTGCGCGCGCTTGTGCCAGTCGGTGTTGCCGATGGGGAGCTTCTCGAGCTTGCGGCGGCTGCCGTACAGAAGATTGACCAGGCCGCGCGAAACGACCACGGCACTGAACATGGAGGTCAGGATCCCGAGGCAGTGCACCACCGCGAATCCGCGCACCGGCCCGCTGCCGAACATGAAGAGCGCGACGCCTGCGATCAACGTGGTGATGTTGGAGTCGAGAATCGTGCCCCAGGCGCGCTTGTAGCCTTCGAAGATGGCATTCTGCGGGGTGTTGCCGTTGCGCAGTTCTTCGCGGATACGTTCGTTGATGAGGACGTTGGCGTCGATCGCCATGCCCAGCGTCAGCGCCACCGCCGCGATGCCGGGCAGCGTCAGGGTCGCCTGGAGCATGGAGAGCAAGGCCACCAGCAGGACGAGGTTGGTGGCGAGCGCCAGCACCGAGATGAGGCCGAACAGCGCGTAGTACATGATCATGAAGAGCGAGATCGCGCTGAAGCCGATCAGCGTCGACTTCCAGCCTTTCTCGATGTTCTCGGCGCCGAGGCTCGGGCCGACGGTACGCTCCTCGACGATTTCCATGGGTGCCGCCAACGCCCCGGCCCGCAGCAGCAGCGCGACGTCCTTCGCCTCCTGCGTGGTCATGCGACCGCTGATCTGCACCCGCCCGCCGCCGATCTCGCCGCGGATGACCGGGGCCGTGATGACCTCGCCCTTGGTCTTCTCGATCAGCACCATGGCCATGCGCTTGCCGACGTTCTCGCGCGTGACCTGCTGGAAGATGCGGGCACCCTTGCCGTCCAGGTTGATGTGCACCGCTGGCTCGCCGGTCTGTCCATCGAAGCCGGGTTGCGCATCCGAGATGCTGTCGCCGGTCAGCACGACCTGCTTCTTGAGCAGCAGCGGGACGCCGCTGCGCTCGTACATCAGTTCGTCGCCGAACGGCACCTGGCCGCCGATGGCCGCCTGGATCGACGAGGGATCGGAGTGATCCTCGTCCAGCATGCGCACTTCCAGGGTGGCGGTGCGCCCGAGAATCTCCTTGGCCTTCGCCGTGTCCTGCACGCCGGGCAACTGCACGACCACCCGGTCGGCGCCCGATTGCTGCACGATCGGCTCGGCCACGCCGAGCTCGTTCACGCGGTTGCGCAGGGTGGTGATGTTCTGCTGGAGCGCGAACTCCTGGATGCGCTTCTGCGCCTCCGGCTTAAGCGTCGCCACCAGCAGCAGCTCGCCGGCGGCGCCCTGTTGCTTGACGAGGAGGTCGGGCGAGTTGCGCTCTATGATGGCCTGGGCCTTGTCGCGGGTCGCTTCGTCGCGAAACTTGACCTGCACGCTCTGGCCTTCGCGGGCGACACCGCCGTAGCGGATGTCCTTCTCGCGCAGCTCCTGGCGGATGTCGGAAGCGTAGCGATCGGCAGCCTTGGTAAGCGCCCCGTTCATGTCGACCTGCAGCAGGAAATGCACGCCGCCGCGCAGGTCCAGACCCAGGTACATGGGCAGCGCGTTGATCGCGATCATCCAGCGCGGTGCGTTGGGCAGGAGGTTGAGCGCCACGACGTAGTCTTCGCCGAGCGCCTTCTGGATCGCGTCCTTCGCCTTGATCTGCGTATCCGGATCGGCGAAACGCACCTTGAGGCTGGTCGGGTCCAGGAATGCACCCTTCGGCTCGATGCCGGCGCCGGCGAGCGCCTGTTCGACGCGCCCCATCAGTGCCGGGTCCACCTTGAGCGTCGTCTTGACCGGCGAGACCTGCACGGCCGGCACTTCGCCGAAGATGTTCGGTGCCGCGTACAGCAGACCGATCGCCAGCGCGACGGCGATGACCAGGTATTTCCAGAGCGGGTAGCGGTTCATGCCCGAGGCACCAGTCCGGTCAGTCGGCCTTGCGGATCGAACCCTTGGGCAGGACCAGCTGGATCGACGGCCGCTGCACCTGGATCTCGACGTTCGGGGCGACCTCGATGCTCACGTAGGTGTCGCCGACCTTGGTGATCTTGCCGAGCACGCCGCCGCCGGCGACCACTTCGTCGCCCTTCTGCAGGGCGGCCACCATGTTGCGGTGCTCCTTCGCCTTCTTGGCCTGCGGACGGATCATCAGAAAGTAGAGCACCACGAACATCAGGATGATGGGCAGCATCCCCAACAGATCGAAGCCCCCGGGCGCTGCCCCGGTGCTCTGCGCCCACGCCTGCGTCACCCCCATTTGCCTACCCTCTCTCGTCGAACCTTCGGGCCCGGAGCGGACGCTTGAAGCCGCCAGCCCCGAAAAAAGGCGCGCATTCTAGCATGCGGCCTCTGCGCCACGCCCCTGTTTTTCCCGGAAATCCCGGACGAATCCGGCCAGCGTCCCGGCCCGGATCGCGGATCGCATGCCGGTCATCAGCTCGTGGTACCAGGTGAGGTTGTGGATGGTATTGAGCCGCGCACCCAGGATTTCGTTCACCCGGTTCAAGTGGTGCAGATAGGCGAGCGTGTAGTTGCGGCAGGTGTGACACGCGCAATCCGGGTCGGGCGGATCGAGCCGGTCGCGATACTGCGCGTTCTTCAGCCGGACCACGCCATGGCGGGTGAAGAGCCACCCGTTGCGCGCATTGCGGGTGGGCAGCACGCAATCGAAGAGGTCGATGCCGGCCGACACCGCCTCGACGAGGTCGTCGGGCGTGCCCACTCCCATCAGATACCGAGGCCGATCGGCGGGAAGGCGCGGAGCGGTGTGCGCGAGGATGCGGCTCATGTCCTCCTTGGGCTCGCCGACGGACAGCCCGCCGATGGCATAGCCGTCGAAGCCGATGCCGGTCAAGCCTGCCAGCGATTCGTCACGCAGCGCCTCGTACATCCCGCCCTGCACGATGCCGAACAGTGCGTTCGGACTGCCGTCGAAGGCACGCCGGCTGCGCTCGGCCCAGCGCAGCGAGAGACGCATGGAGTCGGCCGCTTCCTTCTCGGTGGCCGGGTACGGCGTGCACTCGTCGAAGATCATCGCGACGTCCGAATTCAGCACGCGCTGAATCCGCATCGACTCTTCCGGCGTCAGCAGCAGGCGGTCACCGTTCACCGGCGACTGGAACTTGACGCCCTCCTCCGTCACCTTGCGCAAGGCACCGAGGCTGAACACCTGGAACCCGCCCGAGTCGGTCAGGATCGGGCCGTCCCAGCTCATGAAGCGATGCAGGCCGCCGTGGCGCTCGATCACGTCGAGGCCGGGTCGCAGCCAGAGATGGAACGTGTTCGACAGCACGATCTGCGCACCGAGGGTGCGCAGATCCTCGGGACTCAGCGACTTGACCGCGCCATAGGTGCCCACCGGCATGAAGGCCGGTGTCTCCACGACGCCGTGGTTCAGCGTGAGCGTGCCGGAGCGCGCCGCCCCGTCCGTCGCAACCAGATCGAACTTCATGCCCTTTCGATCAGCATGGCGTCGCCGTAGCTGAAGAAGCGGTAGCGTTCCTGCACCGCATGCAGGTACGCACGGCGAATGGCGTCGAGGCCGCCGAAGGCGCTCACGAGCATCAGCAACGTCGACCTGGGCAGATGGAAATTGGTGAGCAGGCGGTCGACCACCTTGAACGTGAAGCCTGGGAGGATGAACAGGTTGGTCTCGCCGCCACCAGCCTCGAGCGTTCCGGTGCGCGCCGCGGCTGCCTCCAGCGCGCGCAGGCTCGTGGTGCCGACCGCCAGCACCCTCCCACCCTTTGACTTGGTCTCGACGACGGCATCGACCACGTCCTGGCCGATCTGGTAGCGCTCGGCGTGCATGCGGTGCTCCGTCACATCGTCCACTCGCACCGGCTGGAACGTCCCCGCACCGACGTGCAGCGTGAGGAACACCGAGCGCGCTCCGGTCTGCGCGATACGCTCGAGCATCGGCTCGCTGAAATGGAGTCCGGCCGTAGGTGCAGCTACGGCCCCAGGCTTGTCGGCGTAGACGGTCTGGTAACGGGCTGCGTCGTCGACCGCGTTGGGCGCGCCCTCACGCTCGATATACGGCGGCAGCGGCAGCTGCCCATGTTTCTCGAGCAGATCGAGGACCGGCACCTCGGAATCGAAGCGGACACGGAAGAACTCGCCGTGCCGGCCGAGCACTTCCACCAGCAGATCGCCGTCGAAACGCAGCCAGGAGCCCTCGCGCGGCGTGTGGCTCGCGCTCAACTGCACCAGCGCATGGTGATCGTCGAGCACGCGCTCCACCAGCATCTCGACGCGCCCCCCCGTGGCCTTGCGCCCGATCAGCCGCGCCCGTATTACACGGGTGTCGTTGAACACGAGGAGATCGTTCGGCTGGAGCAGACCGGGCAGATCGCGAAACCACCCGTCGCGGAAAGAGCGGGCCGCACCATCGACGTGCAGCATGCGGCTCGCGCCCCGCTCCGCCGGCGGATGCTGCGCGATCAGTTCCGCCGGCAGCACGTAATCGAATTCGTCCAGCTTCATGGGGGCCGGATTATGGCAGAGCCCCCGTCCGCCGCGCGCACCCTTTTCGGCTGGAGACGGGTGGTGGATAATCCACGGCCCTTCGCGCGACCCTGGCCGGGATGGCGGAATAGGTAGACGCACGGGACTCAAAATCCCGCGCTGGCAACAGCGTGCCGGTTCGATTCCGGCTCCCGGCACCAGAATGTGCCTCGCGTAAGTGCACCAACGATGCATCAGAGTGCAGTAATCAACTGATGCAAAAAGCGAAGCAAGTTTCTTCGTGTTCGTTGAAATGGACCAACCAATCGCCACAGTGCGCCAGAACGCAAGAGACTCTGGCGGATATGCTCCGCGGGCCAAGGTCGACTGGCACATCGCGCGCAGGCTCGGGCTGGTCAAGAAGATCGCCGACCCGAAGGTCCGGACCAAGGCCGAGCGGGAGGAGCGGCGCAAGGCGCAGATCCGCGCGCCGGTCGAGCACCCGTTCCGGGTCCTCAAGCGCCAATTCGGCTACACCAAGACGTGCTTCAAGGGGCTAGCGAAGAACGCCGCGCAGATCGTGACGCTGTTCGCGCTGGCCAACCTGTACCTGGTTCGAAGACATTTGATGGCTATGAGTTCGGCGTCTGGACTACTCGGTCGGTCACATGGTCGAGGGATCGTCGTCGCAACTGCCATCGCGACCAGGCCTCTTCTGCCGGCAGCTTGCCGCGGCGCAGGAGCATCAGTTCGGCGTCCGTCGAATGCGTAGACGGTCGTTCCCGTCCATGCCCTATCGGAAGGTGCCCGACTTCGTTGTGGAGCTACGCAGACAACCGGGAATCGCCGCGCGCTGTCTCGAATTCGTGATCCTGCCCCCTTCCAGGACCGCTGAGGGCCTCAAGGCCGAATGGTCGGAGAAATCGACCTCGACGCCGCCTTGTGGACCATTCCTGGGGCTCGTATGAAGACAGGCGAGCCGCATGTTGTTCACCCCGCCCAGCGAGTAGTCGAGATCCTTCGGGAAATGGAAGGGCTGGACGTCGACTGCTGCGCGATTCGCGCACGACGTACTCCCGTTCTTGTGCCTTACGTCCAAGAGCGCGATCAGACCAAGGCGGTACTCGCCAAAGTCCGCTCTGCGGGCACCGAGCTTCAGCCTAACCGAGTGCAAATTCTGGTCAGATGCAACCGGCATCCGCGTTCAGTCGATACCCAAACCTCAGTCACTTCGACGATCTACATTTGAGGAAACGTTGGATGCTCCCGGAGGCGTAGCCCGCCGCTGCAATAGCAGCCTCATGCCATAGTCGATTCCGGCAGACTCCGGCATTCCGTGCTCTACAGGGGAAAGGTACTTGCCACGCGCGCCGAGTACCTTGTCGGCCTCGACCGGCGGCCTGTGCTGCTCGGCATAGCGATCGTGTCGAATACCTGTGACCTGCCACGAGACCTTGCTTCCGGGTTTGGCGCCGGCGATCCGGAAGCGATTCCCGGTGATCTCCTGCGCGATATGCAGGTTAGGGCTGGGGCCGCCTATAGCGGTCAGTTGATAGCGGAAATCGCGATTCAAGGCTTCAAACCAAGTGGGCAGCTCCACGACGGCTTCCCCTTTAGAGTCGAGGACACTCACGCCATCGTAGACATTCTTCATGTCAGGCGACTCGACGAATGAATGGAACAGGTACTTGTTTGCCGGATCAACCGGATGGTCAATCTTGAACCCACCGGCGCTCTTCCAGAGCCAGCCGGTTACTTCAACGTTTCCTGCAAAAAACCCTGCGTAGCCATTGCGCTTCCAGTTGGCGCCGAAAACACCCACTGGTTTCGGAGAGCTGCCGCCGTCGTATCCTCCGAGGCCGCCGTGCGCGTCGCTGGAAGCATTCATTCCAAGTACACCTATGCCGCTAAAGCTGTTGATACTGTGGCCGAACACACCGTTTCCGTCTCGACTGGTGCCTCGTACACCATCGCCGCTTCCCGCGTTATCGCCCCATACGCCAGCTCGGGCGGAAATTTCCTGGCTGCTGGTCATTCCAGTAACGCCATAACCACCTCCAGTGTTTTCTCCCCACACCCCACTGTCCTGAGCGCTTTCGGATTGTCCATGCACACCGTTCCTGCCACGTCCCAACACGCCTTCACCAGTTACGCTCGCGCCGGCGACACCAAAACCGGCGCCGGTATTTTCTCCCCACACGCCACTGTCCTGAGCGCTTTCGGATTGTCCATGCACACCGTTGCGACCTCGACCAAAAACGCCATCGCCCTGGTTTGACTCGCCGCGCACGCCGTTACCCCGGTTAGAGCTCTCCCCAAATACCGCGTCGTTGTACTGGCTGTAGGCATACAGTCCGTACGCCGTGCGCGCTTCAGCAAAAATCGCTGATATTGCTTCGTTCGGCCCGCCCTCTCCCCAATTCGATCCTCGCACGCCAGCAGACCATCGTGGATCGTCATCCCAGAAGTCGGCGGGTCGCTGGCCATTCTCACCCCACACACCGGCCGAATAGCCGGAGGTCGAGCCATGTACTCCCGCCTGGATCTCTCCGCTGGTCGATCCTTCCAAGCCGTTGCCCTGGCTACTCACGCCCTCAACGCCGTTGCCACTCCCGTTGTTCGTCACGAGAAGAGCATCCTGGTTGCTCGAGACCGTGCCCTGGGAAGGTTGATCAAAAGTGATTGCAGCCATGACGGACCTCCATAAATCGGTAGGAATTCCTGACCCGCAGCAATGCGGGAAGTCAGCGTATCACGTCAATGGCTAATGGCCGAAGTGAGCCGTTCACCCTCGGCCAGGCTAAAACCCGTCCAAGGCCTGTTCCTGTTCCCCAAGAACGCGGCGCAGGTCCCTCCGCAGTTCTCGGGCCCCGCCCTTCCACGCGTTCTGGCTGACCACGGCCTTACCTTCGACCGTCCTCGCCCCTGTGGACCTCACCCGCGGCTTCCAACGCCGGATCAGCTCCGCTCGCAAGCGTCGGTGTTCGGGTGTCCTCTAGTAGCTCATAGCCGGCTCCCGAAAGTTTGCTCTGCTCGGTTTCGTTTTCCCGCACATGCGAGGGGGCCAGCACGCCATTGTTGACCTGCTGCGGACCGTTGGCGATGTTCGCCTGCCGGGCGTAGATCACGGGCGGGTTCTTGAAGTTTGCCAGGGCCGCCTCCGTTGAGGCGAAGCGGCGGATAGATTGGCGGATTCCCTCCCATACCCCGCTGAACCCCAGTATCGTCGCGGGGACTTGCGTTGGCTCCCTTGGCACCAACGCACGCTCTCTACCGCTGCTGCGTCACCTCGAACGTGACGTTGCAGGAGATCGACACCCGCGGCCGCGTCCCGACATACGCGTGCACGTAGTGAAGCAGCCACCCCGGGAACACGATCAGGCGCCCGGTGCGCGGCAACGCCGTGAACGTGGTGCCGACGAGATCCAGGCCGGGCATGGGGCGGCCGCCGTGACGCGGATCCACCAGCTCCAACAGGCCCGCGTCGGGATGCGACCCCTCGTCCGGATCGCCAGCGTCGGCATAGTAGACCGTCGCCCAATGCGCCTCGGAATGGTCGTGCGGAATGGTGTAGTTGCCGTTGCGCATCACCATCGCCCACGCGTTGATGCCGATGCGCATGGGAGGCAGGCCCTGCCCGCTCTGCTTCGCGAGGTTGTCCACGGTCTCCTGCACCCGCGGAACGATGCTCTGGATCAGGGCGCGAAACGAACCGTCCTGGCGCTGTGCGAGATTGGGCGGTGAGTGCCATCCGCCCACGTTGCTGCGATGGACCGACGGCACGCTGGCGGACTCCGCGACGAGGCGCTCGGTAATGTCGCGATTGATCTCGTCCATCCCCGTCAGGTCGTAGAGCGAAATCGGGGTGGAGAACAGGGGAATGTGGGGCATCGGCGAGAACGCTCGGGCGGATGACGCGAACTGCCGCCCTGCGACTCCGGTCGGCGGAGGAATCGGCACGCCCAACCCCGGCCACCGTCGCCGGGCGACCGGGCGAATGTGGCACGGCTACCTTTCTCGTCCCTTACATCCGCGGTGCAAAGGTAGGAGCACGCCAGTAGAGTGGAGACCGCTTGAAACGTGACGGCTTCGGGGTCTCGATGCCCTGGTCCGCGTTCGCCAGGACCGGGCCGATCGACCCCATCCGACGGAAACTTCAGCGTCGTTTGCCGGACACACACCCATCGGCAAGGAAACCGGACATGGACGACCCAGATCGACATTGCAGGAGCCCGATTCCCGGACACGGTTGCGGGAGTCCCCTGTCGTTCGCCGGGGTGCTTGCGGTCGTCGTCGCGTGCACGATATTCGCGAACAACGGCACGGCCGATGATGCGATCGCGTGCGAGTTCAGGGGCATCGATCCTCAAGGGGCCGAAGTCGTCGGCGCCTGGAACGGCATGACCCGCCAGTACGGGAAAGGCTTTGCCCTGCTCGACACCTACGATCCCGCATTCCCGAGCGAAGACACCCTCCACGTGCCGCTGGACAATCCAGCCCCGGCACTTGCGCGGATATGCAACGGCCACATGTCGAACACCCTCACGATGGACGTGAGCCTGTTGCCCGGCGATACTCCCACGAAGATCTATCTGGATTCGCTGGGATGCACGGACGTGATCGCATCGAAGGTCACTGTCGCGGTCACACGCTGTCCTTTGTGCGGCGACGTCCAGCTCCCGAAGTATTCGTCGAAGGTCGTCTGCGAGAATCCGAACTCCCAAGCGCCGCCGACCCGCACGATCTCGGCGCTCTACGGGCTGCGACAGACGAAGGATCTGGACGGCCGTACCTCGCCGCCCTGGGTGGCGGCCGGCACCCGCTTCTCCCTGCCATTGGACGAAGTGAATCACCCCGTCCTGGTAAGCGCTCGAACGGTGCGGATGGAGCTTTGCCTCGACACCGAATCCCTGATCACGGTCGAGGTGTACGGGAAGCGTGACAAGCCTCCGGTCGTTTCCGAGGGCCTCGTTGCCGGATGCAAGGTTCTCGAAGGCAAAGAGATATGGCTGCGCCCTCGCAAGCAGACGATCGGGCGACTGAACACCGTCACCGTGCCGAACCGCTACGGCCCCCCCATCATCGTTCCGTTTCCGTCCAACGTTCCCAGCATCGACGTCAATACGGGGCGATACATTCGCGCCCAGTATCGAATTCTCGAAATCCGGCCCGACTGAACTCGCTGCCGGGCGGCTCGCGCCGCTACCGGTGCGCGACGCCCGCACGCTCCATCATTGCCCGCAAGAGCACGTCGCAGCCCGCGGCCAGATGCTCCGGCCGCGCATTCTCGATCTCGTTGTGGCTGATGCCGCCCTCGCATGGTACGAAGATCATGCCCGTGGGGCAGATGCGAGCCATGTAGACCGCGTCGTGGCCGGCGCCGCTCACGATATCCATATGCGGCAGCCCCGCGTCCTGCGCGCCCTTGCGCACCTGGACAACGCAGGACTCGTCGAACCTGCACGCGGCGTAGCTCGCCACGCGATCCACGGTCGCCTCGCATTGCGCCTCGCGGGCCAACCGGTCGGAAGCGGCCTGCATCTCCTGCTCCATGCGCTCGAGTCCGGCATCGTCCGCGTGACGCAGGTCCACCGAGAAGCGTACCTCGCCCGGCACCACGTTCCGGGAGTTGGGCTTCACCAGCATGAACCCGACGGTGCCGCGGCCGGCAGGCTAGTGACGGTGGGCAATGGCGTTGATCTCGGCCACGATCCTGGAAGCTGCCGGCAGCGCGTCCTTGCGCACCCGCATCGGCGTGGGGCCCGCATGCGCGTCCTGGCCGGCGATCACCACGTCGTACCAGCGCAAGCCCAGGGCCCCCAGGACCACGCCGAGCACCTTGTCTTCGTCCTCGAGGATCGGTCCCCGTTCGATGTGGGCCTCGAAGCAGGCACCGACCGGACGACCGCCGACCGGTTCGGGGCCGGCGTACCCGATCGCGTGCAATGCCTCCCCCACGGTGACGCCGTCGAGATCGGCCTGCTTCAACACGTGATAGAGCGGAAACGCACCTACGAAGACGCCGGAGCCCATCATCACCGGCGTGAAGCGCGAGCCTTCCTCGTTGGTCCACACCGCGATCTCCAACGGCGCCCGCGTCTGGATGCGGCGCTCGTTGAGCGTCCGGATCACCTCGAGCCCCGCCATGACGCCGTAGTTGCCGTCGAACTTGCCGCCGGAGGGCTGGGTATCGATGTGACTGCCGGTGATGACCGGCGGCAGCGTGTCGTCCTGGCCGGCACGTCGGGCGAAGATGTTGCCGACGGCGTCGATATTGACCGTGCAGCCCGCTTCCGTACACCAGCGGATGATGAGATCACGCGCCGGACGGTCGAGATCGGTCAACGCGAGCCGCCGCACGCCCTTGGGTGTGGCGCCGATCTCGGCCACCGTCATCAACGAATCCCACGGCCGATCCGGGTTGATTTCGATATTCAGGGGCAATGTTGGCGCTGCTGTTTGATTCAGAAGAGGTCGGGCCGGACGTACCAGTCGTCCCAGTTTGAGAACTGCTCGAACTCGCGCCGATAGCCGTTGGCTTCGAGCACCTGCCGGATGCCCTCGCGCGTCGTGTCCATGTAGTTGTGCTCGACGGAAACGATGCGGACCCGGTAGCGGGAGAAGTCGAACGCGGCGAGGATGTCGAGCTCGCTGCCTTCGGTGTCCACCGACAGATAGTCGATGTCGCGCGGCGCCCCGTGCTGCTCGAGCAGATCGAGCAGAGACACGGTCTCCACCTCGATCTCCTCGGCACCGCTCATCCGGCGCTCGGTGTGAGTGTCCCCGTCCGCACATGCGCGCAGACCTGCAAGCTCGGGGGCGAACGAGGCGACGAACGACAGCCTGCCGGCGGACTCCGACCACACGCACCGATGGTCGATCGTTACAGTCCGGTTGGCGGCCAATGCCGGATGCCAGACCGGAAACGGCTCGGCGAGGATGCCCTTCCACCCGTACTCGCGTTCGAGCAGGCACGTGTTGCTCAGATCCACACCGTTGGTGGCCCCGAACTCCACGAAGAAGCCGTCGCGCCGGCAACCGGTGCGGTACAGGACGAAGAGATCCTGGAGGAGCTGCGCGTGCGAACGGGCGAAGTGCCGTACGCAGAAGCCCAGGAAGTCGAGTTCGCCGCCATTGGCCCGCGCGTCGGCCTTGTCCAGCGCGACGTGATTGATGAGGTAGTCCCACAGAAACGCGCGGCCCTCGGGCGCGGTGAGCGGCGGTACATGGTATCGGGACACTTTTCAGGTGCGGATCACGAGTGTGATGCCGAAGTCTCCGCGCAGCAGATTGAGGACGAGCGGCCGCTCGACGCCGCGCAGCTGAGCGAGCAACTCGTTGGTGTCGCGCACCTTGCGGCGGTTAACACCGATGATCAGATCGCCGGGACGCAGACCGTGGTTCCACGCGGGACTGGCCCGATCGACCTCGACGACGATGACCGCCTCGGAACGCCCGCCGCGCTCGAGATTGCCGACGCGCGCGCCGGACAGTTCGGGCACCGTCTGACGGCCCGTGGCCGTACTCGTGCGCGCCGCCTCGATGGTCACGCGCAGCACGATTGCCTTGCCGTCGCGCAGCACGCGCAAGTCCGCGGTGTCACCCACGGGGATCAGTCCCATCTGGTTGCGCAGATCACTGGAACCGCGCACGGCCCGACCGTTCAACGCCAGCACCACGTCGTTGCGCCGTAGTCCGGCCTTCTCGGCGGGAGCGTCCTTGACGATGTCGATGATCACCGCGCCTTCGTAGGGCGTCACGTTGAGCGCTCTTGCGATGTCCGGCATCACGTCCTGCGCGGTGGCGCCGAATCGGCCGCGACGCATCTCGCCGAACCGGGCGAGTTGCGCCACCACTTTCTGCGCCATGTTGCTGGGCACTGCGAAGCCGATGCCGACGTTGCCGCCGGCCGGCCCGATGATGGCGGTGTTGATGCCGATCAGCTCGCCCCTCAAGTTCACGAGCGCACCGCCGGAATTGCCGGGATTGATCGACGCGTCGGTCTGGATGAAATCCTCGTAGCCTTCGGTGTTGATGCCGAATCGTCCGAGGGCACTCACGATGCCCGACGTCACGGTCTGGCCGATACCGAACGGATTGCCGATGGCCAGCACGTAATCGCCGACGTTCATCGCATCGGAGTCGCCGAACTTGAGCGCGACCAGATCCTGCGGATCGATCTGCAACAGCGCAATGTCGGTGCCGGCATCCGAACCGAGTACACGCGCCTGGAACTGGCGGCGGTCCTTGGTCGTCACCATCACCTCGCGTGCATTCATGATGACGTGATGGTTCGTGATCACGTAGCCGTTCTTCGCGTCGACGATCACACCGGACCCGGCGCTTACCTGCGGCCGCGCCTGTTCCGGAGCCCCGAAGAACCGCCGGAAGAACGGGTCCCGCATCATCGGATTCTCGGATTCCGCGTTGCCGGCGAGCACGGCGATGTTGACGACTGCCGGGGTCACCTGTTGCAACAGCGGCGCCAACGTCGGCACCTGGCCGTCCGCAGCGACCGGCGGGATCCCGGCCAGCGCCGTGCCGCGTCCGAGCACGAAGAGGCATGCGACGGCCCAGACGCGCCAGGACTTCACGATGCCGTCCGGTTCATGCCGCGATGAGCGTCGGCCAGGCCTCGAAGCCGAGCAGAGCATCGGGCTCCAGCAGCACGAGGCTCTGACGAGCGAGTTCGGCCGCAGTGGGTGTGGATTTCGTACGGAGGTAGCGCTGCAGCGCCGCCACCGGATCGTCGCCGGGCTTCGCCTCGATGCTGCGCCCCTGCACGTCCACCGCCCGGCCCTTGAAGCTGTCGGGCAGCGCGGGATCGCGCCCGAAGTGCGAATCGCCGTAGTCCTCGCGCGCCTTGCGATGGGGCGGAAACGCCGCATCGGGATGCACCGCATAGAAGTTCCACACTTCGAAGCGCTCGAAGCCGGTCACGCCGTTCACCGCGTGCGCACCCGCCTCCCCCGCGAGTCCCACGCACAGCAGCCTCTTGCCGTACAGCAGCGCCCACGCCGGGTTGAGCCGGAAGAAGTCCTCGCGTTCGCGGCGAGCAACGCTCGCGATGCGCTTCAGGTCGCGGCGCGTGATCGGTTCGGTGCAGCGACTCCCCATGGGGTGCGCGGCGCCAGCCGGCTCAGGCGTGAGCCGGCGCCCGGGTCGTGCGCGATTCGCTGAAGAACTCGCGGACCGCCTGGGCGAAGGCCGTCACATCGTCGCGACTGATATCCAGATGAGTCACCAGCCGCACTGTGGGCGAGGCCGAGATCAGCATGCCGCGGCGCGCGAGGTGCTCGCGCAGCGACCCGACGCGATCGGGCGCGACACTCATGAACACCATGTTCGTCTGCACCAGAGCGGGATCGATCTTGACGCCGTCGATGCTCGCCAGCGCTTCCGCGAGTGCGCGCGCGTTGGCATGGTCTTCGGCGAGACGCTCGATGTTGTGGTCGAGCGCGTAGAGTCCGGCCGCAGCCATCAGCCCCGCCTGGCGCATTCCGCCGCCCAGCACCTTGCGCCAGCGCCGTGCGCGATCGACCAGCGTCTTCGAACCGACCAGCACGGACCCGACCGGCGCACCGAGCCCCTTGGACAGACACACCGACACGGTGTCGAAGTGGCGCGCGATCTCGGTCGGTCGGATGCCGAGCTTCACGACGGCATTGAACAGGCGCGCGCCGTCCAGATGCATGTTCAAGCCCCGCGAGCGCGCCAGCTTTTCCGCTTCCGCGATGTAGGCGAGCGGGATCACCTTGCCCCCCACGGTGTTCTCCAGGGCGAGCAGGCGCGTGCGCGCGAAGTGCGAATCGTCCGGCTTGATCGCGGCGGCCACCTTGCTAAGATCGAGTGTCCCGTCGGGTTCGTTGTCGATGGGCTGGGGCTGGATGCTGCCCAGCACCGCTGCTCCGCCACCTTCGTACTTGTAGGTGTGCGCCTGCTGGCCAACGATGTATTCGTCGCCGCGTTCGCAATGGGACATGAGGCCGATCAGGTTGCTCTGGGTGCCGGTCGCGACGTAGATCGCGGCCTCCTTGCCGAGCATCTCCGCCAGCCGCGCCTCGAGGCGATTGACGGTCGGGTCTTCCCCGTAGACGTCATCGCCGACGTCGGCTGCAGCCATGGCGGCGCGCATGCCCTCGGAAGGTTTGGTGACGGTGTCGCTGCGCAGATCGATGGTTCTCATGAATCGACTCCGAGGGCAAGTCAGTAGCGCCGGGCCGCCCCAAGCCGCTGACGCACCCCCTCGGGGGGCTGCGACCGCAGGGAGCGTGGGGCCCGTTTCATCCTACCCGCGATTGAATTTTTCGGCGACGATGCGCAATCCGCGCTGCTCCCGGATCAGCGGCACCATGCGCGCTTCGCGCGCTTCGATGTCGAGCGCGTATTTCACCACGGCTTCGGCGTGCTCCTGCGGCACCACGACCACACCGTCGTCGTTGCCGACCACGATGTCGCCCGGCTGCACCGGCACGCCGGCGCAGGTCACCGGCACTTGACGCCCCACGCTCAGGTGCCGGCCAACCGACGCCGCCGGCGATACGTTGCGGGCATAGATGGGCAGTCCGATGGCGCGAAGTTCGTCGAGGTCGCGCACCGCCCCGTCGCAGACGATCGCGGCCATGCCGCGCGCATGGCCCGCCACCGCCATCAGCCCGCCCAGACCGGCCACGTCGAGACCGTCTTCCAGCACGATGATGCCGACCTCGCCGGGCAGCGATTCGTCGATCATACCAACGGAATCGCGCAACGAAGCCTCGCGCGTGGCCACTTCACGCGGCGCCGGGCGGAGCAGCGCCGTTGCGGCACGGCCGACGAAGGACCCCTCCACGATCGGTCGCATGCCGCCCAGCATGCAACCGGGCCTCCCAACGACGGCATCCACCGCATCGGACAACGCCGCCACGCTGGTCGCCAGGAACGGCTCGAGCGTGGGATCGGACAGCGGGCGCGTCGGATTCACCGGAAGGCGATTGCATCGATTGCCAAGGGACCGCCATTGTAAACGCGCGCGCCCCGCGCCCGCCTGCGATCGTGGAAATGACGGACCGCCGTGATCAGTGTGAAACCGGTCAGCGCCAGGTTTCGAGATCCCGTTGCAGCGTGCGCCACCAGATCCACACCTGCTTGCGCTTGCCGACGTCGATGGTGCCGGTGCCCTCGACCCCGGGCCGGGTGCGCTCGCTCACGTCCTGCAGTTGTGCTTCGATGCGAACACGGTTGTGACCGGCACGCAGCGTCGACACGCCGGCCAGACGCTTCACCGTGAACCCGAGGGTGGACGTCTCCCCCGGCAGGGCGATGGCGCCGGCCTGCCCCTCGCGCAACAGCGAGAGATCACGTTCGTCGACCCACAGCACCAGACGGTAGCTATCGACCGGAGCGATCTCCACCAGCGTCGCGCCGGCTTCCACCCGCGCGGCGCTCGCGTTCAAGCCGCCCCCCCCCACGACCACGCCGTCGGTCGGACTCACGATACGGGTGCGCGCGAGCCGCTCCTCGGCCGTGCGCAGCCGCGAATCGACTTCCTTCAGCTTTGCATCCAGCGATTCGGTCGCCATGCGATCGCGGATCTCGCGCGCCTCGCGAGTGATCTGTGCGAGTTGGTTGCGCTCGGCCGCGAGGCGATCGCGCTCCAGGAGGAGTTCGCTGTCGTCCATGCGCGCGACCAACTGGCCGCGACGGACGGCATCGCCCTTGCGCACTGCGACTTCGCCCAGCACACCGCTGAATGGCGCCGGCAGGGTGCGCGGGGCCTGTCCTTCCACGACACCTTCGACCGGGACAGCGTAGGGCCCCGTGGCGCCGAGCATGACCAGGCCGAGCGTCAGTAGCGCGATGAGTGCCAGCTTCAGTTTCATGCGCACCGGCCCGAACAGGGCGACGAAGGCGCGCCGTTCGCGCGTCACCGTGACCGGCCGCGCCAGCGGCTTCGCTTCGATCAGGGGTGCGGCCTGCAGCGCGATGGTCTCGAGGCTCGCCACCTCGTCGTGGGAGAACGGCTCCCCGACCGCGCGTTCCACCAGGATCGCGCCGGCGGGAGCCTCGGGCCCCGGGAGCGGCAATGCGCACACGTGCGCATGCGTCGCCAGCAGTTCGATGGGCGCCGGACTGCGTTCCGGCTCGCCGTCGGGCACCGGCTTGTGCCGCTCGACACTCATCGCGCGCCCGACTTCGAGCACACTCTGGAGCGCCGGCGTGATGTCGACCAGCAGCGGCGGACCGTCCGGAACCGCGTCGACGGAATCGGTGCCCAGCGTTTCCGGCACGTCCGGGTTCTGCCATCGCGCTCGCACCGAAAGCGAGCCGCGACGCAGAACGCCGACCGACACGGCCGAAGCGCCGAACGCTGCGCCGATGCCGGCGGCGAGCGCCGTCGATGCGGCTTTGGCGTCGCTCTCCCGCGCCACGTTCTCGGCAAGCCGCGCCGCCAGTTCGAGACGCTCCGCCTGGACCGTCGCCGTGTGCGCGACGCCGCGGGCGCGCGCCGCCTCGAGCCAGCCCACGCCCCAGTGCAGCGTATCGAGCGTGCCCTGCAGAGCGGGCGCCGACAGGGGCGCCACTTCGACCGTGGCGACCCAGCCGTCGTCCCCGCTCAGGGGGCACACCAGATGGAAACCGCGCGCGGCGGAGCGCACCAGGGCGATGCCCTGCTGCACGCCCTCGCGTGCGCTCTCGGAGAGGTCGCCCGGCAGCGTGTCCGAATCGGGCCACGCCGCCACCAGCATGATGCCGTCCTGCACGACCCGGAAGACGGCGCAGGCGCGCGCGCTGCGCATGCGGCGCGCCTGCAGTCGGGCCCACGGACCGGCGGCGGCCTCGCCCGTGCACGCCGACGAAAAAGCCGCCCACAGGGCGGCTTCTTCAGCCGGCTCGTCGACCTGTGGGCCGACGACCGGCTCGATATCGGGCTGGGGCTGGGTCATCGCGACCGGAACGAGCGATGGGTTATTTCAATTCCCCGTAGCGGTTCTCGTATTCGGCCATCAGCTTCTGCAGCAGGTCGGAAAGTCGCTTGGCCGCGAACGGACTCAGGATGATGCGGTGATCGAGTTCGATCTCGACTTCGCCGGACATGCGATCCCAGTTCTGGTTGACCCCGAAATTCAGCACGACTTCCTCGCGGGTGCTCGTCGCGTTGCAGAAGTTCGCGTACGTGCTCTTGAGGCTGTGAGTATCCCACCGCACCTTCGGGGCCTGCGGCTGCTCAGCGGGTTTCGCGCCTTCTTCGGCGGGCGATTTTGCCATCTGTGACTCTCCTTGTTCGTGACTTGGGGGACGGGCGGAAAAGCTGCTGTGGCGGGATTCGCGTCGGCGACGGCGTCGAGTGCCGTCGAACCGAGGCGTGAGGATAACTTGAGAACCACCGCCTGCGCGCTCTATTCCACGGCAGGAAGCGGGGTGCGTGCCCGGGCTTAACGTATTGTTATTCCACATCTAACCCCAGACCGGAATCCGCGGCTGCGGACCAGTCGCGGCAATGGTGAACGACATGACGGACCATTTTGCACGAAATCTGCCGATTCGCGAGGTTCAACTGCTCATCGCCCACCGGCTGCACCCTTGAAATCACGGGACGGCCGCATACACTGCGGGGCACTCCGCCGCTGCTTCAAACCCACTTGTGCTCCTCGTTCTAAAAACCATCGACAACGACGGTCGTTTCGAAGCGCTCAAACGCCTCCTGACGACCCACTGGACCTGGACCGTCGCCGACCACACGGACCCGGCCGCGTTCGCCCAGGCGCTGGCTCACGCCGACGCCGTGATATCCATGAACTGGCCCGCGTCGTTCCCGCCGGCCCCGAAGCTGCGCTTGGTCCAGTTGCCCGGCGCGGGGACCGACGACATCGTGTTCGACGCGGTACCGCCCGCGGCCTCGGTCTGCAACGCCTACGAGCACGAGATCGGCATCGCCGAGTACGTGCTGGCAGCGATGCTCGAATGGCGCATCCGCATGCACCGCATGGATGCAGAGTTGCGCCACGGCCGGTGGTGGGGTTCGTGGCTCGCCGGGCCGACTGCGACCCACGGCGAAGTCTTCGGGAGGACACTGGGCATCGTGGGCTACGGCCGCATCGGGCGCGAAGTCGCGAAGCGCGCCCATGCCTTCGGCATGCGCGTGATCGCGGTGAACCGCACGCAGAAGCCGCCCGACGGCTGGGCCGAGCGGATCGAAAGGATGGATCGGTTCCACGAACTGCTCGGCGCGTCGGACTTCGTGCTGTCCGCATTGCCGCTCGACGAGAAGTCGCGCGGCCTGTTCGACGCGAACGCCTTCGCGAACATGAAGCGGGACGCGGTGCTGATCAACGTGGGCCGCGGCCGCACCGTGGACGAGCAGGCACTGTTCGAGGCCTGTCGCGACCGCCGCATCGGCGGCGCCGTGATCGACACCTGGTACGACTATCCGCCGCAGACCGGACACGAGGTGCCGACGCTGCGACCGTCGCGTTTCCCGTTCCACGAACTGGACAATGTGATTATGACGCCCCACGCATCAGCGTGGACCGACGCCCTCCTCGAGCGCCGCTGCCGCATCATGGCGGGTAACCTCGACCGCCTCGCCCGCGGCGAGCCGCTCGTCAACCTGGTCCGCGCGCCCAAGAGCGCGACGGCCGCTGCCTGAACGGAAAAGACATGACACCCGCAACCATCGACCAAGCCGCGCAAGTTCTCTGGAAGGCGTGGCAAGGCGGCACGACCCTGGATGCCCTGCCCGAGAACATCCGTCCCGCCTCGCGCGAGGAAGGCTTCGCCGTCCAGCTCGCCATCGCGAGGCAATCGGGCGACACCCGGTTCGGTTGGAAGATCGCCGCCACCAGCAGTGCCGGCCAGGCCCACATCGGAGTCGACGGCCCGTTGCCGGGCACCCTGCTCGGCAAGCGAGCTCGGACGTGCCCCGCGAAGTTCCCGCTCGCCGGCAACCTGATGGGCGTGTTCGAAGCCGAGTTCGCGTTCCGCATGGGGCGCGACCTGCCGCCGCGCGCAGCGCCGTACAGCACCGAAGAAGTGCTCGCCGCCGTGGCGACGCTGCATCCGGCCATCGAGGTTCCGGATTCCCGCTACCGCGATTTCGTGCGCGTCGGCGCACCGCAGCTCATCGCCGACAACGCCTGCGCTTCGTGGTTCGCACTCGGCCCCGCGACCGAGGCACCGTGGCGCGAGATCGATCTCGCACGCCATCCGGTGACGGCCTTCGTCAACGGCAAGCCGGTGCAGACCGGCAGCGGCGCGAACGTGCTCGGCGATCCGAGAGTCGCGTTGACCTGGATCGCGAACGAGCTGTCGCGCCTCGGCACGGGTCTCAGTGCCGGTGAGGTCGTCACCACCGGCACGTGCGTGGCGCCGGTGGCCGTGAAGGCCGGCGATACCGTCGCCGCCGAATTCGGACCCATCGGCCGTGCCGAAGTCAGCTTTGACGCCTGAGTCCGCACACCTGGAGGGCTCGAGCCGGCTGCGTGCCGAGCCCCTGATGCGATTGCTGAGGGTGCTGCGGCGCCCGATCTACTATCCGAGCTCCTTCCTCAAGCTGATCATCGCCGGCTTCCTGCTGGTGTCGTTGCCGCTGATCTTCGCCATCGTCAACAACGCGGTGTCGATCCACGAGATCGTGGAGCGCAGTCAGCGCACGGTGCAGCAGGCGGTCCAGGCCACCCAGACGAGCCGGCTCATCATCGAGCAGGCCAACGCCATGGAGCGCAGCGTGCGGCAGTTCACCGCGCTCGGCGACACCGCTTTGCTCGAGGGCTATGACCACGCCCGTGCCCGCTTCCTCGAGGCCGCGCAGCGGATGGGCAGCTTCCGCCTAGATGCGGAGCAATCGAACCAGTTGAAGACCCTGAAGCAGCGCGAGCTCGACATCGCCCAGGCGGTCGAAGCCGGTCGCAGCAAACCGGCATCGCTCGCGCCGCTGCTCACCGATTTCCGCGCCCTCGACGTGCTCGCGCAGGCGCTGGACGACATGGGCAGCGGCGTCGTGGAGCGCGAGGTCGCGTCGCTGCAGTCGGTCTCGGAGGGCGTGCAGCGCTTCATCTTCTGGCAACTGGTCGCGCTGGTGCCGGTGGCGCTCTTCATCGTGGTGGGCGCGATCATCCTGATCTCGCGCCCGATCTCGCAGATCGACGCGGCGATCCGGCGGCTCGGCGAAGGCGACTTCGGTTCGCGCGTCGAAGTGCAGGGGCCGGAAGACCTGCAGCACCTCGGGCGTCAGCTCGAATGGATGCGGCTGCGGCTGATCGACCTCGAGGAGCAGAAGACGCGGTTCCTGCGCCACGTGTCGCACGAACTGAAGACGCCGCTCGCGTCGCTGAAGGAGGGCATCGATCTGCTCGAGGAACAGGTGCTGGGCGATCTGTCGCCTGCGCAGCGTGAGGTGGCCACCATCCTCAAGCAGAACACCCACCGCCTGCAGCGCCTGATCGAGGATCTGCTGTCGTTCCACACCGCGCAGTATCAGCGCGGTGCCGTGGCGTTCTCACCCGTTCCGCTGTCCGAGGTCATCGCGCGCGCCGGGCAGCAGCACCGCCTCACCATCGCCTCGAAGGGCCTGCGCTACCAGGTGGACTGCCCGGCCATCGTGCTGGAGGCCGACCAGGACAAGCTCGCCGCCGTGGTCGACAATCTGGTGTCGAACGCGGTCAAGTTCTCGCCGGCCGGCGGACGCATCCTGGTGATGGCACGCTCGAACGGACAGGAAGCTCGCCTGGAAGTGGTGGACGAGGGACCGGGCATCGCGCAGGAGGAGCGCGATGCCGTGTTCGAGCCGTTCTTCCAGGGCAGCGCGCCGTACCAGGGACCGGTGAAGGGCACCGGCCTGGGACTCGCGATCGTGAAGGAGTTCGTCGCCGCCCATCGGGGACGAGTGGAGATCGTCGACGGCGGTCGGGGCGCGCACATCCGCGTGTCGCTGCCGCTCACGCAGAAGCAGCTGCAAGCTGCCTAGCCTAAGAGGGCCACGTGAAGACCATCGTCATAATCCTGCTTTCGACAGTATTGCTCGCAGCCTGCCGGACCCCGACGCCGCGGCCCGAACCGGAACCGGAGCCGCAGCAACCGCCACCCGCGGTCGCGGAACCGGTGCCGTGCGAACCGCAGGTGAAGGAAGTTTTCACCGGGACCGATGAAACCTTGTTGTTTCTCGCCAACCTCAAGCAGAGGTCGCAGGCCGATCTCAAGACGGCCCTGTACCAGGCGCGCAAGGATTTCACCGCCACCGGCGCGGAATCGGCGCGCATGAAACTGATCCTGCTGTACCTGCAGCCGGGCACTTCGTTCCGCAGTGAAGCCCAGGCCATGCAACTGCTCGACCCCTACATTCGCGGCGACGTGAGCCCCCTCAGCCCGTATCGCGGCATCGCCCAGTTGATTCTTGCCAATCTGGAAGAATCGAGGAAAACCGATGCCGCAGTGCAGGTGCAGGCGGTGAAGGTGAAGGAAGAACAGAAGCGCGCGGACGAGCTGCAACGCAAACTCGACGCACTGAAGGACGTGGAGCGCGCTATGATTGAAAAGGATCAGAAACAAAGGAAGAAATGATGCGAGCCACAGCAAAAGTGTTGGTGGTTGACGACGATGCGGACCTGCTGAAGCTTGTATCCATTCGGCTACAGTCCGCCGGATTCGAAGTCGCCACCGCCGACAGCGGCGAACGCGCGCTCGCGATTCTCTCGGCATCGACGCCGCAGGTGGTCGTGACCGATCTGCGCATGGGCGGCATGGATGGGATGGCTTTGTTCGATCAGATCCATCGCTCCAATCCGGTGCTGCCGGTCATCATCCTGACCGCCCATGGGACGATCCCCGACGCGGTGGCCGCCACTCAACGCGGCGTGTTCGGCTATCTCACCAAGCCGTTCGACGGCAAGGATCTCGTCACGCAAGTGACGCGCGCGGTGAATCTCTCGGCACCGGTCACCACCGACGACACGTCCGAAGCGTGGAAAAGCGGCATCGTCACGCGCAATCCGGAGTTCGAGGCCGTGCTGTCGCGTGCGAAGCTGGTGGCCACGGGCGATGCCAGCGTGCTGATCCGCGGCGAAAGCGGCACCGGCAAGGAGCTCCTCGCGCAGGCGATCCATCGCGCGAGCCCGCGCCACGACAAACCGTTCATGGCCATCAATTGCGGCGCGATTCCCGAAGCGCTGCTCGAATCGGAACTGTTCGGCCACGTGAAGGGGGCATTCAGCGGCGCCGCTCGCGATCACGAAGGGCTGTTCCAGTCCGCCAACGGCGGCACGGTGTTCCTGGACGAGATCGGCGACATGCCCGTGGCCCTGCAGGTGAAGCTGCTGCGCGTCCTGCAGGAGCGCACCGTGCGCCCCGTGGGTGCCACGCAGTCCGCACCGGTGGACGTGCGCATCGTGTCCGCGACCCACCGCGATCTCGACGCCGCGATCCGCGAAGGTCAGTTCCGCGAAGATCTGTACTACCGCCTGAACGTGGTGAGCTTCACGCTGCCACCGCTGCGCGATCGGCGTGAGGACGTGCCGCTGCTCGCCAGCCACTTCCTCACCAACATCGCGCGCAAGTACGGCAAGACGGTCAACGCGTTCTCCGCCGACGCCCTGCAGCGGCTGGTGAAGTACGACTGGCCCGGCAACGTGCGCGAACTGGTGAACGTGGTCGAGCAGGTCGTCGCGCTCACCACCAGCGCCGTCGTGAGTCCGGCGCTGGTGGAGAGCGCCCTGCGCATCCAGGCCACCGAGCTCGATTCGTTCGAGCAGGCGCGCGGCCAGTTCGAGCGCGATTACCTGGCGCGGTTGCTCAAGATGACCAGCGGCAACGTGACCCACGCCGCGCGTCTGGCCAAACGCAACCGGACCGAGTTCTACAAGCTCCTCCACCGGCACCACCTCGACCCGGGGCTGTTCAAGGCGCTCACCTGAGATGTCATCGGCCGTGATGGGGGACGCCCGGAGCAGCCGGGGGCGCACAGCCCGTCGGTGCGTCTTGGCTGGTAATTGAGGCGGCACGGCCCGGTCTGTCGTCGTCCAGTGACAGATCGGGTGTCGCCGAACCGTCTAAAAACCCTCTCAAGAGCCTGATTTGTCAACGCTCCATGGTCTCGGCATGCGCGTTGCTCTAAAGCCCAGTGCTTCTCGGCCGATATGGTCCTCACCAGGGGGATTGATTGTGCCTCCCGAGAGAAGCGCAACGGAGGGGCAAGATGGAATCGAGGAGCAGGCTGCTGTTTCCGCTGATGGTCGCCGCGGCGCTGTCGGTCGTGGTGTTCAGCGGGATCGGGGTGGCGGCCATCACCGGCAATCTCCCGCTCGCGCGCACCGGCAATCCGGCGGGCGATTTCTCGTTCAAGGTCTCCAAGGCTGCGGCCAAGGCCAAGGGCGACAAGGTGCTGCACATGTCGTCCCACGAATGCACGACCTGCGGACGCGTCCAGTCCATCGAGGCGATGACGCCCGACGCGCTGGCAGCTGCCTCCGGTGGCCCGCTGGTGATGCGCGATCCGAACGGATCGTCGGCCAGCAACCTGAGCGCACCCGACACGTCCAATTCCTCCAGCGGCTTCGTGGTGAAGCTGCGCATGGACGACGGCACGATGCGCGTCATCCAGGAACACATCAAGCCGCGCTTCAGCGTGGGCCAGCGGGTGCGCCTGATGAACGGCCTGGTCCTGACCATCGGCTGAACGGTCGTTTCCGAGTTCGAATTCACCGACGAGGCCCGGCGTGAGAACGTCGGGCCTCGTCGTTTTCGCGCTCTGCGCGACCGTCCTGATGCTGCAGGGCTGCGCCACCGGCGGCAACGCAGGGACAGCGCAGAAGGCGCCTGCGGCCCGCTACAACCTGGCCGGCTATCCGCCGCCGTTCCGGGATGGCTTCAACGCCGGCTGCGACGCCGCCAAGCGCAAGGCGGCGGAAGCCGAGGACAAGGCCCGCTACACGTCCGATAGCCAGTACCGCGCCGGCTGGAAGGACGGTCAGTCGGTCTGCAAACCGAAGTAGCGCCGGCAGGATTGCCCCCAACCCGACCCCCCCCACTGAAGCGGGGGGGAAGGCGTGTACCGCTCCCTCCCCCAGCTTCGCTGTGGGAGGGCCGTGGTGGGGGCAGCAACGCACAACACTGCGCCAGACGCCCGGTGAATCGATCAGCCTAGTAGACCGACACCAGGAGGCTGCAAGGCGTCTGCTCGAGCAGCGACGACCCCACCCAGCCGCGCCACCAGCGTGCGGCGAACGACGTCGCCCGCGGATGCGCGACCAGGATCATGCTCGACTTGAGTTGCGCGGCGAGCTTGCAGATCTCCTCCACCGGCTCGCCCCAGGACATGTGGCCCGTGGCAGGGAAACCCTGCGCGATGAGCGCAGCGACACACTCGTCCAGCAGCGCCTTGGCCTGCGCCCGCTCCTCGTCGATCACCTGGCCCGGCACGTAGCCCTCGGCGAGGAACAGGCCGGCCGGCATCGGCAGGACGGCCAGCAGATGCGTCTCGTCGTGGGGCAGCAGATTGATCTCCGGCGCCGCGAGCAGCGCGCGCTGGCCTTCGATCGTTCCGTCGTATGCCATCAGGATGCGCATCGCTTCCTCCTGCCGAACTGGTCTGCCGAACGCCGGTTCCCGGTACCTACAGCCCCTCGCTAGCCCGCGACGCCCCCACCGTCGACCACCAGCGTATGCCCGTTCACGTAGTCCGATGCCGGACTCGCGAGGAACAATCCGGCGCCCGCCAGTTCGCCCGGAATTCCTGCACGACGCAGCGGGTTGTGAGTCTGCAACGCGTGAGTCACGCGCGGGATGACCTTCTCGGTGAGTTTGGTCGGGAAGAACCCGGGCGCGAGCGCATTCACGCGGATGCCGTGCGGCCCCCACTTCACCGCGAGATCGCGGGTCAGGCCGAGCACCGCCGCCTTGCTGCCGGTGTAGCCGACGGCATCGAGGATGTCGGGCGCTTCGCCCTTCAACCCCGCCACCGACGCGATGTTGATTATTTTCCCGTACCCCTTCTCGATCATGCCCGGTGCGCACGCTTTGCACGCGTAGAACGTCCCGTAGAAATTGACCGCGGTCACTTGCTGCAGTTTCTCGGCGGGCATGTCGACTGCGGGTGCCGCCCAGGATACGCCGGCGCCGTTCACCAGGATGTCGACGGTGCCGAGCTTGTTCTCGGTCTCCTGAACCGCCTTGACGACGTCGGTCTCGACGCTCACGTCGCCCACGATGCACAGCGCGCTCGGCAGCGATTTCAACGCCTCTTCGAAGTACTGCGGCCGCCGCGCCATCAGCGCCACCTTCGCACCGGCCTCGACCAGCGCCTCGGCGATCTCGAGACCGAGTCCGCGCGAACCGCCAGTGATGAATGCGACCTTGCCGTCGATGCGGAAGCGGTCGAGATGCTTGCCCATGGAAGCCTCCTCTTCTTCGGGGTTAGACGGTCGCGACCGGCGTCGCCGGCGAACCGACCGCGCCGGGCAGGCGCAATGGCGGGGCCGTCAGCATGAACCGCGTGCGTTTGTGGGACCTCAGCCATTCGCCGAGGTCCTTGAGCCACCACAGTTCGCCGAGGGGCACGCCGAGCTTGAACAGGCAGTGCTGGTGCAGCGGCAGATGCGCGCTCGCCCCCGGCACGTCGCGCGGCGGGTAGAACTCGACCGCATAGTTGTCGGAGCAGATGGCCGCGACGCCGCTGTCGGTGATCCATTGCAGCAGCTTCTCGTCGCGTCCGTCGAGGCCCATGCTGATGGCCTCGAGCCGGGCGAGATCCGGATCGCGATTCATCCCGAGGATCGCATCGGTGAATCCGGTCCGCATCACCAGCAGATCGCCCTGTTCCACCTCGATACCGTCGGCATCGAGTACGCGCTGCACGTCGTCATAGGACAGCGCACGGCGCACGGCGCCGAAATGCGCGCGGAAGTCCAGCATCACACCGCGTCCCTGGATGGGCTTCACTGCGAAATTCGAGATCGACAGCTTGAGCGCTCCCAGGTGCGCACCGCAGGCTTCCTCGTGATCGTCGTGGTGGATCACCGGCCCCACCACATGCTCGTTCGCACGCCACCCGTTGTAATAGACCATCTCGGGCTTGCCGTCACCGTCGGCATCGAACCAGGCGCCCACGTGCGCCAGCGAATCCCATTGCGTCGAGTACTGCAGCGTGAGGAGCACTTGATCGTCGCACACGACGTCGGTGCTGTGCCCGTTCTCCTTGCGCAGCGGGAAGTTCATGTTCGGCTTGCCGAGGCGCGAGGTCGGGGTCAGCTCTGGCGGCCCGCGGCGCGGATTCAGCTTGCGTCCGCCCGGATAGTCGAGAGGAATGGACAGGCAGAAGCTCACCCCCTCGCGGATCTCCGCGGCGCCCTGCCGCACCTTCTCCGGCGTGATGAGATTGATGCGACCCAGTTCGTCGTCCGGCCCGAAGTCGCCCCAGGTCGACCCCGGGGGCCGCTGCCGCCAGCGTGGATTCACAAGCCTCCTCCCTCTTGTTCTTGGGTTGCGGCCGGTGGTCCGGCACGATTCGACGGATTCTACACATCGACCGCAGCCCGCCCGGCGCCGGCTGGCAAGGCCGAGCCCGCCCCGCTACCATGCGGGGCTCGAGACGCCAATCACGGAGTGCGCCATGAATGCCCCCGCCCGCAAGCCCGTCTTCCAGTGGGATGACCCCTTCCTGTTCGAGGAACAACTGACGGACGACGAGCGCATGGTGCGCGACAGCGCCCGCGCCTACTGCCAGGACAAGCTGATGCCACGCGTCCTCGAGGCCAATCGCCACGAGAAGTTCGATCGCGCGGTGATCAGCGAAATGGGCTCTCTCGGCTTCCTCGGACCCACGATCGAAGGCTACGGCTGCGCCGGCGTCAACCACGTGAGCTATGGGCTGATCGCGCGCGAGATCGAACGCGTGGATTCGAGCTATCGCTCCACCATGAGCGTGCAATCCTCGCTGGTGATGTATCCGATCTACGCATTCGGCAGCGAAGCGCAGCGGCAGAAGTACCTGCCGAAGCTCGCCAGCGGCGAGATAGTGGGCTGCTTCGGCCTGACCGAACCGGACCATGGCTCCGACCCGGGCAGCATGATCACGCGCGCCCGCAAGGTGGACGGCGGCTACCGGATCTCCGGCGCGAAGATGTGGATCACCAACTCCCCCATCGCCGACATCGCGGTGGTATGGGCGAAGAACGATGCCGGCGTCATCCGCGGGTTCATTCTCGAGCGCGGCATGAAGGGCCTCGCCACGCCCAAGATCGAAGGCAAGTTCAGCCTGCGCGCGTCCGTGACCGGCGAACTCGTCATGGACGATGTCTTCGTCCCCGAGGAAAACCTGCTGCCCGGGGTGGAGGGGCTCAAGGGACCGTTCTCCTGCCTCAACAAGGCACGCTTCGGCATCGCGTGGGGTGCGCTCGGTGCGGCGGAGTTCTGCTGGCATGCAGCGCGGGGGTACACGCTGGATCGCAAGCAGTTCGGTCGACCGCTCGCCGCCAACCAGCTGATCCAGCTGAAGCTCAGCAACATGATGACGGAGATCACGCTCGGCCTGCAGTCGGTGCTGCGCGTGGGCCGCCTGATGGACGAAGGTCGCGCCTCCCCCGAGATGGTGTCGCTGATCAAGCGCAACTCCTGCGGCAAGGCGCTGGACATCGCGCGGCTCGCGCGCGACATGCATGGGGGCAACGGCGTCTCCGACGAGTACCACGTCGTGCGCCACATGCTCAACCTGGAAGCGGTCAACACCTACGAAGGCACGCACGACGTGCACGCGTTGATCCTCGGGCGCGCGCAGACCGGCATCCAGGCGTTCAGCGCGTAGCACCGCGTGGGGGCCCTCGACCACCTCAAGGTCCTCGACCTCTCGCGCGTCCTCGCCGCTCCGTGGTGCGGCCAGATCCTCGCGGATCTGGGCGCCGACGTGGTCAAGGTGGAACGCCCCGGCGCCGGCGACGACACCCGCAGCTGGGGTCCGCCGTGGATGAAGGATCAGGCCGGGAACGATACGCGCGAGGCTGCCTACTTCATGGCGGCGAACCGCGGCAAGAAGTCGATCACGCTCGATATCTCGAAGCCGGCAGGTCAGTACATCGTGAAGCGCCTGGCGCAAGGCGCCGATGTGCTGCTCGAGAACTACAAGGTGGGCGGCCTGCGGCAATACGGCCTGGATTACGCGAGTCTCGCCAAGCTCAATCCGCGACTCATCTATTGTTCCGTGACGGGCTTCGGACAGACCGGTCCGTACGCGCCGCGCGCCGGCTACGATTTCATCATCCAGGGGCTCGGCGGCCTGATGAGCATCACCGGCGAGCGTGACGATCTCCCCGGAGGCGGCCCGCAGAAGGTGGGCGTGGCCGTCTCCGACCTGATGACGGGCATGTACGCGACCATCGCCGTACTCGCGGCGCTGGCGGAACGCGAGAAGAGCGGCCTCGGCCAGCACGTGGACATGGCGCTGCTCGACACCCAGGTCGCGATGACCGCGAACATGGCGATGAACTATCTCGCCTCAGGCAAACCGCCGGTGCGGGCCGGCAACGCTCATCCGAACATCGTGCCCTACCAGACCTTCGCGGCCTCGGACGGTCACATCATCGTCGCCGTGGGCAACGACGGCCAGTTCACCCGGCTGTGCGAGATCGCCGAGGCCCCCGAGCTCGCGACGGATCCGCGCTTCGCGACCAATCCGGCGCGCGTGAAGCATCGGTCGATCCTCGTGCCGCTGCTCGCCGAGCGCATTGGCCGCAAGCCCATGCGTTTCTGGAGCGAGGCCCTGCAAGCCGCCGGGGTGCCGTGCGGGCCCATCAACGACCTCGCCCAGGTGTTCGACGATCCGCAAGTGCAGCATCGCGGCATGCGCATCGAGCTGCCGCATCCCACTGCCGGCAAGGTGCCGCTGGTGGCGAGCCCGATCAAGCTGTCACGCACACCGGTCGAACACCGTTCCGCACCGCCGCTGCTCGGCCAGCATACCGACGAGGTGCTCGCCGGCATCGGCCTCGACGAACAGGCGATCGCCGCCTTGCGCGCGCAGGGCGTGGTCTGAACCCGCGACACGGGTGATGGACGCACGCTGGCGGATCCGCGCACCGGTCGCGCTCTACGCTGTCGGGTGCATCGGTGCCTATGCGCTGCTGCTGTCGTCGGACTGGCACTACGGGTGGCACCTCGTGCTGCACGCACTCGCGCTTTTGCTGTTGTGGAAGCCCGCCGTGTTGCGGCCACGTCGTGCCGCAGCCACCGCCGTGTACCTGGTGCCGATCGGCACGGTGTACACGGCTTTCGTCGGTGAACCGCTCGCGGTGCTCGCGCGCGGTGACCTGCATCCGAATCTGCTGGTCAACGGCTTCCTGTGGATCGGCAGCTTCGCCGGCGCCTACCTCGGATGGGTCTGGTTGCTGGCGCGTGGCCGGTGGCATCCGGTGGCGCTCTTCTTCCTCTGCGGGACGCTCGCCCTGTTCGATCACAGTCTGGCGCTATGGAAGATGGCGTACGCAGGCGCCCTGAGCGACCTCCTGGTATTCGGTCCGGTGCTGCACCTCACCTACGCTTCGATGCTCGCCCCCGTCGTCATCGCCTATCGCTCCGCCCTCGAGCAGCGCAACACCGCACCGCACATCGGCATCGTCATCGCAGCGGTGTTGCTGCCCGGCATCCTGTTCCGTCTGGGCAGCCTCTGGATACCCCTGGCCCGGACGTTCATCGAAGGGTTCTGATCCGCGTCAGAAGTACCGCAGCCACGTGAGCTGGAACACACACAGCAGGATCGCGTCCCAGAAGATCACCTCGCCGGTGGAAAACCACCGGCGCCGCCGGTTCCAGCGACCGAAGGCCCACCACACCGCGATGGCCGCCAACAGCGGCACGAAGCCGGGCAGGTTCACGGCTGCCGCGCGCCGGTTGCGGGATCGAACCAATGCAGCGCCGCGACCGGAAACCGGACGTGCAACGTCCGGCCCGATTCCGCCGACGCGTCGTCATGGGTACCGCGGACGATCAGCGAGCGGTCGCCGGCCCGCAGGAACCACAGGACATCCGGCTCCACCGGCTCGCACACGTCGAGCACCAGCGGCACCGCCCCTTCCGTGCCGGCGGGTACGATCTCGATCTGCTCGGGACGGATACCGAGCACGACGGGGCCCGAAGGTCGTTCGCCGACAGGAATCGACAGGCCCGGTGCGTGGAACCGGCGATCCCGGACTTCACCGTCGAAGGTGTTCATCGCGGGGCGTCCGATGAATTCGGCGACGAACCGGCTCGCGGGCCGGCGATAGATGTCGCGCGGGGCTTCGAACTGCTCGAGGCGGCCGTCGCGCAGCACTGCGATGCGCGTGCCGAGGGTCATCGCCTCCTCCTGGTCGTGGGTCACGAACACGAAGGTCTTGCGCAGATCCCGATGCAGGCGTTTCAACTCGGTGCGCAGTTGCAGACGCAGCAACGCGTCGAGGTTGGACAGCGGCTCGTCCATGAGACAGATTGCCGGCTCCCAGACCAGCGCCCGCGCCACCGCGACCCTCTGCGCCTGACCGCCCGACAGCTCCGCGGGCTTGCGATGCAAATAGGGTTCGATGCGCAGCATCGCGGCGATCGCCTGCACCTTGGACCGGATCGCATCGCCGGCGAACTTCCGCACCCGCAGCGGATACGCGATGTTCTCGAACACGGACTTGTGCGCATACAGCGCATAGTTCTGGAACACCATGCCCATGCCGCGCAGGCGCGGCGGCAACGAGGTCACGTCGCGCCCGTCGATCTCGATGGTTCCAGAACTCGGCACGTCGAGCCCCGCGAGCATGCGGCAAGCCGTGGTCTTGCCGGAGCCCGAAGGACCCAGCAGCACGATGAACTCGCCCTGCTCGAACGCGAGATCGAGGCCGTGCAGAGCGACGGTGCCGTCGGGGAACGTGCGGCGGATGCCGCGCAGTGCGACGCCCATCAGCCCTCGCCGGGCCGCCCCAAGAGGGCTGGCCCCCTTGGGGGGAGAGGCCGTAGGCCTATCGGGGGGGTGCTCACATTCCAGCCCTCGCCGGGCCGCCCCAAGAGGGCTGGCCCCCTTGGGGGGAGAGGCCGCAGGCCTATCGGGGGGGTGCTCACATTCCAGCCCTCGCCGGGCCGCCCCAAGAGGGCTGGCCCCCCTGGGGGGAGAGGCCGCAGGCCTATCGGGGGGATCGTCATATCAGGCCTTCACGGCGCCGAAGGTGAGGCCGCGCACGAGATGTCTCTGCACCAGCATGGCGAACACGACGATGGGCAGCGTCGCCACCACCGCCACAGCCGCCACCTGTCCCCACAGCGTGCCATGCGGCGTAACCAGTCCGGGAATGCCCACGGTCAGCGGCCGGCCTTCGAATGCGGCCAGGAGAAACGCATACAGGAACTCGTTCCAGCTCAGGATGAAGCAGAGCACGGCCGTGGCCGCAAGGCCGGGAGCTGCGAGCGGCAGCACGACACCCAGGAAGGCGCCGAGGCGTGAACGTCCGTCCATCTGCGCGGCCTCGTCGATCTCACGCGGGATATCCGCGAAGAAGCCGCGCATCATCCACACCACCAGCGACAGGTTGAACGAGGTGTGCGCGATGATCACGGCATACAGCGTGTCGATCATGGCGGTGGCCGTGAAGAAGAGGAACAGCGGCACGGCGATGGAGATGGGCGGTGCCATGCGCGTGGTGAGGAAGAAGAAGAACAGATCCTCCCGGCCGGGAAACCGCTCGCGCGCGAAGACGTACGCCGCAGGCGCACCGATCGCGAGCGACAGCAGCGTCGAGAAGCCGGCGATGAGCAGCGAGTTCCACAGCAGCGGCAGGTACTCCTTGCCGATGAAGACCGCGGGATAGTTGGCCCAGGTGGGTGCGAATCGCCACGCGGGTTCCGGCGACAGGATGTCGACGCGCGTCTTGAACGAGGTCAGGAGCAGCCAGACGTAGGGTGTCACCGCGATCACCACCGCCACCGCCAGGACCGCCCATGCGACCCGCCGCCACGCGGTGCCGGGCGTCATGCCGCCACCCTTTCGCCGGAGCGCTTCCAGTAGACCGCCTTGTAGAAGATCGAACACAGGATGACGACCACCAGATACACCATGAAGGCCACGGCGGCGCCGTAGCCGATATCCCAGTTCTTGAAGTTGACGCGGTATGCGTAGATCGACAGCAGTTCGCTCACCGTTCCCGGCCCGCCGCCGGTCAGGATGAAGACCTTGTCGAACTCCTTGAACGCGTCGATGCCACGCAGCAGCAGCACCAGCGCGATGATGGGCCGCATGAGCGGCAGCAGCACGTCGACGAACTGCCGCCAGGGACCGGCCCCGTCCATGGTGGCCGCTTCGAAGGGTTCGCGCGGCAGGCTCATGAGGCCGGCCAGCACCACCAGCGTCACGAACGGCGTCCATTGCCACACGTCGATGGCGACGATGGCCGGCATCACCAGCGACGGGTCGGAGAAGATCGCTGCGTCGCGAGCCAGCAGCCCCACGCTGCGCAGGTAGTGCGTGACCATGCCGAAGTCGCCTTGCAGCAGGAGCTTCCACAACAGTCCCACCGCCACCGGCGCCAGCATCATCGGTATCAGCAGGAGCGTCAGGACGACACGGGTCGAGCGCACGCTGCGATGGATGAGCAGCGCGAGCGCAAAACCCAGCACGAACTCGAGGCCGACGCTGGCCACGACGAAATGCAGCGTGCGTCCGAAGCTCGACCAGAAGATGTCGTCCTCGCGCATCAGGCGGCGGAAGTTGTCGAAACCGATGAACGAGCCGTGCTGATCCGGGTTCGCGAACGACAGATCGGTGAAGGCCGTCCACGTCATGTAGTAGAACGGCCCCACCAGGAAGATCATCACCAGCACCGCGGCCGGCGCCAGGAGGAACCAGGCGGTCCCCCGATCGAACAGCAGTCGACCGCGGGTGCCGCCCGTGCCTACCCCCTGCAATGGCGCTCCCGGCTGCTAGGGCCTGCCAACACTTGGAACGGCCCTGGTCACTTGACGGGATACTTGAGCGGCGCGCACTTGCCCAGGAGCTTGGAGATGTCCTTCGCCGATGTGTCGAGCGCGGCCTTGGCGGTCTTCTGCCCCACCAGGAAGGTGGAGATCTCGCGCACGAGGATGTCCGTCATCTCGCCTGATTGCGGCAGCGTGGCCTTCGGCTTGGCCACTTCATTGGTCTGCATGGACGCCTCGGCATAGGCGAGCTTCTGGACATCCTTGGAGGCGTAGACGTCGGGCCGGGCGCTGGCGCCGCCGTTAAGATGCTGCTTCAGTTGCTGATCGTACGCCATCATCCACTGGATGAAGAGATACGCCGCGGCCTGGTTCTTGGCCGAGGCGGGAATCAGGTAGCTCCACCCCTCCACCTGACCCACCTTGCCGCCCTTCCCCTGGGGTACCAGGTCGAACGCCATCTTGCCGGCGACGGTGGAGGCTTCCTTGTCCTCGGCCACCGCGTAGGTGGCATCGTTCCACATGATGAGCTCGAAGACCTTGCCCTGCTGCATGAGGGCCATCACGTCGTCCCAGAAATAGTTGAGCGTGTCGGGAGGCGAAAACTTCACGAGACTCTTGTAGTAGTCGAGCGACTCGATGGCCTCGGGGCTGTTGACGATGACCGGCCCGCAATCGGAGCCGGCCTTGACGTCCAGCACATCGCCGCCGAACGAGTAGAGGAAATTGAGCCACTCGTACCACAGCGCTTCGTGGCGCTTGCCCTGGAGCGCGGTTCCGTACAAGCCCTTGTCGGGCCGCGTGAACCACTCGGCGAGATCGCGGTACTGCTTCCAGTCACGCGCCGGCTGCAGATCGTAGCCGTACTTCGCCTTGAAGCCGGCGCGCTCCTTCGGATCGTTCAGCAGGTCGTTGCGATACCACGCATACATGGTGAGCGCGGTGAACGGAAAGCCGTAGACCTTGCCCTGGTACCAGGAGATCTCCTTCCACAGGCCCGGATAGAGCACCTTCGCGGGGTCGAAGGACGGGTCGCGCAGTTTCGGATCGTCGAGGAAGCGATCGATCGGTTGCAGATGCCTGTTCGCGACGAACTTGCCCAGTTCGCGATGGGGCTGGAGGATGAAGTCGTAGCGGGCACGCTTGCTGTTGAGATCGAGCATGACCTTGTTCACGGCCTCGGAATGCTCGTACATCTCGATCTCGACCTTGATGCCGGTGCGCCTGGTGAACTCCGGCGCCATGGCTTTCATGGCCTCCAGCGGCGGCAGCGCCTCGCCGATGGTGCGCACGGTCACGCCCTTGTAGGGCTTGGCAGCCTCCTCCAGCGTCCAGGCATGAGAATGTGGGACTTGCCACAGCGCAACCACGACCGCTAATCCGCGCAACCACCCGTCCATCCGTCCCATTTCTCTTCTCCCTCCCATGAAAAGAAAGCTTCGGTACGGGCTGCCCGGAGAGCCGCCGCGCACCGCGATCCTGTCATACCGTCTTGGAACTTGCAAAGCCATTTTGTGTGAGTTACAACATCGATCTAACCACCAGGCATGCCGCCTCGAGGCACGCCGGACAGGGCCGGAGGAACCCGACGATGGACTTCATCTTCATGCTGACCCGGCAGGACCGGACCATCGAAGACTGCCTCGAACTGTTCGACCTGATCCGCCCGCTCGGACTGCGTCACGTGGGCTTCAAGGATGTCGGCGTGAGCGAGACGGTGATGCGCCGCCTGACGGAGCGCATCCGTGCCAGCGGCGGGAAGGTCTACATGGAAGTGGTCAGCACTTCACCGGAAGCCTGCCTGAAATCGGCGGAGACGGCACGGCGTATCGGTGTAGATTGCCTGCTCGGCGGCACCCAGGCGCAGGAGATTCTCGAGATCGTGGCAGGCACGAACATCGGTTACTACCCGTTTCCGGGCACGCCGTTCGGGCATCCCACGAAACTCGCCGGCGGGGTCGACGAGGTCGAACGCCAATGCAGCGCATTCATGGCGCAGGGCTGCGCCGGCGCCGACCTGCTCGCCTATCGCGCCACCGATGCCGATCCGATCGAGTTGGTGCGCGCCGCGCGGCGCGGTCTGGGACCGCAAGGACGGCTGGTGGTCGCCGGCAGCATCGACACCATGGACCGCATGCGCGCCATCGCGGCGGCCGGTGCCGACGCCTTCACCGTCGGCTCGGCCATCTTCTCCGGCACCTACAGCCCGCAGAAAGGCTCGGTCATCTCCCAGCTCGCCGACGTGATGGCCGACAGCGCGCGCCTGCGCCTCGGCCGGGCCGCCTGACGTGACGCTCCAGCCGGTGGCAGACCCGGCGAGGGCTGAGGTGTCAGCCGCGCCTGGGCAGCGTTCAGCGCAGCTGGGACGCACAGCCCTTAGGCACATCTTGGGTGGTGAGTGATTTGGCCTTCGTCGGCGTCGATATCGGCACCCAGAGCCTGAAGGCGATCGTCACCGACGACGAGTTGCGCGTGATCGCCTCCGCCTCTGTCGGCTACCGCCCCCACTTTCCGCAAGCGGGCTGGGCCGAGCAGGACCCGCAGCTCTGGACCGACGCGCTCGGCCCGGCGATCGGGCGCGCGCTGGAGCAGGCACGCATCACACCGCAGGCGGTGCGGGCCCTCGGCATCGCGGGCCAACTCGACGGCTGCATTCCCACCGATGCGGCGGGTCACGCCCTGGCGCCGTGCATCGTGTGGATGGATCGCCGCGCCACCCGCGAGATCGACGACATCGCTGCCGACCTCGTCCGGCAGCGTGCGGGCCTGGTGCTGGACGCGAGCCACATGGCAGCGAAGATCCGCTGGTTCGAACGCAACGATGCCAACGCCTCCCGGGCGCGCACCTGGCATCAGCCGACGTCGTACCTGGTCGAACGCCTCACCGGCGAGCGGGTTTTCGATCACGGCATCGCATCGACCACCATGCTCTACAACGTGCGGACCAGGACCTTCGATCCGCAGCTGCTCGACGCCTTCGCCATCGATGCGGCACGCCTGCCGCGCGTCGACGAGGCCGGCAGCGTCGCGGGCCGACTGCACGCCGCGGGCGCCGAACTCGCCGGGCTTTCTGCGGGAACGCCGGTCGCCGTCGGCACCGGCGACGATTTCTCCAATCCGCTGGGCGCCGGCGTGCTCGATCCGGGCCGCCTTGCCTGTTCCCTCGGAACGGCAGAGGCGCTCGGGGCGGTTTCCGCTACACCCGTCATCGACGACGGTGCGCTCGTGGAAACCCACGGATGGTTCGGCGGCCGCTCCTACATCAGCAACCCGGGCTGGCTGTCCGGCGGTGCGGTCACGTGGTTCTGCGACACCTTCTCCGTGGAATCGCCGCAGGTGCTGTCGCAGCTCGCAGCGACCGCACCGATGGGCTCCGACGGCGTCACTTTCCTCCCGGCACTGTCGGGGGCCATGGCACCGCGCTGGATCGCCAACGCTCGAGGCACCTTCCATGGCATGACCGCAAAGCACGGCAAGGCGGAACTCGCGCGTGCCGTCCTCGAAGGTTGCGCCTGCGCCATGCGCGACGTGGCGGACCGCCTGCGATCGCTCGACGTACCGGTGCAATCCATCCGCCTGGTGGGCGGCGGCGCCCGGAGCACCCTGTGGGCAAGCATCCGCGCCACGATCGCGAACCTGCCCGTGGAAACCAGCGGGGTGACCGATACATCGCCCCTGGGTGCCGCGGCTCTTGCCGCCCAGGCGGCCAACGGCGGAGGGCTGACGACACCCGATGCCGGACCCTTCAGCGTGATCGAGCCGCGGGCGGCGGACCGCGCGGCCGCCGAAGCCGCCTATGCCCGCTATCGCCGCCTGTTCGACGCACTCGCGCCGATGTACGAGCAGCCATGACCACACCGACGTATGACATCGTCGTCGTCGGCGGCGGCATCAACGGTGCCGGCGTGGCGCGCGATGCAGCCGGCCGCGGCTACCGCGTGCTGCTGGCGGAACGCGACGACTACGCGGCTGCGACCTCGTCCGCGTCGTCCAAGCTCGTGCACGGGGGCATCCGCTATCTCGAGCACGGGGAGTTCCGTCTCGTGCGCGAATCGCTGCACGAGCGTGCGGCGCTGCTGGCGATCGCCCCCCATCTGGTGGCGCCGCTGCGCTTCCTGCTGCCGATCACGAAATCGCAGCCGCGCCCCGCCTGGATGGTGAGCCTGGGACTCACCTTGTACGACGTGCTCGCCGGCAGGCATCGGTTGTCCGGCACGGGCCGTCTGACACCGGAGGCAACCGCCGAGCTGGGTGAGTTGCGCACCGAGGCCACCACCGCGATCCTCCACTATCCCGACTGCTGGACCGACGATGCGCGCCTCACTCTCTGCACGTTGCTCGATGCACGGCAGCGCGGTGCCGACATCCGGAACCGCTGCGAGGCGATCGCCGTGGCGTCGACCGAAGCAGGTTTCCACATCGAGTTGCAGCACCGCGGCACGCGGACCACGGTCACCGCTCGCGCCGTGGTGAACGCCTCGGGACCCTGGGCCGACCGGCTGCTCCAGCGCGTGGAGGGTCGTGCGTCATCGCCGGTGCGACTGCGCCTCGTGCGGGGCAGCCACATCGTCGTCGCCGCCCGCCCGGACGCCCGGCCCGAGGCCTATACGCTGCAGCACGACGACGGCCGGGTCGTGTTCGTCATCCCGTGGCTCGACGGTCGCTTCCGCATCATCGGCACCACCGATGTGCCGCACGATGCCGACCCCACCGCCGCGCAATGCACGCCGGAGGAACGGGACTACCTGATCGGCGTGCACAACCGCTACTTCCGCCGGCCGATCGCGGCGGGCGACGTGATCTGGAGCTGGTCCGGCGTGCGTCCGCTCGTGGACGACGGCAGCGACCGCCCGTCGAAGGTCACGCGCGACTTCCGCCTGCAGGTGGAAGCGCACGGCAAGACGGCCTTGGTGACCATCTTAGGCGGCAAGTTGACGACGCATCGCGTGCTCGCGGAGCGGGTGCTGGCAGCGCTGGAACCTGCGCTGGGCTTTCGCCGGAAACCGTGGACGGCACACGAGCCGATCACCGGCGGCGATCTTCCGATCGATCGCCACGCGGCGCTGGCGGCGAGCGGCCCCATGTACCTTGCCCCGAAGCTGCGTTCGCGCTGGGTTGCCACCTATGGGAGCGTCGCCGCCGAACTGTTCGAAGCGGTCCGGCAGCGCCCGTCGCTCTCGCGCGAGATCGCACCCGGCATCTGCGAAGCGGAACTCCGACACGCCTCGTCGCGCGAGGACGCCGTCACGGCCGACGACTTCCTTTACCGGCGGACGAAGACGTTCATCGATCTGGATGCCGCCGGGCGCAACGCCGTGCGTCGGTGGTTCGGCGAAGAGGACGCGGAGGCCGCCGCATGATCGCCCGACCCGGGATGCGCCGCTGATGTCCAACAGCCTCGAACGGCTGCTCGCAGGACGGTTCCCCGATCCGGACGGCAGCGGCATGTTGTCGGTGCCGGTGCGCACGGTGGTGATCGGCACCGATCTCGCCCGCTCCGCCGCCGCATTGCTCGCGCCGCTGAAGCTCGGCTCACGGCTCGCCGTCGTGCACGATCCCGATACCAGGGCCGCAATGGGAGCGGAAGTGGCGGCTGCAGCGGCGGCGACGTTCGACGTGCAGGAGATCGTCCTGCCGCCCCATCCGAAACCCGACGCCGACACGGTCGCCCTGGTGCGTGATGCGGCATCAGGGTGCGATGCGATCGTCGCGGTCGGTTCGGGCACGATCAACGATCTCGGCAAGTACGCGGCGCACCTGTCCGGCAAGCCGTACGTCGTGTTCGGGACCGCACCCTCCATGAACGGCTATACGTCGGTGAACGCCGCGATCACCGAACGGGGTCACAAGAAGACGCTCCCTGCCTCGGGCGCAGCGGGCGTGTTCCTCGACCTCGACGTGCTGGGCAAGGCACCGCCGCGCCTCATCGCGGCCGGCTTCGGCGACTCGGCGTGTCGCACGACCGCCCAGGCCGATTGGCTGCTCGCGCATCTGCTGCTGGATCAGACCTACCGCCGCGCACCGTTCGCGCTGCTCGAAGAGGACGAACCCGCCATGTTCGCCCTGGCCGCAGGCCTCTGCCGCGGCGAACGTCCGGCGCTGGCCCTCCTGGCGCGTACGCTGTCGCTGTCCGGCTTCGGCATGGCGATCTGCGGCGGATCCTATCCGGCGAGCCAGGCCGAGCATCTGATCAGCCACTACATCGACATGCTGGGCAAGCCCGAGTGGCCCGAGAGCTTCCACGGTGAGCACATTGCGGTCACGACACTCACCATCGCACGCCTCCAGGCGCAGTTGTTCGCCGCCGACGAGAGTCCGTCGTTGCGCGCAACCGGCGATACGCCGCAAGCGTTCACCGAACACTTCGGGAGCGTAATGGGACTGGAGTGCTGGAGGGCGTTCACGCCGAAGGCTTTCGACGCCGCTGCCATGAGCGCGCTGGATGTGCGGCTCAAGCGCCAGTGGCCCGAGATCCGCTCCGCCGTGCGCGATGTCCTGCTCCCGGTCGACACGATCGAGACGGCGCTCCGGGCGGTTAACGCACCGATGACACCCGAAGCGCTGGGCATCCCGCGCACCTTCTATCGCGAAGCGATACTGCACGCACGCCGCATCCGCGACCGCTACACCTGTCTCGATCTGGCCGCTGCTGCAGGTACCCTGCAGACTTACGTCGACTCCCTGTGAACACGCTCGAACCCTGGAACCGCTGCCCCCGTGAAGTGCGCGCCTCCGTGCATGCCGTCCTCACCGATATCGACGACACGCTGACCGAGGAGGGCCGCCTCCCTGCCATCGCCTATCACGCGCTCGAACGCCTGCAGCAGGCCGGCTTCCTCGTGGTTCCGGTCACCGGGCGACCGGCGGGCTGGTGCGATCTGATCGCACGGCAATGGCCGGTCGATGCCGTCGTGGGCGAGAACGGCGCGTTCTATTTCCGCTACGAGTCGACGACGAAGCGCATGTTCCGTCGTTACGCCAAGGACGACGGGCAACGACGCATTGCGCGCGATCGTCTGCACGAGATCCAGCGGGCGGTGCTCGCCGAAGTGCCCGGCGCCGCGGTCGCGTCGGACCAGGCCTACCGCGAGGCCGATCTCGCCATCGACTTCCGCGAGGACGTGCCACCCCTACCGCGTACCGCGGTAGACGGCATCGTCGCGATCTTCGAGCGCTTCGGGGCGACCGCGAAGGTGTCATCGATCCACGTGAACGGTTGGTTCGGTGCCTACGACAAGCTTTCCACGTCGCGGCTGCTGTTCACGGAAGCCTTCGGCCGCGACCTCGATCAGACCCGGCAGGCAGTCGTCTTCGTCGGCGACTCGCCCAACGACGCACCGATGTTCGGCTACTTTCCGAACGCGGTCGGTGTCGCGAACGTGCGCGACTCCCTGGATGCGATGCCGGCGCACCCGCGCTGGATCACGGAGGGACGCTCCGCGCACGGCTTCGCCGAAGTGGCGGAAGCGTTGATCCAGGCCAAGGCACGGGAGCGCCGACTCTGAACAAGAAGGACCGCCACTCACTGATCGTCTCGGAGGTCCGCTCCAGCGCGGCCATCCGCGTGTCCGAACTCGCGCAGCGCATCGGCGTGTCGGGCGAAACCATCCGCCGCGATCTGGCGGAACTGGTGGATGCCGGCCTGGTGAGCCGCACCTACGGCGGTGCGACGCTGGCACCCTTCGTCGCCGAACCGAGCGTAGGCGAACGCGACCGCACGCTCGTTGCGGAGCGCTTCCGGATCGCAGCAGCGGCGGCGCAGGAGGTCGAGAACGGGCAACTCGTCACGCTCGACGGCGGCTCCACCACGCGCGCGGTCGCGCGCCACCTCGCGCAACTGCGGCGCGACCTCACCATCATCACCAACAGCCTCGGGGTCGCGATCGCCGCCGGAGCGAACCCCACGTTCCGCGTGCTGCTGTGCCCCGGCCGCTACCACGCCGGCGAAGGCAGCGTGTTCGGCGAGGACACCACCGACTACCTGGCGCGCTTCCATGCGCACGTCGCCATCATCGGCGCGACCGGCCTGACGAATGAAGGTCCGAGCGAGGCAGTCTCGGGGGCCGCAGCGGTGAAACGCGTGATGCTGCGCCGTGCCGCCGCAACGCTGCTGGTGCTCGATCACAGCAAGTTCGAGCGTACCTCGGTCGAGACGGTCTGCGATTTCTCGGCGCTGGGAGCGATCGTGACCGATGCGCCATTGCCGGTGTTGCTGGCGCGGGCGGCAGCGGAAGGGGGAACCCGGGTCGTCGTCGCGTGAAAGCGGACACCCCGGCCGCTAGATGCACCTGCCGCCATCGACCTCCAGACACGCCCCGGTAATGAATTCCGCTTCGTCCGACGCAAGGTAGAGAGCCGCATTCGCGATATCGAGCGGCCGTGACAACCGGCCGAGCGGGATGGACGCCACGAACTTCGCGCGTATCTCCGGCGTGTCCTGCCCCATGAACTCGGGCAGCATGCCGGTCTCGCCCGCCACCGGATTGATGATGTTCACGCGGATGCGATCCGGCGCCAATTCGCCGGCCATGGAGCGGCTGGTCATGATCGCAGCGCCCTTCGAGCCGTTGTACCAGGTCAACCCCGGCCGTGGACGGATGCCGGCCGTGGATGCGATGTTGATGAACACACCGCCGCCGACCGACCGGAAGTGCGGCACGCAATGCTTCGCACTGTGGAAGAGGCTCTTCACGTTGACGGCGTAGATGCGGTCGAACATCTCCTCCGGGACGTCGAGGAGCGGCTGGTTGCGGTGCGTGATGCCGGCGTTGTTCACCACGATGTGAAGGCCCCCGAACGCATCCTTGGTCGCCTTCACCAGTCGAGCCCAGTCCGCGTCCTTCGACACGTCGGCATGGGCGAACTGCGCCTTGCCACCCGCAGCCGCGATCTCGTCCGCGACTCTGTGACCGCCCGCATCGTTGATGTCCGCGGCCATCACGGCGCACCCTTCCTGCGCGAAGCGCTTCGCGATGCCCTCGCCGAAGCCCGAACCGGCACCGGTGACGATCGCGATCTTGTCCTTCAGTCTCATCTTCTCCCCCGTGCAAAAGACAGCGGGAGCCATGGAGGCTCCCGCACGATGATTCCGCCGCCCGGTCGTATCAGTTGCAGACGGTCTGCGTCGCTGACTTGTCGAGCGTCTTGATGCCGACCGTCTCGAGCGCCACGTCGTGGCGCACCGCGGTCATTTCCGCCAGGATCGCGACCGCGATCTCGGGCGGGGTCTTGCTACCGATGCGCAGGCCCACAGGACCGTGCAGGCGAGCAAGCTCGGCCTGCGAAAGATCGAACTGCGCCAGGCGCTCACGGCGCTTCTCGGTATTCAGGCGCGAGCCGAGCGCTCCGACGTAGAAGGCGGGCGACTTGAGGGCCTCCAGCAGCGCGAGGTCGTCCAGCTTCGGGTCGTGCGTGACGGCCACCACGGCGCTGTGGCTGTCGAGATTGAGTTCCACCACCACGTCGTCCGGCATGCCGCGCGTCAGTTCGACGCCCGGCACATCCCACATGTCCGCGTATTCGGCGCGCGGATCGCAGACGACCACCTCATAGTCGAGCGCCTGAGCCATCTGCGCCACGTACTTCGACAGCTGGCCTGCCCCGATCACCAGGAGGCGCCAGCGCGGCCCATGCACCGTGGTAAGGCGCTTGCCGTCGAATTCGAGGATGTCGTTGCGCGACGCAGCCTTCAGCGTGGCGACACCGGAATCCATGTCGAGCGTCCGCGCCATCAGCTCGTGCCGCTCGATGCCGCTCAGCACGCCATCGACGCTTGCGCGGTCCACCACGGGCTCCAGGACGAGCTGCAGCCGCCCGCCACAGGGCAGCCCGAAACGCTGCGCATCCTCCTTGCTGATCCCGTAGATCGTGGTCTCGGGCTTCTCGGCGGCCAGCGACGAGGTCCTGACCTTCTCGATCAGGTCGTCCTCCACGCAGCCGCCGGAGACCGAGCCGGCCACCATGCCGTCGCCCCGCACGGCCAGCATCGCCCCCACTGGGCGCGGCGAGGAACCCCAAGTCTCGGTGACCGTGGCCAGGATGACGCGATGCCCTTCGGCCAACCACGCCGCGGTGCTTTTGAGTACTTGCAGATCGACGCTGTCCATTGCGAAAAATCCCTAGCTTGGCCGACGGGCGACCCCGTCGGGAGAGCATGCCTCAAAAGGAATCCGGCCTCAACGCCCTGCCCTTCGGGGGCATTGCGTTGAGGCCGGGATGCTGCCTACCGCGGCATGAACCGCGGTCGAACCTGCTTACGCCTTGATCGAGCCCTTGATGTTCTCGGGCGTGAACGGCATCCTGCGCACACGGATACCCGTGGCGGCGAAGATGGCGTTGCCGATCGCGGCCTGCACCAGCGCCGTGGCGGGTTCACCCAGACCACCCGGGGTGTTGTTGCTCTCGAGCCAGTGGATATCGATGGCCTTGGGCGCTTCGTTCATGCGAACGACGCGGTAGCCGTCGAAGTTGGTCTGCTCGACACCGCCGTTCTTCACGGTGATCTCGCCGTACATGCACGCGGACTGACCGAAGATCGTGCTCGACTCGATCTGGGCCTTGGCCTGATCCGGGTGGATCAGCTGGCCGGCGTCGACCGCGTACGTCACCTTGTCGATGATCACGTCGTAGTTCTTCGTGACCGTGACTTCGGCAACGCAGGCGAGGCAGGTGTTGTAGCCTTCCATCACGGCCACGCCCTTGCCGCGGCCTTCCGGCAGCTTCTGGGCCCAGTTGGACTTCTCGCGCACCATCTCGAGAACCTTCTTGAGACGGCCGCCGACCGACACGCCGGCGGAGAGGCCGGACCACTTGTGCTTCTCCTCACCGTACTCGAGGTTGTCGATACGGAACTGGATCGGGTCCTTGCCGAGCGCATGGGCGACTTCGTCGATGAAGCCCTCGACCACGTAGGCGTTCAGGTTGTGCGACACGCCGCGCCAGTAACCCGGCGTGATGCCCGTGTCGTGCATCTGGTACGTGAGCTTGTGGTTCGGGACCGCATACGGGAAGTTGTCGATCGCCTCGACCGAGAACGGGTCGATGCCGTCCTTCACGATGCTCGGGAACAGGCGCGACGAGATCGAGGGGCTGGTGCCGTGGTAGCGATAGCCGACCAGCTTGCCGCCGCCGTCCACGCCCATCTGCACCTTGTAGTAGCCGCCCGGACGATAGGAGTCGTGCGTCATGTCGTCTTCACGGCTCCAGACCATCTTCACCGGAGCGCCGACCGCCTTGGAGATTTCCGCAGCATCGATCGTGTAGTCGACTTCCACGCGGCGACCGAAACCACCGCCCAGGAACGTCGTGATGACGGTGATCTGCTCGGGCTTGAGCCCCGTCGCGCCGGCCACCACGAACGGCACCAGTTGCTGGAACTGGGTCGGCGTGATGATCGTGGCACCATCGGCACGCACGTCGGCCACGGTGTTCTGCGGCTCCATCGGCGAGTGCGACAGGTGCGGCAGCTCATAGGTGGCCTCGTAGACCTTGGCGGCCTTGGAGATCGCACCATCGGCGTCACCGGCTTCACGGAACACGGCACCGGGCTGGTTGGAGGCGTCCTTCAGGCCCGCCCACACCTTGCCCATGTCGTTGTTGGCGTTGGGGCCTTCGTCCCAGGTGATCTGGAGGAGGTCCTTAGCCTTCTTGGCTTGCCAGTACGACTCGGCCACCACGGCGACGCCGCGCGAGTATTGCACCACGGCCTTCACGCCGGGCATGTTCTTGGCACGGGAATCGTCGTAGCTCTGCACCTTGCCGCCGATCATCGGGGGCATGGCGACCGCGGCGTACAGCATGTTGGGGACGCGGACGTCGATACCGAACGTGGCCGTACCGGCTACCTTCGCCGGCGTGTCGAGACGCTTCTGTGCCTTGTTGCCGACAACCTTGAACTCCTTGGCCGGCTTCAGCGGCACGTCCTTCGGCACTTCCATCTTGGCAGCGGCTTCGGCCACGGCACCGTAGGTGGTCTTCTTGCCGCCGGGGCCCGTGATCGTTGCGTTCGCGGCCTTGCACTGGCCGGCGTCGACACCCCACTCCTTGGCAGCCGCGCCCACCAGCATGATGCGGGCGGAGGCACCGGCCTTGCGCAGCTTCTCCCAGGCGTCGCGAACGGCGGTGGAACCACCGGTCAGCTGACCGCCGAGCAGGGAGTTGATGTAGACCTCGGCGGGCGGAGCGAACTCGACCTTGATCTTGTTGATGTCGACTTCGAGCTCTTCGGCCACCAGCATCGGCATCGAGGTGTAGACGTCCTGCCCCATCTCGGAGCGGGCGCACATGATGGTGATGCTGTTGTCGGTGCCGATCTTGACCCACGCGTTGGGCGAGTTGGTCTTGGCTTGCGCCTCGGCCACCTTGGAGCCCAGCGGCAGGTACATGCCGAGCGTGAGGCCACCGCCGACCGCAGCGGAAGCCTTCAGGAAATCACGACGGGCAGTCATTTGGATGTTTTCCATGGTGAGGGGCCTCCGTTACGCCATGCGCGCGGCGTCTTTGATCGCAGCGCGGATGCGGGGGTAGGTGCCGCAACGGCAGATGTTGCCCGACATCCAGGCGTCGATGTCCGCATCGGACGGCTTCTTGTTCTGAGCGACCAGCGCCGCGGCCTGCATCATCTGGCCGGGCTGGCAGTAGCCGCACTGCGGGACATCGAGTGCGATCCAGGCTTTCTTGATCGCGTGAGTCGCGGGCAGGCCCTCGATGGTGGTGACCTTCTGACCGGCTACGGAGCCGATCGGGGTCTGACAGGAGCGCACGGCGTTGCCGTTCAGGTGCACGGTGCAGGCCCCACAGAGCGCCTTGCCGCAACCGAACTTGGTGCCGGTCATTCCCAACGTATCGCGCAGGACCCACAGCAACGGGGTGTCGGGGGCGACATCCGCGCTTGTGGCTTTCCCGTTAAGGTTAAACGAGATATTCATTGCTAAACTCCCCCTTTCGGTCAGGTTCGAGGTTGTTGAACTACGCCGTCCTACATAACTGCAAGACGCGCGGAAGCTACACGAACCACACAGGGGGTTCAACAACTTCAAAAGTGCGCGAACTCGTTGAAAAGCCTTATATTTTTACCGATATAACGGGGTTCGCGATTGCGCCGCACCGTGACATGCGGAGACATCGAACAACGCGCTTCTCAATCAGCGTGTTGCCCGGTGGTGCAGCGCACAACGCGCGCTCCACGCGTAGTACATGCGCGTACATAACGCGATCCGTTGTGCATAGCGAAGCGTAGGACGTTTCAGCGCCCGCCCGCGCGCGTCTCAGCGCGGTGCCGCGCCTTTGCGCATCGCGAGGAACGTTTCGAGGCCGGCCTTGCGCGCCTCGTTCATGGTTTTCGATGCCGGACGTGCGAACATGGCCTTGAGGTAGGCCGGCGCTGCCGGTACCAGCGTCGCGAGCGGATCGGTGCCGTAGATGGTTTTGGTGACCCCGACCACCGTCGGCAGGTGGACGATCGCCGCGCAGTCGGCGTGGGTGTACTCCGGGCCCGCGATGTAGGGCCCGAAACGCGCGATTCGTCCCAAGGCCCGCATGCCCTTGGCGAGCAGACGTTCCACTTCGCGCTTCGCTTCGTCGGAAGCCTTGCCGCCGAAGAAGGCCTCCCCGTACAGGCGGCGGGCGGGCAGTTCGAGGTGCAGTTCCATCACCTCGATCAACTCGCGCACCTTGGCCCGCTGGAACGCGTCGTGCGGATACAGCGGCGGTTCCGGGAAGACGTCCTCCAGATACTCGGCGATCGCCTGGGATTCGGCGAGCGCCCCTTCCGCCAGACGCAGGAAGGGCACCTTGCCCATGGGCGATTCGGCGAGCATCGCGTCCTCCTGGGAGGGGTAGATCACCTCCTCTTGGAACGCGATGCCCTTTTCGATCAGCGCGAGTTTGATCTTGTTGTAGTAGTTGCTCGCGGGAAACCCGCAGAGCCGGATCATCGGTGCTGGTATTTCCGCAGTTCGAGCTTGGCGATCTGGCTCCGGTGCACCTCGTCCGGACCGTCCGCCAGCCGCAACGTGCGGTTGTGCGCATACATCTGCGCCACCGCGAACTCCTGCGACACCCCGCCGCCGCCATGCGCCTGGATCGCCCAGTCGATTACCTGCTGGGCGATGTTGGGCGCCAGCACCTTGATCATGGCGATCTCGGCCTTGGCCGCCTTGTTGCCCACCGTATCCATCATGAACGCGGCCTTCAGCGTGAGCAGGCGCGCCTGCTCGATCATGATGCGCGCCTCGGCGATGCGCTCGTGCCACACGCTCTGCTCGGCCACCGGCTTGCCGAAAGCCACCCGTGCCTGCAGGCGCTTGCACAGCAATTCCAGCGCGCGCTCGGCCTGCCCGATGATGCGCATGCAGTGATGGATCCGCCCCGGCCCGAGACGGCCCTGGGCGATCTCGAAACCGCGGCCTTCGCCCAGCAGGATGTTGCTCGCCGGAACCCGCACGTCCACCAGATCCACTTCCATGTGACCATGGGGCGCGTCGTCATAGCCGAACACCGAGAGCGCGCGCAGGATCTTCACACCCTTGGCATCCGCCGGCACCAGGACCATCGACTGCTGCAGATGGCGGTCGGCGTTGTCCGGATCGGTCTTGCCCATCAGGATGAAGACCTTGCAGCGCGGGTCGCCCGCACCCGACGACCACCATTTGCGCCCGTTGATCACGTATTCGTCGCCCTTCTTCTCGATACGGCAGGCGATGTTGGTGGCGTCGGACGAGGCCACCGCCGGCTCGGTCATGAGGAACGCCGAACGGATCTCACCGGCCAGGAGCGGCTCCAGCCACTGCTTCTGGTGCGCCGGAGCGCCATAGCGCAGCAGCACTTCCATGTTGCCGGTGTCGGGGGCCGAGCAGTTGAACACTTCCGGTGCCCACGAGATGCGCCCCATGATCTCGCACAGCGGGGCGTACTCGAGGTTGGTGAGCGTGCCGCCGTGATCCTTCGGCCGCCACAGGTTCCACAGTCCCGCGGCCCGGGCCTTGACCTTGAGCTCCTCGACGATGCGGGTCGGTATCCAGGCATTGCCCTTGGCGCGATTGGCCTCGACCTCCTCGTGGAACTTGAACTCGTTGGGGTACACGTGCTCGTTCATGAACGCCGAGACTCGCCCCTGCAGTTCCTTCACCTTCGGCGTGAAATCGAAATCCATCGCTCCTCCTCCGTTTTCGTTCGTATCAAAATCGTCAATTCCAAGCGGCGCGCCGTCAGCCCGCGCCGGGCCGCCCCAAGCGGGCTGGGTCCCGCGGGGGAAAGGGCCGCCGGCCCATCGGGGGGGACGTCATCCTAGGCGACCGGCTTCAACTGTAGTGAACGGAACTCGAGGAACTCCTCGAGGCCGTACTTGCCGAGCTCGCGCCCGCGGCCGGATTGCTTGAACCCGCCGAAGGGCGCCTGGATGTTGAAGGCGCCACCATTCACATCCACCTGGCCGGCGCGCAGGCGCTTCGCCACACGCTGGGCGCGGCCCTCGTCGCCGGACCAGACCGCAGCGGCCAGCCCGTAGACGGTCCCGTTGGCGATGCGGATCGCGTCGGCTTCCGTGTCGTAGGGAATGATCGCGAGCACCGGCCCGAAGATCTCCTCCTGGGCGATGGTCATGTCGGGCTTCACGTTGCCGAACACGGTCGGCTGGACGTACCAGCCTTTCGCCAGACCGTTCGGCGGCTCGACGCCGCCCGCCACCAGTTCAGCCCCCTCCTCCATCCCCTTGCGGATGTAGCCGCGCACGCGATCGCGTTGCGCCGACGTGACGAGCGGTCCGATCCGGCCAGCGTCGGTCAGTGGGTCGCCCGGCGTGAACGCTTTGGCCCCCTCGGCAGCGAGGGTCGCGGCTTCACCATGGCGCGCCCGCGGCACCAGCAGGCGCGTCAGCGCATTGCACGTCTGGCCGGAATTGAGGAAGCACGAGTTCAGCGTCGCCTTCACCGCGGTGCCGAGGTCGGCATCGTCCAGCACCACCGACGCGGACTTGCCGCCGAGTTCGAGCGCCACGCGCTTGACCGCCGCGCCGCCCAGCTCCGCGACGCGCTTGCCGGCACGGGTGGAACCGGTGAACGAAACCATGTCCACGTCCGGATGCGCGGCCAGCGCCTCACCCACGACGGGGCCGAGGCCGGTGATCAGGTTGAACACGCCCGCCGGAAGCCCCGACGCGTGAATGATCTCGGCCAGGATGAAAGCGTTGAGCGGAGCCACCTCCGAAGGCTTCAGCACCACCGTGCAACCGGCCGCCAGCGCCGCGGCCACCTTCGCCGCGATCTGGTGCAGCGGGTAGTTCCACGGCGTGATCGCCGCCACCACGCCCACCGCCTCGCGCATCACCAGCGAGTTGCCCACCTGTTCCTCGAACGCGTACTCCCCAGCCAGCTTGGCGTACAGGCCGAAGGACAGGATCGGCATCTGCGCCTGGATGCGGGTGGCCATCTTGAGCGGCATGCCGACTTCGGTGGCGATGTCGCGGGCGATCTCGTCCTGCCGTGCCTTCAGACCCTCGTGGATCTTCCGGAGGAACCCCGCGCGCTGCGCGGGTGGCGTCGAACTCCATGCCTCGAACGCATTGCGCGCTGCACGGACTGCCCGATCGGCATCCTCGGCCGTTCCGGCCGGGATGGTCGCGATGACCTCCTCCGTGGAAGGCGACACCACGTTCAGGGTTCCGGTCGCCGACGGCGCCACCCACTGCCCGCCGATGTACAGCCTGTCCTTGTTCTGCATGGTGTCGGTGGATCCTCGGGCGGACGTGGAGAACCCCGAAGTATGCCACCGGCACCCCCGTTCAGCTAACCTCGAGGGGCGTGTCCCTCGAAGCGTGCAATGGCGTCGCGCAGGAAGTCCGGCACCGATGCCGACTTGCGGGTCGCCGGGTCGGCGTTCACGTACACCACTTCGCCGCTCACCAACCGGTCGGGACCGCGATGGATCTCGATCGCGAACCGCACGCTGGAGCGCCCGATGGCCGCTACCCGCACGCAGACGTCGATCTCCTCGTCGTAGCCCGCCGAGGCGTGGTACTCGACCGTGGCCTTCACCACGTAGAGGTCGCTGCCGTGCTCGGCCAGTCCTTCCGGGTACGGCGTACCGATCGCCCGCCAATACTCCGTGATGCCGCAGTCGAAATACATCAGGTAGTGACCGTTGAACACGATGCCCTGCCGGTCCACCTCCGCCCAGCGCACCCGCATCCGGTGCGCCAGCTTGAAATCGCTTCTTGCCATGTCCTTGCCGAATCCTCGAGTTGCACGATCGCGCGCGGCAACACCGACGCGCTCTTTATTCCCCCGCCTTGAGCCCATACAGTGTGTCATGAACCGTCCTTCCGGAGCCGCCCATGGCCACCCTACCCACCGTCTTCGTTTCGCACGGCGCGCCGACGTTCGCGCTGGACCCCGGCAGCACCGGCGCGGCCATCGCATCGCTGGCCGACCGCCTGCCTCGCCCCAAGGCCATCCTCGCGGTGTCCGCGCACTGGGAGACCGCGGCCCCTGCCGTGAGCGCGGCCGCCGCGCCGGAAACCATCCATGACTTCTACGGGTTTCCGGAACCGCTCTACCGGCTGCGCTACCCCGCGGCTGGCGCGCCCTGGCTGGCGGAACGGGTCGCGGCACTGCTCGGTGCGGCTCGGCTTCCCGTTTCGGTGGACGCCAAGCAGGGTCTCGATCACGGTGCGTGGGTCCCTCTCCTGCACATGTGGCCGCAGGCCGACATTCCGGTTGCTCAGCTTTCCATCCAGGCCCACCTGGGAGCCGCGCATCACTACGCTGTCGGTCAGGCGCTCGCGCCGCTCGCTGACGAAGGCGTGCTGATCCTGGGCTCCGGCGGCGTGACCCACAACCTGCGCGAATTCCGCCTGTCGCGCGAGAACGAATCGGTTGCACCGTACGTGACCGAGTTCCGCGATTGGCTCGCCGAGCGTCTTGCGGCCGGTGATACCGAAGCCGTGGTCGACTACCGCAATCGCGCACCGTACGCCGTGCGCGCACATCCGAACGAAGACCACTTCCTGCCACTGTTCGTGGCCTACGGCGCCGCTGCCGGCGGACGTCGCCACGAACGCGTGCATTCGGCCGTGACCTACGGCGTCATCGGGATGGATGCTTACGTGTTCGCGGCGGAGCGGCTAGATTCGGCGCTGCCGGCTGCAGCGTAAGAGGCAAGCGCAGAACGCGTAGGACGCGGGGGACGCGGAGGAAAACCAAAGCTTTTGACTTCCCCCGCGTCCTCCGCGTCCCCCGCGGTGAGAGCTTGGTTACTCAGTCGTATCTACGCGTCAACCACTCCGCCACGAGGCAAGGTTTCTCCCCCCCCTCGCGCTCCATCGTCACGTTCCACTGGATCTGCACCCCGCCGGGGATGTCCTCCAGATTTCCCAGTACCAGCCGAGCGCGCAGCTTGCTGCCCACGGTCACCGGATCGGTGAACCGCACCCGGTTGCCGCCATAGTTCACGCCCATCCGTGACGGACCGAAGTCCACCGACTCGTTCAGGAACTTCGACAGCAGCGACAGCGTCAAGAACCCGTGCGCGATCGGCGCGCCGAACGGCGAGTCGCGCTTCGCTCGTTCCACGTCCACGTGGATCCACTGGAAATCGTCGGTGGCCTGAGCGAAGCTGTCGATACGCTGCTGCGTCACCTCCACCCAATCGCTCACCACGACTTCCTTGCCCACCAGCGCCTTCAGCTCCGCGAGGCTTCCGAACTTCACCTTCGGCATCGCGCACCCCTGCCCGCTTGATCGAATGCGCGGCATTATACGGAGCAGTCGATATGGAGCCGCGGGGAGAAGACATGAAGCTTGGCATGATCGGACTGGGGCGCATGGGCGCCAACATGGCGCGGCGCCTCGCGCGAGCGGGCATCGACGTGGTCGCGTTCGATGCGAGTGCCGATGCGCGGGCCGGACTCGCTGACGAGGCACGCACCACTGCCGTCGCGAGCCTCGATGCCGTCGTCGCGGCGCTCCCCGCTCCGCGAGTCGTGTGGATCATGCTGCCGTCGGGCGACGTCACCGAGCAGACGCTCGTCGCGGTGGCCGGGCTTCTGTCGACGGGCGACGTGATCGTCGACGGCGGCAACGCCAACTATCGGGATTCGAAACGGCGCGCGCAGCTGCTGTCCGAACGTGGCATCCACTTCGTCGACGCCGGCGTCTCCGGCGGCGTATGGGGTCTCGCGAACGGCTACGCGATCATGTTCGGCGGCGCGCCCGAAGCGGCTCGCATCGTCGAGCCGATCGTGCGCGCGCTGGCACCGACGCCCGACACCGGCTGGCTCCACTGCGGGCCGGCCGGCAGCGGCCATTTCGTGAAGATGGTCCACAACGGCATCGAGTACGGCATGATGCAGGCGCTCGCCGAAGGGTTGGCGCTGATGGAAGCAAAGCGCGAGTTCGACCTCGATCTCGGTGCCGTTGCCGAGATGTGGCGGCACGGCAGCGTGGTGCGTTCATGGCTGCTCGATCTCACCGCGGAATTCCTGCGCGACGACGGTGCGCTCGATGCGGTGAAACCCTTCGTCGCGGACTCGGGCGAAGGTCGCTGGACCGCGCTCGAAGCGATCGAACTGGGTGTGCCCGCCCCCGTGATGAGTCTCGCGCTGATGGCCCGGTTCGCGAGCCAGGGCAAGGATGACTTCGCCTCGAAGCTGCTCGCGCTGATGCGCGCCGGCTTCGGCGGCCACGCAGTGAAGCGATGAGCGCGATCGTGTTGATGGGCGTGGCCGGCAGCGGCAAGACCACGGTGGGCAGGATCGTCGCCGAGCGACTGGGTTGGCGGTTCCTCGACGCCGACGATTTCCACTCGCCGGAGAACGTGGAGAAGATGCGCAGCGGTCAACCGCTCACCGACGACGATCGGTGGCCGTGGCTGGATCGGCTCAACGGACTGCTGCGCGAGGATGGTTCGGCCGTGCTCGCCTGCTCCGCCCTGCGGCAGCGCTATCGCGACCGGATCGGCGCCGGTCTCGACGATGTGCGCTGGGTCCATCTCGCCGGCAGTTTCGAGCTGATCGGATCGCGTCTCGCAGCGCGCAAGGGCCACTATATGCCGGCGTCACTGCTCGCGTCGCAGTTCAATACGCTGGAGCCGCCGAGTGCGGCGCTCACCATCGACGTCGGGGACACGCCCGAAATGTTGGCGGCGCGAATCCTGAAGGCCGTGACTCGTGACTCGTAACTCGTGACTGGTGGGGCGCGGCTTCGCCGCGACCTGGCACCGGCTGCAACGGGCGGAGACGCCTATTCAGGCACAGCCCCCCAGTCACGAGTCACCAGTCACGAGTCACCAGTCACGAGTCACCAGTCACGAGTCACCAGTCACGAGTCACCAGTCACGAGTCACCAGTCACGAGTCACGGCCTTTCCGTCACGAGTCACGGCCTTCCCGTCACGAGTCACGGCTTTCCCTGCATACTGCGCCCCGCGGTCATAACGACAATCACGGAGGCGTAATGGAGGAGATCAGACACGGTTCTGACGCGCTGTTCATCATGCTCGGCGCGATCATGGTGTTGGCGATGCACTCGGGGTTCGCGTTCCTCGAACTCGGCACGGTGCGACAGAAGAATCAGGTCAACGCGCTGGTGAAGATCCTGGTGGATTTCGCGGTGTCCACCATCGCGTACTTCTTCATCGGCTACGGCATCGCGTACGGCGTGCATTTCATGACGGGTGCCGAAGTGCTGGCGCAGAAGAGCGGCTTCGAACTGGTGAAGTTCTTCTTCCTGCTCACGTTCGCCGCGGCGATTCCGGCCATCATCTCGGGCGGCATCGCCGAGCGCGCACGCTTCAATCCGCAGCTCGCGGCGACGTTCCTGGTGGTGGGCTTCGTCTATCCGTTCTTCGAGGGCATCGCGTGGAACGGCGCCTTCGGCATCCAGGAGAAGATCCAGGAGGCGACCGGTGCGCCCTTCCACGATTTCGCGGGCTCCATCGTCGTGCACGCCGTGGGCGGATGGCTGGGCCTGGTGGCCGTCGTCCATCTCGGTGCCCGCCGCGGCCGCTATTCGAAGGACGGCGGCGTCTCATCCCACCCGCCGTCCAGCATTCCGTTCCTGGCACTAGGCGCCTGGATTCTCACGGTGGGCTGGTTCGGCTTCAACGTGATGAGCGCGCAGACCCTCGACCAGATGAGCGGACTGGTCGCGATGAACTCGCTGATGGCAATGGTGGGCGGCATTCTCGCAGCGACCTTCTTCGGCAAGAACGACCCGGGCTTCGTACACAACGGCCCGCTCGCCGGACTGGTCGCCGTGTGCGCCGGCTCGGACGTCATGCACCCGGTGGGGTCGCTGGTGGTGGGTGGCATTGCGGGCTGGTTGTTCGTGTTCATGTTCCCGCTCATCCAGAACCGCTGGAAGATCGACGACGTGCTGGGCGTATGGCCGCTGCACGGCCTGTGCGGCGCCTGGGGCGGCATCGCGTGCGGCATCTTCGGATCGAAGGCGCTCGGCGGCATGGGCGGCGTGACGTTCGGCGCGCAACTGATCGGCACGTTACTGGGGATTCTCGTGGCCGTCGTCGGCGGCCTCATCGTCTACCAGTTCCTGAAGCGCCTCGTGGGCCTGCGCCTCGACGCGGAACAGGAATTCGAGGGCGCGGATCTGTCGATCCACAAGATCGGCGCGACGCCCGATCGCGAACCGGGCTGGTGATGCAGACACCGGGGGAGCGCAGTGCGCTCCCCCGGAGCGATCATGGCTGCAGGCTGTGGTAGTACGCCGCGAGGTCCTCGATGTCGGCGTCGGAGAGGTTCGCCACGTTCGGCGTCATCATGCCGGCCATCGCACCCTTGCGATCGCCGTTCTTGTAGGCCTTGAGCGCGCTCACCAGATACGGCGCGTTCTGACCCGCCAGCTTCGGATACATGGGAATCTGCGCCTTGCCGTCCGCTCCGTGACAGATCGAACAGGACGCGGATTTGGCCTTGCCCGCTTCGGGATCGCCGGCGTGCGCACCGGCGGAACACAGGGCGAGAGTGAGGAGAACGAGGGTTCGGTTCATGGCAGGCTCCTTCGTGGGTGAGGCTCGCTAGTCGACTTGCAGGATGGCCATCATGCCGCGATCCGCGTGCTCGGCAAAATGGCAATGGTAGAGAGTGCGGCCGGTGTGTTCGGTGAAATGGATGCCGATGCGCACGGTGTCACCCTCGCGGATGTTGAACATGTCGCGCTGCGCCCGGTAGGCCGGCGCACGTCCGTTCACGTCGAGCACCTCGTAGTGCCAGGTGTGCAGATGAAAGGGGTGATCCATGATGTCGACGTTGCGCACGCGCCAGATCTCCCTCGCGTCGCGATGGGTGTGGATGTCGACCCGGCTCTCATCCAGGAACCGCGTGCAGATGTTGAACAGCGACAGGATGATCTCGCGCTCGGTTTCCGCCTCGCTTTCGCGAAACGGCTTGTACCGCACCAGCGTCGCCGGCCATGAGACGTGCTGGAGGGCGGGTGGCGGCTCGATCGTCAGCAGTGGCTGCGGTTCGGTGAACGCCATGCCCCGGCGCGGCGTCGGGTAGTACCAGAGATCCACGGGCACCGCGTCGTCGAGCGCCACCAGGACTTCGGCACGCGCACCGGGCACGAGGAACACGTCGGGCGATTCCTGCGGTCGTTCCAGATAGCGGCCGTCGTGAGCGATCACCACGAGAGGCCGCTCGTCCGATCGCTGCAGCCGCCAGTACCGCGCGTTCGATGCATTGAGCAGGCGCAGCCGCAAGAGCGACTTCCGCGCACGGATCATCGGCCGCTCCACGCCGTTCACGAGCAGCAATCTGCCTTCCTTGCCCACGGCCCATTCATTGCGCGTGTGGGGCGCCACGCCGTCACCGTCGAGCGTGATGTCCTTCAGCACCAGCAGCCGGTCGTCGCAGTCCAGTTCGTGTTCGAAGTCGTAGTCGCCCTCCACCAGGATCGGACCGGCGAGACCGCGGAACATCGGCCGCGCGGTCGAGCCGTGGATGTGCGGGTGATACCAGTGCAATCCTGCGTTGCCGCGCGGGACGACGAACTCGTAGTCGAACGACACGCCCGGCGGCAGGTGGATCCACACGTTGTCGGCACGGCCGCCCGGCGGCAGCGACAGTCCGTGGAAATGCAGGTTGCTGTCGGTGTCGGTGCGGTTCTCGAAAGTGAGCTGCACCGTCTCGCCTTCCCGCAAGCGGAGCAGCGGCCCCGGGAAGCTGCCGTTGTACGTGAGCGCATTGACGGCCTGCCCGTTGATCATCGTGCGTGCCGGTGTCGCGACCAGCTTGCCGCGGGCGAGCCCCGGTTCGCTGCGATCGAATGCCAGCTCCGGCATGGCGGGCAACTCCGGTTGCGAGCCGAACGCCGCGCGCAATCCCACATCCGCGAAGGGGAGCAGCAGACCGCTCGCGGCCTGTAGGAAGCGACGGCGCGAGATCAATATCGGCCCGGCTCGAGACTGAAGGCGAGCACCGCCGCGTCCGGAATCACACCGGCACGCACCAGGCCGTCCACCACTTCGCGCCGCCGGGTGATCACGCTCTCGATCCGCCGCTTACGCAGCGCATGCACCTCGGCCCCCGTGTAGGGCTCGAAGCCAGGCTTGAGCTCGCCACTGCTGAACTGGGTCAGCAACCAGTTCAGCATCGTCGCGAGCCGCTCGTCGGACAGATTCGCCTGCAGCACGTTGGGTACCTGCACCAGGTACGCCCGCCCTTCGCTCGTGTGCGTGAACCAGCCGGCACGCCCCTGCAGTCGCGGCACTTCCACGACCGAATGTCCCTCGTGCCCGTGGCAACCCTGACAGTTGCGCGCGTAGTCCTCCTCGACCGGCGCCACCTTGGGCAGCACGGTGCGTTGCTCGCGCACCAGCACGTCGGGCACCGAATCGGGCGAGACCGTCGGCGTCTCGGCTTGCGCCACCGGCAGCGCAAACGAAATGGCCAGCGCGAAGCTGGCCATCCGCCACTTCATGAGGAAAACGCCTGCGTTCAGATCTGGCCGACGATGGCCGCGCTGGAGCAGTGGTAGATCATGGAACTCGCGCCGAAACACCAGATGATGTCGTTGTTGAGTTGGGGAATGTACGCGGGCTTCTCGCCGGCGGTACCCAGGCAGTTGCACTTGGGGCAGGAATCCTTGCCGCAGCAGTCGCGATAGGCGATCAGGTACATCTTGCCATCGTCGGGGTTGAGACAGCTGCCGACCCACGACGTGGGTGAAGGTACCGCACCCGGCGGGCAGGTGGCCGGGCCGCCGCCGCAGCACGAGCACAGGTAACCGTCGCTCGAGCAGTAGCGCCAGTAGTTGCACGCACGCGGGTCCTTAGTCTGCGCCTCCACCTGCTTGGCCCACGCGGCCGCCGGATCTTCCGCCGCCTGCGCCTTGCGGCTCACCGGCAGCACCGGCAGGAAGGTCGAGCCGACCATGGCCGCGCCCAATCCCGACAGGAAATGCCGTCGCGACACCTGCTGCGCCGTGCGCCGGCTCATCCGTTCGAAGAACCTGTCCATGAACTGGAGTCCCTTGGCCATGACCGCTTCTCCTCTAGTCCAACGCCGTTTCGATGATAGTCAATCCGAACCCCTGGTCAGGCAGCTTCCCGGTGGGTCGCTGCCTCGTCCTTCACGTAACCTTGCGCCTTGAGATAGGCCTGGATGGTGCCGTAGCCGGTCTCGCGCGCGATCGCGAGACTCTCGAGATGTTCGCGGCTGTTGACGAGACCCTTGGCGCGGATCACACCGTCCTCGTCGATCAGGATGGCGTAGGGCAGCTTGCCCACCTGGAACGTCATGCCGACCTGCGGCGAGTTCACGTAGGGTATGCCTTCGAGCTTGTGCTGCGCGATCATCGCGCGTTGCTCGGCCACGTCGCCGTCACCCACGAGCACCACGGAGAGCTTCTCGCCGGACGCGAACGACTTTGCGATGGGCAGCAGCTTCTTGCAGATGGGACAAGTCGGCGAAACGAACAACAGCAGCCGGCCCTTGCGGTCGGCCGCTGCACCGCCGACGCGGATCAGGTCGCCGTCGATGCCGGCCACCTTCATGTCGGGTGCCATCTCGCCGACCTCCGGACCGTGGTCGTTCATCATCGCGCCCATGGGCGCGACACGCTCGTGGAGGATGCCCACCTGGCGCACCATGCCGAACACGACGGCACCGAGGGCGAGCACGACGATCCACAGCAGAATGTTCGAGTAGAGCAGCACTTCGTAGGACATGGTGTCTTCCCTAACCCCGCCGTGACAGCGAGCGCTGATAGTTGTCTTCGAAGGTGGGTGGAGTATTCAACGTCACGTAGCCCACCGACAGGTAAGCCGTGAGGAGCGTTAGCGCAGCCATCACGACGACGAAGTTGTCGGCCCAGGCGAGTTCACGCGCTCCCGGTTCGGCCAGGCACGCCAGGGCGAGCACCAGCAGCATTGCATTGCGCAGCACCAGCCACCAGGACAGATTCTGCCGGAGCGCGGAGCGGAAGCAGCCGCAGTCGATGTCGACCCGCCCGCGCACGACGTTGACTGCGATCGCAGCCGCGAACACCGCGAGCAGGATCGCCATGCCGAGCCCTGCGGACTCGCGTGTGGCGGGGATCAGCACGCCGACAGCGAGCAGCAGTTCCACCGGCGGTAGCGCGCGGGTCACCAAGGGCACCAGCGCCCGCGGCAGCACGCGGAAGTTGGCGACGACGCCCTCCAGTTCGGCCCAGGCGGCGAACTTGCCGACGGCGCCCAGTCCGAACACCAGCGCGAGCGTGAGCGCGGCGGTGAGCTGGAGGATCGGATCGAGAGTCACGCGAGCGTCCCGGTGGCCGATCGACTCAGTCGCCGTCCACGTAGAGCAGGTACGGCGAAATGCCGAACTCCACTTCGCCCACCTCGGACCCGTCCTTCAGGTTGTAGGTGATGAGGCTCGGCTTCTCGGTCTGCGTGAACAGGTACGGCTCGGCATCCTGGGACACCGTGATGGAGATGGCGTGCTCCTTCAGCTTGATACGGTCGGTGCGCTTGCCCGTCTTGGCGTCGAACACCCAGACTTCCTCGCCGCCCTGCTTGTGCGTCCACTTGGGCCCCTTGTGCATCAGCACGTAGAGCTTCTGCGTCGCCCGGTGCAGGGCGATCAGCTGCCACCCGCCGGGGTACCAGCTCTCGGCCTTGTCGGCATCGGTGAGCAACGACCACTTGGGCTGGAACACCGGCTTCTCCTTGGAGATGTCGACCGGGAAGATGTTGCCCTCGTAGCTCACGAAGAAGACCGTGCCTTTCTTCTTGTCGATGCCGACGTGCTCGAAGACCGGGTCGTTGTCGGGATCGAAGAACTTGCTGCTGCGCGTGACCGTCGCCTTGATGCTCGCGTCGAAGGTCGCCGTGGCGAGCGTACCGTCGGAGCAGACCGACGAGAAGCGGTTGCCGGCCGACGGGAAGATCAGGCCGCAGCCCGGAATCTCGACGTCGCCCTTGTACTTGCGCTCCTTCGTGTCGACGACGCTCACGGTCGTCGCCGGAGCGAGGTTGTAGGACAGCAGGTAGCGCCCGTCCGGTGTCACCTCGGCGTTCTGCTTCTTCGGCACGACCAGGAAGCGCCCCTTCGGCAGGTCGACGTCGGTGCCGATCGTGAGGCTGAGCGGATCGTAGAAGGTGGCGATATCGGTGCGCGTGCCGCGGAAGCCCTTCGACCAGTAGGTGTCGAAGACGTAGAGCTGGGAATGATCGGGCGCGATGGCGAAGTTCGGCGCGTAGCCGGCGCTCATCACGGCCTCGATGTCCTGCTTCTCGCCGTTGATGACCCAGATCTTGCCCGCGACGAACACCGGGAAGACGGGCTCCAGCACATACACACGCTTCGGATAGGGCTTGGACAGCGTCGCGATGGCGTGCTGCTCGCCCCCGAGCGGCTTCGCGCTGGACGGCAGGTCCTTCAGCTCGTCCGCCAGGACGACCGGCGCTGCGGCGAGGCATGCGGCGGCGAAAGCGACAGACGTCAGGGTCCGCTTCATGGCTGGTCTCCCATATTGTGCGTAGGTCGGAGCACCCGGGGATTCTTGCGCCCCGCAGCGATCCGCGACGAGTCGGCACGCCTTGCACTGCCGACTGATGCAATTTTTTTTCCGCAGCGGAACATTGTCAACCACCGCCCGTATGCGGTGCGCATTTTTCGCGCCGCACCATCGCTGTGCGCGTGACCCTGCTGCCCCGCAACAGAACCCACCCGGTGGTCGCCGCGGCGGAGCAACACGGCCATAATCGACGCCATTACGACCCGGAGCCCGACATGTCCCGATCCTCCTGGCGCGCCGCCGCCCTCCTTTTCCTGGCCGTCGTCGCCACCGATGCGTGGAGTCAGGCCTCCGCCAGCTTCAACGCCGGTCGCGTCTTCTACGGCGGCGGGGTCGGCGTGGGCTTCGGCGACGTCAGCTACCTCAACATCTCGCCGTTCATCGGCTATCGCGTGGACGAACGCCTGTCGGTGGGCGCAGGCCTGATCTACCGCTACAGCAAGGACGAGCGGTTCGCCCGCGACATCACGACCCACGACTACGGCGCCAACCTGTTCGCCCGCTACACGATCGCAGGCCCGTTCTTCGTGCAGGGCGAAGTGGAGACCCTGAGCTACGAATACGTCCGCGCCGACCTGTCGACCAGCCGCACCAATGCCACCAGCTTCTTCGGCGGCGGCGGCGTGTCGAAATCGATCGGCGGCAACGCGAGCGTCTACGCTGCTGCGCTGTACAACTTCAGCTACGGCAGCCAGTCGCCTTCGCCCTATTCCAGTCCGTGGGTGATCCGGTTCGGGATCGGGGTCGGGTTCTGAGGTTGATCACCCCGCGATTGCGCGTTGGCCTTTCCCTCGAGGAGCCGGACCGCTTGCGAGCCGAGTCCTAGAACTTGAACCTCGCCGCCACAGCCGCCGACTCCTTCGCCACCAGGAACTGATCGGACGTTACCGCGACGAAGTCCGCGCCGTGGTCGAACCAGCGCTTCGCATCGGACTCGGCGAATGCCAGGATGCCGGCCCCCTTGCCCGTTCGCTTCATGCGCGTGATGGCGTCCGCGATGGCCGCCTGCACTTCCGGATGTGCCGGGTTGTTGAGATGGCCGTAGCTGGCCGCAAGATCCTGCGGGCCGATGAACAGGCCATCGATGCCATCGATGGCGCCGATCGCCTCGATCTCACCGACCGCGGCGGCCGTTTCGATCTGGACCAGCAGACAGATCTCGTCGTGCACCCGCGTGAAATAGTCCTTCACGCGCCCGTAGCGGTTGGCACGCGAACTGGTGGAGACACCACGCACGCCGTGCGGAGGATAGCGGACGGCGGCCACGGCACGGCGCGCCTCCTCGGCGTTCTGCACGTAAGGCAGCAGCAGCGTCTGCACGCCCACGTCCAGCAGGCGCTTGATGACCACCGTGTCGTTCCAGGGCGGGCGCACCATCGCCGAGACCGGATACGGTGCCACTGCCTGCAACTGGCGATGCACGTTCTCCAGGTCGGCCGGCGCATGCTCCATGTCGACCAGCACCCAGTCGAACCCCGCACCCGCGCAGATCTCCGCCGCCGTGTGGCTCGCGAGGCTCAACCAGCAGCCCGCCTGCTTGCGCTTCTCCTTGAGCCCGCGCTTGAACGCATTGATGGGCATGTCCATGCTTCTTCTCCTCCCCTGCACCCGGTTGTTGTTTTGCCCGCCATTGTAGACGAGCGTTTACAGCAGGCGGCCGCGTGGCGAGAATTCGCGCCTCGCCGCATCCGGAGTGCCCACCGTGGCCACGACGCTCGACCTTCATGGCGTAATTCCCATCCTCGCGACGCCGTTTCGCGAGGACGAATCCCTCGATCTCCCATCCCTCGACCGCCTGGTGCGGTTCATGGTGGATGCCGGCACCGATGGGGTGACCGTACTCGGCGTGCTCGGCGAGTCGAACCGCCTGTCCGATCGCGACCGCGAGCAGGCGATCCGCGCCGCGGTGGCCGCGGCGCAGGGTCGCGTCCCGGTGGTCGTGGGCGCGAGCCACCCCGGCACCCAGGCGACCGTCGATCTGGTCGCCATGGCCGCCGACCTCGGTGCCTCGGCGGTGATGATCACGCCCTCCGCCGAACCGGTCCCGAGCGATGAGCGCGTGTTCGAGTACTTCCGCCGCATCGGCGAGCGCGCACGACTGCCGATCGTGCTGCAGGACCACCCCGCTTCCACCGGAGTGCACATGCCGGTGCCGCTGATGCTGAAGATCGTGCGTGAAGTGGAGCGTGTGATCGCGATCAAGGAAGAGGCGGTGCCGACACCGCCCAAGCTGCGCGCGTTGCGGGCCGGCATGACGGAGCGCAAGGTGCGCATCCTGACCGGTCTCGGCGCGCTCTACGGACTGTTCGATCTCGAGGCCGGCAGCGACGGCTTCAATACCGGTTTCGCGTTTCCCGAAGTGTTGAGCGCGATGGTGCGTGCGGCTCGAAGCAGTGACTGGGAGCGCGTTCGTGCGCTCTACACACGCTTCCTGCCGCTCATCGTGTTCGAGCAGCAGCCGGGCGTGGCGGTGCGCAAGGCGATCCTGCGGCGGCGCGGGTTGTTGTCCACCGCGACGGTGCGGCATCCCGGCGGAGCGTTGCCTCCCGGGGCCGGCGAGCAGTTGGATCGATTGCTTGCGGCTGCGTTGGGGGCCGAGGACATTACGCGGCCAGTGGTGGTTTAGAGAGCGGCTGCCCCCATTCCAACCTTCCCCCGGCTTTTGCCGGGGGAAGGAGTGCATCTGGTTCGCGATGTGCCAAGCAGGTGCACTCCTTCCCCCACCAACGGTGGAGGAAGGTTGGGATGGGGGCTCGCCGTGACCGTAGTCCCTACCGCGCAACCTCCGCTGATGCCTTGCCTACCCCGAGCGGATTCACGTCCACCGCTGTCTCGAACGTCAGGTCCTTCGTATCCACCACCTGCGCCCTCAGCTCACCCGCCTCGCGGGCGACGAAATTGAACCGCACGCTCGGGTTCTCGCTGATGGAAAAATCCACGTCCGCCGTCATCACCGGTTCGCCCCGGTAGCTCACGGCGATGGATCGCACGAAGTAGGCCGGCGTGTAGTACCGCGTGAACTGGTCCATCGCGAGGCCGGAATGATTCGGATGCATCACCGACAGCCGCGCCGTGGCCGGTTCGCCCGGCGCCGAACCCTCCTCGAGCACGAGACGCATGCGCCCGAGTGCACTCGTGTCGGCCGATTTCGCGGCCGGCGCCGAACAACCGCCGGCCGCCTTCACGTACTTCGTCGCGGCGTACAGTTCGCCCGTGTTCATCTCGGCGATGGCGCGCACGTGGGTGTAGTCCTCGACCCGCACGCGCGTCTCGATGTCCGCGCGCCCGCTCCTCGGTGTGAACCGGAAGATCGCCGCCACGGGCGACGGGTTGCGGTCGATCACCACGTACAGCGCCTTCACGTACCGGCTGTCGCTTTGGGCGCTCCCGACGCTCACGGCCAGCGGCACTACCGCGGCATCGGCGGCACGCGCCGGCACCCGCAGGCGCACCACGTCCTCGGTCGGGTCCTGGATGGGACGATCGGCGAAAAGACTGGTGCGAACGAGCGCCCAGATGTCGGGGGCAGCGTCGGCATCGGCCGTCGCGGCCGAGGCGTTCATCGCGATGCCGATCCAACAAAGAACCGCCATGGCATGCTTCATCGGATGTCCTCCTCCGTAACAGCGCCGCGACTCGTACACGGCTACCGCCCGACCCTCATGTTCAGGCGCTCAACGCGGAGGACGCGGGGGACGCGGAGGAAAAGCAACACCAAGGAACGAAGCCTTCGGTTTTCCCCCGCGTCCTCCGCGTCCTCGGCGTTGAGAGCTTCTGTCTGTTGGCCCGGGAACACACCGAGAGCAACCATCCTAGTCCAGAAAACACTGCTTCTTCGCTTTGTCCTCGAGCGCGCGGAAACGTTTCGCCATGGCCTGGGCATCGGCTGCCTCGCGCACCACCGCGCCACGCTCACCGGCGATGGTGATCGCCCGTGCGGCCGTCAGCAGTTCGACGTATTCGTCGTACTTCACCTCCGCTGCTAACGCGTCGATGGCACATGCACACTTGTAGAGGAACTCCTGGCGCATCCCCTGGCGATCGCGCATGCAAGCCTCGACGAACTCGACCCGATCCACCGTGGGGAAATCGTTGGCGTGCGCCGCCGGCAGCGCAAACGCCGCCAGCGCGGCGCACAGCAGCCGCTTGACCATCATGCCGACCTCCGGACTAACGTTGCAGCGACAATGCGCGCTCGCGGAAGGCGTGCGCGTCGGCGTTCTGCGGTTCTTCTTCCAGCCAGAGCGCGGTCAGCTCCAGCAACTCGTGCGCGTTGCCGGCCGCTTCGAGCGTGGCCGCGCGCAGGAAGTACGGCAGCAGGTTCGTCTGTCCTTCCCAGAACGACGCCATGCCGACGATCGGGCCGATTGCCGTGACCTCGGCACTTGCCGCGGAGTGCACCCATTCCACCGGTACCGCGAAGAAATACGCGCCGCGCGCGGGCAGACGGAACGTGAGCAGCCCCACGAGGTGTCCGGATTCGTCGAACAACCCGCCGCCGCTGGCACCGGAGCTGAAGCCGGCATCGGTCTGCAGCACGTGACCGCCGTCGAAGGCATGGGCCGCCTGGACCGCTCCGGTCGAAGGCGACATGCCGAACCCGCCACTGAATCCGAGCGCGAGCACGCGGCTGCCCACCTTCGCGGACGACGAGGGCGCCGAATCCACCGGCGGCAGCGGCAACCCGGGAACCGTCAGGATGCAGACGTCGTGCTGCGGATGCGCCTGGCGCGCCGTGGCTTCCCAGCGCATGGTCCCGGACAGCACCGCCACTTCGGCGGCATTGCGGACCACGTGGCAGTTGGTCGCCACGCGCTCCGGTGCGAAGACCACACCGCTGCCCATGGCATTGCGTCCCTGATCGCCGCGCGCCGCCTCGATCCGCACCACGCTGGGGGCCAGCTTCTGCATGGCTGCCCGCAATTCGAGGGCGTCGATCGCCTGGGCCGGTGCACAGAAAGCGAGCAAGAGCCCGCCGGCCGCGACCGGAAAACGGGCATCCACCCATCCGGACGGCAGGACCTTGATTGCGACTTGCCCGATCGCGCGTAGCGCTGGGCTGACTGCTGATCTCCATACGTCAGGGAACCGGATTTCCATTTTCATCCACCAGAGGCACACGATACTCCTTGAGTATCTGCAGTATCTGTGCCTGATTCTCGGCGATGAGGGTTTCGATGGTGCGTTTCCAGCCTGATTCCCCGAACCGCACGCCCATGGCGACGGCGAAGTCGAACTTCACGCCCGGCTCCGACTTCAGGGGAACGACGACCAGTTCCTGATCGGTGACCCGGCGTGCGGCATACCCGGCCACCGGACCCCACACGATGGCCGCATCGATGTCGCCGGCCACCAGGTCCTTCTCGATGATCTCGCCCGGATAGAAATCCGGCCGCGCGTTCAGCATCCGATAAGGAACACCGGAATCGACGATGCCATGATGGGCGAGCCATGCGGTACCGGGCGAACGATCGTAGACACCGATGCGAACGCCCTTCAGCTTCTCGCCGAGCGCCAGCAGGTCCGCAGCGGAAGTCACGCCGTCCAGCTTGCGCCCCTTGGCGTACACCAGCGCATAGGTCGAGCGGAAGTACGCCGACGTCGCCGACACCTGCTCGAAGCCTACCGGCACGCCCATGATCACGTCGCAGCGGTAGTCCTCGTCGGGCAGTTTGAAGCGCAGCGTGTTGCGCACGAAGTTCATGCGCTGCGGAAAGTAGTAGTACTCGAGCGGCAACCCGATCTTGCCCGCGAGCAGTTCCGCGATCTTGTTCTCGAACCCTTCGCCCGCCTGGTTCGAGAACGGCAGGTTCGCGGGATCGCTGCAGACGCGGAACGACTTGCGGTCGGGCGCATCGTCGGCGCGCGCGCTCGCCGCGGACATCGCAGCTGCAGCAACGAGCGCGAGGCCGGCAACGCGGAGGGTCGCGTTCACTCCTTCAGCTCCTCGACCTTGGTGCGCGTGATGGCGCCGTCGGAGCGGCCCTTGAGATACGCGTACAGGTTGTCGAGGTTGTCCATGACCTGCTGGCTGGTCTTGAACGACACCATGCCCTTCTCGAGCCGGCCCTCGGTCACCGTGGTCTTGAACTCGTCCTTGGTGAGCACCTTCAGGCTGTTGATGAGCGACGGCCCGACCAGGCCTTCCTGGTTCGCGCCGTGGCAGCGATCACAGGCTGCCGCACGCCAGGTGCGGAATCCCTTCATGGTATTGGCGTCGACCTTGTACCCGTCGGTGACGGTGTAGAGGTCGGTCTTCACTGTGCCGGGCTTGTCTTCGGCCACGGCGATCGCGGCGAACGCGCAAAAAAAGGCGGCCGCGAGCTTCACTCGATGCATTGCATGCTCCTTCGTTATGGGTGAAACATGGCATCCCGCACGAACGACGTGCGGGATGCCACTACCGATGACGGTACGCGAAGGTTCGAGCCGTCAGTTGCCGCCGGGAATCGCGAACACGGTGAGCGAACCGCCCAGGTCCGTGTACTGGTTCAGCTCGCGATACCCGCCCACGGCGCCGAGGCCGTCGGTGTCCTTCTCCAGCCCTGCAGCCATGCCGATGCCGGCCCAGCCGCCGATGCCCGAGTAGACGCCCACGTACTGCTTGCCCTTGTGCTCGTAGGTGAAGACGTTGCCGATGATCCCGGAAGGCGTCTTGAATTTCCACAGCTCCTTGCCGTCGCTCTTGCGGATCGCCTTGAGGTAGCCCTCGAGCGTTCCGTAGAACACCAGGTTGCCGGCCGTGGCGAGCGCGCCGCTCCACACCGAGAACTTCTCGGGAATGGAATAGACGATCTTGCCGGCGCCCGCGTCCCAGGCGATGAAGTTACCCATGCCGCCATGGCTGCCCGGCGCGGGGTACATCGACAGCGTGGCACCGACGTAGGGCTGACCCGCGGTGTACTCGACCGCGAACGGCTCGTAGTCCATGCACACGTGGTTGGTCGGCACGTAGAAGAGCTTGGTGTCGGGCGAGTACGCGGCCGGCTGCTGATCCTTGCTACCCAGCGCCGCCGGACAAACACCCTTCGTGTTCACGTCGGGACCGTTCTGCGCGGTGCTGTACTTCGCCACCACCTGCGGACGGCCGGACTTCATGTCGACGTGCGTGGCCCAGTTCACCTTCGGATCGTACTTCTCGGCGACCAGCAGGGCGCCGTTGGTGCGGTCGAGCGTGTAGCCGAAGCCGTTGCGGTCGAAGTGCACCAGCGCCTTGGTCGGCTTGCCCTTCACGTTGATGTCGGCGAGGATCATCTCGTTGATGCCGTCGAAGTCCCACTCGTCGTACGGCGTCATCTGATAGACCCACTTCACCTTGCCCGTGTCGACGTCACGCGCCCAGATGGTCATGGACCACTTGTTGTCGCCCGGACGCTGCGCCGGATTCCACGTGCTGGGGTTGCCCGTACCGTAGTACATCAGGTTGAGCGCCTTGTCGTAGCTGTACCAGCCCCAGGTGGTGCCGCCGCCGATCTTCCACTGATCCTCTTTCCAGGTCTTGAGCGACGAGTTCGCACCGACCGGCTGGACCTTGCCGTCCGTCCAGGTGGTCGTCGTGTTGGGATCGATCAGCATCTCCTCGTCCGGACCGGTGCTGTAGCCCTTCCAGGCGAGCTTGCCGTCCTTGAGGTTGTAGGCCGCGACGAAACCGCGCACGCCCCACTCGCCGCCGCTGATGCCGGTCAGCACCTTGTCCTTGAAGATGTGCGGCGCGTTGGTGTTGACGGCGCCCAGCTTCGGATCGCCGTTCTTGGTGGACCACACCACCTTGCCGGTCTTCGCATCGAGCGCGACCAGGGTGCTGTCGGCCTGCTGCAGGATGACCTTGCCTTCGCCGTAGGCCACGCCGCGGTTGACCGTGTCGCAGCACATCTGCGGGATGACGGCCGGATCCTGCTTGGGCTCGTACTTCCACACGATCTTGTTAGTGTTGAGGTCCATCGCGAAGACCTTATTTGGGAACGGCGAGTGGATGTACATCATGTCGCCGATCACCAGGGGCGAGCCTTCATGCCCGCGCAGCACGCCGGTGGAGAACATCCACGCGACCTGCAGCTTGTTGACGTTCTCAGCGTTGACCTGCTTCAACTTGCTGTAACGCTGGTTGTACATGTCGCCGGCCTGCATCGCCCAGTTCTTGGGGTCCGCGGTCAGCTTCTCGACGTCCGCATTGGCGAACGCCGCCAAGGGGGCCGATGCGAGCGCGAGCGAAACCACTACCTGTTTATAGGTGCACTTCATTGCGTCACTCCTCCCGAGATTTTCCGAATGAAAAACGCGGCTACCCGGCACGACGGGTAGCCACTCTTCACATCGTTACTGCCCCCGGTTCTTGCTCCACCGATGCCGCCGTGTAGACGAGCACCGCAAAGTCGGAGACGCACAAGCTTCACCGACTTCGGGAGCCACGCAACTGCAGGTTTACTTCCCAGGCAGGGACGTTTCGATCTAAGCACATCGCCCCTTGCGGGTCAACGCGCCACATCGGACTTTTGTCCAATCATTCAGGATGTTGCGTCGCCGCATGCAAACCCTGGAGAGCTGTTTCACCGGGAAGATTTCTGACCGCGGAAATACCCGCTCCCAGAGGGCTCCCAAGTGAGATTCAGCGCAAGAACTGTCAGATTTTTTCTTGACGACCAGCGCCGCGGAAGCGCTCGATCCGTGCCATGAGCCAGCCCCAGGCCTCGCGCTCGGCCGGACCCGCGGTCTTCTCGATCGCGATGGTGAGGTACGCAATCTCGGCATCGATCTTCTCGGCCGGAAGCATGTCGAGGCGGCTCACCAGGATGGCTGCCTCCACCACCGCCGCCTGCGCACGGTTGAAGCCCGAGAACGCGCGATGGGTGCGCTCGAACACGATGTCGCAGAGGAGCCGAGGCCGCGTCGCGTCGTCCGCGACATGGGCCAGCTTCAACTCGCGATGGGCTATGGGATCGGCCAGGCGCACGCCGGGTATCTGCTCGCAGGCAACGGTCGGCCAGTCGTGGCGCCCGGTGAGGCAGCCGGCGAAGATGCGCACGTCGTCGGTCATATTGACCGTGGCCGCGCTGGTGGCCAGCATGTTGTCGAGCGTGGTCGAAGGACGGAACGGTGCGAGCACCACGCGGCCTTCCTCGACCCGGATGCCCATCGGTGCGATGTGCACGCGCCCCTCCGGCGATCGCGTCGTCACCACGGTTTCCCAGATCATCGCCTCAGCCTTTCGAAGAAAAGCGCTGCGGGCCCGTCGGCAGGAAGGTCATCTCATTCCGTCCCCGAGCGCTTGCGCCGACCGTGTGCGAGAGTAGTGCCCGGCGTCTTCTGCTCGAGCAGGTTCTCGGCCCTCTCAGGCAGGGCAACCCCCCAACGCAGTTCCTCGTCCTGCACGTAGCGTTTGCCGAGTTGCCAGCCGATCTGCGCACGTGCCAGTTCCACCCCGAGATAGAACGCATGGGCGGCGTCGTTCTCCAGGCCAAGCCCGGGCCAGAACGCGAAGGGATCGGTCGCCACACGGTGACCGTCGCGGTTGAACACGTGCACGCCGTCCGGCGCCGTCATCACGCGGTAATTGGGGTCGCGCACCGCGGCAGCCAGTTCTGCGATCTCGTCCGGATCGTGGGCGAATGGCCGCTTCTCGTGCAACGCCATCAGCACGCCGGAGATGTCCTTCGGCAACGCCCCCTCCTCCCTGGCAGCAAACGTGATGCGCCGCGCGGCATCGGCCTCGCGCACCACCGACCGCGCATGCTCGCTCACCTGTACCGCCAGCACCGCCTCGATGCGCAACTCCGACACGATGCCGAACAGCAGCGCATTCATCCCCATGGTGTCCGCGTGCGTGAGCTCGGTGACGTTGCCGATGCCCATCATGATCGCGGCGTCCGGATGGGCCGTCCGCAATGCGTGGTAGCGCGCGATGGAATCGGTGAACCCGAAGTGGATCGGGTCGAGGATCGGGTCGGCGAGATAGCGCCGGCCCTTGCGGTCGAGCACCGCCATCGCGCGTTCGAGCGAAACGAGATCGCCCGCCACGCTCGGGATGAGGGTCGGCGTCGCCGCCACCTCGTCGGCGATCCAGAGAGTGTCTTCCTTGAGGCTCAGCAGGAAATCCGCACCGGCTCGTCCGCCGCGCAGCAATTCGTCCGGCTCGAGCGAATCGACGCTGACGGCAAGGCCGAGCGCCTTCACGTGCGCCACCGCTTCCTCGAGGTGCGGAAATGGCGTCGCCGGCAGGCACCCCAGGTCGATCACGTCGGCGCCCTGGGCTGCAAGTTCCCCTGCCCGAGCACCGATGGCCTCCACCGAAAGATGCGGCGCATCGACGATCTCGACGAACAGACGCGCCTCGTAGCGCGACAGGTCGTGCGCCGCAGCCGAGCGTCCGAAGAACTTCGGCAGATCCACCAGTTCCTCCGGCCCCCGCACCACCGGCATACCGAGGTGCGCAGCGACCCGATCGAGATCGCCGCGGCAACGCCCCGGCACGATGATCCGGTCGAATCCTTCGACCTTGGGCAGGCGCCGCTCGATCATGTCGGCCGTCATCAGCGCGGCGACGCTCAGGCCCAGTTCGCGCACTTCCCATTCGAACGGCGGCGATGCCATTGCGGCCAGCGTGCGCTTGAGACTCTTCTCTGCCAGCCTGCCCGTCAGGAACAGGAGGCGCTCCTGCCCCGCGGCATTCACTTCGCAGAGCCGATGCGCAGCCGCCCCGGTGCGGTCACGGCAAGTTCGCGTCGCACTTCGGCCAAGCGCCTCTGCAGCGCTGCCCGCAGATCGTCGAACGTCTCCACGACCACCACCTGATCGAACCCGGTGAGCCGACGCGTGTTCTCGAGATCGATGGGCCGCGGATAGACCGTGACCCAGTCGCTCGGCGACTCGGTTTCCATCTGCGGCGCCGTGTCGCACGCGAACACGATGGAAGGGATGCGGCACTTGCCGGCCTGGGCGAAGATGTTGGTGGGCAAGGAATCGGAGATACCGGCCACGCATTTCGCCACGGTATTCGAAGTGGCCGGTGCGATCACCACCGTGTGGTAGTGGCCGTGATAGAAAAGGCCCACCGGCGCCGCGCTCGCCGTGTTGTCGCGGAAGATGCGGAAGCCTTCGCGCAGGCCGGTGAGCGGATGCCCGTACATGCGCAGCACCTCCTCGCCGGCGCGCGACAGGAACAGATCCACGTCGTCGAGTTCGTTCGCGAGATCGACACATTCGCGCAGGTAGTGGCCCGAGCCGGTGAGACCCCAGGCGAGGCGCGGGCGTTCCGGCCGTTCCATGCCGCTCGTCAGTAGTCGTACTTGATGTAGCGGAAGCGCTGGTCGTCCGCCGGCGTACCGGTCAGCGCGCCGCCTTCCTTGCCCGGCTGCCAGTGCACCACTTCCTCGATCTTCCGGGCCAGCTCGAAGTCGCGATCGGTGATGCCCTTCGCGTCGTGACTCTGCAGCTTCACGATCACGAACGCGTAGGACACGGTGAGGTCCGGGTGATGCCACGCGGCTTCCGCGAGATGGCCCACTGTGTTCACCACCATCAGCGTCCCCTTCCAGCCTTCGGTGCGGTACTTGCGGCGGATCCAGCCGTCCTCGAAGTACCACTGCGGGAGTTCCCGCTCCAGGCGCTGCTTGATCTCACTTTCCGTGTACGGGTCCTGCGGCTTGCGTTCCATGGCGTTCGCTCCGCTGTTCGGTCGCATCAAACGGCACTTTACCCGATCGCCCCCTGGTGTAGCATTCCCGCCCGCCCCGACTGCGCCTCTCGAGCAACGGCCCCATGGACATGAAGGAACCGCTGTACCAGCTGCATCCGCTGGTGTGGAACCGCGAGGACGATCGCGACGTGCGCGCACTCATCATCCGCGACCTAGTGATCCCGGTGGACATCGGCGTGTACCCCCAGGAGCAAGGGCATCCGCAGAACCTGCGATTCGATCTGCGCATCGAGCTGCAGCCGCCGTTCGAGTGGCACGACCGTCTGGACGAAGTGCTGGACTACGACCGGCTGCGGCAGGGCATCCTCGACATCGTGAACGCGGGGCACATCAACCTGCTGGAGACCCTGGCGGAGCGGATCGTGGCGATGTGCTTCGTGTACCCGCAGGTGCAGGGGCTGCGGCTGCAGATCGCGAAGCTGGAGGCGCATCGCGATTGCGTGGTGGGGTACGAGACGCAGCGGCGGCGGTAGTTCTCCATCCGGAGGCAAAGGCACTCAACGCGGCGGACGCGGGGGTGAGGCCAAGGAAAAGGGCGGAACCGAGCAAATTGCCGCGCTCTACGGAGTTCCGACCAAACGGCTGAACGAGCAGGTCAAGCGAAACCGCTCACGCTTCCCGGAGGATTTCGTCTTCCAATTGACTACCGAGGAGTTCGAGGAACCGAACCGGTCGCAACCTGCGACCGGTTCGCAGAAACATCGCGATCGACGGTTTGCGCCCTTTGTCTTCACCGAGCAGGGCGCCATTCAGGCGTCCAACGTGCTGAACTCGTCCCGCGCCGTGGAAATGGGCGTACACGTGTTGCGCGTCTTCGTGCGCCTGCGCGAAGTGCCTTAGGTGTCGTGGCCTAATGCGTGATCGGCCGACCTGATGCTCACTCGGAGCCTCGACCGGCCGGAGGTGTGCACGGACGCGAGGCCCCCGACCCTCGACGTCTACGGGGACAAAGTATGGCCTTGTACCTCCTCTTCTACGATAAGCCTCCCCACCCCGAGGATTTCCCTGCTCGCAAGCCACCGGCAGAGCGGATATCCGACCAAGCCCAGCACCATCGTGAAGATCGGATTGACGACGGGCGCAACGGCAGCAAGCATCATGCGTTGGCGATCCCAAGTGCCGCCATGCAGCGTCTGGAAGACATAGACGAACGACGCGAGAACGCCGAAGGCAAAGCCAGCGACAACGAAAGGCATCAAGAAGGAGCGCAGCGACAAAGAGGCACGCAGTTCTCTGGGGACTCGCAAGATCAACATCCTTCCGGTTGGAACTTCCGTTCGATCGATTCGCAAGTGCTCAAGGCCGCCCAGGCGCGATCAGGATCTCCCCTTTCCCGTCGCACCCCAGATCACCCAACCAACGCGACAACGACGGCCGGCTCCGAGCGAATGACTGGAACCGCTTGCCGTACACGGTGAGTGATTCCAGCAACAGCCGGATCGCCAGCAAGTCGTGCCAGCCATTGGGATTGAACGTCGGCAGCAGCTCCGCCGGCGACCGCCCGAGGATCAGGGTGCCGCGCCGCATGAGATACCCAGCATCGATTCCGACACGACCGAGCACGACGGCAGTGCCCGCCAGCATCCGCGACGCGCAGTAGTCGCCGGCATTGCCCTCGATCAGCAGCAACCCGCGCCGCATCCGGTCCCCCGCCCGATCGCCGGCATTGCCGCGCACCACGATCGCTCCGCCCGCCATGCCCTGCAGCGTTCCGGCGCGGCCCGACCCGGCAAAGGCACCGGCGTTGCCCGATACGTCGATGCGCCCTCCACGCATTCCGGCACCGACGAACGCACCCACGTCACCGCGCACGACGATTGTTCCGCCGCGGATGGACTCGCCCAGGTAATCGCCTGCAGTACCGGCAACCGTGAGTTCTCCGCCCTCCATGTCCGCCCCGATCCGCAGCAGGCGTTCATCGGCACCGTCGATCACGACCCGTTGCGCGTCATCGCCGCGAATCGAGAACAGGTCGCCCACCCGATGGACCTCATTCCAGCCGGTCAGAAGTAGCTGCGCGATCTCCTTGCGCGACTTGCCGGCGAGCAATGCCGGCCGCAACCCGGACGCGTCCACCGCGCTCGGCGGCGAACGTCTGAGCACGAACTTGAGCGCGCTCACGCGAACAGTTCCTTGAGGTGGAAATGGTGCGGCCCGAGCTTGCCGCCGTAGTTGCCGGCGGTGATCCCGATCACACCGGCGCCGGCGCCGCCCCGGCAAGCCGCACGGATACCCGCATCCATGGCTTTAGCGATGCTCGGCGCATCCAGTCCGTCGATCACGATCTCGAGCACCGCACCGGTACCTTCAGGCAGCGCCGACCGTGTCAGCCCCACCAGCGTCGGACAGTAGGCATCGTTGGTCGAAGCGATCAGCGCCTTGTATTTCGAACCCACCTTCGACCCCGAGCGCACCACGCCGCCCGGGAACGGCAGAATCACGTTGCGCACCTTGCTCATGGCCGCCACGGCACGTTCCGCCGCGCCGCGCGCGCTTTCCCCATCGGCCGCCAGGATCAGGAAATTGCCGCCGCCGATGCCCTTCACCAGCCCGGCCTTCTCCTCGCACACGAACTCGCCGTCCATCACAGGGATGCGCCAGTAGCGCTTGCCGCCGATCACCTTGGAGATCTGCCACCCGTCGCCGAAATAGCGCAGCGCCCCACCGAGTTGCAGCCACTCGTGGGCGACCTCCTTTGGCACCCCATTGAACGCCGCAGTGGTCGGACAGGTGAGCACGCATTGCCCGGCACGCCGTTCCAGATGTTTCTGCAGATCCTTGGACGACATGGCGAAGATCAGGATCGAGATGCCGGGTCGCCCGTCCGGGGTCTCGCGCACCGACAATTCGCGCTCGATCCCGGCTTCGCACCCGCAAGCGATGACCGAAGTGGCGAAGCCGGTGGCGGCAACCGCGGCATGGCGTGCCCACGCCCGCGTCTCACCCGTGATGACGAGGCGCGTCGCCCTCATGCCGAACGCTTCCGCGAACGTGTCCTCGATCGGAACCCCTTCGAGCTCGCCCGCGACGTTCATGCCGATTGCGCCCGGCAGGCGTGCACCGCGAGACGCGGCGCGCGGCCGCATTCGCAGACTTCCTCGTCGTCGATCTTGAAACTGGCCAGCGACTGCGTGTGATGCTGCTCGAACCAGGTCTCGAGGCTGCGTTCGATGCCGCGATCGAAATCGGGCTTCACGGTGTGGATCGCCCCCTGCGGCACCGCCTTCACCTCACCGCGCTCGGCGACCAGTTCGCCGTCCTTGAACACCCAGCGCGGTGTCGCGAACATCACCTCGGGGTCGGGATGCGGCTCATAGATCACGATGTTCGCCGCCGCCCCCGCACCCAGATGGCCGTGATCCTCGAGCCCGAGTATCCGTGCCGGCGCGGCGCGGGTCATGATCGCAATTTCCTGCAGCGAATATTCGCGCTCGAGACTCCCCAGCGCGGTCATGGCGGCGGCTTCGGGATTGATCCTTGCCAGCACGTCCTTGCGGAAGCTGCGATCCATCAGCAGCTTGATGAGGTGCGGATAGCTGGTGAACGGCCCGCCGTTCGGATGATCCGTGGTCAGGAACACCCGCCACGGATCGCGGATCAGCAGGAACAGTTCGAGTCCGATGGCCCATTGCAGCGCATTGACGAAGTCCCGGTCGCGATAGCGAAACGGCACCACGCCGCAGCCGGCATCGCATTCGATGTCCATCACGACCCACTTGGCGGGCCGGCCGTGCCGGGCATTACGATGCTGCAGCATGCTGTCGCCGGAAGCCGTGACGGTCTGACCGAACATGATCTGCCCCACGTCCACGCTCACATTGGGCGATGCATTCACCTTCTCGGCGATGCGTGCGGCGGCCGACGAGAACCTGCGGTCGCCCTCGGTGCCGTAGCTGTGGAACTGCAGGTGCGTCAGATGGATCGGCAGCCCTTCCGCCGCGTCTATGGTGGCGAGCGTGCTGTCGACGTTGCCGGGCACGCCGAGATTGCTCGAATGCACGTGCAGCGGATGAGGCACGCCGAGATCGTGCACGGCGCGCGCGAGTTCGCGCAGGATGGTGCGCGGTGTGACGCCGTAATGGACGTGCGCTTCATCCACGTCGAGGCTGCGCTGGTTGAACTTGAAGGCGCTGATGCCGCCGGCGTTGACCACCTTGATGGCGATGGCATGGGTCGCATGCAGCGTCCACGCAACGTAGTCGCGGATCTCGCGACGGTCGGCACCATCGGCGAGCAGGCGCAGCAGGAAGTCGTCGTTGCCGAGCATCGCGTAGGCGCCCTTGTCGACGATCGGCGTGTCACCCATCTCCATGTGCGCCTGGCGCGCGTTGACCGGCAGCATCGCCGGCTCGAAGCAGGCGGTGTAACCCATCGCCGCGTAGCGGTAGCCCGTCGCCAGCGTCGAAGGTGCCGGCCCCATGGTGCATGCCCCGCAGATGTCGGTAGCCGCCATCGGGTGCTGACGACCCAATTCCGGGAGCAGCCCGCGCGCGATGTTGACCTTGCCGCCGCCGATATGGGTGTGCAGGTCGATTGCGCCCGCCATGGCAATCGCACCGGCCGCATCCCACGTGCGATGGACAGGCTCGCCCTCGCGCGGACCGGAGACGATCCGGCCGTCACGCACGTACAGGTCGCGCACCGCATCCGGGGTCGCATGGACCGGATCGATGACGCGCGCACCGACGAATCGGGTCAGCATCGCCGCTCCAGTTGCCCCAGCAGTGCATCCAGCACGGTCGATGCGGGCGGCAATCCGCTTTCGCGCAGACGCGGCAGCCGCAGCGTGATGACCTTGTCGCCGCGCAGGACATGTCCCGATGCGTCGATGCCGGGTGTGGCCACGGGAATCTGCACGTTCGGCGCCATGCCGAGCCGCACGTCGGCACGCGTCAGCGCGATAGTGGGAACACCGGGCGTCGGCGGCGGTGCGGCACCGCTCAGGCTCGATACCCACACCAGCGCATCGGCCTCGCCGCGCGCGAGCACGTCGCGCAGCGCGTAGCGGCTCGGATCGAAGTCCACGGAGCCGTTCGCGTGGCTCGCCGGCAGCGGCACACCCGATTGCCACGTCTGCACCGCATTGGCCGTGAGATCGGCATCGGTGCCGGCCAGCGGCAATGCCGCGAATCGCGTCGACACGTTGAGCGTCCGGACCAGGCGCGCGATGGCCTGCACCGTGAGCTCGGCATGGGGCCAGTCGAGATCGGCCGCCGACCACACGACCACGCCATAGCGTGCCGCGCGCAGCCATTCCGCGCAGCGCACCAGAGCTTCTTGCGAAACGCCCGCCAGGCGTGCCGGCCGCACCGGCCGTCCGTCCACCAACGCCTGCAGCATGGTGCATACAGCCGGCAATCCGACGAGCGGCGCGTCGAGCGCCAGCACTTCGGCTCCCTTCGGGAGGGCCATCCGGGTGGCGGGATCAACGGCCGTGACCGTGACGATGCGGCGAGGGCCTGTTGGAGCCTCGAACGCGACCGGTGCGACGATGCGCTCGAGGAAACGCGGGAACCGACGCAGCCAGCCGTCACCCACCAGCACCACGAGATCGGCGCGATTGCGGGCCTCCGCGAAGGTCGTCGTGATGCCGCCGAACTCCTGCAGCACGCGCAGGTTGCGGTACTTGGCCGCGCCGTCCGCATGGTCGACGACCGCACCGATCCGCCGCGCCAGCGCGAGCGTGGAGCGCATACCGATGACATCGACATCGAGCCCGCCGATCAGCGGCCGGCGCGCCGCGCGGAGCACATCCGCCGCCGCCGCGACCGCCGCATCCAGGGTCGCGGCCTGCCCGGCGATCCGAGGCGGCGGAGCCACCGGTTCGCCGAGCGCCGCGAACGCCACCTCGCTGCGGACGCATCCGCCCCGGACCACGCGCAACGCGCCGCCGGCGACCTCGACCTCGAGATCGTCGCACAGCAGGCCGCAGAAGGCGCAGGTGGCTTCGCGCAGGGACATCGGGGTATGAGGTGGAAGCGATCGACCGTGACCGCAACGAGCTTACCGCGTAATGGCACGTTCAAAAACGGCGGGCTGCTTGTGGCACACTCGCGCGCACCCGCTGTCCGCAGGGCACTTTTATCCCGACCGGGACCCACGATGTCCGCAAGGAACGAACATCCGGCAGCACAGTGCGGCGCAACAACGACGCCGACGCACGTGCGCGTCGAGGCCCCGGCGCGATTGCACCTGGGCTTCATCGACGTGAGCGGCAGCCTCGGCCGGCGCTTCGGCAGCATCGGGCTCGCCCTGGAAGACCTCGCCACGGTGGTGGAACTGCGGCGCGCCGACCGGCTTGCAGCCGAAGGACCGGACGCGGAGCGGGCCCTGGACTACGTGCGGCGGCTGGTGGACGAACACGATCCGCCCGACGGTGTCGCAGTACGGATACACCGGGCCATCCCGGAACACGCGGGCCTGGGCTCCGGCACGCAGCTCGCGTTCGCGATCGGCCGTGCGTTCAGCGAGCTGTTCGGCATCGCCTATTCCTCCATGTCGACCGCGACGCGCCTGGATCGCGGTGCGCGGTCGGGCATCGGCATCGGCGCGTTCGAGCAGGGCGGTTTCGTGGTGGACGGCGGCCGCGCCGCGGGCGGCGGTCCCCCGCCCGTGATCGCGCGCCTGCCTTTCCCACCTGCGTGGCGCGTGCTGCTGGTCTTCGATCGCAACGAGCGCGGCCTGCACGGTGAAGCCGAGCGTGACGCCTTTCGCCGCCTCAAGGCGTTTCCCCAGGAGCGCGCAGCGCATCTCGCGCATCTGGTGCTGATGCGTGCGATGCCCGCGCTCGCGGAGGAAGATTGCCAGCGCTTCGGCGCCGCGGTCGGCGAGATCCAGCGCGTGGTGGGTGACTATTTCGCGCTGGCGCAGGGCGGACGCTTCGCGAGCGACGCCGTTGCCGCAGCGCTCGCATGGCTGGAACTGCGCGGCATCGAGGGCGTGGGCCAGACCTCGTGGGGCCCCACCGGCTTCGCGCTGATCGACTCCGAAGTGCGCGCGCATGCCGTGCTGGCGGAAGCGCGCCGGGTCTTCGCCGATCGCCCGCAGCTCGACTTCGCGGTGGTCCGCGGACGCAACACGGGCCACCATCTCGAAGCCTGGAATGCCGCTGCCGCCGGCACCACACAACAAGGGCGCGACCAGCGCCGCTGAACCGTCATGGAAAAACCTCACATCCTCCATCTCTTCACGCCCGCCGCGCAGGCAAGTCCGTTCGACGTCAACATGGCCTTCGATGCCGGGTTCGATGCCGTGGTCCCCTACACCGGCGTCAGCGCTGCCGGCGTCGCGGCACTCACGCAGGACGCGATCTTCTCGCGCGGACCGAAGGGCGTGCGCCGCACCGGCATCTTCATCGGCGGCCGCGACGTGGACGTGGCCCTCGACATGCTGGATGCCGCCCGCAAGGCCATGGTGCCGCCGTTCGAGGTGTCGGTGTTCGCCGATCCGAGCGGCGCGTTCACGACCGCGGGCGCCGTGGTCGCCGCGGTGGAACGGGAGCTGAAACGCGCGCACGGCAGTGCGCTTTCGGGTCGCCGCGTGCTGGTGCTCGGCGGCACCGGACCGGTCGGACTCGTCGCGAGTGCGTTGTGCGCACAGGAAGGGGCCCAGGTGGAACTCGCGAGCCACACGAGCATCGGCCGCGCTCAGGCCGCGGCCGAGTTGGTGCATGCGCGCTATGGACTCACGGTGAGTCCAGTGTTCGCGGCGAGCACGAACACGGCATCCCTCGTAGGATCGGCCGACGTCGTGATCAGTGCGGCAAGGGCCGGTACCGAAGTCCTGCCGAAGGAAGCGCTGGCCCAAGCCAAGGCGCTGCTGGTCGCGGCCGACGTCAACGCAGTGCCACCGGCCGGCATCGCGGGCATCGGCGTCATGGATGACGGCGTGGCATTGGACAACGCCGGGTCGGGCAAGGCGGTGGGCATCGGCGCGCTCGCGATCGGCAACATCAAGTACCAGGTGGAGCGCCTGCTGTTCGAGAGCATGCGCAACGGCGAGCGTGCGCAGTATCTCGATTTCCGCGACGCGTTCGCCAAGGCGCGCGAACTGGCCGGCGCGAGCTGACGGCCCCACCGTGCATTCCCAGCCGCTGGTGATCGTTGCGGTGTCCGGCCGCGCACTCGCGCAATCGGCGGCCAGGCGCCACGACGCCGTCGTGATCCTCGATGCATTCGCGGACGCCGACACGCGCCGGGCCGGTCACGCGGTGCGCGTCGGCCTGCGCACCGGCATCGGCATCGACACGAGGCGGATGCTCGCCGCACTAGCGAAGATCGCGGACGGCACCGGTGCGTCGATCGTCACCGGCAGCGGCTTCGAACGCGTACCCGGGTTGCTCGACCGGATCGAAACTCACGGCCGGCTGTACGCGAACGACTCCACCATCGTCCGCGCCTTGAAGGACCCCGACATCTTCCCGGAACTCCTCCGTGCCCAGGGCTGGACCGTGCCGGACACGCAACGCGCCGTACCTGCCGATCGTACCGCGTGGCTGCAGAAGCGGGTCGGCGGTGCCGCCGGCGTTCACGTGCGCCGGGCAGCAGGACATCGGCACGGAGCCGACCACTACTATCAGCGCGAGGTCGCGGGCACACCGATGTCGGTGACGTTCCTGGCCGACGGCGAACGCGCTCACGTGCTTGGCTGGAACCGCCTGCTCATCCAGACCATGGGCGCACTGCCCTGGTGTCACGCCGGCGTCGTGTCCGGCGTAAGCTTGGCACCCGCCTTGCGCGCATCGGTGCAGACACGACTCGATCGTCTGGTGCGCGTGACCGGTCTGCGCGGCTTGAACGGCGTCGATTTCCTGCTGGCCGGCGACGACGCCGTCGCGCTGGAGATCAACCCGCGGCCGACGGCGAGCTTCGAGCTCTACGACTCCGACTACGAGGAGGGATTGGTGCACTGGCACATGGCGAGCTTCGAAGGTCCGTTGCGGGGGTTCGAACGACGCTCCAGGCAGACGTCGAGCCGCGCCCTGCGCATCGTCTACGCCGATCGTGACACGGTGACGCCGGATGACGCGGTCTGGCCCGCGTGGGGTCGCGACCTGCCGATGCCCGGCACCGGCATTCCCGCCGGGGCACCGGTGCTGACCGTCGTCGCCGACGGACCGACGATGGAGGCTGCGCTCGCCGAACTAGATCGGCGCCGTGCCGCAATCGCTGGGACGGTCGCGTCGTGGACCAGTCGCGGTGTTGCGCTCGCCATCGGAGCTGCCCCGTGAACGAAGCCGAGCCGCCGTTCGAGACGAGACCGAGCATCAACCGGCTCGCCGTGCCGCTGGTCGATGGGCTCGTCGGGTCCGCGGCCACGCTGCGCCTCGGCGTTTCGCACAGTGCCGACGGCGCCACGCTGATCGATGCGGGCATCGACGCGCGCGGCGGCCTCGAAGCCGGCCGGCGCATCGCCGAGATCTGCATGGGCGGGCTCGGGACGGTGCATCTCGTACCCGGTGAGGGTGGAACGCACGTCCACGTGCACAGCACCGACCCGGTGCTCGCCTGCCTCGCGAGCCAGTACGCAGGCTGGAGCATTTCGGAGGGCGACGGCCGGGATGCCTTCCGTGCGCTCGCCTCGGGCCCTGGTCGGGCCATCGCCCGTCGCGAGGCGCTGTTCGACGCACTGGGCTACAGCGACCGCGCCGAGCGTGCCGTCTTCGTGCTGGAAGTGGAACGCCCGCCGCCCCTCACGGTGATCGAGAAGGTCGCGCGCGATTGCGGCGTCGACCCCGACCGGCTCACCTTCATCCTCACCCCCACCCGCAGCCTCGCCGGTACGGTGCAGATCGTCGCGCGCGTTCTGGAGGTTGCGCTGCACAAGGCGCACACGCTGGGCTTCCCGCTCACGGCCATCGTGGACGGCACGGGCTGGGCACCGATTCCACCGCCCGCGCCGGATTTCGTGACGGCCATGGGCCGCACCAACGACGCGATCCTGTTCGGCGGCCACGCGACACTGTTCGTCGACACCAGCGACGATGCCGCGCGCACGCTCACGGACGCGCTGCCCGCCACGGTCTCGCGCGACTACGGCAAGCCGTTCGCGCGCATCTTCAAGGACTACGGTTACGACTTCTACAAGATCGATCCGCTGCTGTTCGCGCCGGCGGCCGTGCGCGTGTGCAATCTCGACACCGGCGCGGTGTTCGAGGCCGGGGCGCGCGATCTCGATCGACTGCACGAATCCTTCGCCAGGTGACGGCAGTCCGCACCATCGCGATCGCCACCGACACCCCGGGCTGGCACGGTCGCCGGCTCGGGCGCGCGTTCGGCGCCCTGGGTGTCGATGCCCGCGTCGTGTCGCTGAGCGACTGCCGGATCGACCTCGAAGCGAATCGCTACGGCATCGTCATCCCCGGATTCGAGGGCGAGTTGCCGGACGGCGTGCTGGTGCGCGAAATCGCGGCCGGCAGCTTCGAGCAGGTCACCTTGCGACTGGGCGTGCTGCACGCCCTCGCCGAATGGGGCGTGCCCGTCTGCAACAGCGCTCGTGCCGTCGAACGGACCGTGGACAAGTCCATGACTTCGATGCTGTTGCGCCGCGCGGGCATCGCAACACCCGCCACCTGGGTCACCGAATCGGCCGCCGAGGCGCGCGGCGTCCTCATGCGGGAGACCGCCGCCGGTCACCGCATCGTGGTGAAGCCGCTGTTCGGCTCCCAGGGCAAGGGGCTCGTGCGGCTCGGCCCGGGCGATGCACTGCCAGATGAAACCGTGGTCCACGGCGTCTACTATCTGCAGCGTTTCGTGGAACCGGGCGCGCAAGGCGGACGCGACTACCGGGTATTCGTCATCGGCGGCCGCTCGATCGCCGCGATGACGCGGCAGGGGGCCGACTGGGTGCACAACGTCGCCCAGGGGGCGCGCTGTGAATCCGCCGCTCTCGAGCCCGACCTGTGCCACCTTGCCGAGCGGGCGGTCGCCGCGGTCGGTGCGGACTATGCCGGCGTGGACCTCATGCGCACCGCGGACGGAACGCCGACGGTGATCGAAGTGAACGGCATTCCCGCCTGGCGCGGGCTGCAGTCGGTCAGCAGCGAGGACATCGCGCACCGGCTCGCACGCCATTTCCACGACCGGCATCTCGCCGTCGCGCGATCGGCCGCGCGGTGATGGCGCTCTCGTCCGACGCCGTGGCCCAGGCCTTCGTGGACGCATGCATTCTCGACGTGAGCGCGCTGAAGCCCGGCAACGTCGGCTTCCACGGCACCGGCCACGACCTCTCGGCTGCGCAGTTCATCGTCAGTGCGCGAGCAGCGGCTCCCGCGCTGGCGGCATCGGGAGCCACCGTCGGCCAACGCATCCTCGGAGCCATCGAAGCCACGCAGGCCGCGGTGGGCACCAACACCAATCTTGGCATCGTGCTGCTCGTGGCGCCGCTCGCCCATAACGCGCTGTCGGCCGGCAGCACGCTGGGCGAAACGCTCGAGGGTCTGACGGTCGACGACGCCGAACGGGCGTTCGCCGCGATCCGCATCGCGCGGCCCGGCGGACTGGGTCGCAGCGACCGTCACGACGTGCACGCGCCGGCCAGCGTCACACTGCTGGAGGCCATGCGCGAAGCAGCGCCGCGCGATCAAATTGCAGCGCAATACGCCGGCGGGTACGCGGACGTGCTCGGGACCGGACTCACGGCACTCGGCGCCGGGCGCGGGCGCGAACTCGACTGGCGCCACAGCGCAACTGAGGTATTCTTGGCGTTCCTCAGCCGCTACCCGGATTCGCACGTGCTGCGCAAACTGGGACCGGGCTGTGCGGATGCCCTGCGCGAGGAAGCGGCGCGCGTCGCACTCGACGCACGCGGCAGCAGGGCATTCCGGGCACCATTGTGCTCGTGGGACGGCGAACTCAAGGCGCGCGGGATCAACCCGGGCACCAGCGCCGATCTCACCGTAGCAACGCTGTTCGCAGGCTTGCTGGAAGAAGTGTCGGGTTGGAGCGCAAGCGGCCACTGATCCACTGTCTCGCGTGCACGACGGGGTAGGAATCGCCCTCGAAGCGTTGGTTGTTCAACTACGACGAAATCGGAGGAGCACCATGGCAAAGATCAACAAACTGATGGTTGGCGAATCGCTGGTCGGCGATGGCAACGAAGTCGCGCACATCGACCTGATACTCGGGCCGCGCGGCAGCGCTGCCGAGACCGCGTTCGCCAACAGCCTCACCAACAACAAGGACGGTTTCACGTCGCTCCTTGCGGTCGTCGCGCCGAACCTGCCATGCAAGCCCAGCACGGTCATGTTCAACAAGGTCACCATCAAGGGCGCGAAGCAGGCGGTGCAGATGTTCGGACCGGCGCAGGCAGCGGTGGCGCGTGCCGTGGCCGACTGCGTGGCCGAGGGCACCATTCCCCAGGACGAGGCGAACGACGTGTTCATCTGCGTCGGCGTGTTCATCCACTGGGAAGCGGCGGATGACGCCAAGATCTACGACTACAACTACAAGGCGGTGAAGGAGTCCATCGAGCGCGCCGTGCGCGGCGATCCGCAGCCTTCGGAAGTCACCGCGAAGCGCGCGTCAGCCAAGCACCCGTTCTCCCCGAAGTGACCGCAGCGCGCGGGCCCGGCGTCATGGGCCCGCGTAGCGGTTGAGCGCGACGCGATCCAGACTGCCGTCGTGGATTGCGCTCGCCACGAGCGCCGCGTGGACGCCCAGGGCTTCGAGGGTTTCGAGGTCCTCGGTGTCGCGCACGCCGCCGGCGGCGATTACCCGACGATCCGGTGCGAGCGCGCGGACGGTGCGGAGGCGGTCCGCGGCCGGCCCGCGACCGGACCCGACGCGCTCGAGCGTCATCACGATCACGGTCGACGGCCACGCCTGCGGCCGGGTGAACAACTCCGCGGGTCCGAGCTGCTCCTCGCCGCGGGTGTCGAGCGACAGCATGGCCGAGGGGCAGACCGCGAGCATCGCCGCGAGCGCGGCCGCGGACGGCAGACTCTCCGTGCCGATCACCGGCCGCACCGCCGTCGACGACCACGCTTCGAGTTGCGACACGTCACGCACGCCGGCGTCGCACCACACCTCGAGGCCGGGAAACTCGGCCCGGATGGCACGCACGCACTCGGCGTGATCGCCGGAACCTCGAATCGCATCGAGGTCGGCGACGTACAGCGCCCGGAACGGCCCGGCACCCAGCAGGCCGCGCACCACGTCGAGCGGATCGCTCGATCGTGCCAGCGATGTCACCAGCGGGTGATAGGATGCTCGTTCGCCCCGCCGTGCATGCACCGCGTGGCCACCCATCAGGTCGATCACGGGAACGACGAACACGCGCCACCGGGACGTTCGATGAACATATTTGCGTACGAGCATATCACCGGGGGGGGAATGCTCGGCGTACCGCTCCCCGCCTCGCTCGCCCTGGAGGGTCGCATGATGCGCGACGCGCTCGTGCGCGACCTCATACGCGTTCCCGGAGTGCAGGTCATGACGCTCTATGACCATCGTGTGGCACCGCCGATCGCGGCGACCCAGTCGGAGATCGTGCGCGACTCCCCCCGCTGGCGGGCCGCCATGCGCGCGCTCATCGAATCGTCGGACGCGGTCTGGCCGATTGCACCCGAAACCAGCGGTGAGCTCGAGCAACTGTCCCGCTCCATCCTGGACGCGGGCCAGCGCCTGATCGGCACCGACCCGGAGACGGTCCGCATCGCTGCGAGCAAGCGCGAAACCCACCGGCTCTTCGTCCAGCACGGCATCGCCTCGGTGCCGACATTCCGGGCGGACGAACCGCACCCGTCCTCCGGCGGTCCCTGGGTGGCGAAACCCGACGACGGCTGCGGCTGCGAGCACACCCGGCTTTTCACCCAGGTCGACCACGCGCAGCGCTGGATCGCCTCGCGGCCCGACGCCGCCCGCTTCTTGCTGCAGCCCTACGTCGGCGGCGAGCCGCTCAGCCTGTCGGCGCTGGCACGCGAAGGCATCGGCTGGCTCCTGTGCGTCAACCGGCAGCGCGTGCAGGTACGCGACGGCGTCTTTTCGTACAACGGCACCCAGGTCAATGCGTTGCCGGACGCGGACGGCATGTTCGCCGCCCTCGTCGCACGGGTAGCGCGCGCCATGCCGGGACTCGCGGGCTACTTCGGCATCGACGTCATCCTTTCGGAGGACGGGCCGAAGGTGGTGGACGTCAATCCACGTCTCACGACGTCCTGGGTTGGCCTGCGCCAGGCACTGGGCTTCAATCCCGCGAAGCTCGTGCTGGATCTGCTCGGTGATGACGGCACGTTCGAGATGCCCATGCGCGGCAGCACCAGCATCGACGTCGAACTGCTGGACTGAGACGGGCGTTCGCATCCCATGATCTTCGGGTGGGACCTGGGGGGTGCACACGTCAAGCTTGCCGTGCTCGACGAGGGGGGGCGACTGGTGCGCGCGGTGCAGGCGCCTTGCCGCTTGTGGCTAGGTCCCGACGAACTTGCGCGCGCGTTGCAGTCGCTGGGTGGGGCCGATGCCCGCGACCACCGACACGCCGTCACCATGACCGGCGAGTTGGTCGATCATTTCGCGGATCGGGCCGCCGGCGTGACCGCGATTCTCGAGACCTTCGGCAATGTCGTCCAGCCTCGCGATGTCCTGGTCTTCGACGGCACGGGCTTCACGACCATGGCGACGGCGCGCGAACGCTGGGACGACGTGGCATCGGCCAACTGGCGCGCCACGCTGCTGCTGACCGCGAGCCTCTTGGACGACGCGCTCGTGCTCGACATCGGGAGCACCACGACCGACCTGATGCTGGTGGCAGACGGCCGACCGGTCGACCCGCCCCAGGACGACCACGAGCGACTCGCGGCGGGCACCCTGATCTATACCGGCGTGGTGCGCACGCCCCTGATGGCGCTCGCGCAACAGGTGCCGTTCCGCGGGCGTGAAGTCGGCGTGATGGCCGAGCATTTCGCAACTTCGGGCGATCTCTACCGCATTAGCGGTGAACTCGATCCGACCTTCGATCACGCGGACACCGCCGACGGCCGCGGAAAATCGAGGACCGAGAGCATCGCGCGGCTCGCCCGCATGGTCGGCCTCGACGCGAATGCAGCCGGCGAGAACGAATGGCTGGCACTGGCGGCCTGGTTCGCGCGCGCGCAGGAGCGGCTCCTGCGCACCGCCTGCGACCGTCAGCTTGCCCGCGGACGGATCGGACCCGACGCATCCGTAGTCGGTCTCGGCGTCGGCAGTTTCCTGGCAGTGAAACTCGCCGCCGCCCTCGATCGCCGCTTCCTCGATTTCGCGACGCTGGCCGGCATGGGCGCCGAGGACGCACCGGCCGTGGACGTCTGCGGGCCCGCCTACGCGATCGCGCGTCTGGTGCAGCGAACGGCGTGAGCGGCGTCCTCGTCGTCAAGGTGGGCGGGAGTCTGATGCGCTCGGACGCCGCGGTCCGCCTGCTGCAGTCCTGGCCAGCGGCTTCGCAGCGTCGCTGCGTTGTCGTCGCGGGAGGCGGCGCCTTCGCCGACGCGGTGCGCACTGCCCAGCAGGAGCTCGGGTTCACCGATGTCACGGCACATCATCTCGCGCTTACCGCCATGGAGATGTCGGCGCGCGCGCTGGCCTCCGTTGCGGCGCGCTTCACGTGCGCGAGCACGATCGCGGAGTTCGAAAGCGCTTGGCAACGCGCCCTGACGCCCATCTGGTTGCCGGTCGCACTCGTCGGCCCGGCACCTGGCGTCCCGGCAAGTTGGGACATGACCTCCGACAGCCTCTCGGCCTGGCTCGCGCACCAGCTGGACGCGGCAGAACTGGTGGTAGTGAAGTCGTGCGCCGTTCCGGCACCGCTGGAGCACGATGCGAACGCTCTGGCGGCCGCCGGCATCGTGGACGCCTGCTTTCCCCACTACGTCGGGGGCAGACGCTTTCGTTGGCGCATCGTCTCCGGCGTCGACGCGGCGCTGGCGCGTCTCGCCTGACCGCGATTCTCAGTCGGTCGCGATCCGTTCCACCCGTTGCTCTGCAGCGAGCGTTCGGGCCAACCGGGCGGCCGTGCCGTGTCCCGCCGCATCGAAGTCCGGCGCGATCTCCGCGAGCGGCACCATGACGAAAGCGCGTTCGTGCATGCGCGGATGGGGCACCGTCAGGCCGGGCTCGTTCAACTGCACGTCACCGTAGGCGAGCAGGTCGAGATCGAGGGTTCTGGGCCCGTTGGGCACCGTACGCACGCGGCCGTGCTCACGTTCGATGGCGAGCAGCGCGTCGAGCAATGCGCGCGGCGCGAGCCCCGTATCGATGGCGATCACAGCATTGACGAAGTCGGGTTGACCCGCATAGCCCACCGGGGCGGTCCGGTAGAACGACGATGCGCGGACCACGTGCGTATCGGGCAGTGCCGCCAGAGCGTCGAGCGCACTCGCCATCTGCCGCAACGGCACCGAGAGATTCGATCCGAGCCCGACGTAGGCCCGGACCGGCGCTTCACGCGGCATGGGCCAGTTCGCGACAGCGCTGCGTGAAGCGACGCACGCGAGCGGCGTCGATTCGTGTCGTGCGATCGTTCGCGATGCAGACCCCACCGCGCACGCCGACGATGTCGGCACCCGCAGCCGCCACGCGCGCGATGTCCTCGAATCGGATCGAACCGGCCAGCGCCACGGTGAGTCCGGCGCGATGGCCCGCATCGACGAAGGTGCGGAGCTGTCCGGCGTCGAGCGCATCGAACAACGTGCGGCCATCCTTGACCGCAGTGTCGAGCATCACCACGTCGCACTGCGCCGCCTGCGCGACCTCGACCACCGCGGCAGGGTCGATGCCGCCGAATCGCTCCCGATCTGCATACCCCGCGGCAACGACCATGGTCTCTGGCGCGCGTTCCTTGCACGCGCGCCTCACTGCCGCCATCACGGCGGTCCCTTCCGCCACCGAGCGCACCCCGTACAGGCCCGCCTTGACGTAGCGGGCACCGCTCACGACGGCTCCGAGAGCCGCGAGCGCGGCATTGCCGGGTTCATGACCCAGATCGCCGATGGACGCCGCGAAGACGGCGCCGGGGCCGATGCCCTGAACGATCTCGCGGATCACCCAGGGGTAATTGGCGCCGAGCGCGCCCTCTTCCACGTTCTTGACGTCGATGATGTCGGCACCGCCGTCGAAGGCGGCGCGTGCCTCGTCGAGCGTCTCGGGGCTTACCAGGACTTTCATGTTTGGCAAGGACTGACCACTTCAAAGCGCTGAACGCGGAGGACGCGGCGGACGCGGAGGAAGGCCAAGACAAAGCAACGACGGGTTTGATTTCCTCCGCGTCCCCCGCGTTGAGAGCTTCTGCTCATCCTAGTTCTGGTCAAGGTAGAGCGTACGTTCCTCGTAGGCCCGCAGCAGGCACGGCACGTCCTCGCAGGCATCGCGCACCTTCGTCTCCCAGTCGCGCTGTTCCAGCCGGATGCTTTCGCGCAGCTCGTCGTTGGGCGTACGCCGGTACTTGAGGAAGAACGAGAACGCGAGGCGCTCGTTGGCCTCGCTCACCCGATCGTTGGAACAGATGAGTCGTTCGACGTTGCTCTTGGGTCGGCTGCAATCCTGTGCGGCATCGACGACCGCAGCGGACATCAGCGCGAGTGCTGCGACAAGGAAGCGGAAAGTCATCATGGGCGACTCACGGGAAGCGGGTCGATCATCTCACGCGGCAAGGAAACGCTCGATCGATGCGGTCACCCGATCGCCGCGCTCGTGGACGACCCAGTGCGACGCATCCGGAATCCGCTCCACCTGCAGATCGTCGACGTGCTCGTCGAGCCCATCGAGAATCGGCGGCAGCAGCGCCTGATCGCGCTCGCCCCAGATCACCAGCGTGGGCACGCGCACGTGAAAGAGCGCCGGGTCCAGATCGGGCAGGGACGCATCCGGCTCGGGCGGATGCAACGGCGAGGCGCGGTACCAGTTCAGCATGGCAGTCAACGCGCCCGGCTGGTTCCAGGCCGACACGTAGTCCGCGACCACTGCTTCCGACGCGTCCCCGCCGTTCGCCCCCCATTGCTCGATGGTCATCCGCTTCAGACGCCGGAAACCGTCCTGCGTGAGAACCGCCTCGGCCTTGTCGGTACGGAACAGGGTCATGTAGGCACTTGCCTGCTGCTGCGCGGGATTGCTCCGCAACTCGCGCAGGAACGTGAGCGGATGCGGCGCATTGACAATCACGAGTTTGTCCACCCGGGCGGGATGCCAGGCCGCCACGTTCCAGGCGATCGCTCCGCCCCAGTCGTGGGCGATCAGCGTGAAGCGCTCGTGGCCCAGTGCATCGGCAAGCTGCACCACGTCCTCCACCAGCGGCTTCGCCCGATAGTCGCGGACCGCGGGCGGCTTGGACGAAAGATTGTGTCCCCGCTGGTCCGGGGCGACGCAATGGTGCGAGCGCCCGAAGCGCTCGAGCTGCTGCCGCCACATGCCCGAGAACTCGGGAAAGCCGTGGAGGAACAGCAGCAGCGGCCCGCTACCGGCTTCGAGCACGTGCAGGCGCTGACCATTGGCGAGATCGACGAATCGTGAGCGGATCATGGACGCATGTTACGCGATGCGCCGCGGCGCGCCGCCGATGCTTGGCGCCCCTGGGGCGATGCGTTACCTTGCCACTGACCAGCGCAGCGCCGCCGCGCGACCACGACCGGAGACCCGATTGGACACCTACTACCATCCGCACGACCTGGGCAAGTTCGCCGACATGGGCAAGGGCAACGCCGATCTGTGGGACAAGTTCATGGCCTACTACGGCGCGGTGTTCGCCGAAGGCGCGCTGACCGCCCGCGAGAAGGCGCTGATCGCCCTGGGCGTTTCGCACGCGGTGCAATGCCCCTACTGCATCGATGCGTACACCCAGGCCTCGCTGCAGCAGGGATCGAACATCGAGGAGATGACCGAAGTGGCCCACGTCGCCTGCGCCATCCGTGGCGGCGCCTCGCTGGTGCACGGGGTGCAGATGCGCAACGTGGCCGAGAAACTGTCGATGTGACGGTCGCCGCGGAGAAGAGTTGAACATGGGTCAGACCCTGGTCTCGAGGCAGGCACCGCTCGCGTCGAGCCGCGCGCAGCTGGAGACGCTTGCACGCCCGGGCTCCTGGCCCCGCTTCGACGAAAGGGTCGCCCGCGCCGGCCTGCCGCCGCTCGAGGCCACCGGCATCGAGATCTTCCAGATCAACGTCGGCAAGTTCTGCAACCAGACCTGCCGCCACTGCCACGTGGACGCCGGTCCGGAGCGTACCGAGCAGATGACCCGCGAGACCGCGGAGCTGTGCATCCGCGCACTGGCCCGGACCGACATTCCCACCGTCGACATCACCGGCGGCGCCCCCGAACTCAACGCCAACTTCCGCTGGCTGGTGCAGGAAGTGCGCGCGCTCGGCCGTCACGTCATGGATCGCTGCAACCTGAGCGTCCTGCTGGTGAAACCCCAGGAGCGGCTGGCGGAGTTCCTGGCCGAGCAAGGCGTCGAGATCGTCGCGTCGCTGCCCTACTTCCGGTCGGCCCAGGCCGATGCGCAGCGCGGTGACGGCGTGTTCGAGAAGTCGATCGAGGCTTTGCGCCGGTTGAACGCGCTCGGCTACGGCGTCGAGAACAGCGGACTTACGCTCAACCTGGTGCACAACCCGGTCGGAGCCTTCCTGCCGCCCGCCCAGAAGAGCATCGAGGCGCAGTTCAAGCGTGAACTCGCGCGCACCCACGGCATCACATTCAACAACCTCTACACCATCACCAACATGCCGATCAGCCGGTTCCTCGAGTTCCTGCTGGCGAGCGGCAACTTCGAGGGCTACATGGAGCGGCTCGCAAATGCCTTCAATCCCGCAGCAGCGCGGGCGGTGATGTGCCGCAACACCATCTCCATCGGCTGGGACGGCACGCTGTACGACTGCGACTTCAACCAGATGCTGGACCTGCCGGTGACGGCCGGCATGCCGCGGCACATCCGCGATTTCGACGCGAGTTCACTGGGCCGTCGCAGGATCGTCACCGCGAATCATTGCTACGGTTGCACCGCGGGGGCAGGATCGTCGTGCGGCGGTGCGGTCGCCTAGAGCGCCCGTCGGCGCCACGGTTCAGCGGTCGGCGAAGATATCCACGTCCTTGGTTTCCCGCATGAACAGCAGCGTGACGACGAACGCGACCGACGCGACGATCACCGGGTACCAGAGACCGGCGTAGATGTCGCCCCTGGCGGCCATGATCGCGAACGCGGCTGCCGGAAGAAAACCGCCGAACCAGCCGATGCCGACGTGGTACGGCAGCGAGAGCGAGGTGTAGCGGATGCGCGTCGGGAACATCTCGACCAGCATCGCGGCCAGCGGTCCGTAGGTCATGGTGCCGAACAGCATCAGCCCAAGAAGGATCAGCACCGCCATCGGCCGGTTCACGGCTGCGTCGTCTGCCTTTTCCGGGTAGCCGGCCTCGCGCAATGCCTCGGTGAGGGCCGCCTTGAATTCCGCGCTCCTGGTCGTTGCTCCGGACGTCCGGCCGTCGTACGCAGCGACGGTTCGCGTCCCGACCCTGACCTCTGCCACGGTTCCGGCCGGCGCCGCGGCGTTGTCGTAGCTCACACCGGCCGACGCCAGATTGCTCTTCGCGATGTCACACGACGTCTGGAACTTGGCCGTGCCGACCGGGTTGAACTGGACCGAGCAGTCGGCGGGATCGGCGAAGACGGTGACCGGCGCGTCGGCCTGCGCCCGCTCCAGCGCCGGATTTACGTAGTGCGTGAGCGTCTGGTACAGCGGGATGAAGCAGGTCGCACCCAGCACGAGGCCGGCGAGGAAGACGGGCTTGCGGCCGATCCGGTCCGACAGAGTGCCGAACAGGTAGTAGAACGGCGTGCTCAGCACCGTCGCGATCACGATCAGCCAGTTGGCGGTGGTGCCCTGCACCTTCAGCACCTGGGTCAGGAAGAACAGCGAGTAGAACTGTCCCGTGTACCAGACCACCGCCTGTCCCATCGCGAGCCCGAAGAAGGCGATGAGGACGAGACGCAGGTTCGGCCAGCGCCCGAACGCCTCCGACAACGGCGCCTTCGAGGTGTGTCCAGCCGCCTTCATGCGCGCAAACGCTGGCGATTCGCTCAGCTTCAGCCGTATCCACACGGAGATCAGCAGCAGCACGATCGAGAACAGGAAAGGCAGGCGCCAACCCCAGGCCGCGAACCGGGCCTCGCCCAGCGTGTAGCGCAACGAGAGGATGACCACGAGGGACAGGAGCAGTCCCGCCGACGCCGTGATCTGGATCCACGACGTCCATGAACCCCGATGGCGGTGCGGGGCATGTTCGGCGACGTAGGTGACCGCCCCGCCGTACTCCCCGCCCAGGGCGAGCCCCTGCAGCATGCGCATGGCCACGAAGATCGCCGGCGCCGCGATGCCGATGGAGGCGAAGCCGGGCAGCAGACCGATGGCGAACGTGGCGATGCCCATCAGCACGATGGTGATGAGGAACGTGTACTTGCGACCGACGATGTCGCCCAGCCGCCCGAAGACCAAGGCGCCGAGCGGACGGACCGCGAATCCGGCGGCGAAGCTCAAGAGCGTGAGGATGAAGCCGACGGCGGGATCGACGCCGGAGAAGAAATTCCGGCTGATGTCGGCCGCGAGCGCTCCCACCAGGAAGAAGTCGTACCACTCGAACACCGTGCCGAGGCTCGAGGCGACGATCACCCGCCTCTCGGTGCTGGTCATGCCGGCGCGCGATGGCGCGTCCCGTACTGCCTCCATGCCGGTCCTCCTCCCGGTTGTATTCGCGGCGCAGCCGCCGCGCCGGCTAAGCTCCGCTCGTCGCGCTACGCGCGAGATCCGCGTAGGACTCGCGCAGCACGTTCTTCTGTACCTTGCCCAGGGCGTTGCGCGGCAACTGATCGACGACGACCACGTGCTTCGGCACCTTGTAGTTCGCCAGCCGTGCCTTGACCCAGGTTACCAGTTCGTCCGGATCGCATTGCGGGCCGCTCGCGATGACCACCGCCACGACCGCTTCGCCGAAATCGGCGTGGGGCACACCGATCACCGCCGATTCGGCGACCGTTGGATGCAGGTTGAGGACACTCTCCACCTCGATCGGGTACACGTTGTACCCGCCGCTGATGATCAAGTCCTTCGCGCGCCCGGTGATGGTCACGTAGCCGTCCTCGGATTGCGTGCCGAGATCGCCAGTCCTGAAGAAACCGTCGGGCGTGAAGTCCTCCCGGGTCTTCTCGGGCATGCGCCAGTAGCCCGAGAACAGGCCAGGCCCGCGCACCTGGATCATGCCGATCTGCCCTGGGGCCATGGGCTGGTCTTCCTTGTCGGCAATGCGCAACTCGACCCCCGGCAGCGGCAGGCCGACGGAACCGGCGCGCCGCTCACCGTGCACCGGATTCGACGTCAGGATCATGGTTTCCGTCGCGCCGTAGCGCTCGACGATCCGGAATCCGCTGCGCTCGTGGAACGCCTCATGCGCCTGCGCCGACAACGGCGCTGAACCCGAGGTGAACAGACGCAATCCGCGACACGCCTCGCGGCCGAACGCATCATCGGCGAGCAGCCGGTGGTAGAAGGTGGGCACGGCCATGAACACGGTGGCGCGCGGCAGGGCGTTGCGTACGGCGGCCGCGTCGAACTTGCGGTGGAAGATCATCCGCGCCCCCGACACCAGGGCGACGCAGGACGATACGAATAGTCCGTGTCCGTGGAAAATGGGCAGCGCGTGCAGCAGCACGTCGCGCTCGCTGAACTCCCAGCAGCTGGCCAGTGTCCGCGCGCACCATACGAGCGCCCGATGGCTCAGCATGGCGCCCTTGGAGCGTCCGGTCGTCCCCGACGTGTAGAGGATGGTCGCGGTGTCTTCGGGCGAGCGTAGCGTTGTCGGAAAACGGTCCGGATATGCGGCTGCCGCCTCGGTGAACGAACCCTCGCCTTCCTGATCCAGGCCGGCGACATGCGGTACGCCCAACCCTCCGGCGAGATCGCGCATCGCCTCCAGCATCTCCTGACGGCAGACGAAGACCTGGGGCTCGGCGTCAGCGAGAAAATGCACCAGTTCCGCCGGCTGGTACGCCGCGTTGAGCGGCAGGTAGATGATGCCGGCACGCAGGCATGCGAGGAACAGCGCCAGCGCCTGCGGCGACTTCTCCACCTGCACGGCGACCCGGTCACCCTGCTCGCAGCCCAGCGCGAGCAAGGCGTGCGCATACCGCGCGGACAGTCGGTCGATCTCGGCGAAGCTGTAGGTGGTCCCGGAATCGCTATTGATGCAGGATCCATCGCTTCGCGCAATCCAGGCACGCTCGACCGCCGCGTAGAAGTTGCCGTTGTCGTTCAACGCGGTCGGGCTCCAGGAAACATCCAGGATCTCGTCCACCGCGCCGGTCTCGAGTGCGCGCTCGACGGTGCCCTCTTCGTCACCTTCCATCTTGTTGATGGCGGCCATCGCTGCACGCGGCAGGACCCGCAGGCGCGCGTCGGGTGCCATGCAGACCGTGCTCGCGGCACACGCCAGGGCAGCGAAGACACCGCCACCGGTCACGCCGGTCACGATGAGCCTCACCTCGACGCCACGGTGGTGCAGGAGCCGGATCTGGAGCGCCAGGCACGCGAAGTACTCGGACAGGACCACCTTCTCATCGGCTGCCTGAGTGGAATGGCTCTCGCAATCGAGCAGGATCGCGATGGTCCTGACGCCGCCCGGCGCGTTCGCCATTGCTTCGATGAGTCGCAGCACGTCGACCGCATCGGCCCGCGGCCCACCGACCAGGCCGCACACGAACGCGTCGCCACCGCCCGTCGCCCGCGCCGACAGGAACCGACCGGAGCGCGTGGCCTCGTAACGCTCACCCAGAACATTCCGCGCGGCCATCGCCGCAGACCCTGCGAGTGTCGTTGCCGTCTCCGCAGCGAAAAGCCATCGCCCTTCGGCCCGCAATCGCTGTTGCAGGCGCGCACGCAGTCGGCCGAGTAGATCGTCGTCGACCCGGGATTCGGCAGGTCCGCGCATCCACTCGATCAGCGCGGCGCGATAGGCTTCGGCATCGTCGTCGATCCGCAGGACGTCCTCCGATATCAGCGCGCGCGCTTCGCCGCCGAGAAGTTGTCGTGCCGCCTCCGCGTCGAGGATCGACCCAGCCCCATCGCTCGGGCCCTGCTCGATCATCCGCGGACCCGACATCCCGATCATGCACTCCCGGTTCACGATGCGGCGCTCGCATGCCGCCGCCAGCACGCTCGCACCGCCGAAGCAATTCCGCCCGATCAGTGCGAGCATGCGTACACCCGCGAGACGCGCATCCAGCGCTGCCCGCAGGGCTCGGCGCAGCGCCGCGATACCGACGGTACCTTCGGTCACGCGCACGCCGCTGGTGTTCATCAGGAACACCACCGGCGCCGGTTCGCGTCGTGCGCGCTGCATGACCTGCACGAGCTGGTCGGCCTCCCGGGCCCCCATCGATCCGTGCTGGATGGCATAGTCGAAGCCGACCACGGTCAACGGCGAGCCCTCGATGCGGGCCGCAACTATCTTCAGGTCGCCCAGCCCGCAATCGATCGGTTCGCACTCGCCTGACCTGAACAAGCCATCGAACTGGGCACCCAGCGAAAGCGCAGAGAACATCGCGGCGTCAGGCTCCGTACAAAGCGCCACCGTCCGCATCGACGACGACGCCGCTCAGGTACGAGGCGCGGCCGGAAGCGAGGTACACCGCAAGGTCGGCCATCTCCTCCGCCAGTGCCGGTCTGCCGAACGGCAGATCGGCGACCAGTTCCTGCCATCGCGAAGCATCACCGAAACGGGCCGCGGCACGGTCCCGGTACAGCTTCACCAGACGATCGGTCTGCGTCGGCCCGGGATTCAACCCCAGCACCCGGACACCGCGCATGGCGCTGTGGGCACCGACCGCTCTCGTGAAGGCGATCAGGGCCGCGTTGGCCGTCGAACCGGCGAGATAGTCGTAACGAGGCGCCGCGCCGGCGATCCCGATGATGTTGAGGATCACGCCGCCGCCCCGCTGCAGCATTGCGGGCAGCAGGTGCCGCGAGAGGCCGATGTAGCCGAAAAGCTTCAGTTCCCAGCTCGAGCGCCAGCGGGCGTCATCGAGAGCTTCCAGTCCTCCGCCCGGGATCGCACCGGCGTTGTTCACCAGGATGTCCGGGACTCCCGCTTGCGCCACCAGTGCCTCGATGCCGGAGGGTTCACTCAGATCCAGAGACAACGCGCGGACATCGCCACCGATCTCGGCGACCGCCTGGTCGAGCCGTGCCTGGGTACGCGATACCAGCGTCAGGCGACAACCTTCCTCGGCGAACAAGCGTGCGCAAGCGAGGCCGATACCGGCGGACGCCCCCGTGATCACGACCGATTTACCGGCGATGCGAAGATCCACGATGTCCCCTAGGTACGCCGATCGACAGCCGAGATGAAATCGAGCACCGTCCGGTTGAAGGCGTCGGGTTCCTCGAGATTGACCGGATGGCTGGTGCGCGGCACCACCCAGAGCATGGAATCGCGGATGGTCCGCTTCATGTACAGCGCGGGTGCCAGGCACGGTTCGTCGTCGTCGCCGGTGACGATCAGGGTCGGGACTGTCAGGGCGCGCAGTTGCGGCTCCAGTTCGTAGATGGTGGAACGCCGCATCTGGTAGCCGCGCATGGTGAGCGCCGAGCCCAGCGCGGAGTGCTCCGCGAACTGGCGATTGAACGCCTCGAAGCCACGCGGATCCTTCTCGCGATATCGGCGCCGGATCGGACTGTTGGCGTAGTGGGTGATGCCCTCCTCCATGCCCACCCGCAGTAGCCGGTTGGCGAGTTCCTCGCAATCGGCCAGGAACTGCTGGCGCTTGTCCGGATCCGACCCGTGCCCCGCTCCCGCGACGACCAGCGACCTCGCCATGGCGGGATACCGCAACCCGAAATTGAGCGTCGCGTACCCGCCCATCGACAGGCCGACCACGTGGGCGCTCTCCACGCCGAAATGCCGCAGCACGTTGGCGATGTCGTCTACCGCGTGGGCCTGGCTGTATTGCTCGGGATCCTTCGGCACCTCGGACGGCGGATAGCCGCGCGCGTTGAACGTGATGCAGCGGTAGCGGCGCGCGAAGAATCGCACCTGGTCTTCCCAGTTGCGGTAGTCGCCCGCGAACTCGTGCACGAACACGATCGGCACCCCGTCGCCGGTCGCTTCCGCGTACAGCTGCACGCCGTTGGATGCCACTGTCGTCATGGTCTGAAACGTCTCCTGCCGGCCGGCGTCACCGAAGCGGGTCGAATTCCTGCAACTGCTCGCGTGCGCTCTCGAACAAGATCGACGCGCGCACGTTCGCACGCTCCAGGGCCTCGGCCTGGGCGTTCGATACCGCGCGCGCGG